>ERZ1023217.168-NODE-168-length-15274-cov-45.043235_pt1 | contig 15274 bp, 7 predicted proteins | sample MGYA00380448_ERZ1023217 | MGnify/ENA primary metagenome ERZ1023217 (study PRJEB33173, sample SAMEA4830360) | metagenome | study: EMG produced TPA metagenomics assembly of the PRJEB25223 data set...
TGTTAAGCACATTCTGTGTGTGACTTTAACTATTACATTTGTCATAATAACAATCAATTATAACTGCTCTTTTATTATGCAAAAAGCTGAGACGATCAAACGTCTCAGCTGTATGATATCGATATTATTGTTCTATTTTTGAAGTTTTACGTTTTCTTAAAAATGCTAAGCCTAAACCACCAACTAATACTGACCATAATGTCATTGTTGTATCGTGTTGCCCTGTTTGTGGTAAGTGTTGTACATGTTTATTATCTTTATGTGTTGCATGTTTCATAGAATGCATTGCAGATGTTGAGTTATTTATTGCGTCTACCGTATGGCTAAGAATTGTCATGGGTTGCGTATGCTCATGATGCAGCTCATGTTGACGATGATACGTATATTTAGCATTATTCATAAGACGCTTAACATAGTCACATTTCATTTCATGTGTATCTCCACTTTGAGTTGATTCATGTTTCATATTATGACGATGCACATGTTGAGTGTTATCTTCTACATGTGGACGACTTGAATGTATCCCTTGATTCATATCATCTGAATGATGAATTAATGTTTGTGAATGTACATTACCTTTAGTTATTGTGTCGCTTTGATTTGTCTCATTTTTAACTGGAGACGCCATATCTTCTGTTTTGCCATTGTCTTTTGAAGATGTGTCGCCTGTGGTCTGATTACCATCTACATCGCTTGCGTGGTTATCATCTATGTTAGATGTATCATCATTTTCTTTTGACGTGTCATTATCTGTTGTATCATCACTTGGTGTTTCATCTTCATTCTCACTAAATAAATCATCTAATTCCCAAGTTGAAGTTGTGCCAGAAACTTCAAATGAGGCAATTAACAATGGTTTACCATTTGGACTTTCCTCTGCACTTTCAAAAGTAATGCCTTCTGGTGAAATATCTTTATTACCTGGATCATATAAATATTTCACAAAATATGGTTCATAAGGGTTAGTAATATCATAAATCATAATACCACCGACACGCTCTAAACCAACAAACGCATATGAATGATTGCCTACTTGTCCAACTACCACATTTTCAACTTCTGGACCTTTATCATCACTACGGCCATCCACTTCAATATCATTGTAATCTTGATAGTCCGCATTAAAACGTTCAGGTAATAATTCTAAAATGCGTTGTTCAATATCATTGCCACTGTCATAAATCATTTCTAAATCAGATCCTCTTAAAATTGAGAATGAACGTCCACCATAAGAGACTAACGCGTGGTATATACCATATTCATTTTTAAAGGGTTGATCTGTTGTCACTTTTAATCGACCTAATTGCTCATCATTAAACAAACCATTTTTAACCATGTCATCTAACGCTTCTTGTGTATAACCTTGATAATAGGTCGCATCTAACTGAATATCATCTTTAATTTTTTTTACACGAGTTTCTTCAGAATAGCCTTTGTAGTCTTGAGAGTCACCTTCATTCGCAATTACCAAATATGTTTCGCCATTATATTCATATGTTTCGACACCATCTGGTTGAAGTAAGCCTAACACCGGCACGCGACGTAATTCTGACTTGCCATCTTTATCAGACGTATCCATTGAATTTTGAACTAACGAATGATCTTTATACGGTAACGCTTTTACATCAACAATTGAAGCATTCGCAATATCAATTTTCGCAATGGCGCTCACTTCTTGTAATGTGACATACGCATATTTACTTTGATTATCTACCGCAATATATTCTGGTTCAATATTTAAGTATGCATCTTCTGCATTAGATCCTATTGTGCGTAGTCCCTTTTGATGTTCTTTAGTAAATAATGCTGTACGTATATCTTGTGCATTTAAATGACTTGGGCCACTCGTCACATCAATCACAGATACAGACCCTTCTGGATTCACTGTATAATCATCATTCGGTTCACCTTCATTTGCGACAAGTAAATACTTACCATCTTTAGAGAATGTGACCATATCAGGTAGACTGCCGACCGTCACATGATTTAAATAATTACCGTCTTTATCATAGAATGCTACGGTACCAGGTTGTGTTTTATCAACTGCTGGCGCAGACACCGCAAAATAGTCTCCACCTGGATGAACAGCCACACTTGTCACATCCCCAGCTTCAATGTCATTATCTTGTAAGTAAATACGTTTCTTCAGATTAATCGTACCATCCACGCTAGGATGTGCGACGTCAACAATATCTAACGCTTCCTTATCGCCATTAATTGAATACGCCACACCATTGGTAGGATTATATTTTACAATTTCAGTGCCACCTTTATCAAAATCAGCACCACTTGTATAACGACCTGTATGTGTCACATTCAATTGATCTTGACCCGTACGAGATGCATTCTTTGCACGTTGCGCAGACGTCCACATTGGTGTCGTTGAAAGAATTGCCTTCGGTTGTTGATTTTGTGTATTCGCATCTTGTTGTAGCGCTTGATACAACACTTCTTTTTCATTAGACGTTAAGTTCTTGAATTCCGTCTTAGGGATGTCTTGAATAGTTACTTTACTTTCAGATGTAGGCGCTACTGTGGACGTTGTGTCTGCTTTTGGAGCAGGCTGTGCAGATATTTGATTTGAGTAAGTTGAAATATTATCTTGTGCCGGCATTACGTTATCCTCTTTAGCACTTTGAACAACAGACTTGTGTGATGTTGGTTTACTTTCTTGAGTTGAAAGTTGTTCTTGTGTAGATATCTCTTTGGTAGAAGATTGTATTGTTTCTTTTTTAGTGCTTGTTGATTTTGATGGCGTAGATGATTGTGCTTTAGTATCTGTTGAAGATGCTTGTTGTTGTGACGTTTCAGGTTGAGTTTTTATACTTTGTTGTGTTGCAAGTGCTTTTGAAGTTTCAGTTGTGGCTATTTCTTTAGTATGTATATCTTTTGTTGAAGATGCTCGTTCTGTAGATGGTTCTTCTTTTATTGTAGTAGTATTAGATTGACTTTCTTTCGATGAAGGCGCCTCTTCTATGCTTGTAGTTTCTTGAGACGAAGGTGTTTCTTCTGTTGATTTTACTTCTTGTGTTGAAGGCGTCTCTTGTGTATTCGAAGTTGTTTCTGTTGTAGATGGTTCCTGTGTAGTCGAAATTTCTTTTGTATTAGATCCCTCTTGTGTTGACGTTGATTCCTGTTTTGATTGGATGTGTTCAATAGATGTAGTCTCATGTGTTGTCGCTTCAGTTGTTTCAGCAGCAGACGCATGACCACCACCTAAAAATAATAAACTTCCCACTAAGATTGACGCTGCTCCAAAAGAATATTTACGAATCGAGAACGATTCTTTCTTATTAAATAACTGCTTCTTAGACATAAAAAATCCCCCTGTAAAATGAAATAAATACACTTTCATCTTACAGAAGGAATGTTTAACAAATATAAGTGTAAAGTTAAGATAGAGTAAATTAAAGCAACCTTTTATCTATTTCATAATCAATATCCCAATGTTCCGCCATGTGTTCATAACTATTTGAAATTTCCTCAAACATCATACTTACTTGCAAAAATCTAGATTGTAGTTTGTTTGCAATCGCTAAATAGCTTTTACTTTTAAATCTTTCAAATTCTCCTCCGTTATGTCTGAACATAGCTCCTAGAGAATTAATAACACTACTTTTAAATCCATTATAAATATCATTTTCACTAAAATGTTCTAATAATTTATAAAATTTCTCATTATTATCAATATCTTCAAAATTATTCATAGAATTAAAAATTAGATGTCCCAAACATTGTTTTCCATATTTTTCTATATTAATTCCTTCTAGCTTTAATAATACACTATTAAACCAATTTTCAATTTTTTCATAAGTACATTCATTATTGAACTTTATATAACTATTTACTAAATGTATGTGAGTGTATAAATTCATATTAATTCCCAAAAATTTATCAGTTTCATTCGATATACATTTTATTAATTCTATATAATTCTCTTCATTATCTATAATCATTGTATTAATATTTGGAAATTCATATTCATTATAAGTACTTAGAAATTTAAAATATTCTATTTCTAGTCTTGCTAGTTTAGCAGTATTAGAAAAATCACTTTCATTTAATTTTGAAAATATTTCTTTAATTTCATAACTTAGTTTTGTAGTATTAAAATCTTTAGTTTTGCTACTAAACTTTTCTAGTGTTTTTACCAATAACTCAGTATCAAAATCATTCAGTTTTTCATAATCAAATAATATATTTATAGCTTCTATCATATTTTCGTTTTCAAGTAACTTATTTATTATAAAATTAATATCTACATCATACTGATCAATAACAATATTTTTTATATTTCGCCATAAGTTTCTATTATATTTTTCTTGTAAACTCTCTATATAAGATAACGTTTTTTTATTGATTGGAGTAAAACTTAGTACATAACATTTTACTTTATCTTCACAAATATTTCTAACTATTTTTTCAATTTCTGTGCTTTGTAACTTAAATAAGTAACTCCTTAAAAATATTTCCAAATTAGCATTAGATTTTCGTTTATATATTATATTTATTAATTCTTCTTTATTAATATTTAATTTTAGCAAGAGATTAGCTACATTAGTAGGTGCATCAACATAAGTGATTAAGGATACTAAATCTTCAATATTATTTTGTTCAAGAAAATATTTCAATTTTTGTGTTTGATAATGTACTACCTTTTCCTTTTTTACTTCTACATTATCATCAACTTCATATACTTTTTTTCTTTCAAAGATTTTTAGATTGTATCTTCTACTAAATATTGGAGCGTATCTTATTATTTTATTTTTTGGTTTTAGTAATTCGTATAATTTTTTAATTCTAGTTAAATATATCTCATAAGTTTTTTCATCTTGATAAGAGTGATTATATAGTGCATCTAATAATAATGATTTTTCTTCATCACTAGCTTGAGCAGCAAAATTTTCAATTTTACTAAATATAGTTTCTAACACTTTGTCTTCTATTCCTTGGCTACTTATAAGTAATAACTTTTTTAATTTCTTTACATCTAAATTATTAAATTCATCTAAAAAATTAATAAATTCATCAATTTTAGCAATGTCTAGTATTTGATTTTTTAAACCTGACAAATCACATTGTATTAATTCCCTATTAAATTTTGGAGTATTTGAAATAGAGGTTATTCGATTCTTAAAATCTAATATACTAATTGTCATTTCCCATAAGGATTCAGAATACTCATCAATAAATTGAGATAATATTGTTCTAACATCGTTACTTTTAGACATTGGGTGAGGAAAAATTGGTGAATATATCGCCACTAGTGTATTAATAGGTGTATTTACAAGATTATCACTAATTTGATATTGGGTCATTTCTAATAAAATTCGAGTAACTTTATATAAGTTTTTAGGGTCCCATGCTAAAACTTCTAACGCATGTAATAAATAAACTCTATCATTACTTTGAATAATACTTTTTATAATTTTTTTATCTTTCAAATATTTTTTAAGTATCACCATTAAAAATATTTGGGGAGTTGCTTCAGCATATAAGGGAAAATAAATAATTTTCTCTGAAATATTATCACTATTTATTGAATTCATTTCCTCATTAACAAATGTTTCTATCATATTTTTTATATTAACAGTTAATTGTTTACCAAAAACATTTTGATTAGTCATTAATATAACTAATGTTTCTATCACATTTCTTTGAAGAAGATTAGAGTATTTTTTAATAGAAATCAATTTATTACTCTGTATAATTTCATTATTATTTATAATTTCTTTAGCAATACTAAAAAAAGAAATTATATTTTCATTACTAATTTGTGTTCTTAAACCATAAAATGCATCTATTTTAGATTTAATTCCTTGTATATTAGCAATTTTCCAAACTGGAGAATCATCTACACTAATAAGCTCATTAAAATTACTTTCTATGATATCATTATTCTTTTCATTAGAAAATTCCATTAATATTTCTAAATCACCTATATAATTCTTATCAATTCCACCTAAGAATACATATGGAATCAATTTTTTTGAAATTGATTTATTTGTTGACCAAGAAGGATTTTTTATGGCTTCATTTTTTGTTAATTGTCTTCTCAATATAGTTAATGACTTTCCTGTATATTTAGCTAAATTATTTATTTCATTAAAAGTAAGATTTAAATCTTCTAAACTGTCTTGGAATTCACTAAAGTTTAAGATTTCTAAATTTATATCTAATTCAGAATCATTGAGTATATTTGGTTTTATAATAATTAATTTTTTATCTATATTATTATTTAAAATTTTTTCACTTTCTATATCTGAAACTATCAAGATTGCGTTATTATTTATATTTTTTATTTGATCTGCTGCTTTTTTACTATTCACAATTACAACTTTATCCATATAACTATGTAAGTTATTCTTATTCAACATAGAATAAATAAAACCTAAAGATTCTTCTTTAGATTCTGAAGCTATAGATAAAACCTTTTTATTTTTATTTTCTAACCAATTTTTAAAAGTGTCCTCAAATCTATACAAGTAGACTTTAAACATTTCTTCAGTAAATTTAGGTTTAGTATCTCTAATCCAAATTTCCCATGCTTCTTCTAACGATTGAAATCCCTCTATTTTTAAGCTCATTTTATCTGCTAACCAAATTTGAACTTCAGGTGCCGTTTCAATCCATTGTTCTAAATCATTATTATCAATTATTTTAATATCTTTCCAGGCATTTTCTTTTCTTTTCTCTTCAATCCATTGTTCTTTTTTAAGAAATTTTCTTGGGGTGACAAATACAAATGTATTGTCTTTTCTATATTCTTCACTTTCTATCTTACTCTTATTTTCAAAATCGTTATTAGCTTTTTTCTGAGGATTTTTATTAGTTCCAAATTCCCAATGTGACTTACCTTCTGGAATCCATCCATTTTTAATACCATTAACTTTCAATACTCCATCCGCACCAGGTTGTTGGGAATTATCGTATCCAGGAAAATCAATATATTCTATTTCACTTATAGTAGAGTGTATTAATTTACGCAACAGTACTGGTAATATTTCCCTGCTATTTATAGTGTTTGCCCATTCATTAATATTAGTTGAAGTAATACTTATAATCTCAGGTATATTTTTTGTCATACTTACACCTCATTTTTATATTTAACTGATTAATAAGTTTTGTTATCAATATATATTTTAATATATTCTATGCTATATTTATCATAAAGTACTTATATTGGGTGATGTTATGAAGTATCAAGGTGAGTTGGCACTTGAGGAAGAGGTGCTACAACAATTAGAATCGCAAGGCTATGAACGTGTAAATATTAATAGTCATGAACAACTTGTTCAGAATTTCCGAGCCATTTTAAATGAACGTAATAAAGAAAATTTAAACAATACACCACTTTCAGATGCTGAGTTTTCACGTCTTATGGTTGATATTAGTGATAAAAGTGTCTTTGAAAGCGCGATGCAACTTCGTGATAGTTATACATTAGAACGCGATGACGAAACGAAGGTCTACCTTTACTTTTTCGATACAGACCATTGGTGTCAAAATAAGTTCCAAGTGACGCACCAAGTTTCCGTAGAAGATCAGTTTAAAGGTCGTTATGATGTAACCATCCTTATCAACGGCCTACCACTCGTTCAAATCGAATTAAAACGTAGTGGTATCGCCATTACACAAGCATTTAATCAAATTGAACGTTATCGTAAACATAACTATCGCGGTCTTTTCCGCTTCATTCAATTATTCGTCGTTAGCAACAAAAAAGAAACGCGTTACTATGCGAATAGCGACAAGGAAATCTTTAAAAGCTTTATGTTCTATTGGAGCGATGCCCAAAATCGTCGTATCAATAACCTTAAAGAATTTATCGAGACCTTCCTTGATCGTTGTCGCATTGCGAAAATGATTAGTCGCTACATGATTACGAACGAAACAGATCAATTATTGATGGCCCTTCGCCCCTATCAAGTTTACGCTGTTGAAGCACTCATCAATCGTGCCACAGAAACGAACAACAACGGTTACGTATGGCACACTACAGGTAGCGGTAAAACATTAACGTCATTTAAAACGAGTCAAATTCTGGCGAAAGATCCAAATATTAAAAAAGTCATCTTCTTAGTCGATCGTAAAGACTTAGATAGTCAAACACTCCAAGAATTTAATAAATTCCAAATGGATTCCGTCGACCTTACAGACAATACACATAAACTGTTAAAACAACTCGGTGACCCATTCCAAAAACTGATCGTCACAACAATTCAAAAAATGTCGAATGCTGTAAAATCCGGCGCAAAAGTGATGGATCAATATAAAAATGATAAAGTCGTCTTCATTATTGATGAGTGTCACCGCACGCAATTTGGAGAAATGCATCGCGATATTCGCCAACACTTTAACAATGCGCAATATTTCGGATTCACAGGTACCCCACGTTTTGAAGAGAATGCCAGTCAAGACGGTCGGTCAACAGCTGATATTTTTGAAAAATGTCTACATACCTACTTAATTAAAGACGCTATTCGCGATGGTAACGTTCTTGGTTTCTCAGTTGAATACATCAATACATTCGATAACACACTCGACCCTATTGATGATACGTATATTTCTAATATTGATGAAAATGAACTCTGGATGGCTGACGACCGTCTAACAATGATTGCCGATCATATTATCAACAATCATCATAAAAAAACGCGCAACCAAATGTACACATCGATATTTACCGTTCAAAGCATTCCGATGGCGATTAAATATTACAACATTTTCAAGCAACTTAAAGAAGAAGGTCAACACGACTTGAATGTTTCAACTATCTTCACTTACGCAGCAAATGAAGATAAAAAGAAACAAGTCAATCATGTTCATTCAAAAGAGGCATTACAACACATTATCCTAGACTACAATCAAACATTTGGTAAAAACTATTCACTCGATACCTTTGATGGTTTCTTCAATGACATTTCTAAACGCGTCAAAGAAGGTAACCCTGCCGAACGTCTAGATATTTTAATCGTTGTAGATATGTTCTTAACTGGCTTCGATAGTAAGAAATTAAACACTCTTTATGTTGACCGTAACCTTCAATACCATGGTTTGATTCAAGCCTATTCACGTACCAATCGTATTGAAGATGAAACAAAGCCATTTGGTAATATCGTCTGTTACTGAAATCTTAAAGAAAATACTGATAAAGCGATTGAATTATTCTCTCAAACCAATGACACCGACACAGTACTGAGTCCTTCCTTCGATGTCATCTTAGACGAATTCAAAACCACGCTTGCGGAATTGTTCAAGATAGCGCCGACACCAGATAGCGTTGACAACTTAGAACGCGAAGATGAACAATATCAATTTGTTATGATTTATAGATCACTTGCTGGTATCATGCAACGATTAAAAACATCTGATGAATTCTACTTCACAAAAGAATTAATTGGTATTGATTCACAAACGTATGAAGATTATAGAAGTAAGTATTTAAGCATTTACGATAAAAATAAAAAAATTAAAGATAAAACATCTGTTTTAGATGATATTGATTTTAAGATTGAAATATTGAGAAACGACTTAATCAATGTTCAATATATCCTTAACTTACTGAACCAAATGGATTTATCTGATCAACAACAAACTGAAAAAGTAAAACATCAAATTCACCAACTATTAAATAAAGCAGACGATGATCATCTACGCCTTAAAGCAGATTTAATTCGAGAATTCTTAGAAAAAGTCGTTCCAACCTTAAGCCACGATGCAATCGTTGAAGATGCTTACTTTGATTTTGAAGAAATGAAGAAAGAACAAGAATTACAAGATTTTGCGACAACAAAAGACTATCCTCTCGATTTACTTAAAAATGTAGTAAATGAATATGAATTTAGTGGTCAATTAGATAATAGAACCGTCGAGCAAGGTATCACGGGTGGCTTAATTGTGCGTTCTCAAAAAATTGAAAAGGTGAAGTCATTTGTGAAAGAAACATCAGAAAAATATGGCGCAGCGAATTAAGAATCGACAAAATTTAAATTTCTGCCAACAATTTACAGTTAAGCGGAACATACCGCTTAACTTCTTTTTTATTCTTCATTAAAATGAATTATAAAAGAAAACAAATATGATATTCCATTAATATTTACATATCTATGAGGAGGAATCATCTGTGTCTACAACAGAAAAACAACGTCAACAACAAGCAGAACTACAGAAGAAATTATGGTCCATTGCGAATGATCTACGCGGCAATATGGACGCTAATGAATTTAAAAACTATATTTTAGGTTTAATTTTCTACCGTTTTTTAAGTGAAAAGAACGAAGAAATCGCGAACGAATTACTTAAAGAAGATGACATTTCATATGAGGAATCTATGAATAACGATACATACCGCCCTATTGTTGAAAAAGAATTAATTGAAACATTAGGTTTCTACATTGAACCTGATTATTTATTCAGTAATCTTATTAAATCAATTGAAACACAAACGTTTCAAATTGAGGATTTAAGTACTGCGATTAAAAATGTCGAAAATTCTACACGTGGACATGACAGTGAAGATGATTTCATTCACTTATTCGATGATATGGACTTAACATCAAGTCGTTTAGGTAATACGAATGCGAAACGTACACAGCTTATTTCTAAAGTGATGGTACAAATTTCAACGTTACCATTTGTGCATAGTGATTTAGAAATTGATATGTTAGGTGACGCATATGAATACTTAATCGGTCAATTCGCAGCAAGCGCAGGTAAAAAAGCAGGGGAATTCTATACGCCACAACAAGTTTCTACTATCTTAGCTAAGATTGTCACGACTGGAAGAGAAAATCTTCGTAGTGTGTATGACCCTACTTGTGGATCAGGTTCGTTACTGCTTCGTGTAGGTAATGAAGCGAAAGTACGTGAATATTATGGCCAAGAATATAACAGTACAACGTATAACTTAGCTCGAATGAATATGCTTCTACATGATGTGAATTATAAACGTTTCCATATTGATAATGATGATACATTGGAAAATCCAGCTGTTCGTGATGAACGTTTTGATGCAGTGGTTGCGAATCCTCCATATAGTGCGAAATGGAGTGCAGATCCTTCATTCTTAGATGATGAACGCTTCAGTAGCTATGGTAAACTTGCACCAAAATCTAAAGCTGACTTCGCATTTATTCAACATATGGTCTATCACTTAGATGATAATGGCACAATGGCGGTCGTTTTACCGCACGGTGTCCTATTCCGTGGCGCTGCTGAAGGTACCATTCGTAAATATTTAATTGAAGAAAAAAATTACTTGGACGCGGTGATTGGTTTACCAGCTAATCTATTCTTCGGTACAAGTATTCCGACAAGTATTTTAGTGTTTAAAAAATGTCGTGAAGCAAGCGATGATGTAGTCTTTATTGATGCTTCTCAATCGTTTGAAAAAGGTAAAAACCAAAACCATTTAAGAGATGAAGATGTCGATAAAATTGTCGAAATATATCGTAATAGAGAAACGATTGATAAATTCAGTTACGTCGCTTCCCTAGATGAAATCAAAGACAACGATTATAACTTAAACATTCCAAGATACGTCGATACATTTGAAGAAGAAGAACCGATTGACTTAGATGTAGTCCAACAACAACTATCAGACATCGATAAAGAAATCGCCGATGTTGAATCAGAAATCAACGACTACCTCAAAGAACTAGGAGTGTTAAAACATGACTGAACAAACCAATACTCCAGAATTGAGATTTCCAGGGTTTAATGGTGAATGGAGATTTAATAAATTAGGAGATTTAACTACAAAAATTGGAAGCGGGAAAACTCCCAAAGGTGGCAGCCAAAATTATTTAAATGCTGGCATTCCATTTCTAAGAAGTCAAAATATCCAAAATGGAAAGTTAAATTTAGATGATTTAGTTTACATCGATTCTAAAACAGATGAAACGATGAAAAATAGTAAAAGCTACTTTGGCGACATTCTATTAAATATTACTGGAGCCTCAATAGGACGAAGTGCTATTAATTCTATTGATAATACTCATATTAATCTCAATCAACACGTTTGTATTATTAGATTAAAAAAGCAATTTAGTTATAAATTTTTAGGCAATTTTCTCTTATCTCCAAGAGGCCAAAAAAAGATTTTTAAAGCTCAAAGTGGTGGCAGTAGAGAAGGTTTAAATTTTAAAGAAATTGCTAATATCAACTTATATATTCCTGATAATTTTAATGAGCAAGAAAAGTTAGGAAAGTTCTTTAGCAAACTCGACCGACAAATCGAATTGGAAGAGAAGAAGTTAGAATTATTAGAGCATCAAAAGAAAGGATATATGCAAAAGATTTTTTCTCAAGAGTTAAGATTTAAAGATGAAGATGGGGAATTATATCCTGAATGGAGGCAGAAGAAAATTGGTGAATTGGCACAAATAGTTCGAGGTGCTTCACCACGACCTATTAAAGATCCTAAATGGTTTGATATTAATTCTGATATTGGATGGCTAAGAATAGCTGATGTAACTGAACAAAATGGAAAAATAAATTTTTTAGAACAAAGATTATCTAAAGAAGGGCAATCAAAAACAAGGGTGTTAAAATCTACTCATTTACTATTAAGTATAGCGGCAAGTGTTGGAAAACCTGTAATAAATTTTGTAAAAACAGGTGTTCATGATGGATTTTTAATATTTTTAAATCCACAATTTAATATATATTATATGTATAATTGGTTAGATTTTTTTAAGAAGGTATGGAATAAATATGGTCAACCAGGAAGTCAAGTAAATTTAAATTCTGATATTGTTAAATCTCAAGAAATTAGAATACCTCATATTAATGAACAAAATAAAATAGTCGATTTTTTAGAAAGTATTGATAAATTAGTGATAAAGCAAAGTAATAAAGTGGAGTTACTCAAACAACGTAAAAAAGGTTTACTACAAAAAATGTTCGTTTAATTCTTATAAAGGCCTATTATGTTAACTATAAACAAAGGCTTAAACGTTGTTAAATCAACGTTTAAGCCTTTTACTTATGATTATCGTTTATTCATTTTTTATACATCATTGATTTGACACGTTTTCATTTATTTTCATTCTTTAGTATATTGTATATTTATTCCGTTAGTAAAATAAACAGCAAATATCCTAAAACGACCACAATTGTAACAATTTTATTAACACTGCCTATATTACCCTACTCTACTGAATAAAACGCCTTCTGAAGGGTAAATACAAATGTGAAGAAAATTAAATCAACTTTTAAAATAGATAAAGAAGAGCGGAAATGCTCAACCAAAGGAGGACTTCACTATTATGAAATACGTAGTAGTCGGAACATCACATGCAGGCTATGCTGCAATAGAAACATTATTAATATCAAATCCAGAGGCGGAAATCGAAGTATTTGAAAGTGCCGAGGCACCTTCATTCTTATCTTGTGGTATTCAAAGTTATTTAGAAGATGTTGCACCATCATTACAATCCTTGCATTATGCAGATGCAGAATCGTTAAAAGAACAAGGCGTGAACTTGCATCTCCAAACAACGGTAACGGATTTAGATACTCAAAATAAAACCGTGACTATTAAAAAAGATGGCAACACTTCAGAAGTCTCTTACGATAAATTATTCTTAAGCCCAGGGGCTGTACCAAACGAACTACCAATCAATGGCATCAACGAGTACAATAATGTCTTATTTATGCGTGGTGAAGATTGGGCCGGCAAAATCAAAGAACGCATGCAACATGCGAAGAAAGCCATTGTAGTCGGGGGCGGTTATATCGGTATCGAGGCAGCCGAAGCCTTTACCAAAGCCGGCATCGATACAACACTTATGGATGACCACGATCGTATTATCAACACTTATTTAGATAAAGAATTTACAGATATTTTAGAGAAAAACATTGCTGAACACGGCTTAAAATTTAAAGGAAATGCGAGCGTTAAAGCCTTGAAAGCAGACGATAACAACAACGTTACAGCCGTAGTCACAGATGACGGCGAATACGAAGCAGATACAGTATTATTTGCTGTCGGCGTTAAACCTGCAACAGAATGGTTAGACGGCAAAGTTGAACTCGGCAAAAAAGGCATTATCAAAATCAACGACCGCTTAGAAACATCAGAAAAAGACGTTTATGCAAGTGGCGACGCAACGCTTATTCCATTCGCGCCTATCAACGAAGACCGCTATATTGCACTTGCAACTAACTCTCGTCGTCAAGGTTACGTAGCAGCACGCAACATGGCAGGTAAAGACATGAAGATGCCACGCGTTTCAGGCACATCTGGTCTTTCTTTATTCGATTACAAATTCGGTCAAACAGGCGTACATGAAACAGAAAAAGACAGTTACGACGGCAACTTAGGAGCAAAATATATCGAAGTACCTGTGCGTCCTAAATTCCGTCAAGACGATACAACAGTTCATCTTAAAATCATGTTCGATGAAGATACACATCGCATTCTAGGCGGACAAATTATGAGTACGGAAGACTTAGTAGAATCTATCAATACACTATCGGTTGCAGTCAATGCAGGCTGGACATTAGAAGAACTCGCATTAGTCGACTTCTTCTTCCAACCAGACTTTAACCGTCCATGGAACTACTTGAACATCCTAGCACAACGCGCACTAGGCGACGATGTCTTCCCTAAAGACAAACAACTCTTCTAAACCCTTACGGACAAAAAAAGGTGCGTCTCTCCTCGAGAAGAGATGCACCTTTTTAATGTGCTTAATACCATTTTAAAGAGAATTCAATCCTTTGAAAGCATATAAAAGAATCGATAAGTTTGCATACCCACTTATCGATTCTTACTTTATTTAGAGATACATTTCTTTAATGTGGCGAGTTTGATTAACCTTCTCTTCTTTTTCCAATTCTTCACGATTTGCTTGATTTCACTAGTAGCTTTTTTCATTTTTAAAATTTTAAATACCTTTATTTTGAAATTTAAGGGGTATTTTAAAGATTTAGAGGTAATTTTATATAAGTTCTTAAAACGCAAATATGAGTCAAATAAATGTATTTTAAGTACATCAACTAAAATTTGAGACAAACCAGTGAGTAATTTTTTCAACACTAAATATTTTTAAATTTTCTAGTTGTTTTTCTAAACTTTGATTAAGTGATGATACTCTCGCATAGCCAACAATCATTGATTTCCACCTCGAAATTAATATACACCCTAACCATACGTTCTAGTTGCTATAAATTCAACAATTATATATGTATGATTAGGGTGTACTCTAAAAGCACATACACTCTGAAATTAAATGATATAATATAAATACTATTTTATATTGGTAAG
>ERZ1023217.172-NODE-172-length-15054-cov-30.297553_pt1 | contig 15054 bp, 12 predicted proteins | sample MGYA00380448_ERZ1023217 | MGnify/ENA primary metagenome ERZ1023217 (study PRJEB33173, sample SAMEA4830360) | metagenome | study: EMG produced TPA metagenomics assembly of the PRJEB25223 data set...
ATAAAAAAACTCAGAATGGAAAATAACCATTCTGAGCTACTGTACGGAGAGTAAGACCATTTTTGTACATTGTGATATGTATGAAAATGGCTTGATTATCGTATTTTTAAGAATAAACTTTAGAACTAAATAGAATGAATTAGAACATTTTTGACACGCGATTGACACTTTTGATTAGAACCAACCAAATGCTTTTCCAAGTATACCTAAGAAAGCTATTATTAAACTTGTTCCAGAAATACTCCATCCGATAATTGATTTCTTGTCATCTTTACGTTCTTTTCTTTCGTCTTCAGCACGTTTACCTAGTGCGATTTCAAGTTTATATGCAAATAATTCTGGTAATGCATCTATCTTAGAATTTAAGTTATCGAATTTTTCATCAATTCTTTTTTCATATTGTTCAAATTCTTTTCTCTCAATATATTCAGACATTTTATCCACCTCTTCATAAGTAGAATTTGAATTTGGACTAAATTCGTAACTACCACTTGCCTTTTTCAATTGTCTTGAATCAATAATTGTTCTTTCTTCCTTATGTTGCAATTTAAATTGTTTTGGTCTGCTAACTTTATTATTACCCATGATTAAGACACCAAATTCACATTAAAATTAGATTGAGCTTCGGCATTATCTATAGACAATTTGATAGTATAAACTCCTTCTTTTTGGAATTTAAAATTATTGAAATTTGCATTTGATTCAAACACATTATTAAATTTTTTGTCTGGATTATCTTTAATTAATCTTTGATGATCAATTTCAACGTCAATATCAAAAATTACTTTTTGCTCTGGATCTATAATTTGAAAATTCAATTTATACTGTCTATGTTCTTCTAAATTAATTATCCCAAAAGATACATTAAAAGAAAAGTTATTTGGCAAAGCCTCTAAGTCAATAAAGGATAAAGGCTTTTCAATTACTAAATCTCCTTGAGAATTATTAAACACACCAAGCGAAGGAACCACCCATGCAATGTTAACCATTTTCTTATTCTCCTTTTAATATATTTAACATAATTAAATATATAATAAACAATTTATTTAAAAAGGAATAGACAGAACATAATACGAACATAAAAAAACACCACGCTCATAAGAACGTGGTTAGAATATAGTGTTGCCTCTTGTAAATCTGATAATTATTTTAATTATCACAAACTGGGTATCTTTATTATAACATAAAAAGCCACCCAGTGACATGTTAGGTGGCTTGGAAGGGAACATGCTCAATTGAGTTGTTCCAAAAGATCATTAAGTTTTTAACTGGGTGTAAAACCCTTGTAAATTAATTATAACATAAAAAAGCCTACTAGAGAGCGTATCATCTAGTAGGTAAACACATCACAATAACCTACCCTCATTCGAGGACACAGCAAACCGGCTCGTCAGCCGCACATATGAATTCTCAGTTAATGTGATGTAGGCACTTTATACAGTCTGTGCCAGTAATGACCGAGTCATTTCAAGAATGACTATTTCATATACTTATTATAACATATTAATACACTTTTGTTATTCTTAAACGTTCATGCCATACCCAGTAATTATCACTTTCTCCATGTACTCTAGCCCAACCATCTAAGATTTCATACACATAGAATGTTTGACCTTGTGGGTAAGTGATATTCGTCTTATTCCAAGAGTAATTACCTTTGCCACCATGACGTTCACATATCGTTACGCCTAGTGCATCGGCTTGTGCTTTGAAGTAACGTTTTCTACTCCACGTTAATTTTTCTGGTGGAATTTGTCCTACTGCTACTTTAGGTTTAGACTTTTTAGCAATCTTTTGTTGCTGTTGCGTTTGTCCTTTGGCTTTGACTGTTTCAACTGCTTTCGTTTTACCACCTGAAGGTGTAAGTTTTTCTGTGATGATTAGATCTTCCCGTCTTACCCAGTAATTTGCAGTTTCTGAATATACTCTAGCCCAACCTTCTCTAACTTCATATACATAGAACGGACTGAAATTCGCTTTGTAGAATAGCTTAGTTTTCTTCATATAACCATTCTTAACATCTTCTCTAATAGTTACACCATTTTCTCCAGCTTTAGCTTTAAAGTATGGCTCTTTAGACCATGTTAAGTTTTTAGGTAACTTTTCTTTGATAACTGGAGCTTGTGGTTTCTGAATGTTCACTTTAGTAATTTTCTTAACATCATATGTTTCATTAATAAATGACGGTACAATGTAGTGAGTTGTGCCATAGAAGTTATCTACACGTAATTTAGCAGGTGTATTATGATTACCGTCAAAGTTTTGTTCTAAAACTGTTTGTGTATTTGTACCACCACTATTATCCCACACTAAATAAATATGTCCGTATTCTTGATATATTCCAGTCGTACATACACCGATTGCTCCAACTGGAGGGATATAACTAGGTGTGTTTTTAACTATTTGCCAACCTTTAGGGAATACGTTTAAGATACTGTCTTTTGCATTACCCCACATTCTAATTGTGCCATCTGTTATGTGGTAAACGTATTGAACTGCTAAGTCCATACATTGCTCGCCATACATACCATCAAAGTCTACATACTTACCTTTCAAGCTATACATATAGTTAATTGCGTCTTGATATGATTTTGTTTTAGGTCGTGATTTAGTATTTGTTACTTTCTTAGCATTGTTACCAGCTTTCTTACCTTTAATAACTGGTACTTTAGTTTCGTCCATATACTTAGCAACATATAAATCAAAGTTATGTGTATCTCGACCTAAGCCACATGCTGCAAGTAAGTTACCAGGATCTTGTTTATCGAATTGTATATCCTGATGTCCAGGCATTTCATTTTTGTAGTTGATTTTCCAAAACTTAGTTAAATACGCCATAACTTTAGCAGTATTCTCTAATGATTTAAGAGAACGTTTTTTATCTGTAAAGTAACAACCTTCTACACCAAACGCTGCATAGTCTGCATCAGCACCATACCATGCGTTATCAATCGTAGTATTTAACATAACATGCCATGCACATTCTGTTACTGGAATACAGATGATTGCTTCTTTATCGTCCACGAAGATATGTGCGCTTGCCACTTGTGACCAAGGAACATTGTAAGTATTTCTATAATAGTTCACATTCTGTTGTGCAGTTGAATTCACGTTACCTGTGTCATGTATTACTGCAAATTTAGGTTTGCCATCTTTAGTGTGTAATCGTTCCCCGTTTCGTCGTGTGCCGATTGGTAACAAGTCGTATCTAACTGGAACGCCATTCCAATATTCTGTCATTTACATTCACTCCTAATCATTATTCGGTCTATGGTACGCTCTTGCTTGTGGACTATCTGTTAAGCCTGTGCTTGTACCGTCAATGACCGAGAAATACATATTTACTAAGATTGTGCCAATTGCGATTGGGTTGGAAATTACTTGCACGATTGCATGACCAACTGCATGCCATGAAGTTAACGCTTGCCAGTCGATACCTAGATAGACGAGTACAGGCAAGATTGCACTTGCAATGAGTTGAATAATACCTACTGAATGCGTCATTCTGATTTGCCAGTTAATACCTAAAAAATTCTTCATCTTCCCACTCCTTATTCAAAATAAAAAGCCGACCTAAAAAGGTCAGCTTGTAGTGTTATTCTTTAACGTATTTGTAGCTTTTTTCTGGAATTGCGTGGTCGTTAAAAACATAAGAAATAGTAAATTCTTCAGCGTCTCTTAACTCAAGACCCTGTATCTCATAGTTTTTTCCTCTAAGTTGATTTTTCTGTCCTAGACTATCGACTGTTTCTACTATACAATCAAATATACCTAATTTAGACAGATAGTAATTACCTTCCCCAGTATTAATATCAAGTGCTTGTGATAAAGAGTCAGTATAATCATCAGTAATATAAAGAGATAAATTTTGTTTCATACTATCCTCACTAAAACCACTGTTTTCTAAAACTTCTGCGTCATAAGGTACATATAGCTCTTTTGTTTCTCCTTCGCTTGTTGTAAAAGGTACTTTCATAAGACTAATTTCATTTTTATTTGCTAAGAAATCTTCTTTCAATGCTTTTACTGCACTTCTACCAAATAAATCTTTCCATTCTTCTTTTTCTTCGTCATATACATTTACAGTTAATTCCATATTATTTGCCTCCAATGTTTATCCAAATTTTATTTTTATCTTCTGGTGCTGTATCGCTTACTACTGTGTTAGATGTGTCTGTTGTATCTTGTTTGAAGTAACCATTTTCTACACCGTAATCTAATATTTTCTTGTAATCTTCTTCGGTTAAAACAACATTTGTGTTAGATGAATTACCTGTACCGAAGTCGATTAAGCTATGTTTCTTCGCATAGTCGATAATGTCGGCGAACAAGTTTTGTGTGTAGATTTGTTCGATACCATTACCTAACACACTACTTTCCACTCTGATTTTCGCTTTGTTATCACTAGGGAAACAGTATGTGTTGTCTACCCAAATTTCTAATGTGTAAGTACCAGCAGGAATAATTGTGTCGATAACCACATCGCATAGATATTTACCGTCTTGTTCTTTGACTGTTGTGTCATCAATATATTTAACGCCATCTACATCAGTTAAATACACCTTTGCTTGTTTATCTTCTAACTGTAAATCGTCGTTATTTGCGTCAGTTAAGATGTAGCGCATGACGGATAGGTCGCCCTGCTTAATTCTGTTACCATCTACACTTTCTTCTAAATTAAGTACGTTTGTGTACATTTCATCACCTCAATATAAAAAGCCGACTGAATACAGTCGACTTAGTTTATTTAAAAGAATGCAGCTGCAAAACCTAATGCTCCGACTAGTACCGAAGCTATTCCGCTGATAATTGCAACTATAATCTTTACGTTATAACCTTGTTTTTCTTTAATGACTTCACTAAATGTTTCAAGTTGTTTGCTATGATCTTTAACTTGATACTTCATATCTGTAAATTCTTTACCAAAGTTGCTCATTGTGTCAGATAGTTTTTCTAAATGTTTTTCCGAGCGTTCTTGACTTTCAAATGCTTGTTTTTGATAGATGATTTGTTTATCTACCTTATTATTCAAATCTTTCAATTCACTAGTATGCCTTTTATCATTCTCATCTATTTTTTGATGAATTTTACTTGTGTTGTCTATCCACTCTTCTCTTAATACGAAACGTTCATCTTTTTCTTGCAACGTCAGCACCCCCGTTAAAAGCAATTAACGCATTAATCATTGCTAAGGTTGCAAACTGTACTGGACTTAACCAGTTAATCGCATTAAATATACTTGCAGAAGTTAATAAGAAATAATAAATAGCGTTGCCACTTCCACCTAGAATTAACAAGAAATTAAATTTATTGCTTACTTGTTGTTTAGGTAAGAATACAGGTGCAAGAATGATAAACAAACTAAAAATCATGCCTAGAACGCCCCATAACCAAATAGGCATGACTTGATGAAGTGTTATATAGAAGTCGCTATCGCTTAATACAGTATTTTGTTCTTTAGCCCAAAAGAAACCTCTTTCGAACATAAGTAGACCAAAACCGAAAATAAAGATAGCTAACACTTTGTAATTAAATGAATTTTCTTTCATATTCAAAACTCCTATTCTGCGTTAGTTTCAGTTTCTCCTACATACTCTAATAAAGTTGTTAATTTTACTGGTTTAACAGTTACTTTTTCAGCAATAATACCGAACTCATAATTTAATTCGTTTAAGCTATTTAATCGTTCAGCAAGTGCTTTAACTTTATTTAAATCATCAAACTTAGTCGCAATGTTCACGTTACTTGTTGGATAGAATTGACCTCTGAAGTCATTATCTAAAACAGCTTCTTCTCCTTTTTCATTCACTTGTACTAAGATATAACTTTCTGTGTTTTTTACGATTTCATTTGCCATGATAAATTCCTCCTAAAATTTGGTATAAAAATAGTGCTAAAGGTTACTCTCCTTCAGCACTTGTTTGTTCATTATTTTGTTGTTCTTCTTGCTCTCTAATTACTGCTCTTAACATTGCATTTTCTTGTGAAAGTTTAGCGTTTTGAGTAACTAACTCCTCGATAACATAACTTGGATTAGCTTGTAATTGATTGTTCATTTAATTTTTCCTCCAATGTATCTACTTTTTTAATTAATTCTTGTATAGCTTTAGTATTCCAAAACATCACTTCGTTACCATCAAAACCATCTCCATGTCGCCATTCAATAGGTAGTTCACGTTCAATAATAACACCATGATGATTACGAATGTACTTACTATCTTTTTCTGTTTTGTATTTATATGAATACAATTTAAGATCATTTCTGTATGCGTCTAATACACTATAATTCCATTCTTTAATATCGTATTTAAATTTTTCTGATGACATGGCGTACCATTTACCAAAACGAATATCTTTATAATTTGGATTACCACCGTTGTATAAAGAGTTGCTGGTTACACGTAATTCACTTCCGTCTATACCTATATAAAAATTACCACTTAATGTTTTTATTGAGCCAGCTCTTATTTCATTAGCTGCAATTCCTTGATAGTTAGGGTTTCCGTTGTTGTATGCTTGCGAGTCTGTTACACGTAACTCTCCTTTAGGCGCAACTAACGCATATAAATTTGTACCTTTGGCTGTTAAGTCGCCAAAAATCTTATCGCCGTAGAAATCTCCTGTACCTATATCGCCGTCTTTATTAGTAGCGTAGATTATACTTTTTACTGAACTTTTACTAAACCTTAAGCCTGAGCCATATTCTGACGTATCATTTGAAACATTACCATATTTAATAACACCATCAGTATTTGCTCCACTATCATTTTGTTTTACATACATAGCAAATTCATTGTTTCCAGTTCGGTTATCACGATAAGGTCTAAAGTAAATACCATAGTTACTTTCGATATTTACAGTTAAGTTTGCGTTTAAAATGATACGACTGTAATCACTTTCTAATGCTACTGCACCATATGTTGAATGTAGACGCACACCTCTTGAATTATCATTATATTTTGTAGAATGAAATTCTAATGTACCTGCTGTTTCATCACCAGCACCTGCAAGCATTGTTGATAAACCTTTTTCAGTTAAATATAAATTATAACCAGTATCTATGTTAGAAACTTGAATAGTACCTTTATTCATACCTAGCTTTAATCTTGCTGTGTCAGTAACATTAGCCCACGTTCTTGTAAATGAACCATAAGATAAAATGGATGTATTTCTTATATCGATATACTCTGAGTTATTTCCACCACGAATGCCCATATTATTAACGTTAATATCTAAACCTTCAGGACTTAAATTTAAACGGTTGATAATTTCGTTTTTACCTACTTTGTTATCAACCTTACTAGCCATAACGTTGAAATCTTTATTGACTGTAATATCTACTTTATCACCTCTAAGTTGAATACCGTTTCTATCCATTGTGTATGATTGAATATTACCATTCTCGTCATAACTTAAATTAATGCCTTTAGTTGTAGCCGATATTTCTGAAATAACTTGAGATAGTGTTTTACGACTAGCATTAAAATCTTCTTGACTAGCTTTCAATTGGATTTCTCTACCGTTTTGATTTATTTCAGTATTCATAACAGATAGTTTCTTTTCTGTATTTTCAGGAGCAGGTGTCCAGTCTGTTGCTATGTCGCCTTTTTCCATTTTTATTTTTGCGTTTTTAATTTCTTCTGGCAAAATTGTACTATTACCAAGATAGTTAAAAGTAATTTTTATATATTTAGTTTTATCATCAAAAGTATATTTATACGGGTTTGTAAACGTATAATATCCGCTTTGATCTAATAAATTTTTATTCTCATCAAATAAAAACAGATTAATACCTAAAGTTTTATTTTTTATAGGTTCATTACATCTGAAAGTGTAAGTAGCGCCACTTTCTACTTCTATAAAATAGTCCGATCTCACTCTATTCATTGGTGTAGGTGTAGGTATAGGCTCGCCGTTATCAGAATAGAACGTTCCGTACTCTAAATACTCATCAGGAAAGTAGTTACGACCACCAATACTTAAATTATCCATCTTGTTATCTGTGTAAGTTTTAGCTTCATTAATACCACTGTTATATTCAGTTACACTCACTTTATCCTTAATTTCATTAGATAATTGCAAACGTTGACTATCTGCACTATTTAAACGTTCTACAATTCCATCTTTATCTGTTTCATAATCAACGCTTTTCACATAACTTTTTAATTGTTCTTGTGTGTCAATACGTGATGCCTCGATTGCTTTTTCTACAACATCAGGAGTGCCTATCATATTGTTATTACTATCAACAGTTAGACCGAATTTGTTAGCAACTTTTGTAAGTGCTTCGTTAAATTTCTCATCAGTATATTGTGATTGAAGTAACTTCAATCGTTTATCAATAGAAATTTTAGCGTCAGTAACGTATTTATATAACGTTTGTAGTTTTTCTCGGTACACTGTAAATAAAGTTTGTGTATCAACTAGCTTACCAATGGTTGCTGTCTCTTCATCCATGCTGTCTAAATTAGTCTTGATATTTTGATACACACTATCTACATCTGATAATGCTTGATTTAAGTTTGATTTTAAATCATCATCGACAAGATATTCACTATTTAACACATCGTACACATCATTTTGTAACTTACTATGTTGTATTGTTAAATTGATGAAACTATTGTTTAAATCTCGATACATTACTTGTTCACGTCTTAAACCACCGATTTTTTCTACATCATCGGCTGTTTGAGTGATCCATTCGCCATTCCAGTAACGACGTAGTACTGCAACATCAGGGTTTGACGTATCATACCATAATGTATCATTTTGTGGATTTTCTGGTGGTTCAGCGCCTTTGAATATCTTACGTTCGTAATATTCTAACTCCCCAGCTACAACATCACTCACAATAGTATTCACGTTAGATATATTGTCATTAAGTTTTTTAGTAATTTCATCTAATTTTCTATTAAAGAATTCTCTTAGTTTGGTTTCTTCGTATTCAATAACATTGCCAAAGGTAAATTCACTTTCATCTGCTAACCAGTTGTATTTAATGCCAATGACTTCTGCCTCTATATATAAAGGAGGCTTGAAGTCTCTATCTTTTACTCTGACAATATCTCTTAGATGTACTGTTACATCGTTATAATATTTATGAATGTCAATTGAAGATACTTCATAACTTATCGCTGCTTGATTACGTTTGTTGAGTTCTGTTTTAGCAAGTGTGGTCAAACGTTTAAGCGTCATATTCTCATCGTTACTTTCAGGCTCATATACATCCCAAATATAACGATTAGGAAGTCCGAAAATCTCTTGTGCTTCATCATCTACTACAACAGTTTCAATTCTTGAGCCATCTTCTTTTTCAGGACCTACTGCAAGTAAAGCAGTTTTCACTTCAGATAGATCAATCGTTCTTGTCATACCTGTTAAGTCTTTACCTTTAGTGATTTCTTTACCTTTAAATAAGTTTTTAGGTTTAGTAATTGATACATAACGATGTTCGACAGTATGTGCGCCTAATTCAATATAAAAACTAGGGACCATGTCGTAAGTAGTACAAAGCATATAAATTAAATCAAACGGATTAGTATGAGAGGTCCATGAAGTTGTACGGTTGCCTGCATATTCGGTATCGTCAGACACTTCCCAACCTGTATCAGCAAGCGTTTTAAGTAGCCCTTGTGTCGTTGTATGTGCTTCAAACTTGCCAGGCTTAATAGGTTTAGCTGTTTTCAAATCTTCTAGGTAACTAGCGTTACATTCGATTTCAGTTGTACCATCAAAATTATCTGCAATGTGGATAATAACAAACTCTCTGAACGTACCGTTGTTATCTTGAGCGATAATACGATTACGTTCTCTTAATTTCTCTGCTCGAGTATTTTCAATTGTAAAATCAAAGGTTTCTGTTTTTTCTTCTACATTCATACTCATTTCAGCATTAATCAATGCACCATCACTTTGACTAATAAAATCAATAATATTGTCATTAAAATCAAGTACATGTATTCCTACATTCTTCACTATCTAACCTCCAATCTATAAAAATCTATCTTGCCAATAAACTGTCGTGTCATATGTGTTTTCTGGATAAATCATACACTCATTCATGCCTTTATTTATGTTAAAGAAGTCACTACCGAATGTTTTTAAATCAAGTGCTGGATCTTCGTTAATCGTTACTGTTTTTTCTGCCATATTGATGTTGATTAAATCGCCTTCTTTAATGATCATATCTCTTGCTTTAGGCGGTTTAGGTAAAATCTCGCTTGTATAACTACCTAATAAATATGTCGGCATATGTTTGTAAGTACCATTTTTACCAATAAACACACCAACCGAAGCAATAGGTCGTTGATAAAATTTACCAGCATCAACAAATTGTTTTTCATGCACATCTACTGGAATAATACGTTTAGGATATTCTACTTCATCAAATTTCCATGTTTTTACTTTGAAAGTTGTACCTACACGTTCTAATCGCATATAAATTACAATATCATCCCAGTTATAAAACATTGGAAGATTAGTATAATCATAAATTTTCTTTTGCACTCCATTTTGGTCATATAAACAAACGACAATATTTCCGATAGACTGACTTGCTCTAGGGTTTCTGTAACCTACTGAAGCTAACAAACGGTTATCTGCATCGTAAATGTATTGTGTAGCATGTGTTGAGCCTTTTTTCTTTTGATTAACATGTATTTTAAGCGTTGATTTAAAATCTTGTGCCGTTCTACCGAATGAACGTTTATATTCTGCACCGTTCCAACCTTCTGTGGCAGTTATCGAACTTTCATTTAGAACAAAACTATCTTTTGAGCCACTCAATGACATTGAGCCTCCAGTTGTACCACCAGTAAAAGTATCATTAATTGTTGTACTCGCTTGCTTTTTCCAAGTCGTAAAGTTACGCATTTCATCATTAAATAGAACTGGTGTATAATCTTCAACTTTCTTATCTAAATCATCATCACCAATCATAAAATAATCTTCGTTGTTCTTAGTGATAGAAAAGTAACTTGCATTCTTTAATGCAGTTGCTTGCACAATGATAGGGCTATCTGCTGTTCCTGTACTTACTACTGATACTTGGTCTGAAATAGCTGTATTTTTAGTACCTTCTACTGCGTATTTGTATGGATCAGCTAAAACTACATTGACTTTAAAAGTCCAAAAGCCTATTCTGTCTTTATTTAATTCAATTGGCCCTTCAATGTAAGCATTCCAATACCAATTTTGAGATGTGAATTGTAATTTAACCGCTTTATCATAATCAAAAAACTTAACAACTTCATTTAATACATCATCAAGTTTTTTCATTCCACCTGGAGACAAATAATCATTACGAATAATAAGTGGTAACTCAAATCTATATTCTTTTAACCTTCTACTTTTAACAATACTTCCAGGTCTTCCTAGAATTTCTTCAGTTTCAACCTCAAAATTAAAAGAGGGTATTTCAAACCCTCTTTCAACAATTAACCACGGAAGTGTTTTATTATTTACTTTTATTGTATCGAGCAATTACATTACCTCCCCTGGTTTAAATCTTGATTTTCTTTGTTTTTGTCTGTTGTACTTGTCTATGGCATTAAAAACTTGACGTTCATGAGCGAATTGATCAATAGATGGCTCGAAGTCTTTATCTGCAATTGTTTGATTGCTTCTTGCTATGTCTGCTAACACATTGATTTGTTGTTGTTGTAACTCAATCATTTTTATTAACATTTCTGTATCATTACTACTTGATGAAGTGATTCTATTACTAAAATTACTTGGTCGTTTGTTGCCAGATGTTTTACTACCTTCAATGTCTTTGGCAGCAAGTGCTAACAATTTCATTGCATCTGTTCTTCTATTAGGATCAGTCGGAATTACCCACTCAGGATAACCACCTTCTGCAATGTTGTACCAACCTGCATTTTTGATTAAGCCACCTGTGGCGTAACCATGACCATGACCGATAACTTGTAACATTCCTGTTCTACCATAACGTTTTTTAGCGTAATTGATAGCTGCCATAGCATTATCTAAACCATTCATAATATTGCCATGACCTGGCAATTTATTTGCTGCAAACGTTGGTGGTATTACTTGTAGTAAACCTCTTGCAAGATTTCCAGTCCTATTGTTTATGTCACCAATATTTCCTTGAACAGCCCCTGCATTACCGCCACTCTCTGTTTGTATTTGTCTTATCCAAGCATTTACATATGCTGAAGTGGTTGGTAAGCCGTTTGCTTTTAATGCTTGTTTAATTTCAGGTTTCCAAGCGTTTGCTGCTTTTGAGCCTCCACCTTTACTGCCATTGTGTGATTTCAACCATTTAACCGGATCAATAGAATGTCCTGTCATTGAGCCAAAACCGTGTTTATTCATTTCATAGTGTAAGTGAGGCCCACTACTTGAACCAGTGTTACCGGAAATACCAATAGTGTCACCTGGTTTAACGTGTTGTCCGTTTTTAACAAGCCATTTACTAAGGTGTCCGAAGTAAGCATCATAAGGTTTTGCTCTTACGATGATGTGATGACCAAAACCAGAAGCTGTATTTCTTGTTTCAACTTTACCTTCTAAAGGCGTTTGTACTTTTTCGTAAATATAAGGTAAGTCAATACCTGGATGCGCCCAGTTAAACGGATATCCAGGTGGTGGACCATTAGGACTATATCGAGTAGTAATGTTATCAAGATATTTGATAAATCTACCGTCTCCGTCACCTTCAGATGCATCATCTAACCAACCGCCAAATAAAGATTTAACGCCTTCTTTTAGTTGTTTCCACATAGCGTCCCAAAGCATTTTAGGAATTTCACCATTAACCATGCTAAAGTCAACGCCGAACTCTTTTAGAACTTTGTCAACAAGTTTTCCAGGTTTACCAACGTAATCAAGTAAGTCTCCTGCTTTTTCTTTAGCCCATGTTCCTGCAGCACCTAAAGCATCTTTAGAAGTATTAATCATTTTTTTAGCGCCATCTGACAATGATTTCGCTGTTTTCTTAGTACCTTTACCAATATTTTTAGTTTTATCAGTAACATACTTCCATGCTTCTTTAAATGCACCACCAGCTCCACCTGCACCAGACATCATTTCTCCAGCATCAAATGTAGGATGATTATGTTTTTTGTGTTTTTTGGCATCTTTAAGCATACGTTTTCTAACATCATCTCCACTTGTACCTACGGAGAATTTAGGGATAAAGCCTTGATTTTGAAGTCTTTGAGTAGTTTTACCGTTGATGACCTTATCGCCTTTGCTTAACGGAACTACAACATCTCTACCTTTTGGTGCAAAGAGAGAGCCATTTTTACGTTGAATTAACTCTTGATGACCATTTCTACCTTTACCATTGCCCTTACCTTTATCGTTAACTGTGGCTAACGTTGGTTTATTAATCGAACCGTTAGTAATGAAACTTTGAGTATGTGTACTTTCTGTACCTGTAGAAAGTTTAGGTATTTTACTATCTACACCTAATTTACCGCCTACCCAGTTTACAGCACCAATTAATGAATTCAAACTTTTCTTGACTGCACTTACCATGCCAGTAATATGGCCTTTGATTTTTCCAATAATATTTTTAAGTCCGTTAGACATATTGTTAAATACGTTTCGGACACTGTTCCATAAACCTTTAGCCATGTTAACTGTCGTATTCTTGATGCTTCTCCAAGTGTTCGACATAAAACTTTTAACTTTATTAAAAATATTACGCGTTCCATTTGATAAACTATTCCAAGTACCTTTAACGCCACTCCATAAAGATTTCGCTAATCGCACCGTTGTATTCTTGATGTTACGCCAAATATTACTCATAAAGTTTTTAAGTTTATTAAAAATTCTTTTAGTGCCGTTGTATAAGCTGTTAAATGTGTTTTTGACACCAGACCATAGTGCTTTAGCTAATCTCACCGTTGTATTTTTAATATTACGCCAAACACTACTCATGAAGTTTTTCAGTTTATTAAAGATATTGCGCGTTACTTTAGACAAACTATTAAATGCATTTTTAACGCCATTACTTAAACCTTTAGCTAATTTTATTGTTGTGTTTTTGATAGCTGTCCAAGTTCTTGTGATAAACGCTTTTAAATTAGCTAGTATTTTTCGAACACCATTATACATGCCTTTAATAGCATTAATAACGCCGTTTTTAATAGCATTCCAAGTTTTGATAGATATTGCTTTAATACTTTGCCATAGACGAGTGATGAGGTTTTTTAGTGTGTTAAGGATATTTCTAGCTGTGCTGACCAATACCCGAATAATTGTTAGCACTCCAATTTTTAAGGCAGTCCATAATTTAATAGCAGTGTTTTTAATACTTGTCCACAATGCTGATAGGAAACCTTTTAGAACTGCGAAGTTATGTTTAGATAATGTAACAAAATTCCGGATGATCGCAAGTACACTATTTTTAATAGCTAACCATGCTTTAATTGAATTATTTTTAATGAAGTTCCATAGCATAGTGAAGAATGCTTTCAAACCATTAAAACTAGCTCGTACTAAGCTAACTAAACTTTTAGCAATGTTAAGAATGCCAGTTTTAATTAAATTCCAAGTGTTTAAACTATTTGCTTTAATGAAGTTCCAAATACCTGAAATAATATTTTTTAATGCTTGAATAGGATGTTGAATTGCATATTTAATTGCGTTCCATGTTACTTGTGCAGCAGTCTTTAAAGCGTTCCAAATGACAATGCTTGCACTCTTAACCGCAGTCCAAATACCTATAATATAAGGTTTTAAGAAACCAAATACAGCTATCGCAGTATTCTTGATAGAATTCCACGCTTTTATCACAAAGTTACGGAATGTTTCGTTGTTCTTCCATAAAGCAATAATGCCGGCAGTTAAAGCACCAATAACAGTTATTGCAATGCCAACTGGACCAGTCATAAATCTAAGTGCTAGACCTAATCCTCTTGTGGCTAATGCTGCACCTTTAGTAACAACTGTCCACGCTTTAGTTGCAACCATAGATAATTTTGTTTTTAGTGTTGCTAAACCTTGAGAAGTAGCAATTTTAGCAACTACAAAACGATAACCATTAGCTATGGCTGTTGCTGTAGTTGTAACGCCAGTCCAAAT
>ERZ1023217.175-NODE-175-length-15023-cov-90.857763_pt1 | contig 15023 bp, 15 predicted proteins | sample MGYA00380448_ERZ1023217 | MGnify/ENA primary metagenome ERZ1023217 (study PRJEB33173, sample SAMEA4830360) | metagenome | study: EMG produced TPA metagenomics assembly of the PRJEB25223 data set...
TTTTTATTCTTCATTTACTTTCATAATTACTGGTAAAATCATTGGACGACGAGCTGTTTTTTCATATAAATATGGCTGTAACGTTTCAATGATTGAAGATTTAATTTGATGCCATTGAATATCATCATTTGAATTTAGTTTTGAAATAACATCCGTTTTAATTTTTCGTTGTGCATCATAAATTAATTGGCCAGATTCACGCATATAAACAAAACCACGTGAAATAATATCTGGACCTGAAAGAAGTTTATTTGTATTAAAATCAATACTTACTACAACAATAACCAATCCTTCTTCAGATAATAATTTACGATCCCGAATGACAACATTACCAATATCACCGATGCCACTTCCATCAACTAATACATTACCAGATGGAATTCGACCAGCTTTACGCGCAGAATCGTGTGTTAAAGCTAAGACATCACCAATATCAAAAATAAAGACATTTTCTTCTTTAACACCACAATCAATACCTGTTTGACCATGAGCTTTTAGCATACGATATTCACCATGAATAGGTAAGAAGTATTTAGGTTGAATTAAACGAAGCATTAACTGCTGGTCGCCTTGGGAACCATGTCCTGATGTATGAATGTTAGAAATCTTACTGTGAATAACATCAGCACCAGCTTTATATAATGCGTTAATTGTACGATTGATGCTTTTAGTATTCCCTGGAATAGGAGAAGAACTGAATACTACAGTATCATCAGGTATAATTTTAATTTGTTTGTGTGTACCATTAGCGATACGTGAAAGTGCAGCCATTGGTTCACCTTGAGAGCCAGTGCATAAAATAAGTAACTCGTGTTTAGGAATATTATTAATTTTGTTAGGCTCAACAAATGTTTCGGGGGGTGCTTTGATATAACCAAGCTCCATACCAATCTTAATATTATTTTCCATTGAACGGCCAAAAGTTACAATTTTACGATTATATTTAATTGCTGCTTCCACCGCTTGTTGGACACGATAGATGTTTGATGCAAAGGTTGCGAAAATAATACGACCTTTACAGTTACGGAAAATTTTATCGACATTTTGTCCAACTTCACGTTCACTTAATGTGAAATCAGGAACTAGCGCATTTGTAGAGTCAGATAACAAGCATAATACGCCTTCTTTACCAAGCTCTGCCATTTTTGCGATATTTGCAGGCGCACCAACAGGGGTAAAATCAAATTTGAAGTCACCAGTATGGACAATTTTACCTTCAGGTGTGTCAACAACAACACCATATGCTTCCGGGATACTATGCGTAGTTAAGTAAAAAGAAATTTCAAAATGTTTAGATTTTATAACACTATCTTCTGTAATTTCATTTAAACTAGCATTACGCAGTAAATTGTGTTCTTCTAATTTATTGCGTATTAAACCTAAAGCTAAAGGGCCACCATAAATAGGCACATTAATTTGCTTTAATAGGTAGGGCACACCACCTATATGGTCTTCATGTCCATGAGTAATAAATAAACCAACAATTTTATCTTGATTTTGTTCTAAGTAGGTATAATCAGGAATAACGTAGTCTATACCTAATAAATTATCATCAGGGAACTTAATTCCAGCATCGATGATAACAATTTCATCTTTATACTCCACAGCATAAGTGTTTTTACCAACCTCACCTAAGCCGCCTAGAGCATATACACCTACTTCATTAGAATGTAATTGTTTCATTATTGAGCGTTCTCCACATTAAAGTGATCAGAATGTTCTTTTTCATATTCTAAATGTGCGCCCTCTAATTTAGTAATAAATTCGATATTATAATTGCGATCTTTTAAATAACGTCTTACTTGTTCTTCAGTTTCACCTTCAACATAAATTGTATTTGTGTTCTCACGAACAATTACTTCGTCTTTATTATGTTGAAAAAATACTTTAAATACTGCCATGATATATATTTCCTCCTAAATAAATGTTTATTTATTGTCTTATGAGCACAAGTAGAAAATAAATAAAATATACATGTTTATTTATTTTCACATCTAACGTGAATGCTACATAACAGGTATTTTAAATTTTTAATATAAAATAATATTTATTTTACTGTGCTTAAAGGCAAATCATACATGTCGTTCATTTTTGAAAGATAGTAATTTACTATGATTTCAGTTAACTTTTATTTTACCTTATGTATCAGAATAAATAAAGCAGTTTATATGTAGTAAAAGTAGTAGGAAATTGAATAAAAAAAGAAAAGCCTAACACATTTATTACAATAATGTAAAAATGCATTAGGCTTGAATATTAAACTTCAACTGAGTCTGGTAATGGAGTAAGAGGATGATCTTTATCGATATAATCGTAGAACATAATACCATTTAAATGATCAATTTCATGTTGAAATACAATTGCTGGATAACCTTTTAAACGTAATTTAACTTCATTACCATCAATATCATAAGCTTTAATTGTTGTTCTATAATGACGATGAACTAAACCAGGTATATTTTCATCTACGCTTAAACACCCCTCACCAGTAGGTAAATAAGCGTGTTGGACACTATGACTAATTACTTTAGGATTGACTAACATATAGTCGTAAGATTTACCTTCCCCGTCGTCAGGTAAATACACAGCTATCATTTTTTTTGAGATATTAATTTGTGGTGCAGCTAAACCTACTCCAGAGCGTAGACCGTATTTTTTAGCAATTTCATCATCTTGACTATTAATTAAAAATTCACGCATATCACGCAAAGTATTTTTATCTTCTTCAGAAAGAGGTAAATTCACGTCTTTTGCTTTTTCGCGTAACGTAGGATGTCCATCTCTAATAATATCTTTCATTGTTAACATGTTATACACCTTCCTTATATAATATAAAATATAACAGATAATATACATTTACGTACATTATATAGTTTCATTTGATTTATAAACTATCTTTATATAATATTACAATCGAAACACTATGAGGAGGAATGACATTAATGAAATTACGTAAAACCATAGTTGTTGCAGCTGCCTCTACACTTTTATTAGCTGGTTGTACAACTGATAAAAAAGAGGTAAAAGCTTATGACGAGAATGTTCAAAAAGCATTTGATAAAGAACAATCTATAAATGAGGTTAGTAAAAAACTAAATTCACTTGAAGAAAAGAAACAAGGTTTGTATAAAAAAGCAAATAGCAATGACAGTAATACACGTAGTAAAGCAGCTGACGATGTACTTGATAATATTGATAAACGAGAAAAAACCTTTGATAAGGAAGTTTCAATTTTAAAAAATTCCGAAAAGCAATTTAAAAAAGGCGATTCTCATATTAACGATATTAAAAATGATAATAAAAGAAAAGAAGTTAAACAACTTGATGATGCTATAAAAAACAAATATAAAACACATGACGACTATGCTAAGGCTTATAGAAATGTATTAAGTAAAGAAAAAGATTTATTTGAATTAGTCAAACAAGATGGAGTAACGCAATCTCAAGTAGACGAAAAAAACAATGCGCTTAATAAAGCTCAAGAAAACTTTAAGAAAAAATTCCAGGCTTATGCTAAGGCAATGAATACAGTTAATAAAGAAAAACAAGACGTCGATCATTTAATCTCTTAACATCACTAATACAGTGTTAATTGTTACATTGATACAGTTTCTCAGACTGTATCTTTTTTTAGTAATACAGAACTTTATGAAAATGTTTAACAGTCTAAAATAATTGTGGTACACTATGAGTGGATAAAATGAATTTCTATTATATGGGAAAGGTATGGTGAATTGAATGGCTCCTAAGTTACAAGCCCAATTCGATGCAGTAAAAGTATTAAATGATACTCAGTCGAAATTTGAAATGGTTCAAATTTTGGACGTAGATGGTAATGTCGTAAATGAAGACTTAGTACCTGATTTAACTGATGAACAATTAGTAGAATTAATGGAAAGAATGGTGTGGACACGTATTCTTGACCAACGTTCTATTTCTTTAAATAGACAAGGTCGTTTAGGTTTCTATGCTCCAACAGCAGGACAAGAAGCATCTCAATTAGCTTCTCAATATGCTTTAGAAAAAGAAGACTTCATTTTACCTGGTTACCGTGATGTACCACAACTTATTTGGCACGGTTTACCGTTAACTGATGCTTTCTTATTCTCAAGAGGTCACTTTAAAGGTAACCAATTCCCTGAAGGCGTAAACGCATTCAGTCCACAAATCATTATCGGTGCACAATATATCCAAACAGCTGGTGTGGCATTCGGTATTAAAAAACGTGGTAAAAAAGCAGTTGCTATCACTTACACTGGTGATGGTGGTTCTTCACAAGGTGATTTCTACGAAGGTATTAACTTTGCTTCTGCTTATAAAGCACCAGCAATCTTTGTTATCCAAAACAATAACTATGCTATTTCTACTCCACGTAGTAAACAAACAGCTGCTACTACATTAGCTCAAAAAGCAATTGCAGTAGGTATCCCTGGTATCCAAGTTGATGGTATGGATGCATTAGCTGTATATCAAGCTACTAAAGAAGCTCGTGATCGCGCAATTAATGGTGAAGGTCCAACATTAATCGAAACTATGACTTATCGTTATGGTCCACATACAATGGCTGGAGATGATCCAACTCGTTACAGAACTTCAGATGAAGATGCAGATTGGGAGAAAAAAGACCCGTTAGTTCGTTTCAGAAAATTCTTAGAAAATAAAGGATTATGGAGCGAAGAGAAAGAAAACGAAGTTATTGAACGTGCTAAAGACGACATCAAGAAAGCAATTAAAGAGGCTGACAATACTCCAAAACAAACTGTTCTTGATTTAATGGATATCATGTATGAAGATATGCCTCAAAATTTAGCTGAACAATATGAAATTTACAAAGAGAAGGAGTCGAAATAAGCCATGGCACAAATGACAATGGTTCAAGCGATTAACAATGCGCTTAAAACTGAATTGCAAAATGACGAAAACGTTTTAATTTTCGGTGAAGACGTTGGTGTTAACGGCGGTGTATTCCGTGTTACTGAAGGTTTACAAAAAGAATTCGGTGAAGACCGTGTATTCGACACACCATTAGCTGAATCTGGTATTGGTGGTTTAGCTCTTGGTTTAACTGTAGAAGGTTTCCGTCCTGTAATGGAAATTCAATTCTTAGGATTCGTATTTGAAGTGTTTGACGAAGTTGCTGGTCAAATCGCTCGTACGCGTTTCCGTTCAGGTGGTTCTAAAACTGCTCCTGTAACAATTCGTACACCATTTGGTGGTGGGGTACACACTCCAGAATTACACGCAGATAACTTAGAAGGTATTTTAGCTCAATCACCAGGTATTAAAGTAGTTATTCCATCTGGTCCTTATGATGCTAAAGGTTTATTACTTTCATCAATTAGATCAAACGATCCAGTTGTATATTTAGAGCATATGAAATTATATCGCTCATTCCGTGAAGAAGTTCCTGAAGAGGAATATACAATTGAAATTGGTAAAGCAAATGTCAAAAAAGAAGGTAATGACATTACATTAATTGCATACGGTGCAATGGTACAAGAATCTGAAAAAGCTGCAGAAGAACTTGAAAAAGAAGGTTACTCTGTAGAAGTTATCGATTTACGTACAGTTCAACCAATCGATATTGATACATTAGTTGCATCAGTTGAAAAAACTGGTCGTGCAGTAGTTGTTCAAGAAGCGCAACGTCAAGCTGGTGTTGGTGCTACTGTAGCAGCTGAATTAGCTGAACGTGCTATTCTTTCATTAGAAGCTCCAATTGCACGTGTTGCTGCTGCTGATACTGTATATCCATTTACTCAAGCTGAAAATGTTTGGTTACCAAATAAAAATGATATTATTGAACAAGCTAAAGCTACTTTAGAATTTTAATAGTATATACAAAACAGTAAGCTATATATGAATCTATATATTTAAAATAGGTACTTTCTATTTATTTTATGTATATATAATTAATTGTAAACTAGAGACGTAGGACAAAATGATAAAGTGTTGACAGGCATGACATATTATTCTGTCCTTCCTCTATGTTATAAATTTATTTTAAATAATAAATATTTAAATCTTAGGAGGATAAGAACGTGGCATTTGAATTTAGACTACCCGACATTGGTGAAGGTATCCACGAAGGTGAAATCGTTAAGTGGTTTGTTTCAGCCGGAGATACAATTGAAGAGGATGACGTATTAGCAGAGGTTCAAAATGATAAATCTGTAGTAGAAATCCCATCTCCTGTAAGCGGTACAGTTGAAGAAGTAGTAGTTGAAGAAGGCACTGTAGCAGTTGTAGGTGATGTCATTGTTAAAATTGACGCACCAGATGCAGAAGAAATGCAATTTAAAGGTCATAATGATGACGATGCTTCATCTAAAGAAGAAGAACCTGCAAAAGAAGAAGCTAAAACTGAAGAAACTCCAGCAGCTTCAACATCACAAGATGAAAAAGTAGACGAAAATAGACGAATTAAAGCAATGCCATCTGTACGTAAATATGCACGTGAAAAAGGCGTGAACATTAAAGCAGTTTCTGGTTCAGGTAAAAATGGACGTATTACTAAAGAAGACATCGATAACCACTTAAATGGTGGCGGTGCTCAAGCAGCAACAGCTTCAAATGAAAGTGCAGCTGCTTCAACATCAGAAGATACTTCTGCAGTTCAAACTCAATCAGTACCTGAAGGAGACTTCCCTGAAACTACAGAAAAAATCCCTGCTATGCGTAAAGCAATTGCTAAAGCAATGGTTAACTCAAAACACACTGCTCCACACGTAACATTAATGGATGAAATTGATGTTCAAGACTTATGGGATCACCGTAAAAAATTCAAAGAAGTTGCAGCTGAACAAGGTATTAAATTAACATTCTTACCATATGTTGTTAAAGCGCTTGTTTCTGCACTTAAAAAATACCCAGCACTGAATACGTCATTTAATGAAGAAGCTGGTGAAATTGTACACAAACATTACTGGAATATCGGTATCGCTGCAGATACTGAAAGAGGTTTATTAGTACCTGTAGTTAAAAATGCAGATCGTAAATCTATTTTCCAAATCTCAGATGAAATCAATGAATTAGCTGTTAAAGCTCGTGATGGTAAATTAACATCTCAAGAAATGAGCGGTGCTACATGTACAATTAGTAACATCGGTTCAGCTGGTGGACAATGGTTCACTCCAGTTATCAATCACCCAGAAGTAGCAATCTTAGGAATTGGCCGTATTGCTCAAAAACCTATCGTTAAAGATGGAGAAATTGTTGCAGCACCAGTATTAGCATTATCATTAAGCTTTGACCACAGACAAATTGATGGTGCAACTGGCCAAAATGCAATGAATCACATTAAACGTTTATTAAATAATCCAGAATTATTATTAATGGAGGGGTAAAACATGGTAGTTGGAGATTTCCCAATTGAAACAGATACTATTGTAATCGGAGCAGGTCCTGGTGGATATGTTGCTGCAATTCGTGCAGCTCAATTAGGACAAAAAGTTACTATTGTTGAAAAAGGTGACTTAGGTGGTGTGTGCTTAAACGTTGGATGTATTCCATCAAAAGCGTTATTACATGCTTCTCATCGTTTCGTAGAAGCTCAACACTCTGAAAATTTAGGGATTATAGCTGAAAGCGTATCACTTAAATTTGATAAAGTTCAAGAATTTAAACAATCAGTTGTTAATAAATTAACTGGCGGTGTTGAAGGTTTATTAAAAGGTAATAAAGTTGACATCGTTCGTGGTGAAGCTTATTTCGTAGATGAAAATAGTTTACGTGTTATGGATGAGAAAAGTGCTCAAACGTATAACTTCAAAAATGCTATTATTGCAACTGGTTCAAGACCAATTGAAATTCCTAATTTTGAATTTGGTAAACGCGTTATCGATTCAACAGGCGCTTTAAACTTACAAGAAGTTCCTGGTAAATTAGTAGTTGTCGGTGGCGGTTATATTGGTTCAGAACTTGGTACTGCATTTGCTAACTTCGGTTCTGAAGTTACAATTTTAGAAGGTGCTAAAGAAATTCTTGGCGGTTTCGAAAAACAAATGGTTCAACCTGTTAAAAAAGGTATGAAAGAAAAAGGCGTTGAAATTATCACTGAAGCTATGGCTAAAAACGCTGAAGAAACTGAAAACGGTGTTAAAGTTACTTACGAAGCTAAAGGTGAAGAAAAAACAATTGAAGCTGATTATGTATTAGTAACTGTAGGTCGTCGTCCAAATACAGACGAATTAGGCTTAGAAGAATTAGGTCTTAAATTTGCTGATCGTGGATTATTAGAAGTAGACAAACAAAGCCGTACTTCTATTAAAAACATCTACGCAATTGGTGATATCGTGCCTGGTTTACCACTTGCACACAAAGCAAGTTATGAAGGTAAAGTAGCTGCAGAAGTAATTTCAGGTCAAGCATCAGAAGTTGATTATATTGGTATGCCTGCTGTATGCTTCACTGAACCAGAATTAGCTCAAGTTGGTTATACTGAAGCTCAAGCTAAAGAAAAAGGTTTAGATTTCAAAGCATCTAAATTCCCTTATGCTGCTAACGGACGTGCATTATCATTAGATGATACAACTGGTTTTGTTAAATTAATTACATTAAAAGAAGATGACACAGTTATTGGTGCTCAAGTAGCAGGTAATGGTGCTTCTGATATTATTTCTGAATTAGGTTTAGCAATCGAAGCAGGTATGAATGCTGAAGATATCGCATTAACTGTTCATGCTCACCCAACATTAGGTGAAATGACTATGGAAGTTGCCGAAAAAGCTATTGGATTACCAATCCATACTATGTAATTTCCTTTTGAAATAATTGTGAATTAAATCGACGTATTTAATTGAAATAATTGAAATAACCATTTACGGTGGGACTATGATTTTTATAAGGAATCTAGTTCCACCTTTTTTTATAGAAATAAGTTTATATTTTGGAGGGTAACTATGGAATATCAATATCCACTCGATTTAGATTGGTCTAATGATGAAATGGTTGAAGTTATTAAATTTTTTAATCAAATCGAAAACTATTATGAAAAGTCTATAATAGGTACTGAGTTAATGGAACAATATAAAAAATTTAAACAAATTGTGCCAAGTAAAGCTGAAGAAAAACAAATTTTTAAAGAATTTGAAGAAAAAAGTGGCTATAATAGCTATAAAGTCATCCAAGAAGTTAAAAAGCATCCTGATCGAGAAAATTTTAGTAAACATTAAGATTGCTAATTCAATCTCAATTTTTTAATATACCTATTGAATTTAAAGCTGTATTTTGTTATTTTTATTAAGCATTAAACAAAATGTTTGATAATAGTAAACAATATACAGCTTTTTTAGGTGGTTAGTTATGCAGATTGGATATAAATTAAAAAATTTAAGACGTCAAAAAAATCTTACTCAAGAAGAGTTAGCGGAACGAACTGATTTATCAAAAGGATATATTTCACAAATTGAAAGTGAATATGCGTCTCCAAGTATGGAAACATTTTTAAATATATTAGAAGTATTAGGTACTACACCAAGTGATTTTTTTAAAGAAAAAGCGAAAGAGAAAGTATTATATAAAAAAAGTGAACGAACTATTTATGATGAATATGACAGAGGATATATTTTAAATTGGGTTGTACCTAGTTCAAATGAATATGAAATGGAACCTCTTATATTAACAATTAAGCCTGGATCATCGTACAAATCTTTTGAACCTTCTGAATCTGATACCTTTATTTATTGTTTAGAGGGATGTGTAATACTTACGTTAGGTAAGGAGCGCTATCAAGCTTATGAGGGAGATGTACTTTATTTTAGAGCAAATGAATTACATCAATTACATAATCATTCAGAAAATGAAGTTAAAATTCTAATTGTAGCAACAGCATCATACTTATAAAGGAGGAAATGGATTGGAGTCACTATTATCTTTTAAGAAAGTTACTAAGAAATTTGATGATACAACAATATTAAATAATATGAACTTAGATATTGAATCGGGATATTTTTATACGTTACTTGGTCCCTCAGGTTGTGGTAAAACTACGATTTTAAAGCTTATTGCAGGATTTGAACAACCTAATGAAGGTCAAATTATTTATAAAAATCAGTCTATCGAAAAATTACCTGCAAATAAACGTAAAGTAAATACAGTATTTCAAGATTATGCTTTATTTCCTCATTTAAATGTATATGAGAATATTGCTTTTGGTTTAAGACTAAAAAAGTTTTCTAAACAAGAGATTGATAAGGAAGTTAAAGAAGCATTAAAACTTGTTAAGCTCACAGGTTATGAACAACGTCATATTGATGAAATGAGTGGGGGACAAAAACAAAGAGTCGCTATTGCCAGAGCTATTGTAAATAAACCTGAAATTTTATTATTAGATGAATCTCTTTCGGCACTAGATTTAAAATTACGTACTGAAATGCAATATGAACTGCGTGAGTTACAAAAAAGATTAGGCATCACTTTTATTTTTGTTACTCATGATCAAGAAGAAGCATTGGCACTTAGTGATTATATTTTTGTGATGAAAGATGGTGAAATACAACAATTTGGTACACCAACAGATATTTATGATGAACCAGTGAATCGATTCGTGGCTGATTTTATTGGAGAATCTAATATTGTTGATGGCACAATGGTTAAAGATTTTGTAGTGAATATATATGGTCAAGATTTTGAATGTGTTGATGCTCGGATTCCATCTGGGAAAAAAATTGAAGTAGTGATTCGTCCAGAGGATATTTCTTTAGTTGAATCGACACAAGGTTTATTCACTGCAACTGTCGATTCAATGCTTTTTAGAGGTGTACATTACGAAATTTGTTGTATTGATGAAAAAGGGTATGAATGGGTTATTCAATCTACTAAAAAGACCACAATAGGAAGTCAGGTAGGTTTGTTTTTTGAACCGGAAGCTATTCATATTATGGTTCCTGGAGAAACTGAAGAAGAATTTGATAAACGTATTGAAAGTTATGAGGATATTGAACATGCGTAATTTAAATAAATTTCTCATCATTCCATATTTATTATGGATGATTATTTTTATTATTATTCCTGTGCTATTACTTGTATATTTTTCATTTATCGATATAAATGGTCATTTTAGTTTTACCAATTATCGACAAGTCTTTTCAATGAAATATTTAAAAATGATGTGGGATTCTATTTTTTATGCGGCACTTATAACAATCATTACACTAATTATAAGTTATCCTGCAGCCTATTTTATTAGATCTTCAAAATTCCAAAATATTTGGTTACTTATATTAATCATACCAACATGGATTAATTTATTGTTAAAAACGTATGCTTTTATTGGGATTTTAAGTCACGAAGGTATGATTAATAAAATGTTAGGTATAATGCATATTGATCCCCTAAATTTGTTGTTTACATCAGGTGCGTTTTTACTTGTTGCAAGTTATATTTATATACCATTTATGATTTTGCCTATTTTTAATAGCATGAAATCAATTCCTAATAATTTATTACAAGCTTCAAGTGATTTAGGTGCAAATACATTTACTACTTTTCGTAAAATCATACTTCCTTTGACTAAAGAAGGTATAATGACAGGTGTTCAAGTCACATTTATACCAGCACTATCATTATTTATGATTACTAGACTGATAGCTGGAAATAAAGTGATTAATATTGGTACATCTATTGAGGAACAATTTTTAGTTATTCAAAACTACGGAATGGGTTCGACAATAGCTATCTTTTTAATTGTATTTATGGCCTTTATCTTAATTATTACTAAATCTAAAGAAACAAATGGAAGAGGGTGAATTAAATGAAATGGTACGGAAAACTTTATATAGGAATATTACTTGTTGTATTATATCTTCCTATTTTTTTCTTAATGTTTTATTCGTTTAATTCAGCTGGAAATATGGTACATTTTGAACATTTTACATTAGAACATTATCAAGCTTTATTTCAAGATGATCATTTAATGTCTGTAATATTTAATACAATAGCAGTTGCATTGCTATCCGCAGCAGTATCTACTATTATAGGAACATTTGGAGCAATATCAATTTATTATTTGCGAAATAAGAAGTTTAAATTGACATTACTTACATTAAATAATGTACTAATGGTTTCATCTGATGTTGTCATAGGTGCCTCATTTTTAATTATGTTCACAGCTTTAGGACATATATTTGGATTAGGGCTAGGATTTGGAACAGTATTAGCATCGCATATTGCATTCTGTATACCTATAGTAGTCATTCTTGTGCTACCACAGCTATATGAAATGAATCATAACATGTTAAATGCAGCTCGTGATTTAGGCGCTACAGAATCTCAAGTACTCGGACGTATACTTTTACCAAACTTAATGCCTGCTATTATTGGTGGTTTTTTTATGGCACTTACCTATTCTCTAGATGATTTTACTGTAAGTTTTTTTGTGACAGGTAATGGATTTAGTGTCTTATCAGTAGAGGTGTATGCCATGGCTCGAAAAGGTATCAGTATGGAAATAAATGCTATTTCAACAATCTTATTTTTAGCTATTGTGCTAGGTATTATTGGATACTATGCACTTCAAAATACATTAAAACGTAGAAGTGCTAAAAGAGGTGCAATAGAATGAAACAATTTTTTCAGTTAATTATCGGTGCCATTGTAGTAGGATTGATATGTTTAGGAATAAGTCATTGGTTTAATTCTCAAGATAATACAAAAACTGGTAAAAAAGTCTATGTATATAATTGGGGAGAATACATTGATCCTGATTTAATAAAGAAATTTGAAAAAGAGACAGGTATGCAAGTTGTTTATGAAACGTTTGATTCGAATGAAGCCATGGAAGCAAAAATTAAAAATGGTGGTACACATTATGATGTTGCATTTCCAAGTGAATATACGGTTCAAAAATTAAAAAGAGAACATTTATTAGAACCTTTAGATCATCAGAAAATACCCAATATTAAAAATTTGGATTCTGATTATATGAATATGGCTTATGATCCACATAATACCTATTCACTACCCTATTTTTTTGGAACGGTAGGTATTCTATACAATAAAAAAGCGTATCCTAATGAACAATTTGATAGTTGGAGCGATTTATATCAGTCTAAATACAAAAATGACATATTACTTGTTGACGGGGCTAGAGAAATTATAGGGTTAGCTTTAAATAAATTGGGTTATAGTTTAAATGATTCCAATCCTGTTCATATTAAGCAAGCAGAACAAGACTTACAATCTCTTACACCTCAAGTTAGAGGGGTAGTAGGCGATGAAATTACTATGATGCTTCAACAAAATGAAGGCCATATTGCTGTAGTATGGAGTGGTGTAGCAGCACCACTTGTTCAAGACGGAGATACTTATGATTATGTGGTTCCTAAAGAAGGTTCGAATTTATGGTTTGATAATATGGTCATTCCTAAAACTGCTCAAAATAAAGAAGGGGCATACCAATTTATTAACTTTTTATTAGATGCCAAAAATAATAAACAAAATACAGAATGGGTTGGGTATGCTACTCCGAATAAGGCAGCTAGAAATTTATTACCAAATAACATAAAAAACGATCACCGTTTTTATCCAACTCAAAAAGAACAAAAACATTTAGAAGTTTATAAAGATTTAGGAGAGAAAACATTAGGAGAATATAACGAAAGTTTCTTGAATTTTAAAATGTCGTTAAAATAAGTGATAATTAGTAGTTATTTTTCTATAAATTAGATATAATAATCTGACAAGTCAATTAAGGAGTTGTAATAAATGTCAGGAGAACGATACACACAAATCAAACGACCTGTGAGCCGTTTAACTGAGAAACTTTTAGGTTGGATTAGTTGGATTTTCTTATTAATATTAACGGTTATTACAATGTTTATTGCACTCGTATCATTCAGTAATGATACATCTATTCAAAATCTTGAAAATTCCATGAATAATAATCAATTAATACAACAAATACTAGTTAACAATAGTCTAAATACGACTCAATTTGTTATATGGTTACAAAATGGAATTTGGGCAATTATCGTGTACTTTATCATTTGTTTATTAATTTCATTTTTAGCTTTAATTTCTATGAATATTAGAATTTTATCTGGAATATTATTTTTAATTGCTTCCATTATTACTTTGCCTTTAGTGTTATTATTTATTACATTAATTATTCCAATCTTCTTCTTCATTACAGCGATTATGATGTTTGCAAGAAGAAGTAAATTAGAAACTGTTCCAGCATATGGTTCTACTTACGATTATCCCCCTTATTATAATCAAAGAGATGATTATGATGATAGATATTATTATGAAGAAGAACCTACTCAATATAATGATGAAGAAGAGTACATAGAACCACCTCGTAAGACTAAAAAATCAGAACGTCGTACTCGTCGTAAACCTTCAAGTTATTATAATGAAAGAGAACATGATTATGAGGATTATAATCATATTAATCAAAATAATAATGAGCAAGATTTTAATGATGATATTGAGGAAGATAAATATAATCAATATCCTAAACGTGCTGTAACAAGTGAATATCAACAATCTTCAAATGATGATGATACTTCTGGCGTGCTTTCAAGACAAAGAAAGTATAAATATAAATCAAAAAATAGTATGCCGAATGAAGTTAATGATGATGAAAATAATGTAGAAACAGACTCATATATTGATAAGAAAGAACAAAAAGCACAACGTAAAAGAGAAAAAGCGGAATTACGTGCTAAGAAAAAAGAAAAACGTAAAGCTTATAATCAACGTATGAAAGAAAAAAGAAAGAATCAGCCAAGTGCTGTTAATCAACGTCGAATGAATTATGAAGAACGTAAGCAAATTTTAAATAAAGAAGAAAACAAAGAGAAACACTCAGTTGATCAAGAATAATTGAAGGTTATTAGTTTTACGTATAGCTCCCAAGCAATTTGAATTAAATGGCTTGGGAGTTTATTTATAGTCAATAAAAATAAAATTAGATAAGTATGTAATAATAGAAAGATATAAATTAAAATAAAATGCGTACATCATTGAAATGATATAGTCGCAATAATCAGTTCTATTGGAGTATTTGTAAAACCTACATT
>ERZ1023217.179-NODE-179-length-14609-cov-30.404425_pt1 | contig 14609 bp, 10 predicted proteins | sample MGYA00380448_ERZ1023217 | MGnify/ENA primary metagenome ERZ1023217 (study PRJEB33173, sample SAMEA4830360) | metagenome | study: EMG produced TPA metagenomics assembly of the PRJEB25223 data set...
AATATAAAATTTGAATATCATAGATGTTGCAATAGCAATAATTCGACTAATAATAGCACTTTTCGGGAAAATTAAGATATTAGATAGACATTAATATTGAATTGAATTTTTTTGTAATCTTATGATTGTTATCGCAATAGAAAATAAAATTAAATAGTTTTTAACATACAAGATGTATATTTAAATTTTATTAGTTAAATTAATTGAACATGTATTAATAAATAGTTAAAATAAAATTAAATATTTAAAAACGAACGTATGTTCCTTAAATGAGGAGATTTTTAATGGAAAGAAAGTTAAAAAAGAAAAATAATTTTAATGTTGTTAGTCTATTTTCAGGTGTGGGTGGTCTAGATTTAGGATTTATTTACGAAGGATTTGAAATTATTTGGGCAAATGATTTTGATAAGTATGCAGTACAGACATATAAAGAAAATATTAATTCAAATATTTATGAAGGAGATCTAAATGATATATATAAAACTATACCTAAGCATGATATATTAATTGCTGGTTTCCCATGTCAACCTTTTAGTTTAATGGGGAAAAAGTTAGGGTTTCAAGATCAAAGAGGAACGCTTTTTTTTACTATTGAAAAAATAATTAAGCTTCATAAACAAAAACCAAAGATTTTAGTTTTAGAAAATGTTAAAAATTTATTAACACATAATAATGGGAAAACTTATGAAAAGATGGTTCAAATATTAGATGATCTTGGGTATAAAGTTTACTCTAAAGTGCTTGATGCTAAAAATTTCGGTCTTCCTCAAACTAGAAGAAGAGTATTTATGGTTTGTATTCTTAAAACCTATTTTCAAAATAATAATAATTATGTATTTCCATCACCTATTGAATTAAACAGTACTGTTTATGACATTTTAGATAAACATGTTGAAAAAAAGTATTTTTTATCAAAAAAAATACTCCCAACTATATTAGCTCATGGAAGTGGAAAATATTATTCAAAATCAGAGATTGGACTAGAAATTGCTAGGCCGCTTACTTCTACAATGCACAAAATGCATAGAGCAAATCAAGATAATTATTATATAGATGAAAAAAATAGAAACTTATTTAAAGATACTCATGAAAAAGAAATATCTTCTATTCGAAGATTAACTCCTAATGAATGTAGGAAGTTACAAGGGTTTCCTTCAGATTGGAAATACGTAGTGTCAGATACACAATTATATCGTCAATTCGGAAATGCTGTTGCTGTTAATGTTAGTTATTATTTAGCACGATCAATAAATGAATTTCTAGAAAGGAATAATGAATAAATTGAAGATAAAATCTTTAACTTTTAGTAATAATGTATTTGATAGAGAAATTTTGCAAAAAAAAGAGTTTATTGAAATGGTTGAACATCTTATAAATACAATAAAATTACTAGACATAAGTGATAAAGATGAGCAATCAATAAGTGAGGAAACGATAAGAGTATTAAGGGATTTTGGGATCTTAAGAACTGATGAAAATATTCAAGATTTGCAAGGGATTATCGGAGAGACGTTACTTAAAAAATTAGTTAGTGAAATAAATAAATTAATAAATATTGATATTTCTAATATTGTAGAATTAAAAAAGTTTTGTTTAAAATTAAGAAATGAAATATCGACTGATAAGTTTAAAGAAAAATATACTTTTGTAGACTTATTTTGTGGGGCAGGAGGGTTGTCTTTAGGTATTTCTCAAGCAGGTTTTCAATCTGTGCTTGCAAATGATGTAGATAAAACAGCTTTAAGAACTTATCATTTTAATCATCCAGAAATAGAAGGTAAGAATATAATTTTAGATGGAATTGAAAATATTGTTGGAAATATAAAAAAATATATTGAAGAAGATATAGATTTAGTAATAGGTGGGCCTCCTTGCCAAGGATTTTCAAATGCTAATAGACAAAGAATTATAGATGATCCTAGAAATAATCTCTATAAATATTATGTTCAAGCAATTCATATTTTAAAACCTAAAGCATTTATAATGGAAAATGTGAGGGGAATGGAAAAAGTAGCTGAACAAGTAATTTCCGATGTTAATAGTCAAAATGCTAATTACTATATAAGTTATAAAGTGCTTAATGCATTAAATATGGGCATTCCTCAAAATAGAGAAAGATTAATTTTTATAGGTATTCGAAAGGATATATCTGAAATAACAGAAAATCATGCTAAGAAATTACTAAATGAAATTGAATTTAAAAATTTCAAATTAGACAATAGCTTTTTTCCTGCAATTAGAGATTTGAAAAAAGTAAGTGCTTCTCGTAAAAAAAATTCTACTAAAGGTGATAAAGAGTCTGGGTATATTATAGATAGAAATCTTGAAGAAGAAAAAAGTGAATATGTTAAAACTATAAATAATGGCTATGAAAATGGTTTTATATTTAATCATAAAGCTAGATATAATAATGACAGAGATATAGAAATTTTTTCAAGAATGCTTCCTGGTGATAAGTCAGATAGTCCTAGAATTGTAGATATCATGCCTTATAAGAGTAGAAGTCATATATTTAAGGATAAATACTATAAATTAATTCCAGATAAATACTGTAAAGCCATTACAGCTCATATGAAATTTGACTGTAATATGTATATTCATCCATTTCAAGCGCGAGGTTTAACTCCAAGAGAAGCAGCTAGAATTCAGTCATACCCAGATGATTATTTCTTTTTAGGTGCATATACCAAGACTTTTCAACAAATTGGAAATAGTGTCCCCCCTTTAATGGGTAAAATAATTGGTGAAGAAATCTATAATTTTCTTAAAGAAAATACCACTAAAGTTTGATTAAATTCATCTTTAGTAGTATTTTTTTTATAGATATAAACGAAATAAAAGGAGGATTCAATGTATACTCAACAGTTTGTTCTAATACAGAAATTTTTGGGAAGATATTGCAATCTAAATATAGTTGAAGAAAACTACGATGCCATATTAATAAAAAAGTTAGCATCTACTAATATTATTAAAAAAGATAGTAAGTCACATCAATCACATATAGCTATTACTGGAAATAAAAATTTTGATTTTTTTCCACATATTATAATACATCGTTATGTAGAAGAAGAATATAGAGAACAAAAAATGAAGTCTTTTTATATTTTGAGATTACCTATAGTTATACATAAAAGCAATATAAAATATGTAAATGAAGAAAACAAATTTGATTTTTCAGACGATACAATAATCGGTAAAGCTTCTATAAAATATAGTAGACCTAATAGTCCTCAGTTAGAATTAGGTAACACTAGCCAATCAGATAAAGTATTTGTAAATTTCAGAAAATGTTTTGACGAAAATGATGTATTAATATTACTGAAAAGAAAAAAAGAATTAGTATATGATGGTTTTATAATGAAAAAAAGTGAATTTGAAAATGTCAAGTTAATCGAAGGGACTTATTTCAATTTAGATAACCGAAAGAACTCAACTTTTGTAGATACAAGTTTATTAATTCGTGATAAAAGAATTAGTAGCGGAAAAAATATTATCTATTATGGTGCGCCTGGAACAGGCAAATCATATCAAGTTAATGTAGACTATCCTAATTATGATAGAGTTACTTTTCATCCAGAGTATACATATTTTGATTTTGTTGGAGGCTTAAGACCAGTTAGTGACGAGGGAAAAGTAAAATATGATTTTGTTCCTGGACCATTTACTAATGTACTATTAAAAGCTATGCAAAATCCAGAGGAGAGTTTTGGCTTAATTATTGAAGAGATTAATAGAGCTAATACTGCTGCTGTATTTGGTGATATTTTTCAACTCCTAGATAGAGATGATAAAGGAAATAGTAAATATGGAATAGTAAATAAAGATGTGATGAATTATCTGAGTAATAATTTAAAAGATATTAGAATAAGTGAAATAATTATTCCTTCAAATATGAGTATAATTGCTACTATGAATAGTTCAGATCAAGGAGTTCAAGTACTAGATAGTGCTTTTAAAAGACGTTGGGAATTTAAATATATGCCAATTAATTTTAATAATGAAAATCTATATAATGAAAAAATTGATTCGTTGAATGTTTATTGGAAAGATTTCGGTGAAGCACTAAATATGTTTTTATCAAGAAATGGGATTGAAGAAGATAAACTTATAGGACAATGGTTTTTAAATGAAAAAGAACTACAAGATGAAGATTTGATAGCAAGTAAATTGCTTATATATTTATGGGATGATGTTGTTAGATATAATCGTAAATTACTTTTTCCTAATATATATACATTCGCACAATTAATTAAAGAATTTAAAAGAAATGGACTGTCAATATTCGCTCCTGAATTAAAACAAGAAATTCAAAATTTAGAAAAGGTTAATTTAGGAAATCAAGAAAATGAATAATATTGATAAGATATTTATTGAAGGAGAAGTTTATTGTGAAACTCAAGTTCCTAAAAGTTTATTAGAAAAAAATTATTTTAATACTATAAAAATAAATTTAGAAGTTACTAAATACAAAGCTCGAATATGTGGAATAATTAATTTAGAGAATAAATTTTATTTATTCTTACCTAAAGGTTACAAAGATAGAGATTTTACTGACTATAAAAATTTTGCAAAGTTATTATTCGAATGTTTAATTAATTATAAAAATGAAGTTTTATTAGAAGATTATGAATATGATTGGTTAGGTAAAGAAACTAATACTTCACAATTTATAAATTTAGTTGAGTGGCTAATCAATGATTTTAAAGCTAACGGTATTTATAAATTAGAAGATAAAATAATCAAAAAGAATCAAAAAGGTAAAATAAATTGGCAAAAATCTATTCAAAAATATACTCCATATATTCAAAATGACGAACTAATTCAGTTGGATTTAATTTCGGAAAAAAGCGTAATTAATAATGATGAACTTATTTCAATTATACATAATAATATTATGTATGAATGCGAAAAAGTTTTTGGGTGGTTATTTACTTTTGAAGGAAATTTCAATCATCAATATATTGAAATAGATAAGAATATTCAAATTAAGCTATTACAAAAAGAATTAGAAAAAAATTTTATAGATAGAAATATTGAATTATTAAAAAGATTAATTACTTATCTAGAAATTTATAGAGATAATAATTTCGAATTTGTCTTAGCCACACCATATTTTTATACTGTTTGGGAAGAAATGCTAAGAGTTACTTTTGAAGAAGATAAAATTCTATTTGATAAAGTTCCTAAACCTTATTGGGAATTTAATGGAAAGGTTAGAAAACTTGATCAAATACCTGATATTTTAAAACAAAAAAAAGAAAATTTATTTATTATTGATGCAAAATACTATTTAATCAATAAAAATGATATATCTAGTTTACCTGGATGGTCTAGCATAGTAAAACAAATGTATTATAGACTTTCTTTATCTAAAGAATTTGATAGTATTAAAAATATTTTTTTATTACCTAAATCTTTAAATAAAGAAATAAAATATATAGGAAGAACCTCAGTAGAAAATTACGAAGATGATTTTGATTATGTGTACGCTTTTGTTATAGATATAAAATTAGTAATAAAATCATATCTTAAAAGAAAATCATTAGTATATTTGCTAAACAAAATTGAAAACAATATAAAAAATTGATATTAGAGATAGAATATTTAATTTGAAGGTTATGAATTAAATAAAGATATCATAAAAAACTGCTAAGCCAGTATTTTATGATATCTTTTTTGTTTTATAGTATTATGGTTTGCAATATATTTATTTATACATATACATATTATATAATTAATATATTAAAAATACTTTATAAGGGGATATTTATGAAAATAAACGATAGTAAATACGAAGTATATGTAAATCATATTCATCATAGATTAAATAAGATAGGTCAAAGTTGGGAAGAGATCAAAAACTTAGGTAATGAAAATACCGATACACAACTAATGTTAGATAATCTATCTTCTGCTTTGATTGCTGAGAGATTGACAGTACAAGAATGGGAAGAACTTGTTGAAGAAATGTATCAGTTAGAAAAGGAAGTTAATATTGTCAAATTAGGAAGAAACGCCGAAAATGATGCTAAAATACCTAATACTATTTATTCATCTTGGCAAACATATAAACAAAAACTTGAAGATAAAGGTTTTTCTGAAAAATCAATTACTAATATAGAAAAATCTTCATTTGAGATATTAAAATCATTACAATTTGATACTCGAGAGAGCGGACCTATAAAAGGTTTAGTAGTTGGTAATGTTCAGTCTGGGAAAACAGCTAATATGGCAGGATTAATGGCTATGGCTGCTGATAATGGTTTTAATTATTTTATTGTTTTATCAGGTGTCATAGAAAACTTAAGACGACAAACAGCTTCAAGATTATACGATGATTTAAAAAATGTGAAGTTGAGAAATTTGGATTGGACACGTGTAGATAACCCGACTATTAGATCTAGAGAACCTGAACACGATATTAGCAAATATAATTTAAGTAATAACTCTAGGGATAAGTATTTTACTGTGTGTCTGAAAAATAAAGGAAGACTGGAAAGTTTGATTAAATGGCTAAAATCAGACCCTAATAAAGCAAAGCAATTGAGAATACTAGTAATAGACGATGAAGCTGATCAAGCAAGTATTAATACTAAGGATATAGAAGAAGAAAATTCAACAATTAATAAATTAATTAAAAAATTAGTGAACGATAAATCATTCTTAGCGATGAATTATATATCTTATACTGCAACTCCTTATGCAAATGTATTAAATGAAACTAGTAAAGACTCTTTATATCCTAAAGACTTTATAACTTTATTAGAACCATCCGAAGATTATATAGGACCTACACAAATTTTTGGTATGGAAGAGCCAGAAAAAAGTCCAAAAGTTGAAATTATAAAAGAAATTAGTGAAACAGATGCAAATTTGGTAAAAGATATTCAAAAGGGGGAAACTGGACAAAATATACCAAGAAGTTTTAAAGATTCAATAAGATGGTTTATATTGACGGTTTGTGCTATAAGAACATATTCACTAAAAAAACCTATTAGTATGTTAATACATACAAGTTTTAAAATAGATCATCATGAAATCATTGCTGACAAAGTTCAAAATTATATTAAATATTTAAAAGATAATTTTGACGAACAAGTGTTATCAGAATTTCATGAATTATATAAATCTGAACAATATGTTATGAATAAACGAGTTTTTCTTGAGGGTATGGGAAGTTATTCTACACCAGAGCTTGTGCCAGAATATCCGATATGGGAAAAAGTTAAAGAACAATTAATTAAAATGATTTCTCTTGATGATGATGAATTTATAAGTTATATACCATTAAATGAGGAAAAGGCCCCAGTATTTCATAATGGAATACATTTAGCAATAGATAATAGTAGAACAAGAGTAAATAATCAACAAGTAAGATTAATATATCCTGATAAAAATAATATGCCTGAGGTTGCTCCAGCATTTATTGTTATAGGTGGAAACACTTTATCAAGAGGTTTAACATTAGAAGGATTAACTACTACTTATTTCTTACGTACCACAAATCAAGCTGATACTTTAATGCAAATGGGAAGATGGTTTGGTTATAGAAAAGGATATGAAATTTTTCCTAGAGTATGGTTAGATGAAAATGCTAATAGACGCTTCTTATTTTTAAGTCAAATGAATGAAGAATTAAGAGAAGAAATACAACAATATGCCATCAATGGAAATACACCTATAGACTATGCTCCACGTATTAAGAACTCACCAGATTATCAACTAATTAGAATTACATCAAATAATAAACAACAGTCATCTATTGAAAGAGAATTTGACTTTTTTGGATTTAATAGTCAAACAGTATATTTCGAAAAAAATAGTGACATGTTAAAACATAATTTAAATATAACAAAAGGGTTTCTTGAAGAGTTAAAGAACTGTGAAGTTAAAAATAATAAACTTATATGGAGAAATGTTGATAATTCGAAAATTAAGGCTTTCTTAGAAGATTATAAAGTATCACAAATAGATACTAAAATGCGAGCGTTACCTGCCTTAATTGAATGGCTCGAAACAAATGGAGGTACCCTTAACGGTTGGAGTGTTATTTTATCAGGAACAGGAAAGGTTTCTTCTTCAGAAAACCATAAGTGGAATATCAATGGATTTCATGTAAATTCAGTTGCTCGTACGAAATTGGTTAAAAGAAGTCAAGGAGATACAATTTCAATTGGCACCCTAAGAGTACCAGAAGATTTATATTCTGATATAGAAACTCCTCTTGAAAAAAAAGAAGGAAGATCAGCTAAAATGATAGATGTTCGTAATACTAGGGAAAAATATGGATATGGTAATGTGCCTCAATTAATTATTTATAGAATTAATAAGGGAGATAAGGATATTAAAGTCAAAAATCCAGAATCTAGAGAAAAACTAGATTTTCCAGAGGACATTATTGGAATAAATATTATGCTTCCAGGAGTCTCTAAAGGTAATAATACTACTTATATTTCTGCAAAAATTGATTTTAAAGATGAAATGATAGATGAAGATGAATTTAAAGAAGATTTTAAAAATGAGGAGAAAGAAAAATGAAATTAAAAAATGCTCCCAATGATTTACAAAGCATGGCTCAAGATGGTGATGCAATTTTAAGATCGTTACAAAATAAGAGTTTACCTATTGTAGATCTTATGGTTAGAGAGTCTTTACAAAATAGTTTAGATGCTACACTACCAGAAAGTAGTGAAACAATTGTAGATTTTACATTAGGAAATTTCAATTCTTATCAACTTGCAACTAATCTTGAAGGTGTAGAAGACAATTTAAATAGTAAATACAATAAATATGAAAATTTCATTGCAATAAGAGATAAAAATACTTCTGGTTTAACAGGAAATTATAGTTCTACTGACCCAGAAGAATTAAATAAAAGTAATTTTTATAAATTAGTATTTGGAATAGGCAAAAATCAAGAAGCAGAAGGAGCAGGTGGTAGCTGGGGTTTAGGAAAAACGAGTTATTTCAGAATTGGAGCAGGAATAGTTATCTATTATACTCGTGTGAAGACTGATAATGGTTTTGAAGAAAGACTAATTGCTTCGCTTATAGAAAGTCCAAAACAAAAAGAGAAACTACTACCGAATAATGTAAGAGGCATTGCTTGGTGGGGAGAATATAAAGATGAATCAGATGAAAGAATCTTTCCTCTGACTGATTCAGAAAAAATTAAAGAGTTTTTAGAAATATTTGGATTAAGTCAATATACAAACGAAGAAACAGGCACAACGATTATCATACCTTACTTAAAAGATTTTAATTTAAATGAAGATGAAGAAAAGCTTTATCCTTGGGAAGAAGATAAAGAGATAGCATTAAAATATGCAATTCAAAGATGGTATAATCCAAGATTAAATAATGAAGAATATAGAAAGCTAGTTAATAATTCTAAATTAATTGCACGAGTAAATGAAGAACCATTACTTGATAACTATAATATAGAACCATTTTTTGAACTGATGAAAGAGTTATATACAAGTGCTTTAAAGGGAGAAAGTGGAGACAAAACTATAGTCACTCAACCCATTTATCTAAAGAAAAATGGTATGGATAAGCCGAGCAAAACACCGGTAGGACATATTGCTTTTAAAAAAGTTTCTAAAGAAGAGCTTAAAATGACACCCCCTGATAATAGATATTCACCGCTAGAATTAATTGGCCTAAAAAATGAGAAAAAAGTCTTAGAAAATACTTCTAAAATAATTGCTTATTGTAGAAAACCAGGGATGATTGTTGAGTATAGTATTGATGGTGAATGGGCACCTAAAGCAAGTTTGTTTAATGAAAATGATTTACTAATTGGTTTTTTTGTACCTAATTCAGAAGGACCATTAGCAATAAAATTTCAAAAAGAAGGCTATGATAAGCTTGAACAATATTTAAGAGCAACAGAAAATGCTGACCATGCTAATTGGATAGACGAAGATGGATTCGGTATTATAAATAGAATGAAAATTACAACAAGTAAAACAATAAGTGATTTTTATCAAGGTAATGATAGTGAAAAACAATCATCAGCTACGTCAGGCATTTCGAGAAAATTTGGTAAGTTATTTCTACCTCCCAAAAATTATGGAAGAACTTCTACAAGTAAGAGACAAAATAATACTAATTCTAGAAACTCAAGTGATAAGAATAGATTAGCTGATATCAATATTTTATCTTCTGAACCAATTGATAGAAATACAGTGAAAGTAGAGTTTGAAGCAAGTATTAAAAATACAGCTACTAGTGTTGTTTATCTTGAAGTTTTATCTCAAGAGAAAAAAATGACGAAAAAAGACTGGATAAAAACGATGGGAGAAGAAATTCAGTTTCCTTTTGAAATTAGTGACATTAAAATAAATAAAATTAATGAACAGATTTTAAATAAAAATATTGAACAATTTAATGATGAACAAATATCAATTTATCAAGAGTCTAATAATTTAGATGAATTTATTATAAAAAATATGAGTAACGATAAAGTTATTGTCTCTGGAGAAATGGTTATAAATACTAATACCTTAGACTTTATACCTAATGTTTCTATAGCTTCAGATAAATATAAAGAGAAAGGAGATGATTAATTTTGACTCTTTCGACAAATCAAATAGCATTATATAGAAAGCTAAATGAGAAGTTTATTGATGAAGCAGGGGTTAAATTCGAACAACTCAGACTATATTATTCTTCTAATGATTTGGATGAAGAAAAAGAAATTTCAATAGATAGCGAAAATGGAGTTTCTATTAATATTAATGAATTTGACTCAATGTGGTCTCCTTACGATAACAATCTTAGATTAGAGCAAAAATTGATTATTGAAAAACCATATTTATTATTCGGCAAAGATGGTATCACATGTACTGATAATACTATAGGTTTAGCAGTACATATTTATTCAAAAAGCTCTAGCTTTCAAGAAACAGTGAGAATTGCATCTTTTAAAAATCAAGCAAATAAACTAGAAATTACATTTGATTATAATTTTGAGCCTTCAACGATTAGAGGAGTAATCAATCTAGATTTCTTTTTATATTTAAAAGAAGTAAAAGATACGTTACCATATATGGCAAATACACAAGGAATGACTTTATCTTATGAAGACTTAAATCCTATTGAATTAGTGGTGGATGGAGTAGGATCTAGTTTTCCTATTACAGAGTTTGAAGATAAAGAAGGACCATTGTGGAAAATTGAAAAAAATTGGATATCGCCAGATGAAGATACATTAGATGCATCTAATGTCAGTATTGCATTTAATATTAAACATCCTCTGTTTTCAGAAGTAAAAAAAGAAACAAGAAAAATTAATCTTGGATATATGAATCATATTATTATGCAAGCTATGGCACTTATTATTCAAGAGGTAATTCTCATTGAACAATATTCTATAGACGATGAAGAAAATTTACTTCCTGGTACAATTCTTTCAGCTGTTTCATATTGGGTAAAAACTTTTAATGTAGATACTAGTGATATATTTTCTATCCAAAATAGCCTTATGAATGGTATTGAAAATTTAAATCAGGAGGAAACAAATTAATATGATTAATTGGGAAAATATAAGATACGATATAAGTAATGCCAATAAAGACTTTGATAAACTAATCGTTAATATAAATGAAATTGAACCTATTAATCCTCCAAAAGAATTTGAACATTTACGTGAACAATTAATTGAAGCTAGAGATTCATTATATGATGAATATAATTTTGATAATGCGAATAAATTGGACTATCAATTTGACGTTTTATTTGGATTAAAGTTATATGATATTTTAAGAAAAGATGATAATTTTTCTAATAGAGTAGCGGCAAATGACGAAATTTGGAGATTTTTATCTATTAAAGTGATACCAGATATTGTACATGCTAGATGGGGAATGAATGCTTCTCATTTTTATCAAACATCACGTAGAATTTGGTTGAAAACGATATGGTGGTATATTCATTTGTCATGGCAAAATAGTATTGACGAAACTTACAAAATTTTAATAGATAATACGACTGATACTATACTTCAATTAGTTGAAAGACCAGGTTTAGGATATAATGTTGAATTATTTAGAGAAATTATGAAACAATATGCAAATTATAGTGATAGCTCAAGAAATTTATTTAGAACAGTTTTAAAATTAAATACTGCCAAAATTCTTACTACATCTCCTGAGTTAGTAGATGGAGGAATTGAAAAATATGTTGATAGTTTGTTTAAAATGGCTAAGGTCTAATAGTAATGATTTATAATAATGAACTATATTTAAATGTACTAAAAGAAAACTGTAAAATTTATGATAAGTTATCGATTATTTCAGGATATGCTTCAGCATCTTTTTTAGAACGAATTATAGAAGAATTTCCTGATTTAAAAATAGAGTTATTCATTGGTATGAGTCAAGAAGGCGTATTAAAAGCTAATCATAAACAGTATTTAAGAATTATGAGTATAAATAAAAATGTAAATATTTATTATCAGTATAAGGCAGCTTTAACTCATATTAAAGCATATGTTTTTTCTAACTATGAAGAGACTAAAAGCTTCGTGGGCTCTGCAAACTTTACAGAAAATGGATTTATATTTAATAATGAATTATTATGTGAAACTAATGAGTCTTTAAATGAATTATTCAATGATCAAAAAGAGAAGTCAAAATTATGTAATGATAACTCGATAAATGAGTATTTGCAATTTGTAGATAATAGAAATTTGAGAGAAGATATTTTTAACGATATCGATTCTATTAAAAAAAATATTAAAGAATTTAATAAGAAAAATAATATAAAATCTGACTTAAAAGTGGATAATTCAGATGTTTTTATTAAATTACCAATTGTTGTACCTTTAAAAGCTAATAAGAGATGGGATAGTTCAGGAATAAATGGCGAATTTTCTAATAGGAATCCTCATTTAATTAAATCTAATTATAATAATGTAGCCGATATGAAAAGCTTTTTTATTCAAGATGCTGAACTTGACATCATTGATTTTAAGGGAGAATCTATAAAAGGTAAATTAGATGGGGAATTTAATAGAGAATTACATTTTTTAAATATTAATTTGTATGATTATTTTAGTAATATAATTGGTTTAAAAGAAAAAACCCCTATAACTCATGAACATCTAGAGTATTTTGGTTATAAATTCTTTACTTTCAAAAAAGTTGATAGTAATAAATATTTATTAACATTTACAAATTAAAGGGGGAATTAAAATTTTTAGAGTAATAGAAACGTTTAGTGGTATAGGCAGCCAAGCTCAAGCATTAAAAAACTTAAATATTGATTATTCAGTAGTAGCAACTGTTGAATGGGAAATTGGCGCTTTATATGCATATGATATCATTCATAATGGTTCACAAGATCTTAAACCACTAAGACATCATACGAGAGAATCTATTTTGAAGATTTTGTCAAAATATAGTTTATCTAATGATGGAAAACAACCGATGACTCAAAGAGGTTTAAGTGCATTAAATATGACACAACTTAAGTCAATATTAATTGCAATTGGAAGAACAAATAATTTAGTAGATATCACTTCGGTAAAAGCTATAGATTTGCCTGATGCTGATTTACTTACATATTCATTTCCGTGCCAAGATTTATCAAAAAGCGGTCATTGGCATAAAAATGAAGGTGGTATAGATAGAAATGCCAATAATAGAAGTACATTGTTATGGCAAATTGAAAGAATATTAAAAGAGTATATTGAACAAGATAAAACGCTACCTAGCTTTTTATTAATGGAAAACGTAAGTGAAATTTTATCAGATAAACATAAAGATAATTTTATTGAGTGGTGTGAGTTTTTAGAATCTTTGGGATATGTGAATCAAATATATACATTAGATTCTAGAAATTTTGGAGTGCCACAAAGTCGAATAAGAACTTACATGATGAGTATTAAAGTCAATAATGAAGATCAACAAAGAAAATTAGAACAATACTTATTTGAAAATAACTTAGAACATTATCAGTCTATTAATTTTCATCCTTTATCTGAGTATTTAAAGCTTGATTATAATAATGATATATATAGACATGAAGCTATAGAAAGCACTCCAACCTTTACTCCATCTCGAGAAAAAATATTAAAATTAAATAGACATCTTGCTAAAGATAATATTGCATTTGATAATACTATTGCTAGAACTATTACTACCAAACAAGATAGACATCCTAATTCGGGTATTATTTTATATGATCAAATTAAGTTGGTAGAAAAAAATAAAATGTATCGAAACCTTACTCCTAGAGAATGTTTTTTATTAATGGGTTTTGATGAAAAAGATTTTGATAACTTAATGAGAAATAATATTGTTTTTGAAAATGATAGAAAAATCTTACCTAATTCTAAGCTTATTCGTTTAGCTGGTAATAGTATCGTTGTGAATGTTCTTGAAAAAATATTTTCTCAAATGCTAGAAATTGAAAAGACGATTCTAAATAATCAATTTCTTAAAAGCTAAGACTTAGTATGTTTTTAAGTCTTTTATTTATGCGTGCATTTGCGACATTCCTAAAGGAGCAAAATAGCACGCATTTTTTCTATTCCTTAACATACTTGTCATTTAAATTCAACTTACATGTGAAAAAATGAACAAACAGATTTTCAAATTATT
>ERZ1023217.180-NODE-180-length-14503-cov-3.605136_pt1 | contig 14503 bp, 20 predicted proteins | sample MGYA00380448_ERZ1023217 | MGnify/ENA primary metagenome ERZ1023217 (study PRJEB33173, sample SAMEA4830360) | metagenome | study: EMG produced TPA metagenomics assembly of the PRJEB25223 data set...
AGGTAGCGGTGCTAGGCAGGAATTGAAAATCAATTTCCCAGAAGTAGGTTTGAAAAAACTTTTAGCCAGTGTGGCTCCAATTGAGAAAAAAATCTAATTTTCCATCCTTCTCACGAATAATAAAGTGAGGAGGATTTTTATGTACAGTATTTCATTCCAAGAAGATTCACTATTACCAAGAGAAAGGCTGGCCAAGGAAGGAGTTGAAGCGCTTAGTAACCAAGAGTTGCTAGCTATTTTACTCAGGACAGGAACACGTCAAGCTAGCGTTTTTGAAATTGCCCAAAAAGTCTTGAACAATCTTTCAAGCCTAACGGATTTGAAAAAAATGACCCTGCAGGAATTGCAGAGTTTGTCTGGTATTGGGCGTGTTAAGGCCATAGAATTACAAGCTATGATTGAACTGGGGCATCGTATTCACAAACACGAGACTCTTGAAATGGAAAGTATTCTCAGCAGTCAAAAGTTGGCCAAGAAGATGCAGCAGGAATTAGGGGATAAAAAACAAGAGCACCTGGTGGCACTCTATCTCAATACTCAAAATCAAATCATCCATCAGCAGACCATTTTTATCGGTTCTGTAACTCGTAGTATCGCTGAACCGCGAGAGATTCTTCACTATGCAATCAAGCATATGGCGACTTCTCTTATCTTGGTCCACAATCATCCTTCAGGAGCGGTAGCGCCTAGCCAAAATGATGATCATGTCACTAAACTTGTTAAAGAAGCCTGCGAACTGATGGGGATTGTTCTCTTGGACCATTTGATTGTCTCTCATTCTAATTACTTTAGTTATCGTGAAAAGACAGATTTAGTCTAAAGTTCATTAACGACATAGTCAAAGAGTTTTTTATCTTTGGGACGATTTTCAAAAAGAAGTTCTGGATGCCATTGGACACCGAGAAAGGCGACATCATCCGTACTCATGACAGCCTCAATGATACCATCTTTAGGATCATGAGCCACAACTTTTAAATTTGGTGCTAAGTCCTTGATGCTCTGGTGGTGGAAGGAGTTGATATGAGAGATTTCTCCATAGATTTCTTGGAGAACGGTATCTGGTTCTGTTACCAAGCGTTGAGTTGTGTACTCAACAGAAGAATCCTGCCAATGGTCTTCGATATCTTGGTACAAAGTTCCACCCATGGCAACGATAAAGAGTTGGGTACCACGGCAGACAGAGAAAATGGGCTTTTTCTGTTTAATAGCTTCCTTGATGAGGGCCAGTTCGAAGATATCTCTTTGAAGGTGATAGTCATCGCTATCAATGGTTTTGGGTTCGCCATAGAATTTTGGATCGACATTTTGCCCACCTGTCAAGATGAGCTTGTCAATCAAACTGATATAGTGGCAGGCCATTTCTTGATCACCAATCGGTAGAATGATGGGAATCCCTCCAGCATCTTTAACGCCTTCAACAAAGCCTTTTGCTGCGTAGCTCATCATGATGTCATCATCTGGATGAGCTTTTTCGTTTCCTGTAATCCCAATAACTGGTTTTTTCATAAAATGATTTTCGCTTTCTAATCCTCTTTTCGCATGAAGTAGAGGAGGGTTTGGAGTTCACTTGTCAAATCGACATACTGAACGACCACGTCTTTTGGTAAATGCAGATGGACTGGTGAAAAACTGAGAATTCCTTTCACACAACCTCTTGTGACTTGACGCTGGGAACAGTTAGGATAGCAGTCTTCACATCAGCATCCTTGATTTTATCCTTGATCTGAGAAATCCCGTAAATGGGAATCCCGTCAGGAGTTTGGGTACCGACTTCAGGATGGTCGTCTAGGTCAAAGGCCATGATAATCTTCATCTTGTTACGTTCGTGGAAGCGGTAGTGGAGAAGGGCATGGCCCATATTTCCAATACCAACCAGCATGACATTGGTAATAGAGTTGTCATTGAGCAAATCGGCAAAAAATGTCATTAGTTTTTTGACATCATAGCCAAAACCACGACGACCAAGTTCACCAAAATAGGAAAAATCACGACGTACGGTCGCTGAATCAATACCGATAGCCTCTGCAATTTGCTTAGAGTTGGCACGTTCAATCTTTTCTGCATGAAATCTCTTAAAAATTCGATAGTAGAGAGAGAGTCTTTTTGCTGTAGCTTTTGGAATAGCAAACTGTTTATCTTTCACAAAATCACAACCTTTCTATTCTTCTATTTTATAGAAACATTGTGAAAAAATCAACAAAAATAAGAAAAAACTAAGAAAAATCTTAGTTTTGATGTAAAAAATCTGCATGAGATAGAAAACGGTAGAGGTCTCCGACCAGACCCTGATAAACTTTTTGGCCCCTAAAAGTCAGAGAAGTCACATAAAGTGTATCTGGTAAGGTTACACATCCTGACAAAGTCAACATGAGAGCCTCATGATCCTCATACTTGAGAGTACGCTCTACATGATAGCAGTCCTTATAGGTCAGTTCAAACATTTTGGCTCTATCTTTCCGATTTTGTAAAGACACCACGTTCTACCAAGCTATCCATGAGGAAGTAGAATTTTTCCTGATGAATATGGTGGTCTTCTGATTTGAAAATATCAACTAGACGAAGGCCAAACTTGTCAGTGATATTGATTTTAGCCCCTGTAAGTTCCTTGTTAATGATGATTTTGAGTTGGAAGCCTTCACCGCTGTTTGGCACTTTTTCCAAAAGGCGAGTCAGTTCATAGTTACCAACCTTAGTTTCAAAAAAGGTGTTATCTTTGAGGGTGAATTTTTTAACAGAAGGGCTAAGAGTGTAATCGTAACGACAATTTTTTAACTGAATGATTTTTTCAAATGCCATATGGCTAACCTCCGATAATTTCTTTTAAGGTTTTTGCGAGGGTTTGTAGGTCTTCAACGGTATTTTGTGGCGACAAACTGATGCGAAGGGATTCCTTCAAGCGTTCTGAATTTGCGCCATACATGGCTTCAAGAACATGGCTGGATTGGACAACGCCTGCAGTACAGGCTGAGCCAGTAGAGATTGAAATTCCAGCTAAATCTAGCCGAAGGAGTAAGAGGTCATTTTTCTGACCAGGAAATCCAATATTGAGAACATAAGGGAGATGATGTTTTCCTCTATTCAGGTAATACTGAATGCCCTCCAGCTCTGCCAGAAAGGCAGTTTCTAGATTTTGTACATGTTGAAAATGTTCTTCTTGTTTTTCTAGGTCTTCTTTTAGGGCTGCAACCATGCCTACGATGGCAGGCAGATTTTCAGTTCCTGCACGTTTTTTCTGTTCCTGGTCTCCGCCATGTAGATAGGAATCAAAGTCCATGCTAGATGCGTAGAGAAAACCGATTCCCTTAGGACCATGGAATTTGTGGGCAGAAGCAGTGAGAAAATCAATGCCCAATTCTTCTGAATGAATTGGGATTTTACCAATAGCCTGAACTGCATCAACATGATAGGCAGCAGGGTGTTGCTTGAGTATTTGGCCAATTTCAGCGATGGGCAGTAGGTTTCCTGTCTCATTATTGGCAAACATGGTAGAAACCAAAATCGTATCGTCACGTAAAGCCTTTTGAATTTGCTGGGCTGTGATTTCTTGATTTTCTGGCTGGATAATGGTTGCTTCAAACCCAAAGTGTTGAACCAAGTAATCAATTGTTTCAAGGACAGCATGGTGCTCGATGGCAGTTGTGATGATATGTTTTCCTTGTTCTTGGTGACGAAGACAGTAGCCAATGATGGTAGTATTATTGCCTTCAGTCCCACCAGAAGTGAAAAAGATATGTTGAGGTTTTGTCCTTAGTAACTGGGCTAGTTCCTGACGGGCTTCTCGCAAGAGTTTGCCAGCTTGACGACCATGACCATGAATACTAGAAGGATTTCCGTGGGTTTCTTGCATAACCTTGGTCATAGCTGAAATAGCAACTGCTGACATAGGAGTCGTTGCAGCATTGTCCAAATAAATCAAAGAATCACCTTATTTCTTTTTATTGTAGGCAAAGAGTGGGCTGACTGGTTTTCTTTCGTGAATACGGACGATAGCATCACCAATTAACTCACTAGCAGTGATGTAGCATACATTTTTAGGAGTTTTTTCTTTTGTTGCTACTGAATCAGTCACAAGAATTTCTTTAATATTAGTATTGTCAAGAAGCTCAGCAGCTCCCTCGACGAAGAGACCGTGGCTAGAAACAGCATAAATTTCTGTAGCTCCTTCACGTTCAACGATTTTAGAAGCTTCAGAGAAGGTACGTCCTGTATTTAAAATATCATCAATCAAGATAGCTTTCTTACCTTCAACATCACCAATAATATAACCTTCGTTACGAGTTGCATCGTCTTGAGGGTAGTCGATAATGGCGATAGGAGCATCAAGATATTCAGCCAGGCTACGCGCACGTTTGACACCTGAATTTTTAGGGCTAACGACAACAACATCTGAACCAAGCAATCCTTTATCGCAGTAATGTTTTGCGAATAGGGGAACAGTGAAAAGATTATCCACTGGAATATCAAAGAAACCTTGAACCTGAACGGCATGCAAATCAAGAGTCAGGATACGATCAACTCCAGCCTTAACCAGCATATTGGCAACTAGTTTTGCTGTAAGTGGCTCACGAGGACAAGCAATGCGGTCTTGACGTGCATAGCCAAAATATGGAAGGACAACGTTGATACTGTGGGCACTTGCACGCACACAAGCATCGACCATGATTAACAATTCCATTAGGTGGTTGTTGACAGGGAAACTTGTTGATTGGATGATGTAAACATCATAACCACGGACACTTTCTTCGATATTTACTTGGATTTCTCCGTCTGAAAATTGACGTGATGATAGTTTTCCAAGTGGGACACCAACAGCTTGGGCAATTTTTTGTGCAATCTCTTGGTTAGAGTTGAGTGCGAAAAGTTTCATGTTTTTTCTATCTGACATTATAGACCGTCCTCTGTAAACTTTATAAATCCTAGTTATATTTACCTTACATATATGAACTGGGATTTGTGTATTTTTATCTTTTCTATTTTACCAAAAAATGGAGATTATTTCAGCTATTTTTCATACTTTTGACAAATCGAACCAATTTTGAAGGAGCTTTTTGGTAGGAAATCTGATTTTTCTCTAAAAATTGTCGGAAATCCTGTTTGCCTTGCTCATGATTTTCCACTTCAAGCTCCAATTCGTAATCTGTTATATCAAAGTATCGGCTCTGATCCAGTGCCATGAGACCAATAGCTGTTTTCATTTCATAGCGAAGCGTTGTTAGACAACCAAGAACCTGCCAGTTCTTACTTTGGATACCATGTTTCGCCAATTCATCCAGTACTAGCCCTTGAGGAAGTTCTTCCTTACTCAGATAGTTCTCAGCATCTTTTAGTTGCAATTTTTGGTTGTATTCCATGTTTCCAACACTCTGCGGGACTTTGAGTGTCAACTCAGCCCAGTCTTCAAAGGTTCGAATGCGCATAGCGACTTTCTTTTCTCGCAGTTCAAAATCAGGCGTGTCGATGTAGTAATTTGTTTGAAGAACAGGAGTGACACCTGTGAACTGGTCTTTTAGACGATTGTATTCATCTTTTTTCAATAGTGTTTTCAATTCAATTTCTAAATGTTTCATTTTTCTTACCTTTTTTTATCGTTGAAAGCGGATTTATGGTATAATAAGCATTGTATTTATTGTATATGAATCTGGAGAAAAAATCAAAGATATTTTTGACGGATAATATGAGAACAAGGGAGAATATATGACCTTAGAATGGGAAGAATTTCTAGATCCTTACATTCAAGCTGTTGGTGAGTTAAAGATTAAACTTCGTGGTATTCGTAAGCAATATCGTAAGCAAAATAAGCATTCTCCAATTGAGTTTGTGACCGGTCGAGTCAAGCCAATTGAGAGCATCAAAGAAAAAATGGCTCGTCGTGGCATTACTTATGCGACCTTGGAACACGATTTGCAGGATATTGCTGGCTTACGTGTGATGGTTCAGTTTGTAGATGACGTCAAGGAAGTAGTGGATATTTTGCACAAGCGTCAGGATATGCGAATCATACAGGAGCGAGATTACATTACTCATAGAAAAGCATCAGGCTATCGTTCCTATCATGTGGTAGTAGAATATACGGTTGATACCATCAATGGAGCTAAGACTATTTTGGCAGAAATTCAAATTCGTACTTTGGCCATGAATTTCTGGGCAACGATAGAACATTCTCTCAACTACAAGTACCAAGGGGATTTCCCAGATGAGATTAAGAAGCGACTGGAAATTACAGCTAGAATCGCCCATCAGTTGGATGAAGAAATGGGTGAAATTCGTGATGATATCCAAGAAGCTCAGGCACTTTTTGATCCTTTGAGTAGAAAATTAAATGACGGTGTAGGAAACAGTGACGATACAGATGAAGAATACAGGTAAACGAATTGATCTGATAGCCAATAGAAAACCGCAGAGTCAAAGGGTTTTGTATGAATTGCGAGATCGTTTGAAGAGAAATCAGTTTATACTCAATGATACCAATCCGGATATTGTCATTTCCATTGGCGGGGATGGTATGCTCTTGTCGGCCTTTCATAAGTACGAAAATCAGCTTGACAAGGTCCGCTTTATCGGTCTTCATACTGGACATTTGGGCTTCTATACAGATTATCGTGATTTTGAGTTGGACAAGCTAGTGACTAATTTGCAGCTAGATACTGGGGCAAGGGTTTCTTACCCTGTTCTGAATGTGAAGGTCTTTCTTGAAAATGGTGAAGTTAAGATTTTCAGAGCACTCAACGAAGCCAGCATCCGTAGGTCTGATCGAACCATGGTGGCAGATATTGTAATAAATGGTGTTCCCTTTGAACGTTTTCGTGGAGCCGGGCTAACAGTTTCGACACCGACTGGTAGTACTGCCTATAACAAGTCTCTTGGCGGTGCTGTTTTACACCCTACCATTGAAGCTTTGCAATTAACGGAAATTGCCAGCCTTAATAATCGTGTTTATCGAACACTGGGCTCTTCCATTATTGTGCCTAAGAAGGATAAGATTGAACTTATTCCAACAAGAAACGATTATCATACTATTTCGGTTGACAATAGCGTTTATTCTTTCCGTAATATTGAGCGTATTGAGTATCAAATCGACCATCATAAGATTCACTTTGTCGCGACTCCTAGCCATACCAGTTTCTGGAACCGTGTTAAGGATGCCTTTATCGGTGAGGTGGATGAATGAGGTTTGAATTTATCGCAGATGAACATGTCAAGGTTAAGACCTTCTTAAAAAAGCACGAGGTTTCTAAGGGATTGCTGGCCAAGATTAAGTTTCGAGGTGGAGCTATTCTGGTCAATAATCAACCGCAAAATGCAACGTATCTATTGGACGTTGGAGACTACGTTACCATTGACATTCCCGCTGAGAAAGGCTTTGAAACCTTGGAGGCTATTGAGCTTCCATTAGATATTCTCTATGAGGATGACCACTTTCTAGTCTTGAATAAACCCTATGGAGTGGCTTCTATTCCTAGTGTCAATCACTCTAATACCATTGCCAATTTTATCAAGGGTTACTATGTCAAGCAAAATTATGAAAATCAGCAGGTTCACATTGTTACCAGACTAGATAGGGACACTTCTGGCTTGATGCTCTTTGCCAAGCACGGTTATGCCCATGCACGATTAGACAAGCAGTTGCAGAAGAAATCTATCGAGAAACGCTACTTTGCTTTGGTTAAGGGAGATGGACATTTGGAGCCAGAAGGGGAAATTATTGCTCCGATTGCGCGTGATGAAGATTCCATTATTACCAGACGAGTGGCTAAAGGCGGAAAGTATGCCCATACTTCATACAAGATTGTAGCTTCTTATGGAAATATTCACTTGGTCTATATTCACCTGCACACTGGTCGAACCCATCAAATCCGAGTCCATTTTTCTCATATCGGTTTTCCTTTGCTGGGAGATGATTTGTATGGTGGTAGTCTGGAAGATGGTATTCAACGTCAGGCTCTGCATTGCCATTACCTATCCTTTTATCATCCATTTTTAGAGCAAGACTTGCAGTTAGAAAGTCCCTTGCCGGATGATTTCAGTAACCTTATTACCCAGTTATCAACTAATACTCTATAAAAACTGTCTCAGAGTATAATTATTATCTTAAAGGAGAAAACTCATGGAAGTTTTTGAAAGTCTCAAAGCCAACCTTGTTGGTAAAAATGCTCGTATCGTTCTCCCTGAAGGGGAAGAGCCTCGTATTCTTCAAGCGACAAAACGCTTGGTAAAAGAAACAGAAGTGATTCCTGTTTTGCTCGGAAACCCTGAAAAAATTAAAATTTATCTTGAAATTGAAGGAATCATGGATGGTTATGAGGTCATCGACCCTCAACATTATCCTCAATTTGAAGAAATGGTTTCTGCCTTGGTGGAGCGTCGCAAGGGCAAAATGACTGAAGAAGATGTACGCAAGGTTTTGGTTGAAGATGTCAACTACTTTGGTGTGATGTTGGTTTACTTGGGCTTGGTTGATGGAATGGTGTCAGGAGCGATTCACTCAACAGCTTCAACAGTTCGTCCAGCTCTACAAATCATCAAAACTCGTCCAAATGTAACTCGTACTTCAGGAGCCTTCCTCATGGTTCGTGGTACGGAACGTTACCTATTTGGAGACTGTGCCATTAACATCAATCCAGATGCAGAAGCCTTGGCTGAAATTGCCATCAACTCAGCAATCACAGCTAAGATGTTTGGCATCGAACCTAAAATTGCAATGTTGAGCTATTCTACTAAAGGATCAGGGTCCTGACCTTGAAATCGATGGTGAGTTGCAATTTGATGCAGCCTTTGTTCCTGAAACTGCAGCTCTGAAAGCTCCTGGAAGTACGGTAGCTGGTCAAGCAAATGTCTTCATCTTCCCAGGTATCGAGGCAGGAAATATTGGTTACAAGATGGCTGAACGTCTTGGTGGTTTTGCGGCTGTAGGACCTGTTTTGCAAGGTTTGAACAAACCAGTTAACGACCTTTCTCGTGGATGTAATGCAGACGATGTTTACAAGTTGACCCTCATCACAGCAGCTCAAGCAGTTCATCAATAGTGAAAACTATAAAGTGATATACTATGCTATACTGTAGTTATGAAACTATGTACGAAAAGCACTGCCATTAATTCCTGAGAACTAAATTACTGATTGGTGTCAAAAAGGAAAACTTCCATGCGATGATATCCTGTCTATACACGACCTATAGAAATCTGTAATATACATGTCCGTAAAACGATAAATTCCCTTTTTGATTTTAAATGAGTATGAAAAGAGAATTTTTCATGAGAAAACGCATAATATTGAGTGCTTTGACACCTGCTATTATGCGTTTTTTATAATTTTTGCACCTTTCTTAGCCTTTGTTATCGACAAGCATTGTTCTAGCTCCTTGTTTTTAGAAAGGTAATTTCCCAGCGAAAGCACCCAGTTTTTTCTTGGTAGTTTCATCGATTTGTTCAAGAGCAGAGTTGATGGCTTGAACGGTCATATCAGAAAGAGTCTCAAGGTCCTCTGGGTCAACGACAGCTGGATTGAAATCAATGCTGACAACTTTCTTATCGCCAGTTAAGGTCGCTTGGACAAGATCTTGAGCAGATTTGCCAACAAATTGCATAGCAGCAAGTTCAGCTTGGCTTTGTTCCATTTGTTTTTGAAGTTTTTGTGCTTGACGCATCATGTTTTGCATGTTCATCATAAGATTTCTAAAGTTCCTTTCATCTCAAGGGGATAATCCTTGTTGTTAACAAGTGCCTGATTTTCTCTCCTAATTGTTATTAGTAGCATAGCCATCAAGCCCAAGTATTGATTTTATTATACCATTTTTTTAAGACATAGTCTTTTATTGGTGAGAGTTATTTATGTCAAGGAGTGATTAGAAATAAATTAAAATAATGATTTTTGCTAAGAGGGCTCTATTCTAGTTTCATGGAAATGATTTTACTAAAGGTTCGTATGCTTTGTTTGCAAACATGTTACATCTATCTATTTTTGGATAAATAGTTGTCTATTATTATTTTTATGCTAATAGTAAAATCTAAATGGTAGCCTACGATTTTTTAGAAAGAAAATGGTACAATATTTCTAAGAGAAAATACAATGGGAGGTAAAATGAGGTTATTACCTATAAGAAAAATATCACGTCAGTCTAAAAGGTTAGCACTTTTTTTGACGTTTTGTGCTGGATATGTGGATGCTTACACTTTTATTGTTCGCGGGAATACCCTTGTAGCTGGACAAACTGGAAATGTTGTCTTTCTTTCAGTAGAATTAATTAAAAATAATGTTTCGGATGTTAGGGACAAGGTTCTCACCTTGCTAGCGTTTATGATGGGAGTCTTTTTATTAACGATTTATAAGGAAAAATTGAGAATTGTGAAAAAACCTATTCTGTCCTTGATTCCCTTGGCAATCTTATCAATCATTATTGCTTTTGTGCCGCAAACTGTGGATAATATCTATCTAGTGCCGCCCTTGGCCTTCTGTATGGGACTGGTGACAACTGCTTTTGGAGAAGTGTCGGGTATTGCCTATAATAACGCTTTTATGACAGGGAATATCAAACGGACCATGCTGGCTTTTGGAGATTATTTCCGAACCAAGCACACTCCTTTTTTGCGTGAAGGATTCATATTTGACGATTTTCTATCATGAAAAGACCATTCTTGGTGTACCTATTATGATGAGCGTTTTTTACCTCAGCATGCTTTTTGCCTCTTGGCAGAAAAAAGTAAAAGAAAAAGCTTGATTTTAGGTGTTATTACTTGTAAGAAAATAGGAGATATGCTATACTTGAAGAGTTGACTATGCACGATCCTGTGCAACCGCACGAACATCGTTGCTTGATTATTCAAGTTTAAGTGGTTCGTCCCACGATGCTAGGCGAGTCTTCACAAAAAATCGGGGAAACCCATAAAAATCATAGGAGGTGCATAATGAGCACATACGCAATTATCAAAACTGGCGGAAAACAAGTTAAAGTTGAAGTTGGTCAAGCAGTTTACGTTGAAAAATTGAACGTTGAAGCTGGTCAAGAAGTTACTTTTAACGAAGTTGTTCTTGTTGGTGGTGAAAACACTGTTGTCGGAACTCCACTTGTTGCTGGAGCTACTGTAGTTGGAACTGTTGAAAAACAAGGAAAACAAAAGAAAGTGGTTACTTACAAGTACAAACCTAAAAAAGGTAGCCACCGTAAACAAGGTCACCGTCAACCATATACAAAAGTTGTCATCAACGCAATCAACGCTTAATTTTAAGGAGAACACATGATACAGGCAGTCTTTGAGAGAGCCGAAGATGGCGAGCTGAGGAGTGCGGAAATTACTGGACACGCCGAGAGTGGCGAATACGGCTTAGATGTCGTGTGTGCATCGGTTTCTACGCTTGCCATTAACTTTATCAATTCTATTGAGAAATTTGCAGGCTATGAACCAATCCTAGAATTAAACGAAGATGAAGGTGGCTATCTGATGGTTGAAATACCAAAAGATCTTCCTTCACACCAGAGAGAAATGACCCAGTTATTCTTTGAATCATTTTTCTTAGGTATGGCAAACTTATCGGAGAACTCTTCTGAGTTCGTCCAAACCAGAGTTATCACAGAAAACTAACACGGAGGAAAACATTATGTTAAAAATGACTCTTAACAACTTGCAACTTTTCGCCCACAAAAAAGGTGGAGGTTCTACATCAAACGGACGTGATTCACAAGCAAAACGTCTTGGAGCTAAAGCAGCTGACGGACAAACTGTAACAGGTGGATCAATCCTTTACCGTCAACGTGGTACACACATCTATCCAGGTGTAAACGTTGGTCGTGGTGGAGACGATACTTTGTTCGCTAAAGTTGAAGGCGTAGTACGCTTTGAACGTAAAGGACGCGATAAAAAACAAGTTTCTGTTTACCCAATCGCTAAATAAAAAGGTCCATTGAACCTTTTATCCCGAACCTTGAAATGTAAAGGTGAGGAAACTAGAAACAGCTTAAAATAAGGCTTTCCGAGTTTTCGGAGAGCCTGTTTTTTTATTTTGATACCCATACTTTTTAATATGTATAGTGGATTGATACTCTTCGAAAATCAAATTCAAACCACGTCAGTTTCACCTTGCCGTACTCAAGTACAGCCTGCGGCTAACTTCCTAGTTTGCACTTTAATTTTCATTGAGTATGAATCTGGAATAGAACACTGCTAAAAATTGATTTGAGTTTCCTACTCGATTTCTTCAGATTTTATTTCAATTGACTATAAGAACTGCTATCTGGTTTCAAATATTGGCTTGTCGTCCCTTCACTTGTCTGAATGGCTTGAGCCGTTCCTTCTGATAAAGGAAAAGATATTCTTTAGCTGAAACGGTCTGAGAATCCAAGCTAACAGATGGAGAGAAAAATAGCCCAGTCTGAAGCACACTAGATGGGAGTTGTTGGAAAGCAGTCATCTAGTTTTTCTTTTCTGCTTTGGCTTTTTTCTTTGTCATCAGGGAAAGTGACTTGCTTCAAATCAGGGAGTTTAGGAAATTCTTCAAACATCTTGCCCAAGTTGTCTCATTTTGTAAATTTTACAGCCATAGGTGTACCTCGATTCTAAATTCTACCTTTTCGGCACCAATTAGTAATTTAAAGTTCTCAGGAGTTAGTTGCATTGCTTTTTCATACATAAGCATAGTATGACACTTTATAGTTACCGAACAAGTCTAATCACTCCTTGCAAAATTTTGAAGATGTCCTACAAGTTTTTGAGAAGAATATTGCAAAGTTCATAGTTAAGCAACGATAGAATAAAGTGCTTTTTGAAAACAGGTACACTTCATGTGAAAAAAACAACATTTCAGATTTTCTGTTCCAGAAATAGCTATCGCTATGATATAATTATTTTATGATTATTACTATTCCTATAAAAAACCAAAAAGATATTGGCACACCATCTGATTCAGTCGTTGTTCTCGGCTATTTTGATGGCATACATAAGGGGCATCAAGAATTATTTCGTGTTGCCAACAAGGCTGCGAGAAAGGATTTATTGCCTATCGTCGTTATGACCTTTAATGAATCTCCAAAGATCGCTTTAGAGCCTTATCATCCAGATTTGTTTTTGGATATTTTGAACCCTGCTGAACGTGAAATAAAATTAATGTGCGTAGGTGTATAAGAATTATATCTCCTTGATTTTAGTAGTCAATTCGCTAGTCTCACTGCACAAGAATTCTTTGCAACTTATATCAAGGCTATGAATGCCAAAATTATTGTTGCAGGTTTTGATTATACATTTGGTTCTGACAAAAAAACAGCAGAAGATTTAAAGGATTACTTTGATGGAGAAGTTATCATTGTTCCACCTGTAGAAGATGAGAAAGGAAAGATTAGTTCAACTCGTATCCGTCAAGCTATTTTAGATGGAAATGTGAAAGAAGCAGGAAAACTTTTGGGGGCACCGCTTCCATCAAGAGGTATGGTGGTTCATGGTAATGCTCGTGGTCGTACAATTGGTTATCCGACAGCGAATTTAGTGCTTTTAGACCGTACTTATATGCCAGCAGATGGCGTTTATGTCGTTGATGTTGAGATTCAAAGACAGAAGTATCGTGCTATGGCTATGACCAAATTTGACTCAGTTGACCAATTAGTGGATCAGTTAAAGGCTGATGAAGAAGTAACTCGGAATTGGTCTTAAGAGCTTGAGTAAATAAAACAAAAAAGAGGTTGTCTGTAACCCAAAAGATAGATGATTTAGTCTAACTTTTGAGGTCACGACATTACCTCTTTTTATTCTTTTTCAAAGGTGAAGCCTTCTCCTAGGATTTCATGGGCTTCTGTAATAGTTATAAAGGCTTGAGGATCGATTCGATGAATCATTTCCTTCGTTTTCACAATTTCATTTCTTCCGACAATACAGTAGATGATTTTCAAATTTTCTTTACTATAGTAGCCTTGACCAGAAATAAAAGTAACACCTCTTCCGAGGTCATCATTAATCGCCTTAGCAAGTTGGTCAGGACGTTTTGTGATAATCATAAAGCCTTTGCCGGCATATCCTCCTTCACCAATCAAATCAATAACACGAGAAACAATAAAATCAAACAAAAGCGTGTAGGAAACCAATCTCAAATCCTTGAAGATTAGGAGAATCAACATGAGAATACAAAAATCTAAGATAAAGAGCAGTTTTCCTATGGATATATGAGTGTATTTGTTGAGAATACGAGCTAGAATATCAGTTCCGCCAGTTGTACCTCCAGCATTAAAAATAATTCCAAGGCCAATTCCCAATAGGATTCCCGCTATAAGGGCTGTGATTAGTAAATCACCTTGAAGATCAATATGAAGGGGAATATGCTCAAAAAAAGCTAACCAGGCGGACAAAGCTAAGGTTCCTAGTAAACTAGAATAGAGGGATTTGGCTCCAAAGATCTTCCAAGCTAGGATGAAAAGGGGAATATTAATCAGCAGGTTCATGAGGGAAACAGGGATTTTAAAAAGATAAAAGGTGATGAGGGTAATGCCTGTCGCCCCTCCTTCAAAGAGATGATGGGGAACTACAAAA
>ERZ1023217.195-NODE-195-length-13225-cov-55.814503_pt1 | contig 13225 bp, 6 predicted proteins | sample MGYA00380448_ERZ1023217 | MGnify/ENA primary metagenome ERZ1023217 (study PRJEB33173, sample SAMEA4830360) | metagenome | study: EMG produced TPA metagenomics assembly of the PRJEB25223 data set...
TTTCGTGGCATGGCGAAAATCCGTAGATCTGAAGAGACCTGCGGTTCTTTTTATTAAAATTATATTATAAATTCAACTTTGCAACAGAACCTAGTTATGTATATCTCCTGAAGTTTATTCAACTACTATCTGACAGTAATTAACATAATAGGTTTTTATCAGAAACTATATAAACATCTTCTGTAATAAACCTTTTTTACGTTGTTTTAATAACTCAATTTTATGTAACTGCTTATTAATCTTTCTATTAATTATCTGAAACAATCGTCCTATTTGTTTTTGTTCCTTTAATATTGGAATTAATAACTTTATTTGTTCCATCTGTTTTCTTGACACTTCAGAAAATGTTGATCCTGCTCCTACTTTTTCAGCATCTCTTTTTAAAATACTCGTCATTGAATATAAAAAATATGAATCTAAATCGTTCTCTTTCGGCACTATTGATTGAAATCCTTGATTAGTAGTCGCTTCTTTAGAAAGTATGGCTGTTTTTCCTATGCCTGCTCTTGAAGTAAATAACACTGTGCCTATTGGAAGCATTTTTGCTGAACTTTTTTCTAGTCCTTTTTCAGTTATTCTTCTTTGACTAGTACTCACAAATTCCTTATCTCCTATTTCAACTGGTGAAAACCAATTTATATTGCCATCCCAATATTCACTTTTTTTAGTACTCGGTGTTCCTCCACCTACAATATTGGCGATATTGCCTAACTTCTTCATTTCCCAATCAGGATAATCATTTCCATTATCATCTTTAAATCTTAATTCTCGTGAGAAAATCTTTTGCATATATCCACGCTTTTGTTGCTCTAATAATTCCAATTTTTTCTCTTCCAACTCAATCTGACAGTCGAGTTTGCTAAAGAAATCACCTACTTTCTTTTGTTCAGCCATATTAGTAGGAAGATAAAAATTTAATTTTTTTATGTCTGAATTATATAGATGGACTACTGATTTTCCTTGAGCATATTTTGCTAGGTTATATTTACCTTTACCGTTAATATATAAAGAAATAAATCTTCCATCAGAATTAATAGGAGTTATTATATTTAAGTCACCTCCTACTGCTATTTTTACATCAGTATCAATAGCAGTTGCAGTTGCTATATCGATATCTGTTTCTCCAGAAGAAGGTATTAAAATCTGATTTCTTTTTGAGAATACCAGTGAATCATTTTGAGTAGAAGTTTTACTATAGACTTTATTTAAGATAGCTCCATACTTAGTATATAATTCACCATATAAAATGCAGGGCTTTCCATTTATATTTAAATCTTTTTTTGATAATGATTTGCCCTTTGAAAATTGAGCTAGGTTTCCTAATTTTTGAAGTTTCCATTCATCTTTAAACTCTGGAAACCTTAGTTTTGGAGTATTGGTTTGTTCAGTCATGTTTTAACACTCCTAGTTCTTTGAGGTAGTCGTTGATTTCTGATTCAACATCGGCGATTTCTTTATCGATGTCTGATAGTTGTTGTTGGACTACATCTAAGTCAATCGGTTCTTCTTCTTCAAATGTATCGACGTATCTTGGAATGTTTAAGTTATAATCGTTGTCTTTGATTTCATCTAGGGAAGCGACGTAACTGAATTTATCAATCGTTTCTCTATTACGATATATTTCGACAATTTTATCGACATCTTCATCTCTTAAATGGTTTTGGTTTTTACCTTTTTCAAACGATTGAGAAGCATCAATAAAGACCACATCATTGCTTGCTTCACGACATTTTTTAAATACTAAAATACTTGTTGGAATACTTGTTCCAAAGAATAGATTAGCAGGTAAACCAATGACCGCATCTAAATAATTCTTTTCTTCAATTAAATATTTACGAATTGTACCTTCAGCAGCGCCACGGAATAAGACACCGTGCGGTAAGACGACCGCCATTGTTCCATTGTCGTCTAAGTGATAGACCATATGTTGGATAAATGCGAAATCAGCTTTAGATTTTGGTGCGAGTTTACCATAGTTACTGAAGCGTTCATCATCTAAGAATGAAGGGTCTGCACTCCATTTCGCACTATATGGAGGATTCGCAACCACTGCGTCAAAACGTTCATCACGAACAGCTGGATTTTCCAATGTATCGTCGTTATCAATATGGAAACGTTTATAATTCACATCATGTAGAAGCATATTCATTCGAGCTAAGTTATACGTTGTACTGTTATATTCTTGGCCATAATATTCACGTACTTTCGCTTCATTACCTACACGAAGCAGTAACGAACCTGATCCACAAGTAGGGTCATACACACTACGAAGATTTTCTTTTCCAGTTGTGACAATCTTAGCTAAGATAGTAGAAACTTGTTGTGGCGTATAAAATTCCCCTGCTTTTTTACCTGCGCTCGCTGCGAATTGACCGATTAAGTATTCATATGCGTCACCTAACATATCGATTTCTAAATCACTATGGACAAATGGTAATGTTGAAATTTGAACCATGACTTTAGCAATGAGTTGAGTACGTTTCGCATTCGTATTACCTAAACGACTTGATGTTAAATCCATGTCATCAAATAAATGAATGAAGTCGTCTTCACTATCATGTCCACGTGTAGAGTTTTCAACATTTTTAATTGCAGTACTTAAGTCTTCAATTTGGAACGTTTGTGTTTCGATTTTTTTGATAAGATTGCTGAATAAATAATCAGGTTCAATGTAGAAACCAATACGTGTAATGAGTTCTTTTTCAACAATAGGGCGGTAGGTATCGTTATTCATAGATTCCTCGTATGAAATGTCATCTTCTTTAAGTAATTCGTTCGCGATTTCTTCGTTCTTTTCACTTAAAAAACGGTAGAAAATTAAACCTAAAATATAGTTTTTAAATTCATTAGCGTCCATATTGCCGCGTAGATCATTCGCAATGGACCATAATTTCTTCTGTAGTTCTGCTTGTTGTTGACGTTGTTTTTCTGTTGTAGACACAGATGATTCCTCCTCATAGATATGTAAATATTAATGGAATATCATATTTGTTTTCTTTTATAATTCATTTTAATGAAGAATAAAAAAGAAGTTAAGCGGTATGTTCCGCTTAACTGTAAATTGTTGGCAGAAATTTAAATTTTGTCGATTCTTAATTCGCTGCGCCATATTTTTCTGATGTTTCTTTCACAAATGACTTCACCTTTTCAATTTTTTGAGAACGCACAATTAAGCCACCCGTGATACCTTGCTCGACGGTTCTATTATCTAATTGACCACTAAATTCATATTCATTTACTACATTTTTAAGTAAATCGAGAGGATAGTCTTTTGTTGTCGCAAAATCTTGTAATTCTTGTTCTTTCTTCATTTCTTCAAAATCAAAGTAAGCATCTTCAACGATTGCATCGTGGCTTAAGGTTGGAACGACTTTTTCTAAGAATTCTCGAATTAAATCTGCTTTAAGGCGTAGATGATCATCGTCTGCTTTATTTAATAGTTGGTGAATTTGATGTTTTACTTTTTCAGTTTGTTGTTGATCAGATAAATCCATTTGGTTCAGTAAGTTAAGGATATATTGAACATTGATTAAGTCGTTTCTCAATATTTCAATCTTAAAATCAATATCATCTAAAACAGATGTTTTATCTTTAATTTTTTTATTTTTATCGTAAATGCTTAAATACTTACTTCTATAATCTTCATACGTTTGTGAATCAATACCAATTAATTCTTTTGTGAAGTAGAATTCATCAGATGTTTTTAATCGTTGCATGATACCAGCAAGTGATCTATAAATCATAACAAATTGATATTGTTCATCTTCGCGTTCTAAGTTGTCAACGCTATCTGGTGTCGGCGCTATCTTGAACAATTCCGCAAGCGTGGTTTTGAATTCGTCTAAGATGACATCGAAGGAAGGACTCAGTACTGTGTCGGTGTCATTGGTTTGAGAGAATAATTCAATCGCTTTATCAGTATTTTCTTTAAGATTTCAGTAACAGACGATATTACCAAATGGCTTTGTTTCATCTTCAATACGATTGGTACGTGAATAGGCTTGAATCAAACCATGGTATTGAAGGTTACGGTCAACATAAAGAGTGTTTAATTTCTTACTATCGAAGCCAGTTAAGAACATATCTACAACGATTAAAATATCTAGACGTTCGGCAGGGTTACCTTCTTTGACGCGTTTAGAAATGTCATTGAAGAAACCATCAAAGGTATCGAGTGAATAGTTTTTACCAAATGTTTGATTGTAGTCTAGGATAATGTGTTGTAATGCCTCTTTTGAATGAACATGATTGACTTGTTTCTTTTTATCTTCATTTGCTGCGTAAGTGAAGATAGTTGAAACATTCAAGTCGTGTTGACCTTCTTCTTTAAGTTGCTTGAAAATGTTGTAATATTTAATCGCCATCGGAATGCTTTGAACGGTAAATATCGATGTGTACATTTGGTTGCGCGTTTTTTTATGATGATTGTTGATAATATGATCGGCAATCATTGTTAGACGGTCGTCAGCCATCCAGAGTTCATTTTCATCAATATTAGAAATATACGTATCATCAATAGGGTCAAGTGTCTTATCAAATGTATTGATATATTCGACAGAGAAACCAAGGACGTTACCATCACGAATCGCATCTTTAATTAAATACGTGTGAAGACATTTTTCAAAGATATCTGCAGTAGCGCGGCCGTCTTGACTGGCATTTTCTTCAAAACGTGGGGTACCTGTGAATCCAAAGTATTGCGCATTGTTAAAATGTTGGCGAATATCGCGATGCATTTCTCCAAATTGTGTGCGGTGACACTCATCAATAATGAAGACGACTTTATCATTTTTATATTGATCCATCACTTTTGCGCCGGATTTTACAGCATTCGACATTTTTTGAATTGTTGTGACGATCAGTTTTTGGAATGGGTCACCGAGTTGTTTTAACAGTTTATGTGTATTGTCTGTAAGGTCGACGGAATCCATTTGGAATTTATTAAATTCTTGGAGTGTTTGACTATCTAAGTCTTTACGATCGACTAAGAAGATGACTTTTTTAATATTTGGATCTTTCGCCAGAATTTGACTCGTTTTAAATGACGTTAATGTTTTACCGCTACCTGTAGTGTGCCATACGTAACCGTTGTTGTTCGTTTCTGTGGCACGATTGATGAGTGCTTCAACAGCGTAAACTTGATAGGGGCGAAGGGCCATCAATAATTGATCTGTTTCGTTCGTAATCATGTAGCGACTAATCATTTTCGCAATACGACAACGATCGAGGAATGTCTCGATAAATTCTTTAAGATTATTGATACGACGATTTTGTGCATCGCTCCAATAGAACATAAAGCTTTTAAAGATTTCTTTGTCGCTATTCGCATAGTAACGCGTTTCTTTTTTGTTACTAACGACGAATAATTGAATGAAGCGGAAAAGGCCGCGATAGTTATGTTTACGATAACGTTCAATTTGATTAAATGCTTGTGTAATAGCGATACCACTACGTTTTAATTCGATTTGAACGAGTGGGAGTCCATTGATAAGGATGGTTACATCGTAACGACTTTTAAACTGATCCTCTACGGAAACTTGGTGCGTGACTTGGAACTTATTTTGACACCAATGTTCTGTGTTTAGGAAGTATAGGTACACCTTTGACTCATCATCTCGTTCAAGTGTGTAACTATCACGAAGTTGCATCGCACTTTCAAAGACACTTTTATCACTAATATCAACCATAAGACGTGAAAACTCAGCATCTGAAAGTGGTGTATTGTTTAAATTTTCTTTATTACGTTCATTTAAAATGGCTCGGAAATTCTGAACAAGTTGTTCATGACTATTAATATTTACACGTTCATAGCCTTGCGCTTCTAATTGTTGTAGCACCTCTTGCTCAAGTGTCAACTCACCTTGATACTTCATAACATCACCCAGAAAATAGTATTGGTTTAAATATAGCACATATTTAAACTGAAATATAAGTATAAAAAAATTAATTGTTGATTATATATTACAAAAGTTATTTAAAAGATAATATAATATTTAATATATGGCAGATATAAAAATATTAACTTACAAATTAATATATTCTTAAAATTATTTAGTTTGTCAAAAATCGTATATATAAAAATTGTTAGAAGGTGGGAAAGAAAATGGAATTAGATTTTTATTTAGTAGCTATTTTAGCAAATGAAGAAGAAGCTAGAAATCAACATGAAAGACTTGAACCTATAAAGACTACTAATGCTGGAGATTTAAAATTTTTCTTAAAAGTTTTAAATCTAGACGATGTACCTTATAAGAATACAAAAGATATAGAAAATAAACTAGTTATTGGGTATGAAAGTCATATTCCAGAGAAAGTACTTAACGAGATAATAAAAGGAAAAAAATCATATGAAATACCAGATGCCTTTAGAGAATATGCAAAGGATAAGTTGTTTATATTTAAACCCTATCTCAATTATAATGAAGATTATCTTGAGATGAATGTTAATATTGCAAATTACACCTTGAAAATTGTAGATAAACCTAAGTCATTTGTCTCAAGATCAGATACTAGTTTAATGACCATCCCTATATTTAGTGATTATAATGAATTTGAATTTGAAAAAAGACTACTGAATAATGAATCTATAGGTAATTTTGAAAGTATGGAAAAATTACCATCCGGAATAATCTCAGGAGACTATCTTTATGGAGAAATTGAAAGTTCAGAAAAATTAAATGATGGGTTTCGTGTGACTACTAAAGACGAATTTAAAAAATTGTCAATAGATTTAGAAGAATATAGTCGTTATTATATAAAATTTAATAACTTATTGTTTATTGATTTCAGTATTTTTACAGATAAGTTTATTGAAGCTTTATATGAACATGGAGAAATTGTTAACTCATCTAAAAATATTAAATTAAAGCATAAAGACATAAATGAATTAGAAAATAATGAAAGGTATAGTGAAACACAGTTTCTAGAACAATTTGAGAATATAATTAAATCTGAAGGTTATATATATAGCTCTAAGCAACTAGTGAATTTACATACTTCTTTAAAAACAGGTCGTTTAGTAATATTAAATGGTCCTTCTGGTACTGGAAAAACCAACTTAATTTATCAATATGCTAAAGCACTTGGATTGACTAGAAGTAAGTTAGATAATTTTAAAATAGTCCCTGTAAAGCCAAATTGGAAAGATGATACTGAATTATTAGGCTTTTTAGACACAATAAATAATATTTATAGACCTTCTGAAACAGGTTTGTTAGACACTTTAATTGAAGCTAGTAAGCAACCAGATCAACTATATATTATTTGTTTTGATGAAATGAACTTGGCAAAAATTGAATATTACTTTGCTCAATTTTTAAGCTTATTAGAAATAGATCCTAAAAATAGAAAGCTATATTTATATAATAAAAGTTTAATAGGAAGAGTGTTTAATTACGAGTACTATCCTCATGAGATTAAAATAGGGGAAAATGTTTTATTTGTAGGAACAATAAATAACGACGAAACTACAGAAACTATTTCTGATAAAGTATTAGATAGATGTAATTTTATTGACCTAGATTTACCTAAGAATCATGTAGATGAATGGTTAGAATTCAAAGGTGATGATAATTTAAGTATTGATTTTGAAGAAGAGAATAATAATACAAATATCAAAACTGTGAGTTATGAAAATTTTGGTGAATGGAAAAGTATTAATCATAAAGTTGATTTGTTGAATGAAGAAATTAAGGTAATTAAAGAGCTAAGTGGTTTATTAAAAAATATTGGAACTGACATAAGTTTTAGAACTTTAAATCATATTAATATATATATGAAGAATTTGCCTAATAACAATAAACTTACTCGTGAAGAAGCATTTGACCTTCAAATTGCTCAAAAAATTTTACCAAAAGTACGAGGGTCTCAAGTTGAATTAAATGAAATTTTATTTGGTGAGGATAATCTTGAAAATATTTTAACTAAAGATAAATATCCAAAATCGAATGAACTACTTAAGCAAAAAGCTAGGGAGTTAAAAATTTATGGTTTTACTTACTAAAATTAATCATAGTGAATTACCCTTTCAAATAGAATTTTTAATTGATAATAATTTTAATGAAACAAAAAAAATAACGACTTATTCTCTCTCTAAAGAGGTAACTTTTATAGAAAATCTTGAAATTAATGAATATTCACATGTGAAAGTAAATTTTAAAAATAAATCAAATAGCCAAATAGAAGCTAAGTTATATATGGATTGTTTCGATTATTTAGACTATAATTTTAAAAATAAAAATGAAGCAATTATAAATGGAGAAAGAGCGTATATTGAAATTGGAGAATCAATAACAATACATTATCATCAAGATAATGATGTAGGTAAAGCGCTAATTCCGGGTGTATATAAATTGTATGTTGAATATAATGATAATCATTACTATAGTCAATTTTTAATATGTCCAAAAAATATTGATAATTTTGAACATCAATTGTTAATTGAAGATATTGAGAAAAATATTAATGGCTTAGCGAGAGAATGGACTCATATTAATAAGTCGATTAGTAATTTGCCTAAAACATTGAATATTAATGCAACTAATTTGGATAAATGTATGAAAATCGCTAATGAAAAGCATCATTTAATTCATTCTATCAAGATTATCAAAAATACACCTTATTTAAATATAGTTAAGAATTACGTAGAAAAAAGGCAACATACAAATATAAAATTTGATAATAGATCATTAAAGTTAAATCAAATAAAAAATAAAAATATAGGAATGAAAAATTCAAGAAGTGAAAACAAAATAGTAGCTCTTCAAATGGAAGACGATTGGAATAACAAAGTAAATGGTTTTCTGTTCCAAATTATAAATCAATTACTATTATTGTTTGATGAAGGTGTTAAGAATTGTGAAACAGTTATTAATTATTGGTTAGGTGAGATAGGTATTATAAAAAAATTCTCTAAAAAATTGATGAATACGGGGAATAAATCTAAAATACAAGGATATGAATTAGATATAAGCGAGCTAAAAAATCTAAGGAAAAATTTTATTCAAATTAATTTGTGTTTAACAGAGTTTAAAAATTTCTTGATTAAAAAAGGTGTTCAAACCAAGAAAAACTATAAATTGTCACAACAATTTATAAAAACTAAAGGCTATAGCAACTTTTACAAATACTATTTAATTATTAATGAGTTTAATGGCATTAATTTAGGAAATAGCGAAGAATATAATTGGAAACCTACTGAACTTTTATATGAGTATTGGACATATATACAAATAATAAATTATTTAGAAAAATTAGGCTTCTCTATAATAAAAAATCCTCTAAAAAGTCAAACTGGCAAAAGCAATCTTAATTTTCAGGTCAATATTCCTGATGGTACTATGGTTGAAATGCATCGAGATAATTATAAAATTGAAATAATTTTTAATGAAATGATTAATAAAGATAGACAACTTGCAATCGATAATAATCAACATTATTGGATAAGAGATAATAGAAACAAACCTGATATAAGAATTAATGTTTTTAGGGATGAGTCATTTGATAAGTTAATAGTTTTAGATGCTAAATATACTGATGTTAATAAATTTTGGAAAAGAAGTAACTTGTATAATAATAAAAATAAAATCGTAGAGCAATTAAAAACATATGCTAACAAAATAACTCATGTAAAAAATAAGAGAATGAGTGCTGCAGAAATTGTTATAGCTTTGTGTCCTACATATATAAAAAATGAAAATTTATATGATAGTAAAGATGAACACTTATTAGGAGTCGCAACCATGAAACCAGGCATATTTAACCAAGTCTTACTTAATAAATTAGAAGAATTGATTTACGAATAACGAGGAGTTATATTTTACTTGGAATTTACTTATTTAAAATAATCTATAAATATTTCTCTTGTAAGATTGAGGTGTATATACTTTTATCTTACAGGGGGATTTTTTTATGTCTAAGAAACAGTTATTTAATAAAAAAGAATCGTTCTCGATTCGTAAATATTCTTTTGGGGCAACGTCAATCTTAGTGGGAAGTTTATTATTTTTAGGTGGTGGGCATGCGTCTGCTTCTGAAACTACTGAAGCGACAACACATGAGACTACATCTAATGAACACATCCAATCAAAACAGGGGTCAACGTCAACACAAGAAGGGTCTAATACAAAAGAAATTTCGACTACACAGGAACCATCTACAACAGAAACAACTTCGAATACACAAGAGATGCCTTTAACACAAGAAGTAAAGTCAACAGAAGAAACACCTTCGTCTCAAGAAACTGCAAGCACAGAAGAGACGCCTTCATCGGAAGAAATTCAATCTAATACTATTACAACAAGAGAAGAAGCATCTACAGAACAACCATCTTTAACAAAAGATATACATACTAAAGAAACATCCACAACTGAAACATCAAAAGCACCTGCAATACGACAAAGTATAAAAACTCAACCTGAAACGTCACAACAACAAGCATCTTCAACAGACATTAAAGAACAATCATCTACGCCATCAAAATCAACAAACACTAAAAAAGAAACAATACCATCTTCTACCAAAGAAACATCTACACAAGAACAACTTTCAACACAAGAAAGTAAAGCAACGTCACACAAGCCAGTTGTTCAAGATGCGAAAGAGGATAACGTAACGCCGGTACATGATAATATTTCAACTTACTCAAATCAAATATCTGCACAGCTTGTTCCAAAAGCTGACACAACGTCTACGGTAGCGTCCACTTCTGAAAGCAAAGTCAATATTCAAGACGTCCCTAAGACGGAATTCAAGAACTTAACGTCTAATGAAAAAGAAGTATTGTATCAAGCGTTACAACAAGATGCGAATACACAAAAACAACAACCGAAAGCCTTTCTTTCAACAACACCAATGTGGACGTCTGCGCAACGTACAAAAAATGCATCTCGTACAGGACAAGATCAATTGAATGTGACACATACAGGGCGTTATACAAGTGGTGCAGATTTCGGTAATGGTGGCACGGAAATTGTAAAATATAATCCTACAACGGGTGATGCATATTCAATTAATGGCGATAAAGAAGCGTTAGATATTATTGACGCAGCACATCCTAATGCGGACGGTACGATTAATCTGAAAAAACGTATTTACTTACAAGATAATGGCATTGAAGCTGGAGATGTGACAAGTGTAGCTGTTCATCCAAGCGGCGATTATTTTGCAGTGTCTGCACCAGCAATCGATAAAACACAACCAGGTACCGTAGCATTCTATGATAAAAATGGAGCTTATCTAAATCATATGACGGTAGGCAGTCTACCCGATATGGTCACATTTTCTAAAGATGGTAAGTATGTGCTTGTCGCAAATGAAGGTGAACCGAATGATGATTATACAGTGAATCCAGAAGGGTCTGTATCTGTGATTGATGTGACGAGTGGCCCAAGTCATTTAAATGCACAAGATATACGTACAGCATTATTTACTAAAGAACATCAAAAGGGACTACGCACAATAGGATCTAATGCAGAAGATGCATACTTAAATATTGAACCAGAATATATTGCGGTAGATAATCAAAGTAAATATGCGTATGTCACATTACAAGAAGTGAGCGCCATTGCGAAAATTGATATTGAGAATGCCTCAATTGTTGATGTAAAAGCATTACCATATAAAGATCATTCGTTAGTTCAAAATTCAATGGACACGTCTGATAAAGATGATAAAACAGAATTACGTCGTGTTCCTGTGTTGGGCTTACTTCAACCAGATGGTATTGAAACCTATGAATATAATGGGGAAACGTATTTGGTAATTGCGAATGAAGGAGATTCACAAGACTATAAAGGATACTCTGAAGAAACACGTGTGAAGAAAATTAAAGATGATATTCAGTTAGATGCGACCTATTACCAAGGTTATACACAAGAAGAATTAGATGAGATGGTAAAAAATGGTTTATTTGATGATGACCAATTAGGTCGTTTAAAAGTGACAACCGATCAACCATTTAAAGATGAAAATGGTAAGTATCACGCCTTAGTATCCTATGGTAGCCGTTCGTTCTCAATTTTAAGAGCATCTGATTTAGAAATGATTTATGACAGTGGCAATGATATTGAACAACGTATTTTAGAATTATTACCTGAACGTTTTAATGCAGATTATAAAGATTACAATGATATTGAAGTTGATGGTCGTAGTGATGATAAAGGTCCAGAAGTTGAAAATGTGGTAGTTGGACAAGTAGGCAATCATTCATATGCGTTTGTTGGTTTAGAGCGTGTCGGTGGTATTATGATTTATGATATTACTAACCCTTATGAACCATATTTTGTGAAATATTTATATGATCCAGGTAATAAAGATATTTCACCAGAAGGCATTACTTTTGAAAGTGCAGAGGAAAGTCCAAATGGTAAACCATTGTTAATTGCCTCATTTGAAGTTTCTGGCACAACTTCAACTTGGGAATTAGATGATTTATTTAGTGAGAATGAAGATGAAACACCAAGTGATGATACAACAGATAATGACACGTCAAAAGAAAATGATGATACATCTAACATAGATGATAACCACGCAAGCGATGTAGATGGTAATCAGACCACAGGCGACACATCTTCAAAAGACAATGGCAAAACAGAAGATATGGCGTCTCCAGTTAAAAATGAGACAAATCAAAGCGACACAATAACTAAAGGTAATGTACATTCACAAACATTAATTCATCATTCAGATGATATGAATCAAGGGATACATTCAAGTCGTCCACATGTAGAAGATAACACTCAACATGTGCATCGTCATAATATGAAACATGAATCAACTCAAAGTGGAGATACACATGAAATGAAATGTGACTATGTTAAGCGTCTTATGAATAATGCTAAATATACGTATCATCGTCAACATGAGCTGCATCATGAGCATACGCAACCCATGACAATTCTTAGCCATACGGTAGACGCAATAAATAACTCAACATCTGCAATGCATTCTATGAAACATGCAACACATAAAGATAATAAACATGTACAACACTTACCACAAACAGGGCAACACGATACAACTACGACATTATGGTCAGTATTAGCTGGTGGTTTAGGCTTAGCATTTTTAAGAAAACGTAAAACTTCAAAAATAACAAAATAATATAGATGTCATTCAGCTGAGACGTTTGATTGTCTCAGCTTTTTGCATAATAAAAGAGCAGTTATAATCGATTGTTATTATGACAAATGTAATAGTTAAAGTCACACACAGAATGTGCTTAACA
>ERZ1023217.203-NODE-203-length-12723-cov-10.899195_pt1 | contig 12723 bp, 10 predicted proteins | sample MGYA00380448_ERZ1023217 | MGnify/ENA primary metagenome ERZ1023217 (study PRJEB33173, sample SAMEA4830360) | metagenome | study: EMG produced TPA metagenomics assembly of the PRJEB25223 data set...
TCTGTATTTTACAGGGGATAAGTAGCCTAGTTTTTGTTGAATTCGATTATTATTTCTAGTGATATAAGTATTAAAAATACTTTAATTATCTAAGCGTACATATCTTCTCATCGAAGTATTCAAATACTGTGGCTTAAATTAATTCGCAAATAGATATGTGTAAACGTTTTAAAGTATCTCATTAAATCACTGTTTTCAATATGTTCAAAAATTTCAATATATGTTATATTAATAATAGATAGAAAAGATAAACCTTATTTATTATAGTCAGAACTTAATACCAATCACAGCTCCTTTCAAGATAGCCTCAACAATCTTGAATGTTCAAAGGTAGAATCATTGATTCTACCTTTTCTCTATATCTATTGACAGATAAGACAAAAAATCCTACATATAAGCGATATAATATAAAGATATAGAAAAAGATTAATATATTAGGGTATGCTTATGCTAAACGTTCTCTATTTGTTCTGCTCCATGAGTTTTCGTATCTTATTAAATATGTTATTTTTTAGCATTTTACTCAATATATGTTCTTTTAATTATCACATGCTAACTAGCTTCAATAACGAGCTAGCACTTTTTATTTAATTTTCAACAAATTAAATGTTTGTTTTTTTAAAAATAAGGGGATTAAGTAAATAGGCTTATTAAGCCTTGTATACTGTCTCTTATCTTTATATACTTGGTTGGTACTTTTCAATGGTAACAACTTAAACTCAGTATTCTAACGTTATCTAGTAAATTAATCTGGATAACGTTTTTTAATTTAATTCTCTACCTTAACTTTGATTGAAAACCTTTCTAAAGTCAGTGTTGCTAACCTGATAAGAACAAAGAACGAACGCTCATTTACTAGCATCCGTTCTTTTTATTTAGATTATAGGCTATACTCTGTAAATATCTTCAATTATATATTTAAGCTTCTTAAATGATTTATTGTTGATCAATATCTATGCATGTTAAAAATTATTTTAGGAAAGATTTGGATTCATAGGGGACACCATTAGTATAGTCGTAAAACCCTTTGCCAACACCTATGCCTAATTCATTGTTATTTACTTTTTCTTTTAAAATGTCTAAAATTCTTTTATCTATTGGGCTTTGAGTTCGTTTATATGAATCTAATGCAATATTATAAGCAGTATTTAAACCAACTATATCAAGAATAGCAAAAGGTCCCTTTTTAGATTGAGTAGCAATCATCCAGGCCTTATCAATCATTTTAAAGTCAGTTATACCCAGTGCTAATAAACGTTGTGCTGCTGTTAATAAAGGAACTAATAACGTATTGAGAATGTAACCTGGCTGTTCTTTCTTTATTGGTAACACAGTAAGGTTGATATCACGAGCAAAAGCCAATATCTTATTAAAAGTTTCTTCTGACGTTTCATGAGCTACCATTACTTCACCAGTATTATTAATCCACACATGATTGGCGAAATGTAACGCAGCAAATTTTTTAGGACGTCCTGTGTATGCTTCAAAATCACTAGGTCTTAATGTTGATGAATTAGTTACAACATATGTTTTTTCTGGCATCACTTGTGCTAATTGTTTATAGAATTTTTCTTTCACCTCATGATTTTCAGGTACCACCTCTATAATTAAGTCTGAATTGTTAGTAGCTTCAAACAGGTTTGAATAATAATTAATATTGTGTGCTATCGAATTGACTTCATTTTTTGACACGCCCATATCTTTTTCATATTGAACTTTTATATTATCTATACGCTCTTTGGCTTTATTTAGTGCATTTTCATTAATATCATATAAGTTAACTTCAAATCCCCCGGAAGCAACTTGAAAAGCAACTTGACTACCAAGCACGCCACCACCAGCAATCGTTATATTTTTAAACCCATGTGTAAGATTTTGAATATATGTTGGAGCATCAAAAAAATTGTTTTTCTCGAAAATTGGATTAGGATACTTATAAAAGCCTTGCCCACTTAACTTACCTAGTTTTCCATCTTTAATCATAGCATTTACGATATCAATATAATTTTGCTTCCACATATCTTTGTTCGTTTCATTTTTTAATTTTAAAATATCGAGTGTTGTATCTAGACCTATAATATCTTGTAATCCGAAAGGCCCTTGTAAATCGCCTGTTGCTTTCATCCAAGTTTTATCAATTGTAATAACATCTGCGACATCATTTCCTATCAAATAGCTTGCTGCACTGATAAATGGTACCAATAATGAATTTAATATTGAATAAGGTTCATTTTGACGAACAGGTATCGTTATCATTTTTATAGATTCTAAAAAATGAAGGACTCTATCATATGCAGATAAATCTGTACCTGGTGTTCCTATCACTTCAACGATATTACGTAACCATGGTTCACTTAAAAAGTTTACTGCAATACATTTATCTTTATGATTGATAGTATTTAAGACATCACTTGATAATAAATTAGAATGTGTCGTTGCAAAAATTGTTTCATGATTAGCTTTTTTATCTATTTCTTGGTAAAAATTATTTTGATTACCTTTGCTTTCTGACATAGATTCAATTACTAAATCAGCATCTTTGATTCCTTCATCAATAGAATGTACGAATGTAATCATGTTGTAGGCTTCATCTATGTGTGACTGAGTTGCTTTTAATTCATCCTTATAATAACTTTTTAAAATGTTTAAATATCTTTTAATAGATTGAATATCTTTAGGATTCGTTTCATAAAGTGCTACATCAAAACCAGAGAAAGCAATTTGAAAAGAGATTTGACTTCCTTTTGTTCCCCCATCAACAATCATGATTTTTTTGAAACTCATCATTAACTCCCCCTTAATTAAATCTATAAAGCAATAATATACTCTTTTGTTTACAAATTACAACTATATAACCTAAAAAAACAAAAATTACAAAATAGAATTAAAAAGGTAAAATGTATTATTTTTTGAAATTTAATTTCCATAAGCGTATACTAAAAGTGTAAGGAGTTGGAATATTGAGAAAATTCACTTATTAATAGGGTGGTGTTTTTTATGTACTATACTAATAGTAATTATGAAGCTTTTGCACGTCCGAAAAAACCTGAAAATGTTGATAAAAAATCAGCATATTTAATTGGATCAGGTTTAGCTTCGCTAGCAGCAGCATGTTTTTTAATTCGTGACGGTCAAATGAAAGGTAAAAACATCCATATTTTAGAAGAATTAGACATCTCAGGGGGAAGTTTAGACGGTATTAATATGGAGCATCATGGCTTTGTCGTACGTGGTGGTAGAGAAATGGAAAATCATTTTGAATGTTTATGGGATTTATTTAGAAGTATTCCATCATTAGAACAACCTGATGCATCCGTGTTAGACGAATTTTATTGGTTGAATAAGGAAGATCCTAACTATTCTAAATGCAGAGCCATTAATAGTGGTGGTAAACGCATTGATACTGATGGCGATTTTACATTGTCTAAAAAAGCTATTAAAGAAATTTTAAGTTTATGTATGAAAAAAGAAGAAGATTTAGAAGATGTTAAAATTTCCGAAGTTTTCACTGAAGATTTTTTAAATTCTAATTTTTGGTTATATTGGAAAACAATGTTTGCTTTCGAACCTTGGCATTCAGCAATGGAAATGCGTCGATATCTTATGCGTTTTGTTCACCATATTGGCGGTTTGGCAGATTTTAGTGCTTTAAAATTCACTAAATATAACCAATATGAGTCTTTAGTATTGCCAATGGTAGAATATCTTAAGTCACATGGCGTGCATTTTGAATATGGTGTTCAAGTTGACAATATATTGGTCGATTCAACATCATCTACGAAAATTGCACGAGAGATTCTTGTAAACAGAAATGGTAAAACAGAATCTATACCTTTAACATTAGATGATCTTGTTTTTGTAACGAACGGTAGTATTACAGAAAGTTCAACTTATGGGGATAATGACCACCCTGCTCCACCAACGAAAGCATTGGGAGGTAGTTGGACATTATGGAAAAATTTAGCTAATCAAAGTCCGGAATTTGGAAGACCTGAAAAATTCTGTGATCATATTCCAGATAAAAGTTGGCTCGTATCTGCAACCACAACAACTAATAATAAAAAAGTAATTTCTTATATTGAAAAATTAAGTAAACGTGATGTGTTATCTGGACGTACCGTTACTGGGGGTATTGTAACGGTAGCAGATTCAAGTTGGCAACTTAGTTTTACAGTCAATCGTCAACAACAATTTAAAGAGCAACCTAAAGATCAAGTAAGTGTATGGATATATGCATTATACTCTGATGTTAAAGGAGATTTCATTAAAAAACCAATCACTGAGTGTACAGGTAGTGAAATCTGTCAAGAGTGGTTATATCATATGGGCGTGCCACAAGATGAGTTAGTTGAATTAGCACAAACAGAATGCAATACAATCCCAGTTTATATGCCTTATGTGACAGCGTACTTTATGCCGAGAGCATATAAAGATCGTCCATTGGTTGTTCCTAATGGTTCTAAAAACTTAGCCTTTATAGGTAACTTTGCTGAAACAGAACGTGATACAGTATTCACAACTGAATATTCTGTACGTACAGCTATGGAAGCTGTATATCAATTATTAGAAGTAGATAGAGGTGTACCTGAAGTGTATGCTTCTGAATTTGATGCACGTGTGCTTATGGATGCTTATTATCAATTAAATGATCGTAAATCATTACCTGAATTAGTTAATAATAACTTCATTAAACGTTCAGTTTTGAAAAATGCGATGAAAAAAATACAAGGCACTTTCATTGAAGAATTATTGCGTAAACATAAGTTGTTATAAAAATTACACGGTGAGTCTCTCAAAAAGCAAGAAAAAACATTGCATAAAAACAACAAATATTATAGAATCATAAATATCTCTTTGTATATTTAATTATTTCGACACGCTAATGTTGAAAACTCAATCTACTAACTCTTGAGTTCTGACGTTATCTAGTACACCAAGCTAGATAACGTTTTTTTATTATAAAATACATTCTGTTATATGGGATAATGATGAACAAAAAATGAATCAATTTTATGTGTTTATACCTATTAAAATAAGATTAATGATGATTAAAATTTATTTTTATTAGAATTCTAGTAATAATCTGAAAGAAAAGATAAATTGAGCTAGTGTGATAATTGAATCAATTGATAAAAATTGTAATAGAGGATAATTGAATTTATGAATGATATTACCATTATAGGAACTTCACAAAATAATTTAAAAAATATAGATATAACTATACCTAAACATTTGATTACAGTATTTACAGGACGTTCTGGTTCAGGTAAGTCCTCACTGGTATTCAGAACAATAGCTGCTGAATCTGAACAACTTTTAAATGAAAGTTATTCTAGCTATATTCAATTTCATCTAAACCAGCAACCTAAACCAAAAGTAAAAGAAATTAAAACCTTCCTGTAGCCATGACGATTAGTCAAAAAAGATTTAATGGTAATTCTCGCTCTACTGTAGGTACAGTGTCTGATATCTATGCCTCTGTTAGATTGTTATAGTCAAGGATAGAGATGGCCTTTTGTATATGTATTAGGAATTTCAGACTCTGTGAGAAGCTCTTATTTGCATTGACAATCTATTTATCAAGATAATCCCTTATCAGTTTTAATTCTATAAATTGTCTGTCTTGTGATATTCACTTCTTTCGCAATTTTACTAATTGCTTGTCCTTCTTCTAACATTTCCACAACTCTATGATAAATAATGCGTTTTTGGGATCTTTTGCATTTGGGGAATATAATAAAGGGCGCCCTTTATAAACTCCTTTTTCTTTCGCTACTTTAATTCCTTGTTCTTGTCTACGTTTGCTTTCATTTCTTTCCTGTTCTGAAACCATAGCTAATATTTGAATGATCAAGTCTTTCATAAATTTATCTAATAATGGGTTGCCAATGACTTCGTTCATCATAGGTAAACTGGTAATCATCAATTGAACTTCTTTATCTTTTAAATAATTAACTGTGTTAATAACTTCATCATAATTACGTCCTAAACGATCAATCGATTCCACGACAAAACGATCTCCCATTCTCACAAAGTTAAGTGCTTCTTGAAATACAGGTCTATTTTCTACTGACTTGCCCGATTGTTTCTCTGTAAATATTTTCTCTACGCCAAATGTTTTTAAATTTTCAAGTTGTCTTTCTAAATTTTGGCCAATAGATGAGACTCTCGCATAGCCAACAATCATCGATTTTCACCTCTTAATTAATATACACCCTAATCATACGTTTGAATTGCTATAAAATCAACAACTTTATCTGTATGATTAGGGTGTACTTAAATTGAACAAAAGCAGCTATTTTTACAATGAGAATCACATTATATTTTTTTAATAAAATCACACTATAAATAGGGTTTATTATATAATTAATATAGCACTATATTTTTATTAATAAGGAGATAATAGTATGCCTAAAAACTACGCTGAATTTTATAAATGTGCTTTGCAAGTTAATCCATATAGCTATATTAAATATAGAGGACTAGAACATGAAATGACAGAGGAACAATATAATGAATCTATATACAACTATTGTATAAAAAACAACATATCAATTATTGGCTTAGCAGATCATGGGAATGTTGATAAATCAAAGAAACTCAGAGAGTATTTATCATCTAAAGGAATTCTTGTATTTCCAGGGTTCGAAATTTCCACATCAGAAAAAATTCATATTGTTTGTCTATTTTCAGAGAATACTGAAGAACAAGAGCTAGAGAGATACTTAGGAGAACTAGGATTATCGAACCCTGAAGACGGCAATTCCCCCAGTACTATGAGTTTTCATGACATCACACAAAGAGTAATAGATAGGGGTGGATTTTGGTATGCAGCACATATTACCAGTGATAATGGCGTCTTGAAAGGAAAACATAATAACCTCTGGAAATCGGATAAGTTAGTAGCAGCACAAATACCTTCCAAAAAAAATGAAGTAGATCCTAAATATATTAATATACTTAAAAACAAAGACCCTAATTATCAAAAGCAAACTCCCTTTGCTCTTATTAATGCTAAAGACGTTAGTAAACCTGAAGATTTAGATTTAGATACAGCAAGTTGCTTAATTAAAATGTCAAAACTTAACTTTGAAAGTTTTAAATTAGCCTTTAGAGATCCTAAAGCTAGGGTTAAATTAAATTTTGACATTAACAATAAATACCCACATTCTTCTATTAATGAAATAAAAATTTCTATGGGGTACTTAGATAACCTCTCGTTAGATTTATCACCGAATCTTAATACAATTATTGGTGGTAGAGGGGCTGGAAAATCAACATTTATTGAATTAATTCGATATGCATTAGACATAAATCCTATGAGTCGAAATGCAAACACATCTTTTGAAAACATCTGTAAATCTAATTTAGGAATCGGTGGAAAAGTAGAATTAGTTGTAACATCACATGCACAATACGGTAAACAATTTAAGATAATAAAAAGATATAATGAAGACCCTATAATTAAAGATATAAACAATAATGTGTCTAATTATACAGTTAAAGACATTCTTCCTAATATAGAGGTTTACAGTCAAAATGAAATTATCGATTTAACTACAGATGAAAATGCAAAATTAAAAATTTTAAATCGTTTTTTAAACAAAAATGATAATAATGACGAAAAAAAAGAAGAAATAAAAAGTAACTTACAATCAAATACAGAATCTTTAATTAAAACTGAAGAGAAACTTGAAAAATTACAAGAGAAAATCAATGAATTGCCTAAATTAAAAGAAAAGTTAAAACATTTCAATGAACTGGGCATTGGAAAGAAATTAGAGGTACAAGGTAAAGTATCTAAAGAAGAGCAATACATAAAAACCACTAAAAAAATTATTGAAGATAATGATATTTCTATAACAAACGTCATTCTACCTTTTAAAGAAAATTACAATCGAGAAATTAAACATATTGATATCTTTGATAATATTCAACGTATTATAAACAATCATAATGAAAAACTAAAAGAAATACAGTCTACTTTTACTGAATTAAAAAATACTACCAAAAACGAAATAGACAAAGTTTATAATGATTGGCATGAAAAGAAAAAGCATGTTGAGAAGGAAATAAATGAAGCTATTAAATCCTTAGATGATATAGAAGGGAAAACCAAAGAAGACATAGCATACGAATATACTGAGACTCAAAAACAAATAACTTCTATCGAACCATTAGAAACACAACTTTCTCAAGTCAACATAGAGATTGAAAAACTGAAAAAAGAAAGAATGCAACTTAAAGAAAATTTAAAAGAAATATTCGATGAACAATTGAAAAATCTTAACAAATGCGCCAAAAAAATAAATAATAACTATTTAAAAGGACAAGTAAACATCAAAATTCAACCATATGCAAATGTTAATAATTTAATAAAATTTCTCAAAGAGGAGAACGGATTAGGATATTCAACATTGGAATGGATAAAAAATCATCAAAGTTTTAATTTGCCTAAATTTATTAACTTAATTAAGGATAGAGACAGCGAAGCTATATACGATGAGTATAAGGATAGTGGCTTAAAAAAAAATAAAGCAGATATCCTTTCAAATATGGACTATGAAAGAATTTTACATTTGGAATCAATCGAGCTAGAAAATATTATAGATATACAATTAAATGTTGGAAGTGATGAAAATATAAAATTTCGATCCCTGAATAAATTATCCAAAGGACAACAGTGTACTGCTATTTTAAATCTGTTAACTTTAAGTAATGATGACCCTCTTTTAGTGGATCAACCAGAAGATAATTTAGATAATTCTTTTATAACAAACAATTTAGTTGAAAATACCCGAAAATTAAAAATTAATAGACAATTTATCTTTGCTACACACAACGCTAATATACCTGTATTTGGTGACGCAGAATTAATAGTGATAATGGAAAATGAAAACGGACAAGGAATTATAAATAATGAAAGTTTAGGATCCATAGATAATAATTTAGTAAGAAATTCTGTCATTCAAATTTTAGAAGGTGGAGACGTTGCTTTTAAGATGAGAAAAAATAAATATGGACTATAGTAGCTCTTTGCATTTCTCTACACTATGATGTTATAATACACGTAACAAAGAATCCAACATGGATACACCAATCCTCTCACTACCGCAAATAGTGAGGGGATTTTTGTAGGTGTGGCTATTGTCGCCTATTTTTCCTTGCGATTACGCAGCCAATGCGTAAATAACGCAATAATACAACCACTGATGACTGTGGTCGTGATGTGAACAAAGATTTCCAACATGAATAACACCTCCTCCCTACGTCAAATTGACGCCTGAGAGATAGGCGACTCCATTATTATACCATCTGTAAATGTACAAGCATATGGATTTCCGAAAAGTTGAATTATATTTCAAATTATACATTGTTTATAGTTTTTTAAGCTCGTCTTCCTCTATATACCAAACAATTTCTCCTGTATCTATATCTATTTCTACTTCAATATTTACATCTTCTTTAATTAGTTTATTAATATTAGTCTTTATAGTTTGTCTATTTCTATTAGCATTTTCTTCTATATAATAATCTTCATCAAAGTCATATTTAAATGTATCTCTTTCTTTTTTAGGAATAAGGTTCTCTGATTTTATTAAATCAATAACTTTTGACAAAGCTTCTTGATCATCTTCTTTTTTTATATAAGCTATTAAATAATTTATGACATACTTAAATATTTCTTCATCTAAATCATAATAGTTACTTACGTCTTGAATGAATAAATCATATATCTTCTTTTTTGATAGCCTTTCAATGAATATTAGTTGTTCATATACTGTTTCTCTAAAATGAGTAGGTTCTAAACTTCTCTTAAGATGTTCTTCTGAAAATTTACCGTATGCATCATAAGCTGATGACACGGGCCTCCTCATATCCTCTAAAGTAATTTTTATTTGAAGATAATACGCTAAATTATAATACATTCTTGCGCTATCATTATCATTCTTGTATCTTTTGAAATATTCCGATAAATCTCTATAGAGATTTATCAGCTTATTATCTATTGGCGTAGATTTATAGATTCGATTAATTTCAAATTTATAAATTTCTACGACTTTGTCCAAATTAGTATCACCTATATGATTTGTAGCTATTTCATGCGCTTGGGGAAGACTAATATTATTATATCCCCATTCAAAATGAACAACATATTTAGTTTCTTCTAGTAATTTCTCACCCTTAGCTGTTGGAGTATATACTGGCGTTACTTCGAGATATTCATCATCAATTCGTTCAATATTATTAAGGATGCGTTCAATCAGATCCCTTTTGGTTCCTCCTACAGTTAACCCCCCATTTTTTAAAATTGTTTTTAAATCTTTTTTAGTTAGTTTATGTAATGTTACTTCAAGAGAACTATTTTTTATTAAAATTTGTTCTTCAATTATTTTGTTCAATGAAGATAAAATATCTACATTATTTTTAGATAAATAAAAGTTATTAAACCTTTCATTCCCTACTTTTCTGTTCACATTTTCATGTAATACCAACAAATCTTGGACATTTAACTTCATATAATTCCCCCTCATTTTCAATGCTTTTATAACCACTTAAATTTATATATTTCACATCGTTTTGCAAATACTTTATACAAAACTTATTAAAAGTTTAAATTCCCTTACTTTGATTTCCAAGAAGATAATTAGAACAAACTTTACTTAGTTATATAAAAATATACACTACTCAATGTTTAATTTTAAATTCTTAAATTGCTTGAATTTTTGGGTTTATATCAAATCTCAGTTAAGAACATCAGGAGAATATGCTATTTTTTAAAATAAATTCACTTTAATTGAACTCAAAATATTAAACGTTCTAGATTTATTTATAAAGTTAGATCAGGCTATTTTACTTAATTTCAAAAAAAAGAAAGCTAAATTAATTAGCCTTCTTATATTTATTAGCAGCATTTCTAATATCGAAAATTGAAACATCTTTTATTTCTTTATTAATATAAACAACATTTTTATGCTCAATAATTAATGCAGTTTTATTTGATTCTGATAAAACTTCACTGTCAAAAACATCAACAACATCTACGTCTTTGAAATAATAGTTAGCAACATTCATAATCATTTTTCATTCATTTTAAAAATTTCTTTTATATTTTATTATCTACTAAATGGTTATATAAATAGCCACTAATAATAGACAAAAATAGAGGTACTCATAAAACTTATGAGTATCTTTATTTATAGTTAAGTTATAATATTGTTTCTCAATGCTCAGAATTCTTTCTCTCAGCGTCTTCTTTCTTTTCTTTATTAAGTAATTTCTCATATTGTTCAATATGCGTTTTAATCATCTTATCTGTTGCAGATACATCACCTCTTTGTAATTTTAAATCAAAGTAAACTGCCAAAGAGTTCGCTAATACAAATGCGATTAATGTAATTAAAAGCATTATAAACAATTCAATGCCTTTATATGCCGTGAATATTCCAACATACACTTGTGACATTAAAAGTGGTAAAGCAAACCAACTAATAAAGGATATCAGTTCATAAACTTTAGTTACGTTTCTTTTTTTATAAATACTGTTTTGACTTTTCTTTAGTTTTTCTAATCGTCCACTTACTTTGAAATCATTATCTACGATACAGCTCGATATATCTTTTAATATATCATTTGAATATTTACTAAACATATTGTTCTGTTTAATACTCTTTTTAAAGTCTGCTGCCATAAGAAAACTATAATTTGTCTTCATATAATCTTTTACAAAGAATAAACTGAATACAAAAAGTAATATCAAAAGTGCACTTACTTCTATTAAACTATAAATTCCTTTAAATTCTTGTGATTTATAATCACCATAATATATCTTTGAATATAAAAACATCATTAAAACAATTACGAATAACGAACATAATAAACTAATAATTAAACTTCTAAAATAGAGTTTTATATTACTTTTGGGATTTTTTTTAAAATATTCATTTACGACTTTAAAAACCGAAAACAAAGTAGGTATTGCTACAACTACACTAATTATATTTTTTAACATATTTCCTTCCTTTCGTTTTTGTATTAAAAAATATCAATTGATAGCATAAAAGATATCATTATTCACCTCCCTTATGTTCATCTTTAGTAATTTAAATTCAGAGTATAAAATACGAATAATGGAATATTAAAAGTAACTATTCGATATATATTTGATGTGTGTAACGACAATTTATAAGAATAATATGACACCATATATGATTAATTAATGTATATAGTAGCATCTAAATTGAGATACTTAATGCAATTTACATCCAACTTTTTGTACTTTAATATATCAAAAAAGGAGACTAAAATTACTTAGTCTCCTTAATAATTATTAGCAGCAGTTCTACTATCATAAATTGAAATAGAAATGAGCAACATTCGTAATTATTTCCCATTCATTTTAAATCCTTCTTTGTTTTTCTTTCCTTCGGTTATAATCTAAATTAGTAGTATCAATATCAAATTGTTGTACTATATTTCTTTTCCTTTTGATTGTCCAAAGTCTATTTCTTCTTCTTCATAACGACCATCATTTCTATAAAAATCTTGAATCTCATCTTTTATAGACTTTTCCTTTTTGGTAAATGTTACAACGCCATCCTGTATATCGACTTCTAAATTGTCTCCGAGGTTCTGTTGCAAAGTTGAATTTATAATATAATTTTAACAAAAAGGAGTCTTTTGTAAGAACTATTTCAGATATAAACAATTTAACAAGGATGT
>ERZ1023217.207-NODE-207-length-12389-cov-28.101427_pt1 | contig 12389 bp, 12 predicted proteins | sample MGYA00380448_ERZ1023217 | MGnify/ENA primary metagenome ERZ1023217 (study PRJEB33173, sample SAMEA4830360) | metagenome | study: EMG produced TPA metagenomics assembly of the PRJEB25223 data set...
CAACCACTCAAGAACTCAAACAATATATAACTCGTCTATTCCAACTATCTAACAACGAAACATGGGAATGTGAAGCGTTAGAAGAAGCAGCAGAAAATATACTCCCTACTCGCTTTGTAGACCATACCCCACTTGCACGTCTTACACTTGAAACTTATACCTACTATAATGATGAGCTACATGAGCTAAGTATCTATCCATTCCTTATGTACGCCAATAACCAGCTCATCAGCATTGGTTATCTCGATCATTTTGATATGGACTTTCTATATCTTACAGATACTAAAAATACGATTATCGATGAACGTCATCTACTAAGAGAAGGAGGAACTCACCATGAATAATTGGATCAAAGTGGCACAAATATCTGTTACGATTATTAGCCAAGCGATTATCATCATGAAAGAAATTCAAGACGAGGTAAAATAACATGAAAATCAATCGATACATCACAAGAGGCATTAGTGAACAACTATCTCTAGACCTTCAAATCTTACTTTGGAATATGGTAAAAGAAAGGGATAATCAAGGCCATACAGATTACCTACACATTTTTAGACTGCAAGAAGATGAGAATATATTCTCAATCACACATGAACAAGAACAACCCGCATACAAATTGGAATATCACTATACAAACTATGTAAAAAATCAAAACGCATTACCTAAGAAAGTCTACGTCATTCGTGAAGATGATGTAGACACTTTTTATTATGTGATGCTTTTGCCCGAAGAATACTAAAGGAAGTGACGATGATGAATACAATCAAAAGTACGATATACACAGAAGCGATTTTTAGCGACGATGAAAAACACCGATACTTACTCAAAAAGACGTGGGATGAAAAGAAACCTACATGTACAGTGATAACGATGTATCCTCATTTAGATGGTGTATTATCACTCGATCTTACCACTGTTCTTATTCTTAACCAATTAGCGAATTCTGAACAATATGGCGCTGTATATCTAGTTAATCTATTCTCTAATATTAAAACACCCCAAAACCTCAAACATATCAAAAATCCATATGATGAGCACACTGATATTCACTTGATGAAAGCGATAAGTGAAAGTGACACAGTGATTCTTGCTTACGGTGCCTATGCAAAGCGGCCAGTTGTCGTTGAACGTGTCGAACAAGTAATGGAAATGTTAAAATCTCATAAAAAGAAAGTCAAAAAGCTCATAAACCCAGCAACAAATGAAATCATGCATCCACTTAACCCTAAAGCACGTCAAAAATGGACATTGAAATAAAAGGAGGATTATCTATGAACCATGACACTACACAATCAGACTGGCGAACAGTTGCTAGTTGCTTAGCATCTCAAAATTATATATCTATCGTAAAAGGACTAGTACATCATTTTACAGCGATTGAAGATGAAGAAATATTGGATAAAATCTATGATGATTTTATGAATGATGATACTATAACAACGATACTTAACACTGGTTTACAGGCAATTATTAAACATTATCTATCAAAATGAACATTTTTTAAAAGGCCTATAATGAAAAAATACAACTTAAATAACTTATTAATGAAGAAGATTATGAGAAATGATATAATTAGTTCTTATGAAGATACAACAATGTGAGGTATTTATTATGCAAACTAATAAAATTTACACAGGTAATTGTATAGACATAATGAAGAGTTTTCAAGATAATTCTATTGATATTATAATCGCTGATCCACCTTATAATTTGAGCAAAGGTGGTAATTGGTCTATTAAAAATGATACTAAACCTAATGGATTCGGTGGCGAATGGAAAAAGGTAATGTCAGATTGGGACAATATACCTTTATTTGATTATTTTAATTTTTCATTAGCTTGGTTAGAACAATGTAAAAGAGTATTAAAACCAACTGGGTCTATGTGGATTCATGGAACTTATCATAACATTGGAATAATTAATATGTGTATGCAATTACTTGAAATTGAAATTATTAATGAAGTAATTTGGTATAAAAGAAATAGCTTCCCTAATTTAAGTGGTAAAAGACTTACAGCAAGCCATGAAAATATATTATGGTCACATTCCGGTAACTCTAACAAAAGAAAATATAATTTTAATTATGAGTATAGTAAGGAAATCGAATATAAAGAAGATTTATTAAAACAAAAAGGAAAACAAATGCGTACGGTTTGGGATATTCCTAACAATAAAAAGAAAGACGAATTGAAATTTGGTAAACATCCTACTCAAAAACCTATACGCTTAATCCATAGAATGTTAAGTTTAACATCTTCTTCACAAGAAGACATTGTTTTGTCACCTTTTAGTGGCTCTGGGACTGAATGTGTGGCTGCGAAACAATTAGGACTAAATTATATTGGTATTGAATTAAACGAGGAATATGTAAAATTAAGCGAAGAAAGACTTAAAGATGAAGAGTGGCGTTTAATATGAAAAAATTTGAAAACGTACCGTCATTAATTAAATGGACTGGTAGCAAGAGACTTCAAGCGAAAGAAATACAAAAATTTATCCCTGAAAATATTAGTACTTATTATGAACCTTTTCTAGGTGGTGCTAGTATTTTATATAATAACACTGATAAAAATACATTTGCTAATGATATTTACTCAGAAATTATTGACTTATGGTTATTAGTTCAAAAAAATCCCCAGTACGTTATTGATTCATATACAGAAAATTGGAATCTTTTACAGTCTGATTTCCCTAATTATTTTTATATTGTTCGTGATCGATTTAACCTCGATAAACGACCAACAGATTTATTATTTTTAGCTAGAACAGCAGTTAATGGAATTATTAGGTTTAATTCTAAAGGTCATTTTAATAATTCAATTCATCTCTCAAGAAGAGGCATGAAACCAGAAACTTTTTCAAAAATTGTAATGAAATGGCATGATAAAATTCAAAACACCAAGTTTTCTAAAAAAGATTACTCTTCTTTTTTAAAGGCTACACAAAAAGGAGATTTTGTATATTTAGATCCTCCTTATGCTGGTAGTAATTCACGGTATATTCAAAATCTAGACCTAGATAAATTAATCAAAGAATTAAATAAACTAAATGATAAAGGGGTTCTATGGGCTTTATCATTTGATGGGCTAAATAACAATAATAATTTTCAACACCTTATTCCCGAAGAACTTTATAAGCGAGTCTTCGAGATAAGTATAGGCAAGTCTAAAGTATCACAAGTCTTAAATAAAAAAAATAATAGTTCCTATGAGCATTTATATTTAAATTATTAAAAAACCTGGTTTTAACCAGGTTTTTTATTCAATTACATGCACATTGAAATTTTTAAAAGAATAAGTTAATTTATTAAGTTGGTCAAATAATAAACGTTGCATAATACTATCTTCATTATAATAAAATAAATTAACCTCAACCTCATCTCCGCCTTCTTTTTTTGAAAAGTTAAATGCTAAAACAAAATCAACCATACAAGTTTCCTTAATATTTTTTAGTGTGTCTCTATTTAAAAAATCACAATTGTTCTCAATATAGGCCACTCCGGATTTATATAAAAAATCTTGTTTATGGATAATTTTATTACTTTGTTTATAAGTACTACTAGTTATTAATTTTTTTTCTGCATTTACTACTTTCTTTTTTAAATTATGTAAATATTTAACCATTTTAGGTCCAACACTTTCTTCACTTTTCATTAACTTACCTTTAGAATCTTTGGATTCAATAGATAGTATCACACTTGGATTTTCTTTATAAAATTGCAAGACATGATCAGGCCTTTTCATGTTCTTAGGTGCTCTCTCTAAAGATAACCATCTGTATTCATTATTATTTTGTATGATTGATATACCACTCCAATCTCCACCAGGAGGATTGCAAAAACTCTCAAATACATCATTCAAAACTTGAGTAAATAATAAATGGATAATAGTATCTACATCCATTTCTGTAAATTTTTTAGGCAATTTATTTATAACTTCATACTTTTTCATTTTATTTTCAGCTTTAATGATAGTATCTGAAGAAAACATCACCTCTTTTTCATCTGGAGATAGTATTAACATCAGATTAGATTGTCCCATTATTGCTGAAAACAAACCATTTTCTTTTGTAAGTTTAGAATATTCTTTATTTTTTAATTTTTCTAAATGCACTTTAGGTATAGGCCCATAAATAACAGTTACTATATTAATTTGGCTACCCAAAATCATCCTTACAAATGGAATTAATCCTCTATCTGGACGAGAATCTTCACCGCTTGGTTTAAAACCGTTAACTAAACAAAAGACAATATCTTTTTCAGAATTTTCATTAAGATATTGTATTAATCCCTTTGAATAATTTTTAACTGTTTTGTAATCATTAATAAATAAATCTAAATTTTCTTTTGGTAATAATGTAAACGGTAGACTTTTTTCAGAAAAAATACTAATTGCATATTTTGATAAAGTATTATTAAAGTTTAAAAAACGTTTTCCATACTTATCTATTTTTAGGCGTTTTTTCCAAGAGATATTTTTCTTCTTAATACTTCTTAATATCTCATCTTCCATTTGGGAACCATTTAAATTTATAAAATTACTTTTCTCTAACCTTTCTTCTTTTTTAGATATAATTTCATACATTTTATAATTATTGTTAATAATTTCCTCATATATTTTAAAATAATTAATCTCATTAATTATTTTATAAGATAAATTTTCTGAATTATTGTTATTAACGATATCTTTATACTTAACTTTAGTATCATTATCTGCAACAGGACTCATTTTATAAATAATTGCATTTGGGATTTTACGTCTAATACTATTTAAGATATACGACAATATTACTGTAGAATTAGGTAGTCTCATACTTTTTTTACTTCCATCTTTATTCAACTCATTTCCACCTAATTCTGCTACATAAAGATATGGAATTTTGGCTTGAGAAAGTGATAATGATCTACCTGATCTTTGCCACGCGTTATTACCAGCTGGCAAGGCATTGCTAAATTCAAATGCTAACAAACTTTCTTCTTCATTATTTTCTTTTAATTTGGTTATTAAAGCATCTGCACCTTCATTTAATAGTCCTCCTTTATCAGTTACAAACCTCCTATATACGTCAACATTCCATCTAGTTTTATTTACACCTGTATACAAAGTAAATATATATTCTTTATTTCCTAATACTTTTACTGAAGGACATACAATATTATCTAAATTCCATTCAATTTTTAATTGCTTTGTTTCATTAATTGCAATACCTTCAATTAATATGTTTAATGCACGTTCACATTCAATAATATTATCTCCGTAAATATTTAAATGCATAAATAGTCACCTTAATTTATTTATAATTTTATTGATATTATACCATTTTTTAATATAATTAAAAAAACGTATCATTTATGATGCGCTTCATAAAAACATAATAGCGATTCTCATAAAACTCATACGTTCTGATACATTCAAAATCCCTTTATGAAGCGGCTGAAAAAACCGCATCATTTATGATATGCTTCTGCGTATCATTTAATAATGCGGTTTTTTTATGTATTAAAAAGTAATAAATGACTATTGATACTTACATTAAATGTTATTCAAGAAATCTTTGACTTCATCTTCATCAATCATATTTTTAATTGGTAACGCATCCAATACTGCTTCTTTATGCTTATAGATGGATTTATTCATTCTCGAATCTAATAATACTAATAAGCCTTTATCCTGTGTCGTTCTTATTAATCTTCCTACACCTTGTTTCAACTTAATTATCATTTCAGGAACTATAACTTCCTCAGTACTATTTAATTTAGAAATTTTATATTTTGTAATCGGATCTATAGTAGGAAAAGGTAATTTCACGATTATTAACAACGTTAATAAATCTTTTTTTAAATCAATGCCTTCCCAAAATACTCCAGTACCTAATATTACTCCTTTTGTTTTCTTAAACGCCTCTATAATTTCATACTGACTTTTACTACCATCATCTATATAAATAGTCTTATCAAGCTCCTTTTTTCGCAACTCTTTATACACGCCTATAATATCTTCTTTTGCAGTAAATAATACTAAAGAGCCTCCACTATTAAAACTTACTAATTCAAATATATAATTTCCAATTGCTTTATAATAACTATCTTCACGTTCATTGAATTTTGGTAGGTCTGAAGGTATATAAAGTTTACTTTTCTCGTATGGAAAATTATTTTTTTTAATTTTTTCTTCGTAACCATCAAAGCCTATCATTTCTTTAATATAATGGTAGCTATCTTTGCCTCTAACTTTGTTAGTAATTGTAGCTGAAAGGCATATAACTGGGTAATTTGTATCAAAAACTGTTTGTCTAAGAGTTTGAGCAATGGAATTCTGACAAAATGAAATAGCAATTTGATCTTGATTAATCAATTCATTCCAAAAAATGTATTTATCCTCATTATTTTGTAATTTTTTTAATATAGATAATAAGTTACTAGCTGTTTCTAATTGTTCATCGGTAATTAACGGACGCTGATCGAATAGCCTATAATTATTAATGTCGAACTCTTTTACTATCTTTTCTGTTATTTCTATTAATCGTTTTATTTGATGATGGGTAACATATTTTACTTTTACACGTCCAGTTGTTAAACCATTACTTCTTAAATGTAGTTGCTTTTTAGCATCCTTTTTTTGAATTTCAAACCAATTATCAATCTCTCTTAAATATTTTAAGTATCGATGCTGTCTGTCGATTCGTTTTAATCCTGCATTCAATTTATTAATTGTAATTTGAGAATTAACGCTATTAGTCATATTAGCACGTTGTTTATCTTCTAAATTATGAACTTCATCAATAATAAGCATACAAGGGTTATCATAAATTAAATTTTTTTGCCCTTGTTCATTTTTTTTAAAGTTCATCAATAACATATCTTGATTGACAACTATAACTTTTGGTTTATACTCACCCAATCTAATATATTGGTTTCCTGTTTTTAAACGATTTCTCATTTCATAGTAAGCACAATCTTTTTTATACTTACATTTATCTAAAATACAATTATCAGTAGAAATTTGATTCCATTTCAAATTTGTATCTCTTACTTTTTGCTTAGTTCGACCTTGATAAGCTATATTAAGTGCTTCATTTAATAATTGTCCTTTTAAATTATTTTTGTAAATTTTATTAAAACACGGGAAATTAGTCATTCCTTTTCCTATTATGGATTCAACTGGAACATTTAATATTTTCTCGACCACTTTAATGTCGTTTATTAATTGTTCTGTCAATTGAATTGAAGAAGTTGATACAACTAGAGGTTTATTAGTAATTTTTGATAAAAGTATTCCTGGGATTAAATATCCAAATGATTTACCAATTCCTACTTGTGCTTCTACAATTAAATTTTCATTAGTTTCATATGCATGGAGAACATCGTACATTAATTCTTCTTGACCATCCCTCGCTTCTAAACCATTATTTAACATATTTTCTATTGCTTGATTTAATTGGTTATATAGCTGTTTTAAATTCAATAGTACACCTCCAAAATATAAGTGTATACTTATATAAACTAAATAAGAACGCAAGTACACTAATAAATATAGAAAAAAAATACAGATAGTATCTTTATCAAAATAAATTCGTTCGCTTTTCGTCCATGTTTCGTCCGGTAATAATAAAATCGTCATACCCTTTGAAATCATAACATTCCAACGTAAATTATATTTATTTTTACTTTTTTCGTCCGGTCGTAAAATTGATATATAATTTCAATTAGTACATAACATACATATAAATTAATGATTTATAATATATGTAGTTGATCTACCTGTTCCTAAAGTATTAATTAGTTTTTTTTGTTTTAATTTACTTAACATTTCAGATGTATGGCTTTTTTTCAGTCCTAAAGCATCTTGGATTTCTTGACGCGAAGCTTGTTTACCATTTTCTAAATATTTTAATATCAATTTTTGGCTTTCATTTAAGCTTATGTTATTAGTAGCGTAACTTCTATCATATAAAGTTACAATAAATTGATTTTCTGTAGCTTCAAATTCAGGTTGCATATTAAAATCTTTATATTTTGATAATATTCTTCTAATGCCAGTACCATAATTCTCAATATAATTCATCTTGTCTAGTGCTTGAACTAAGATAGGGTTTCTTTTTGCATTAGCACCATGTTTAATATCTTCAATAGTAAGTCCTTCTGGTAATGAGCCGGGCGATGTAATCGTAAGACGATTATCGTAAAGTTCTATTTTAACATCGGAGGATAAAGTGTAATCTCTATGCACAAATGCATTAACTACTGCTTCTCGTATAGCCACTTCTGGATAAGAGAGCATTTCCTCCCTTTGACCATTTGCCTTTATAGTCACTCTTTTACTATTTCTCATTCCGATAGCTTCTAACGTATTATCAATTTGTTTAGCAACGGAGCCTTTAAATTCTTTCTTATCTTTAAATTCAACTACGTCCAATCCATCATAAACTGCCAATTTTGCTATGTTAGGATTACCGTCACTCAATATTAAGCCAGCATAATTATACAAATCCGTATTATTACGCTTAAATCCTAAGCTAATATCATCAAAATCTCTTTCAAGATTATCAAATATTTCTTTAGCATAATTGAAGTTAAGAATTTTATAAGATGTTTTTTCATTATCATACGAGTGAGCAGACTGCCTTTTTAACATTCTAGTAATTTCATCTTTACTAGCTTTTCTTTTCGTACTTCCACTTCTAATATAAATATTATCAAAATGGCTATCTTTTTTCGTTTTATAACGATAAGGCTTTTCAAGTCCACTTGAAATATTAACAAGTACGTAGTCATTCTCTATAGAAACTTTTATTAATCCTCTAGCTGATGGTTCAAAAGCATCACTCGTCCAATTCGAAATTATTTCCTCCCATTCTTTAAATGTTTTGATCTTATCCTGATAGTTATTAAACTTAACAGGTTTACCAAAATCATCAAAGCCTATAAAAATTTTGCCACCGTCATTATTATTTAAAAAGGAAACAATCTCCGCTTTTAATTTATTCGTATCTTTAGGTATCTCAGTTTTATATTCTATATTTTCGTTTTCCAATATATACACCTCAACTCTGAACTGTTATATGCATTTAAATTTATTATGATTATAGTTGATTGTATATCTTACAATTATTAAAGTAAAACTAAAAATAATATAAAAGTAAGGTATGTGTATGTTCAAATTAGAGAAAGATGAAAAATAATTAGTTAAATCAGTTATTAATTTATTTAATATGACAACAAAAAATTTAGCACATAAAAACGAGGTGCTATTCACTTCAAATAAGAATTTAGATATATCTTTTATAATTAATAAAGCTAATATTGAAATAAAAGATGATTTCTATCAACTTATTCGTTCAGATAATAATGTAAAAGAACATTTACGCTTAAAAGATAAAAATGCTCACGTCTATTATGTAGAACGTATTCGTTATCTAGATAATCACCCTCTATGTATTGAAACATCATACTTTAATACATATTTAGTTAATCGTTTAGATAATCAAATTGCTGCAAGTTCAATTTTTGAATACCTTCAATCTCAACTTAAAATTAATATTGGCTTCACTGATATATATTTTTTACATTGAATTTTTTTCTGAAAATGAAGCTCCAAAATTGAGTCTTAATCCGAACGATACATGTATGCGTCATGAATTAACTTTTTACACTACTAAAGGTGTACCTTTTAATTATTCAAATATTGTATATCATTATAAATATGCCAACTTCTTTATTCCTATTGAAAGTTGATTAGATACGATGACTTTGCTGGATGTCAATTACTCCAATTTAATATTCAAACACATTCTATTCATAGTGAAGACATTACAGATAATGAATCACATGTATTAGATGTACGTAATGATAATGAATAATGGCCACTTATCTCAAGCGGTTCATGTATCACATAGCAAACTTTTAGAAACAGATTTACCTTTCAATAGAAACGATGTTATTTATGTACACTGTCAGTCTGGCATTAGAAGTTCTATAGCTATTGGTATTTTAGAACACAAAGGTTATCACAACATTATTAATGTAAACGAAGGTTACAAAGATATACACCTTTCTTAATATTTATACTAATGAAGAAGGACTATAAGTAATTAGATATAGCTTATAGTCCTTTTTTATATTATTGGATAAACTAGTAGTTAATCATACTTATTTTCATGTACACTCATTTCTAACCTTAATTGTAATAATACACCATTTGCAGCAAATTCATCTTTTACACGCTTATGAAAATCACTTATACCTTCAAACACTTCTGCTTTAACGTGTTTGCCATGTTCATCTCGTTCAAATGGTTTATCATATTGTTTTATAAATGAAGATATTATATCTAACTTTTCTGTAGTTATAGTATTCTGAGTATTATCATAAAAATTATTTGAATAATCTTTTTTCCATGTATTTACAGCATCGAATAAATTATCAAATAAATTATTATACATATCATTTGAAATGTAGGCGAATTCACTTCTTAATATAGTCGTTAATTCGTTATTAAGTGTATTTAAGTTCTCAATATAATTAAAATGATTTTCCACATTCATATAGCCGAATTTAGATAATATAACAAATTGAATTAATTGTTCGATATATTCGTTCTCATCTTCGTTAATTTCTTTCTTTTTTAATCCTCCAATATAATCAAACGAATCGCGTATTCTCCATGTTATATCGTCCACCATTTCTACAAAATCACTGAATGAATCTGTAAATTTATGATAATTATTTTTCATTCCTTTTATTATTTTTTTGCTAGGGTCATAGTAATTTTCAGCATTGATATATTTCATATATGAATGATTTAATAAATTCACATAAGTTACTGCAATAATATATTCGTGTATTTTAAGTTTATTTCCCTGCTTAAAATTAGACTTTGTCCATTTCTGTCCCTTCTTGAAATTATTAAAGTCACTACCATGATTAAAATAGAAATTTATGACCTCATTTTTAGTAATTAAATAATTATCATGATTAAATATTTTATTGCTAATATATTTATTTACATAATTATAAAAATTCAATGGCAATTTGTTCATATCTTCTAAATCTTCACTTAAAATTGGTATAATATTTGAATTTAAAAATTCTTTTTGTTTATCGGTCACAATGTTAAATAATGATTCATACTTATTAGTATCACTTATTTCATCTAAAATTCTAAGTAACTCTTCTTCATCTATTTTTTCAAACAAAATATTTGTGTCTTGAGTATCAAAGTTATACCACAACATGGCATTACTTTCATCTAAACTTACATTAATAGCATTATCTAATCTGTAAAATGTAGTTCGCACTATGATATTTTTCATATATTTTTTTATTTTTTCATCTTGGTTTCCTTGTCCATAAGTATGAATGAATAAGTAATATAAAAACTTATAAACAATATTTTTACCATTAAAAATCCTTCTTGTTTTCTCAAAAAACACTAGCCACTCATAATGACTTTGTTGATCTAATTCCGATACTCCTATAAATTCACCTATTCCATCTAAATATCTAGTAACTAATAAATCTGCTGCTATATGATTTCCACTTATATTACTAATTGAAGTTATATCGTTATCATAAATTATAATCTTCTTTTGTTTGACAATGATATGATAACCTATCATAGCTTCTGTACTTTCAACAATATTTCCTCTTTCAATTTCACACGATAAGTTCGGTACAGCCTTCCAATTTTCTATTGATTTTATACAATAGCGATGTAAATATTCTAAAAAGTCATACATCTAAAAACCCTCCTATTTTGTCAAGTAATTAGCATTGCAATTATGTATGTATTATTTGCCCAGAACTATTAGAGCTTTAAACTTTATACTTCTCTATTATAGTCATTGTAATTTCCAACCGCATCAACAAAACTTATTCAGTCATGATGGAAATAATCAATAAGAAATAGGAGTGATTTTATGACTTATAAAAGTCAAGAATTTATAAATTTAAAAAATACAGATTTAGCTATTGCAAATAGTTTACAGAAAGGCACTGAATTTACAATTGGTGATTTAACTAAAAAATCAGGGCTTAACTGTTCTAGGGAGGTTCAATGTGAGGTAGGACGTTGGTTCGCCTATTTTGTAAAATATACGCCTAGCATTCCTTTTATTATCATTGGTAAAAAGAATGGTAGCTTATTGTATCAAAAAATAGGAACTAATCCACTCAATGATAGCAACTCTTCGAAAGGAGGTGTTCGCTAATGAGTCATTACATCATTTTTGAAGTAGGTCCATACCAATTAGATGCAAAGGCATGGCGTAAAACTTTTCCACCTAAAAAAGATGGAGATAAGGAAAAAGTAGTGCCTATATCTAGTTGTATCGTTGTTGAAGCTAAATTTTGGCATGCCTCAGAAAATACAGAAAAGATAATTATTTCT
>ERZ1023217.212-NODE-212-length-12010-cov-16.823756_pt1 | contig 12010 bp, 15 predicted proteins | sample MGYA00380448_ERZ1023217 | MGnify/ENA primary metagenome ERZ1023217 (study PRJEB33173, sample SAMEA4830360) | metagenome | study: EMG produced TPA metagenomics assembly of the PRJEB25223 data set...
AATATAATACACAATATCAGAATTTGTGCTTTTTTTAAATTAATATCTAACATTAAATTAAATTATTTATTAAGCCCCGTATTTTAAGTATTTACAGGGGCTTGTTTTTAGTTTGCAGAATATAAAAGGGCAAAAAAAGGGCAAAACATAAAATTCTTATAAGGAATTTTATATTTATCCTATATCAATATTTTCTAATTTATCAATCATATCTTTAGCCATTTTTTCAGTAACGTGTGTATATATCGATAAAGTTGTCTTATAGTCTGAATGGCCAACACGTTCTTGTATAGTTTTTATATTAACTCCTAATTGTGTGAGAATTGATATATGAGTATGTCTTAATGTATGAGTTGTTACTTTCTTTTTAATTGAACTAATTTCAATAGCTTCTTTTATAATTTTATTAATTTTATATATTTTTAAAGGGTTGCCCTTACTATTAGTAAATATAAAACCTCTATCAATATATTTATCGTTCCACTTGATATTTTTTTTGTTTTGTAATATTAATTTTTTTAGTAGAGTGACACTATTATTTGTTAAATTAATTTTTCTATTACTATTATTAGTTTTTGTTGTTTCTTTTATACCAAAGCCACCCCTTTTTTTATCAGTTACCCAGTTAATAGTTCCATTTATTGTTAATATTTTATGCTCAAAATCTATATTGTTTGTTTTAATTGCTAACAGTTCGCCAATACGCATACCATTGTTAACCTGAAATATAACAAGCGATTTAATCATTTTATAATCATATTTTTTATTAGTGTTATTTGTTTGTTTAATTAAGAAATCTAGACAATTTAATAATTCTTTTATTTCTTTTTCTTCTAAATAGTTATTTTTTTTAGTTTTTAATTCTTCTCTAGTCATAACTTTTTTTGGAATGTCTATCTTACTTAAAAAACTAATATCCATATCATATTTTTTAAAAATATATTTATAAATTAGCCTCAATATTGTTAATAAAGAATACAAATAACCATAACTATATTTTTTAGCCCAGTTGTTAATAATATTTTGCAAATAATTGGAAGTAGTTCTTTCAATTAATACATTTTTATCAATAGTATCTTTGATTATATTTATAGTGCTAATTCTATTTTTAATCGTTGTTTGTTTAGAACCCGACATTAATTTGTAATATTCCAACCATTCATCACAAGCAGAATGAAATGTTAAGTTCTTTAGTATACTTGAATTTATATTATTAGTTTTGCTCTCTATTTGTTCAGTTAAGCGTTTTTGTGCCTCTTTTTGTGATTGCTTACCGTTTTTATTTAGAACAACACTAATACGACGCCATTTATTTGTTAAAGGATCTTTATACTTCTCATAAAATCTATATCGTAATTTACCATGTTTATCAGTGAATTGTTCACACCACATTTAAAAAACCTCCTACACTTGCAGGAGGACAAACAAGACGGCTATATTTGATGTTTTTCATGTTGTTAATTCTCCTATGCTAAAAATATAATATTGTTGACTACTTACTAAAATTAAACATTCATATCTAGATATTTATTTAAAAATTTATTGAAATAGTTTGCTAACTCTTTATATAACTGGTTTTTATCAATTTCATCTTTATTATAATATTTTTTTTTAAATTTAACTAATTGATTTAATATAAGTTGAATACGATTTATTTCATCGTTAGTAGCAACCTTTAAAAACTTAAACGAATTAAATAAATATTGTACTTCAATAATTGATAAATTATTTTCATTCAATAGATTTAATTCAGATTTTATAATACCGATTTTTGTCATTATATCTTGATTTAAAAAGTCTGATTGTTCTTTAAATTGTTCATTTATTTCTTTTTCCGTTAAATCTCCAACAGTTTTTACGCCAGTAGTTAAATAATTTATGCTTACGTTTAATTTTTCACTTATATTTCTTAATGTATTAGTGCTTATATTTTTTCTATTGTTTTCTATATCACTTAAATATGACCTAGATATTCCTAACTTTTTAGCAAATTCTTCTTGTGTAGCATTTTGTTCTTTTCTAACTTTTTTAATATTCTCACCAATATTCATATATATACCTCCAAAATAATAGTATCAAAAAAGACGCCAGTAGTTAACAAAAAGATTGTAAATTATTTGTATTAGTGTTATACTCTACTCAAATGACGCCAATAAGTGTCGAAATTTTTTTAAGCTATTGTGACGCTATCGACGTCAATGAGGAGGTGGAAATATGAATAAGATCGCTTATCCTATTTTGTATATAAAGCGAAAAGAACACGGACATTCACAACAATTTGTGGCTAGTAAATTGGGAATATCTGCACAAAGATATTCACTTAAAGAGTTAAATAAAGCAAATTTCACTTTGCCGGAAGCTAGAAAATTAAGTGAATTATACGGTTTATCTATTGATGAACTATTTGCTAAACGTATTAGCTAAATGAATATTAATAATTTTAATAAAGGGAGTGTATAAAATGCCTAGAACTAACATATGTTCTTTACCTACTAAACAAAATGTAGTTGTTGAACCTGCACAAGTGATATTTAAGCCAATGTATGCAAAGCCTAAAGCATTAGCTAATTTATTCGGCGTAAGCTATTCAACTGTGAACCGTATTTTAAAAGAATACGATAAAAACAATAAAGGGGTTCAAAACTTATATTTTAGCCTTTCATCTACTTTAATAGTTATTTCTATTGAAGGTTTTACAGAGTATCTAAGCAGACGCCATAAAGAATGGCTATAAGGGAGTAGTATAAATGAGTTCTAAATTAGATAGCAATAAGCAGAATATAATGAAACAAACGTTTTTAATGATAAAAGCTATTGAAGAAATTATTTTTAATAATCAATATGAATTAAGCTTTTTTAATAATAAAGACTTAGAACAGTTGGAATATTGTAATAAAAATATAGAAAGCTTACTAGAGGCAAAAGAAATATATAACAATAAGAAAATAGGATAATGAGGGATAAAAATGTTTAAGTTCTTTACACAGTTAATATTACTTATGTTTTTAACTTGTATAACAGTATCATGTACCAATTTTAATATCGGTTTAACTATTTATTTACTAGGTTCTACATTATTAGCATTAAATTATTACGTACCTACAAAAAAAGTAATCGAATAATAAATTAAATTGAAGAGAGTGAAATTTCAAAATGAAATATAGTACAACTTTTAAAAAATTAGTAATAATAGAATATTTGTTAGCTATTGCAGAGAGTAATACAGAACAAAAGATTATAGAAGAGTTAAAAAACATACTTGAAGGGATCAACATTAAAAAAGACTTAAAACGATATATTAATGATACAGAAATTAAAATAATTAATACAAAAAAAGATATAGAGAAACTAGAAAAGATTACTAATAACATAGACAATAATTTAAATGATTATTCAAAAACATACGCTTATGAGTTTTTAAATAAAAAAAATACGTTATCTGATATGGTTTGTGAAGTGAAATCAGATAACGCAAAGAATTAAGAAAAAATTATTTTAATGTGAAAAAATTAAACATAGCCTACATATATTATAACATTTTTTCACTTATAAAATACAACAAGAGGTGAACAAAATGGAAATAATTAAATTAAAAAATGACACTAATATAAGTATTGTCTTATATAAGAGTTTAGACGCTACTTCATTTAAACAATTTTCAAAAAGAAAATGGAGCGATTTAATTAGACGGCTTTCTTTTCCGCAATACAATTCAAATAAATATGGCAGAGGGGTCGCGTTATATGGCGACGTTGCAGACGGTACAGACGATAAAGGGAAGAAATATCAGAAGTATAGAAAAGATAATAATATTCTATATAGAAATATTATTGTGTTAGATTATGACGATATTGCAGATTTTAAAGAACTAGAAACCGTTATAAAAGAAAAATTAAAAAATGTAGCATGGTTTTGGCATACTACCTATAATCATAGCGATAATAGTCCAAGAATACGTCTATTTATTCCACTAAATGAGAGGATCAACGGAAAAGATTATCGAGAATTTACAAAAGTATTGGCTATGTGTTTAGGTTTTAAAGTGGATGAGGGGAGCTACCAACCTTCAAGAGTTATGGCTTTGCCAGTAGTTAAATCAAAAAATCATAGCTATAAAACTTCTTATAATGACGCTCCAATAATGAAAGTTGAACAATTAATTAAATTAACAAAACTATACAATGAAAAACATAAACCGATTGTAGTTAAAACACCTATGAAACGTAATGCAGAACATTGGAAAGAAATTGCTTATGGTGTTGCAGACGGTGGAAGAAACAACGCATTAACTAGCTTACTAGGTCATTTATTTAATCATCATGTAGATGAAAATATAATCTATTCTTTTGCATTACTATGGAACCAATCATGTAAGCCACCAATGAAAGAAAGTATTGTTAATTCTACATTTAAATCAGTTATGAAAATGCATTATAAAAAATAATGAAAGGAGGTTAAAGCATGATAGCCATTAAACCCGATACAGAAATTATAGAAAAAATTCAAGATTTTCAAAACATGAAAACTTTAGAAACTAGATTAAAAGAATTAGGGGAACAAATAAGAACTAGATTAGATACAGAAAGAAGAGAACAAGGAAGCAAAAGCACAAAACCGATTGTTATAAACGGAAATATTTGTGCGAACATTTTAATGAGATATATAAAATTTATTCTTTTTGATGAAGAAGAGAACACTAAAATAGCTATGTATCAAGAGGATAGAGGAATATACACGCAAAATATTTCAATTATTAAGCGTATCATCTCATATTTAGAACCTACATTAAATAGTAGCGAAGCGGATGAAGTTATTTATCATATCAGAAATAGAGCAGAAATAAAAAAGAGAACAAATTCCCCTGATTTAATACCAGTTAACAATGGTGTATATAACAAAAAAACTAAACAACTAGAACCATTTAATTATGATTATGTTTTCACTACAAAAATATGTACAGACTACAAAGAAGTAACAGAACCACCAACAGTTAACGGGTGGTCATTTGATGAATGGCTTGATGAAATAGCCTGTCATGATTTAGAAGTATTTACATTATTATGGCAAGTTATAAATGATAGTTTGAACGGTAACTATACGCGTAAGAAAGCTATATTTCTTGTAGGCGACGGAAATAACGGGAAAGGAACATTTCAAGCATTGCTATCAAATTTAATTGGTTTTGATAATATCGCAAGTTTAAAAGTAAATGAATTTAATCATGAGTTTAAACCTAGCGTTTTAGAAGGTAAAACACTAGTAATAGGCGACGACGTTCCCGTAGGTGTCAATATTGAAGATAGTTCAAATTTTAATAGCGTTGTGACAGGCGATCCAATTCTTATCAACCCGAAAAAGAAACAACCATATAGGGCAGTTTATCGGTGTACGGTTATACAATCGACAAACGGAATGCCACGCTTTAATAATAAAACGAGTGGTACAAATAGACGACTTTTGATTGTTCCATTTAATGCAGACTTTAATAATGACAAAGAGAATGCAGATATTAAAGACAAATATATTAAAGATAAAAATATACTTGAATACATACTATTTAAAGCGATTAACCTAGACTTTAAAAAGTTCTTAATTCCTAAAGTGTCTAAAGAAATGCTTGAGGACTTCAAACAGGATAATGATCCGGTATTAGATTTTAAAATAGTAGAGTTTGAAAATTGGAAAACTGATAAAATTCCAGTATCAATAGTTTATCAAAAATACAAATTATTTTGTGAGAAAAGTGGTTACAAAGCATTATCAGAGAGAAAATTCTTTAAAGCATTTGAACGTTATTTATCTAAGAATTGGAGAAAGAAATCAGTTAGATATTACTCAGTAAAAGAGTTACAAAAGAAAATTGGTTATTTTGAACCAACTCTATTACCTCATGGCGAATTAAAACAATCATATATAAATGAAAGTCTTAAAGCAGTATAACGTGTGTTGTTAATGAAAGTGTTAACGAAATTAAAAATTCTTCAAAAATTCATTAACACCCTTAAAGTATTGGTGTTGCAGCTTTTAGGACAATTATTAAATAAGTTAGTGTTAATGAAAAAAAGCATTCATTAACACCTTAAAACCCTTGATATAGAAGACATTAAAGACAAAAGTGTTAATGAAATTAATAATTTTATAATCTTACAACGTGAAAAAAATAAATAAGATTATCTAAAAAAGATATATAGAAGTTTGAATTTTTTAATATCTCATTAACACTTTTTAAGTTAAACCTTTGATACTAAAGGGATAGGAGGTGTTAATGAACTGTTAACGAAAATTTTGCTCATTAACACTAAAGTAATAGAACTGTTGATTTTAAAAGGATTGGAGGTGGTTAACGAAATGATAATAAAAGATGATTTCATTAACAGTAGTTAAGAAAAACCATTGATATTAAAGGGATAGGGGGTGTTAATGAACCGATAATAGATTGAGTAAATTGATAATTAAGTGAGTTGATAAGAATATGAATTATAAAGCCATTGCTTATAAAATTGTAAAAAATGCACCTATACATATATTTTTAATAAATACTAAATACATTAATAATCAAATAAGCCGATACACTAGAAAACGTGATGAGTTCGAACAAATTAAATCTTATATTTATCAATTAGCAAGAATGAAAGGATATGAAAAATGATTGAACAAAATTAAAAGAAATGAAAGTCTATTGATAAAAGGAAAAGAAATAAATAAGTACTCTAAATTAATGGATAGATTAAAAAAAGATATTGAAGATCACAAGAAAACGAAAGAAATTAAAAAAGTAAAAGAAAATGTAGTAGAAACTAATACTATTATTAAACAAGCAAATATTAAACAAATAGAAGATATTGAAACAACAAAATTAAAAAGACAATTCGGGTATCGTTTAACAGATTTTTCAAATAGTGATATTTACGATTATATTAAGTTAGAATGTAATGAATTTACTGATGAAGTAGAAACAATAGCAAAAGCAATAAAAACACTTACTATAACTGAAAGTGATTATTTAACACCACAAGAAATTAACAACAAGATTAAAGGAGTTTTAAAAATGACAACAATCAACAAAGAGGGAACAACTTATGTAGGAACACTCACAAAAGAAATTATTAGAAACAAAACAAACTTTATTATTGATGAATTAACACCAGCAAGACAACAGGTATTTAATGAATTACTTATTAACACCGAAACACCTAATACATTAAGAAGTATTATATCAATTACAGATGATGAACATGTTGAAACAATTCCCGCATTAACATATTTAAAAAGTAAGTTAGAAGGTAAAGGGATAGAACTAAAATTAAATAATACCAATAAGACTTTTCTAAGACGCGAAGGACTAATTTATACAAGAATAAGTGATACTATTGTTCATAATTCTGATAAAATTCTAGATGAAACACTAAAAGAAATTTTCACACAAGAGACTATTAACTATGAAAGTTTATTATTATTAGATAAAGAGAACGAGAGCGGTTTAATTGATGATAATAATAAAGATATTTCACTTTATAAACAACAAATTAAGAAAATAACACACTCACAAATCTATGCAGGTATTAGAAACGCTATTAAAGATATACCTCAATCATTCAGACATAATGTGTCTATTGTTATGAATAACGAACATTATGAAACATTAATCAATGAGTTAGCCATTTTACAATTCGGAAGTTTAGCAATAGACTTACCTAAATTATTTAATGTGACTAATGTTGTTATAACAGACGACGCAAAAGACATATTTATAGGAGATTTTAAACATGGTGTATATGCTAAGTATAGAGCTACTAGCTACATGCAAAGAAAAAACGCCGAGCATGGTCTTTATGAATTAGGTTTACATTTTGTATTTGATATTAAAGTGGTACCTCAATTATTAAGAATGTTAGTGATTGAGTAAATGTATAATTGATGAGAATGATATAATTAGAATAAATAATATAAATTATAAATACAAAGGGGTTTATATTAGTGAATTGGTGGCAGATAATAACAACTATACTAGGTTCGTCTACTATATCGACCGTGATAACTTATTTCTTGAATAGAAGATTTAACAATAAGAAGCTACATGCCGAAATAGTTTCAAAAGCTAGAATTGATTGGATAAATGAATTTAGAAATTTATCGTCTAAATATTTATATGAAGTTTATAGATCAATTGAGTTGAAAAAAATAGAAATCGAAGCTCAAAATTATATGTTACATTCAAAAAATGCATCAGTAGAATATCTTAGATATAGAAAAAAGAGTGAAGAATATAGTAAACTCTACAATGAAAGTTTTTCAAACATGACTAAAGCATCTATTCAGTTAAGACTGTATTTACCTAAAAGAACGAGAAGTTCGGAACAAATAGAACACAAAAATATAAAAGAAAAAATTGACTTTATTAATAACGAGTTGAATAAGGTAGAAGATAAAACTAATAATCATATATTAGAAACGTTAGAAAAAGATACTTTATTAAAATTAACAGATTACATTGCTCGATATCTTAAAACAGAGTGGGAGAAAGCAAAAAATAAAAGATAATAACTAATAACGGGCGTTTCATTAAGTTGGAACGTCTTTTGTAATGTCTAAAAATTGAAATAGTTTTAAATTTCAAAATAAATAATTTTTATCCCCCCCTACCAGGCGAGCAAAAAGCGATTCCGACGGGGACCGGCGGGGGGACCTTCGTTCGCAATGCGGATAACTTTTTCATGAAAGGGGGTTAATGACTAATTTTATTCAAAAATGAACGATCATACCACTAAATGAAGTAATTTAATTGAAATTAAAAGTATTTAGACAAAAGTCGTTCTATACATTCAATATTTATATATAGTCTTCTGAAAGCATATAACAATATCAATACAAATATTCATAAGTAAAATATTTTTTGAGATTGTTTTATAAATAATCATAATTATCAATAATTATTGTACATGAAATATCGATTTTAAGTAGTCATATTTAAGTATTTAGATAAAACGTATATATATATATTATAAAATAACTAATTTAACGTATTTTATATCTTAAAATGATTATTAGGGCTATTTGCTATTAATTTTTATGTAGATTTAAACAAAATAATTATGGTTAAGATTAATTATTATTTAAAAATGCTATGAAATATAAATTATAAATATTTAATTAGTTCTCCTTCTCTTCCTGCAAGAAAAAGACGACATAAAAATTAATATCTAAATGCTATTCATTTTTATATGTAAATATTGAGAAGAATAAGTATATTAATGAACTTAAAATTTTAAAATAATTGATTAATAAAAGTTATCAGATTGATCATGATTTAAGAGTGATATATATTGGTTTTTATCTTAGATATGAAAATTGATTTTTAAATGAAGTCTTAAGATTATATAATATATTTATATTTTTTATTTCTACATATGTAGGAGGTTACAACATGAAAATAGATTATCAACTAAGAAAAGCCACATTTAAATATATAGAAAGTGAAGTTACTCACATTCAAGATAGCAAAAGAGAAATTAAGAATATAAGAGATGAAATTCTAAACCCTTATAAACCTAGCGACAATAATATAATATACGGTTCTAAAAGCAAGAATTTACCTAAAAGCATTATAGAGATAAAAGCTACTTTATTATTAACAAATAAAATACTTGTTAATTTAGAGAAAACAGTAGAGGCAATTGAAAAAGTTTATAATAGATTGCCAGAAGATAGAAAAAAGGTTATTAAATTAAAATACTTTAATAAAGATAGAAAATTAAAATTAGAACAAATTGCCGACATATGTTACATGCACCGTAACACCGTAACAACAATTAAGCATAATTTTATTAAGAGTATCGCCATTGAATTAGGCCTAAAATAACCATATTGATACAATAAATAAAAGAACGTATCATTAAAAATAATGACACGTTCTTTTGGTTACAACTTAAAATATAGTAAATTATAAAGCAAACATAAAAATAAGTAGGTTGCTTTATATACAAATTATAACATATTTATTCAATATTATAAAAAATATATTTAAAGGTTTGAAAGTCCTTTATTTTGTAATTCAACACTAAAATAATGATTAAGTAAATTATGATTAAACAAAGTTAAATTATTAATAAATTTTAAAGCAATTTATTAAGGTATTTATTTAAACAAAAAGCGTATCATTAAAAATGATACGCTAATTAGTGACTTTCAAATCTACTAAGAACTTTGTATTAATATACTTTTGAGGGTATAAAAGTATTATATCATAAAAAATAAAAAATATAAATTTAAAATTTTATATTATCATTTTAAGTTGTTCATTCAGTTTTTTTATTGATCAAGTGAGGTATATACATGAATGATAATGAATTAATAAATGATTTAGCTAAGTCTATACAGTTAGCAAATGAATTTATTTATGAAAAAAGTTTATTTATAAAAGAAAATTTTGAAAAGCATGATATTTCATTTAATATTCAAATCGTATTAAATTTCTTTTATTCAATCATTGAAACCACTGACGGAATATACTCATTAACATATGATAAAAACGTTGGTTCTATTAATGCATTAGCTAGAATACAATATGAAAGTGTTATACAGTTTTTAACGCTGCTAGATGATAATTACAAAATTAATATACTCAGTTATGAATTTCATCAATTAAAAGAATTAATAGCTACAAATGATTATCTTATTAAAGCAGGTAATGAATACAAAACTTCTAACTATGAGAATGAAAATTTAAAATTAAAAGAGTTTACTAATTCCGAAAAGTTTAAAATTGTTCGTAAAAAAATACCTAAAAATTTAAAATATTCAAAATGGTTCATTGTCACAAAAGGACACCCAAAATCTATAACACAATTAATAAGAAATTACTTTCAAAATACTTATTTTGTAGATAGAAAAGCAGTAACTAAATATTATAATATTTTATCTCATAATATACATAATCATAATGTAGATAGATTTATTCAAGACGGTTATATACTGCCGATTAGAAGGGATACTTTAAAAGATACACCTATTGAACTTGTTACTATGTTTATGTTAGCTAGTTTATTAAAGTTATTAGACTTTTTAGAATGTGAATTAAATATTTCTACTAAAAACAAACATGAAATTGTAGATTTTTTTAATAGAGTAAATCAATTGGCAAGAAATTAACTTTAAAAGGAAGGAATAAAATTAAGTGAAATATTTAAAAAATAGAACTAATATAATTTTCACACTTGTTTCTCTTATATTATTTGTTTTTGGAATTTACTATTTACATTTAACTTTTAAAGATATAAATAAAACAGATAGGATAGATATATACATATCATTTATAGGGATATTTGCTACTTTTGGTGGTGCTTATTTAGGTGCTAAAATATCCGGAATATATACAATAAAATCACTAAAAATTACTGAAGCTAATAAAAAGAAAATAAATAACAAAAGATCAATAGGACTAAAAAAAGAACTTATTAGCGTAACTAAATTGGCACTAGATAAAGCAAGACCACAAGACGGAACAGGTATGTTTGTTTTTGAAGAAAATGAGTATATAAAAATTAGAGATATCTATATAGATAGAATAAACGAAAGTCTAAAACGAATAAGCGATTTTAAAATGAGTGAAAACTATTACTATTTGAATAATAAAGATATAAGCGATTTAGATAATATATATTTTTTAATATCCAATTTAATATTTACTATTGAAGATTTAAACAATAGAATAGATGAGGGGCAAAATGAAAACTATCCGGAATTCAAAGTAACAAAAAAAGAATACTTTAAATTATTAGATAGACTATATAAAGAATATTATTAATTATAAATCGAACTTAAATTTTAAGGGCAAAAAAAGGGCAGAGTTATGAAAGCAAGGGCAAGTATATGAAACAAAAATTATTTATAATAGCTATGTAATTATTAAAATATCAATGCTTTGAAAACCTATGAATATTTATAAAAACAGCATATATTAATATCTAACATTATTATGTTTTAAGTGTTAAAATATGCTAATGATTTAATA
>ERZ1023217.216-NODE-216-length-11843-cov-83.371225_pt1 | contig 11843 bp, 10 predicted proteins | sample MGYA00380448_ERZ1023217 | MGnify/ENA primary metagenome ERZ1023217 (study PRJEB33173, sample SAMEA4830360) | metagenome | study: EMG produced TPA metagenomics assembly of the PRJEB25223 data set...
AATAATAATTAATATGAAAGATAGTCTAGAGCAAAGTTGTTCTAGACTTTTTTTAATTAAAAAAACGACATAGCCTTATAAAAGACTATGTCGTTTTTAAAGCTATTACGACGCTTTTCTAAAATTAAAAATCGTGTTTGCTTTAAATATGTTAGATAAACTATTATTGTTATTTGTATTATCATTATTATTATTTTGTTGAGTTGATGTGGTACTATTGTTAGCACTGTTGTTCGTAGTTGAATTATTTGCTGAGTTATCAGTTGTATTACCTGTGTTCGTTGTTGATGTAGTATTTGAGTTGTTATCACTGGTAGAATTAGAATTGCTTGAACTATTTCCTGTACTACTAGAATTACTTGATGAGCTACTATCTGAATTGTTAGTAGACATATTATCATATTTACTTCCTGAAGTTGTATTATTATCTGGATGATCTTTAACTGATAATGTACTTGCACCTGAACCAGTAACTGAATCAGGTTTTTTGAAGTCTCCGTCATTACTTGAAGTAATATCTGACATCACATCTTTATATAGATATTGTGGATATTCTTGTTCAGAATGTCCTAAGAATGAATCTTCACCGCCTGGTTTAATTTGGCTGAAGCCCATCCAAATTGACATTGTATATTTAGGTGTGAAACCATTCATCCAAATATCTTTAGCTGCATTGTCAGGTAAGTTATATTGATTATTAACTTCTGTGCCATAAGTACTTGTACCTGTTTTAGCACCCATATTAACGCCAGCAACACCATGACCGTAAGCAGACCCATATGGTTTAAATGTACCAGTTAACATTTCTGCAAGCATATAAGCAGTATAATCTTCCATGGCTTTATGACTTGTATGATCAAATTCGATAGTTTCATCATCAGATGTTACAACTTTGCGAATTGAATGCGCATTATTGTAAGTACCACCATTAGCTATTGATGCAAATGCTGATGCTAATTGAGTAGGTGAGAATTCAGAAGCACCACCACCTAAAATTTCAGATGGTCCTAAATCAATTTCATAATCTAAACCAACTTTAGACGCAAAATCTTTTGGAGCATCTTTACCTGCACTTGATGATACTTGCTGCCAAGCTTTTAAAGCAGGAATATTAAAACTTTGTCTTAATGCATCATATGCCGATACTGTACCATGACCTTGCCCATCATAGTTACGGAATGTACCACCATCAATGGAATAACTTGATTCATCTTGCATTGTGTGGTTTGTAGCCCATTGCATATTTTCAATTGCTGGACCATATGATAAGAATGGTTTCAGTGATGAACCAGTCAAGTGTGTATCTGTAGCAGCATTACGATCAACGACATCTCTATAATTTCGTCCACCGGAAATGGCTACAATGCCTCCAGTTTTACTATCAAGAATGGTTGAGCCTACTTGTTGGTCATCATTTTTATAGTAATTACCATTATCAATGCGATCTTGAAGCGTTTTTTGAACGTCTTTATCCATATTCGTATAAATCTTAATACCACTTTGCATTAAATCACTATAATTTTTATTTTTAAAGTGTTTATTACCTATTAATTCAGCTTTAACAAAATTAACGTAAGAATCATACTCACTATTAGAATCATCATTAGATATTTGACGTTCTTTTGTTGTACGTTTTACTAAATTATCTTCTAATGAAGTAGCTTTAGCTTCTTTCCACTGTTTATCAGAGATTCTATGATGGTAGTGCATTAAGTATAAAACAGTTTCTTTACGATTTTCAGCTTCTTTTGGGTTATCATAAATGTTATACAGGTTAGGAACTTGTGGTAAACCAGCTAGATAGGCCTCTTCAGCTAAATTAAGTTCATTTAAATTTTTATTAAAGTAATATTTAGCTGCAGCCCTAACGCCATATACACCATCTGAGTAATAAATTTTATTTAAGTACATTTGGAAAATATCATCTTTACTGTACTCTTGCTCTAAACGGTAAGATAGATAAGCTTCTTGCGCTTTACGTTCAATAGATTTCTTTTCTGAAAGGAATGAACGCTTAACCACTTGTTGTGTTAAAGTAGATGCCCCTTGAGAACCAAAACCACCAGTTACGTTCTTACCAATAGCACCAAATAAACGTTTATAGTCTAAAGCACCATGTTCATAGAAGCGATTATCCTCAGTTGCTAACACGGCATTTTTCATATTTTTAGGAACATCTTTCAAATCAACATGTTCTCTACGTGCACCATTGTCTAATTTCTTAACCAAGTCACCGTTCTTATCATAAATTTCAGCAGGCTTTGGATCTTGTAATTTAGACTCATTAAATGCTGGAGCTTTCCAAGCATAATATGCAAATAGAAGTATACCGAGTAGAAGTAACACGATAAAGGCAATGAATAAAAAGCCTATAATCTTAATAATCGTTCTTTTTACATTCTTATTCTTTTTTGATTTGGATTTCCCATTTTTACCTTTATTTGGTTGGGAAGATCCTTTATTTTCCGTCATACGCGGTCCTCACTTTCATCTAATATCAACTTATCAACAGCCTTGAGATAGTTCAATCTAGGTTGATACTGATAAGGAATATAGTAACTATTTTTTTTGATTTCTTCAACTGTTATTGATTTTTTTATTTCCTTTTTATATCTTTCCCAAAAAGGTTCAAACTTCGAAAAAGGTAATAGATATACCTCATCAAGCATTTTAAATCTAATCAGTAAAAAGACGAGTCCCTTTTGTAGAAAACAACTTTTCATATGTTCTACTTGATGATCATGGATATTATTTAAAGGGAAAGACGTTTTATTTTTCGTTTCTTTCGCTTCAAAATCAATGTAATAGCCTCGATAAACGCCATTATAATCAGTTGTAGAAGGTGTTCGAAAGTATGCTTCATTAATTACAGCTTTACTTCTTTTAGGATAATGAACATTTACAATTTGAATAGGAGTAGGTTTCTTATGTATAACAGCCACACCATGCTTAAAATAGTAATTGTTAGATTGTTCAATATCTTTTTCGAGAGTCATACCTCGTCCACCATATTTAATGTTACTAGAAGCATCACTTTGATTACTTCCAACCTTAGTAGGATTTAGTTTGAATGGTTTTCCATTTGGATAATTTATCATACTCACCACACAAATTTAATATTACACTTTCAATTTCTCAGAGAATAATATTAAACTATAATACGATAATAATGAAATGAGCATAATATTTATATTATACTACACATAATTAAATATATTCATTAATTATCTATTCTATTTTAACGTGCTTTAACAGTGAAAACAATATGTTTAAAAATTTGTAATAATGTAAAATTTATATCTAAACAATACTATAAAATAATTGTAATAAATTGTAAGAATATAGGAGGCCTCGTTATGTACACATTAATTAATGAAATACTTAAAGAACTACAGTACATGGCGTCAAGCTATAATGAAATAAAATTGACACAGTCAGAGAAGCAATTTCATCGAGATGTTGTTCCTTATGTAAAAAAAATTGATGGTTTAACTGAAGAATTATCTCATTATCATGATGAACTAATTCAATTTCCTTATATGAATAAGGAAAAATTAGAAATTTTAGTTAAACATATTAAGGAATTATCTGTAGAGTGTCACTACAATAAAACAAGTAAGAAGTTATTTAATGAAAAATTGAAATCTGCTAATTATGATCTTACCAATTTGCTTAAACATATAAAAGATAAAGAGGAATCAATACATTGAAAACAGTATATGTGACTGGATATAAATCATTTGAGTTAAATATATTTAAAGATGATATGAAAGAAGTGGATTATCTTAAACAATTTATAGAACATAAATTATTACAGTATATTGACGAAGGGCTAGAATGGGTACTCATTCAAGGACAAATTGGTATTGAATTATGGGCAGCTGAAGTAGTATTAAAATTACAAGACACATATCCTGAGTTAAAATTAGGTATTATCACACCATTTTATGGTCATACCTCCAAATGGAATGAACACAATATAGCAAAGTATGAATCTATTGCTAGTAATGCACAATTTCTAGAAAGTGTATTTCATTCTGAATATCAAGGACCTTTTCAATTTAAACAAACAGACCAATTTATATTAGATCATACAGATATGACGTTATTAATTTATGATGATGAACAAGAGGGAAGTCCAAAATATTTTAAGAGGATGTTAGTTGATTTTATGGAAAAAACGACTTATAATTGTGATATTGTGACATTTGATGAACTTACTGACTTTATTAACGATTTACAATGGCAACAAGACCAAAGTTTTGAATGAGGTGGAAATTAATGGCAGATGTTTCTTTAAAGCTTTCAGCAAAAGATATCTATGAAAAAGACTTTGAAAAAACGATGGCTCGCGGTTATCGTCGTGAAGAAGTTGATGCTTTTTTAGATGATATCATTACTGATTATCAGAAAATGGCTGATATGAATAATGAAGTAGTCAGACTATCTGAAGAAAATAATAAACTTAAAAAAGAAGTTGAAGAATTGAGAATCAGAGTTGCAACTTCACGTCCTTCTGATAATAAGTCATTTGCTTCAAGCAATTCGAAATCAGCGAATAACAACGTAGACATTTTAAAAAGAATTTCTAATCTTGAAAAAGCTGTTTTTGGCAAATAATACATTGATATCTTAAAGATATAAGCTTGTTACGAAGCATGTTTGATTGCTATTATGTTTGATTTTGATAGCTAATTATTTATCTATTTAAAATTCTATTAAATATTTTAAAATTATGTTATACTCACAAAAGTGATATTTTGGGTAATCGCTATAGAAATATAGAGGAAAGTCCATGCTCACACAATCTGAGATGATTGTAGTGTTCGTGCTTGATGAAACAATAAATCAAGGCATTAATTTGACGGCAATGAAATATCCTAAGTCTTTCGATATGGATAGAGTAATTTGAAAGTGCCACAGTGACGTAGCTTTTATAGAAATATAAAAGGTGGAACGCGGTAAACCCCTCGAGTGAGCAATCCAAATTTGGTAGGAGCACTTGTTTAGCGGAATTCAACGTATAAACGAGACATCTTTACTCGCATAGTAAAGATCTGTAGACAGATGATTACCACCAAAGTACCAGTACAACTAGTGTACGTTATGAGTACAATGGTACAGAACATGGCTTATAGAGATATCACAGACTAGTTTAGCTCTCCCTTTTTATGGAGAGCTTTTTTTATTTTGTATACATAATTATTTTAATATTTGTTAATATACTAATATGATATGAGACAAAGGAGATGAAATAATGTATCAATTATTAGCCGTGTGTCCAATGGGTCTTGAAGCCGTAGTTGCTAAAGAAATACAAGAACTTGGTTATAATACTCAAGTTGAAAATGGACGCATTTTCTTTGAAGGTGATGCTAATGCCATTGTAAAATGTAATTTATGGCTACGTACAGCTGACCGATTAAAAATAGTAGTAGGACGCTTCAATGCTAAAACATTCGATGAACTTTTTGAAAAGACAAAAGCATTACCTTGGGAAACAATTATCGATAAAGAAGGACAATTTCCTGTCCAAGGTCGTAGTGTAAAATCTACACTTCATAGCGTTCCTGACTGTCAAGCCATTACTAAAAAAGCTATCGTTGAACGTCTTAAAAAAGCTTATAATGAAAAAGGATGGTTAAACGAAAGTGGTGCGAAATATCCTGTTGAAGTAGCTATTCTTAAAGATAATGTCCTACTTACCATTGATACGTCAGGTTCAGGACTAAATCGTAGAGGGTATCGTATTGCACAAGGTGAAGCACCTATTAAAGAAACATTAGCAGCTAGCTTAGTACGTTTAGCAAATTGGAAGGGTGATACACCCTTTATTGATCCATTTTGTGGTTCTGGAACCATTGCTATTGAAGCATGTTTAATTGCTCAAAATATTGCGCCAGGTTTTAATAGAGAATTTGTATCAGAGGAATGGAATATTATGCCTCCTAATATTTATGACGTCATGCGTGACGAAGCTGATCAACAAGCTGACTATGATAAAGACATTCAAGTGTATGCGTCTGATATCGATCCAGAAATGGTTGAAATTGCTAAACGTAATGCTGAAGAAGTAGGCCTAGGTGATATTATTCAATTTAGTGTTAAGGATGTTAATACATTAACTATCGACCAAGAAGGACCTGTAGCGTTAGTTGGTAACCCGCCATACGGCGAGCGTATTGGAGGTAGAGCTGAAGTTGAAGAAATGTATCGATATGTAGGTAAACTAATGAAACAACATCCTTATTTATCAGCATATATCCTTACAAGTAATAAAGAATTTGAGTATTTAGTAGATCGTAAAGCAACTAAACGTCGAAAACTTTTTAACGGTTATATCGAATGTACGTATTATCAATACTGGGGAAAAAAGCCTAATATTGATAAATAAATTTGACTTGAAGATTTATTTGAAAATAATTAATTTTGTAAATTTTTCTTAATAAATTGGATAATATTTATTTAAAATTTATGTATTTATTAGCACTATAATAGTGACTATTGTAAAGTTATTAGTAAGCGTGTTAAAAACATAGCACATTTAAACAGTATAGTAAGGAGAATAAGTTATGCAAACAGTTTTAATTGTAGGGGCTAACGGAAAAGTATCAATTGAAGCAACTAAAATTTTCTTAGAGAATTCTAGTTTTAACGTTGATTTATTTTTAAGAAATGCCCACCGTATTCCTGATTACGCATCTAATCGTATCACTGTCTTTGAAGGTGATGCTAAAAATGTTGAAGATTTAGAAAAAGCATTAGATCAAGTAGATATTGTTTTTGCAAGTTTATCAGGATCACTAGATAGAGAAGCACAAGCCATTATAGATGCCATGAACAAAAAGAATGTTAAACGTTTAATATTTGTGGCAGCTCCTGGTATTTATGACGAATTACCAGATAAATTCAATACATTTAACAAAGAACAATTTGGTGAAAAATTAACTAAATATCGTAAAGCAGCTGATTTAATTGAAGCGTCTGACTTAGATTATACAATTATTCGTCCTGCTTGGTTAACATTTAAAAATGAATCAGATTATGAAATTACTCAAAAAGGTGATACCTTTAAAGGAACAGAAGTTTCTAGAAGAAGTGTAGCCAATTTAGCAGTGCGTATAGCGAAACAACCTGAACTTTATTCTAGACAAAATATTGGAGTAAATAAACCAAATACTGATGGCGATAAACCAGCTTGGTTTAACTAATTCATTCTATATAGGTTTTTATTATTTCTTATGATAAAATTTAATAAACATAGCTAAAGATATTTTAGTTTTATCACCCTAAAAGTGAGGTTATAATTCTTTTTAGTTTTATAACCTTAATTTTTTTATATTTTAGAGTGAGTGAAATAAAGGGGATAGCATTATGCAAAATAATGAACAATTAGATGTATTATACAAATTAAAAAAAGAAATAGAAAAATCGAATAACGAAGCATTAGTACATACAATAAATCAAGTGATTAAAAAAGTATATTTAAATCAATATACTTTATCATTTGTTGGACATTTTTCAGCTGGTAAGTCAACATTAATCAATTTATTATTAGAACAAGATATATTGCCTAGCTCACCTGTACCAACAACGAGTAATACGGCTATAGTTTCTGTTTCAAAAGAAGAAGAAATTATTGCTAATTTAGAATATCAAAAATATGCTAAGTTAAAAACGTATGATGATGTAAAAATAATGAACCGATTAAATATTGATGTGGAATCTATTGAAATAAAGTTTCCTTCAAATAAGTTTAATCTTGGTTTTACATTACAAGACACTCCAGGAGTAGATTCAAATGTTTCTACACACCAATCCACTACTGAACAATTTTTATATACAAGCAATATGATTGTGTATATAGTTGATTATAATCATGTTCAGTCTGCGCTCAATTTCCAATTTATGAAACGCATGAATCAAGTAGGCATACCTATTATTTTTGTTATCAATCAAATTGATAAGCATAATGAGAATGAAATTTCTTTTGATACATTTAAACAAAAAGTAGAACAATCTATACAAGATTGGGATATTAAAGTCGCTCAACTATTTTATGTTAGTAAATTTGATCATCCAAACAATCAACTTCATTTATTCTCAGAGTTTTTAGTAGAACAAGATAAACTACGTGAACCTATTGAAGATTTTGTAACACGTATCATTGAATTTATACATCGTACTCAGCTTTCATATATTCAAGAGCATATGCAAAATATACTTGACGCTTTAAATATCAATGAATCCGAATTTGAAGAATCCTATAAACAATTTCAACAGAATCAAGCTATAAGTGAAGAAGCACAATTATTAAATCATTCTTCTCAATTATTAACGTACTTAAAAGAAAAACGGAAAAATATATTAGATAATGCTTATATTATGACTCATGATATGCGAGAAGATATTCGTTATTATCTTGAAAGCATGGCTTTAGACTTCAAAGTGGGCGGTCTTCTAAATAAAAAAAAGAAAACGGAAGAAGAGAGAGCAAAACGTTTACAAATTGTTGTAGACCGTTTACAAGAAAAAGTGAATCGACACATTCGTCAACCAATGCGTGAAGATTTATCTTTTGTAACTCGCTTTATTCATCATTCTGAAGTAAATCAACGAATTTTAAATCAACATTATGAAATTGAACCTACTTTAATTTCTAATTTATATCAAGTACAAACAAGCATTAATAATACCTATGTGCTCACATTTAGTGATGACGTTTTAAAAGCAATTGCACGTGCTATCGAAAAACAATCAGATTCATTATTTAAAGACATTATTGAACATACTGAAGCAACGGAATTATCTAACATAGAAGATAATGATGCACATTTATATGAACAGTATCTTGAGTTCAAGAATTTAAAACAGTCATTAACAACTGAAAATTATAAACATTATTATATTCATATAAATGACTCACTCGATAAATTAATTGATCGAACAGAAACACATTATAAACTTAATCAATCAACCATATCTTCAACAAATGATTTAGACGAAGATATTACATCAACTAAGGATACGACAACTCATCACTTTGATATTCAGAAAGCTCTGGCTATCATTGAACCTGTTCCTTTATTCAATAAAACTAAGCAAGACATCAAAGCAACATTGCAACGCATAGATAATAAAATTGTAAAAATAGGCGTCTTTGGTACATTTAGTGCAGGAAAAAGTAGCTTGATTAATGCTTTACTTGGAGATCATTATCTTGTAAGCTCACCTAATCCAACAACAGCAGCTACGACTGAAATCTCATATGGTCATGATAGTCAAATTACTTTGAAAACAAATACGCAATTGTTAAATGAATTAAACCAATTACTTGAATATCAAAACGTTTCTTTTAACTCGTTAGAAAAATTTATGAATAGTAATATTGAGTCTTTAAAACAACAATTAGAAAAAAATCAATTGGCTTTTATAACATCAGTAGAGAAGCACTTTTCAATGTACCAAGATATGCTAACAGAAGGTATAACACATACTATTTCACAAAATGAAATTAAGCAATGGAGTGCTGAAGACGAATACGCTACATTTGTTAAAACCGTTCATATACAACTTCCACTGGATTGGTTAAAAGACAAAATTATCGTTGATTCATTAGGGTTACATTCTAATAATCAACGACATACAAATGAAACTGAACGCATCTTAACTTCTTCAGACCTAATTTTATATGTGAGCTATTTTAATCACTCATTTACTGATAATGACAAAGCATTTATTGAACATATGAAAGATATTAACCAATTAAATGAAGCACAGACATTTAAAATGATTATTAATGCGATAGATTTAGCTGAAACTAATGAAGATTTAATAGCAGTGGAGCAGTATGTAAAAGATGCTCTATCTCAAGTGAATCTGCCATCTGAATTATTCGGTGTATCAAGTAAACGTGCATTGGAGACTAAAGATGAAGGCATTCTTAAATTAAAAGAAAGTATTAATCATTTTGTCGAAACTGAATCGAAAACGATTTTAGAGAAGCAAATGATTCATCAAATCGAGCAAATGCGCGATAACTTTAATCAAATCATCTATGAATTTAAAACAAATCAAACACGTATGTTAGAACAACAACAACAACTTGAAACTTATAAAAATAAAACACCATTAACTAACCAAATTATTCATACAAGTGAGCAGCATACTAAAAATGAGGTTGAAGAACAAATCTATCATTTAAATAAACGATTACAGCTTCAATTATTAGATGAGGTTAAAAAAGTATATAATAGTCAAATGACACAAAATAATGATTTTAATGATGAAAAGAAACGTGCTACGAAAATGTACTTAGATCAAGTTCATCAACGATTATATTTAGAACAAACTTTATTAGTCGAAAGAATAAAAACATACTTTACTTCTCAATTAGATCAACAAATAGCACCAACAATTCAAAAATTAAACTCAGTTCATGTACTTATCCAACCTCATTTTAAAATAACAGCGCCGTTTACTGATGATGCACTATTACGTATTAGTTTAGAAGAGATGCTTTCAGTTTTACCTAAACAGTTGTCTAAACGTAAAATTTTAAATGCAAATGCGCAAAGAGAACTGCAAGAAATGATTTGTACAAATACACTAGAACTGCTACAACCATCACTAAACGTATTAAAACAACAATTAAATTATTATGTATCTAACTTAACTCACGACGCGAACATCGAACTTAATCAGTTAAATAATAATGTTTTAGAGCAAATCAATGACTTATTATCTAAACGTATCGATAATTCACTCATTGAACAATTAGAAACAGTAAATCAACAATTGGAACCACTTTTAAATTAGAAAGAAGGATTAATATATGACTCAACGTGTCTTACTTGTAGATGGAATGGCACTCTTATTTAGACATTTTTATGCTACAAGTCTACACAATCAATTTATGTATAATTCTAAAGGTATGCCAACCAATGGGATTCAAGGTTTTGTTAGACATATCTTTACGGCAATTAAGGATATTAAACCAAGCCATGTTGCGATATGTTGGGATATGGGGCAAGCGACCTTTAGAAATGCTATGTATACTTCTTATAAACAAAATAGACCTGCGCCACCAGAAGAATTGATACCTCAATTCGATTACGTAAAAGACATTTCAGAACAATTTGGTTTTGTGAATATCGGTGTTGCAAATTATGAGGCAGACGATGTCATAGGAACACTCGCTAAAATATATTCAAAAGATAATGAAGTACATATTGTAACTGGAGATAGAGATATTTTACAATGTATCAATGAACAAGTAGAAGTCTGGTTAATCAGAAAAGGTTTTAATATTTATCATCATTATACTCTTAATCGTTTTAATGAAGAGTATGCATTACATCCACTTCAACTTATTGATATTAAAGCATTTATGGGAGATTCAGCAGATGGGTATCCTGGTGTTAAAGGTTTTGGGGAAAAAACCGCCATTAAATTAATACAATCTTATGGTAGCGTTGAAAACGTACTAGACCATATCGAATCACTTACACCTGGTCAACAGAAAAAAATTGCAACTGATAAAGAAAATTTGATTTTATCCAAACAATTAGCGGAAATCTATACGGATGTGCCTATCGATACAACTGCATTATATAAAGAAATGGAATATACACATTCATTGAATCATATTCTTTCAATTTGTAATGAACACGAACTTTATGTCTCTGGTAAATATCTTGCTTCAAAAATTTTAATGTAAAACAGATAAAAAAAGAAGATAAAAGAATTCAACATAAATTCTTTTATCTTCTTTTTTACATTATTATTGTTTATTCTTAATTAATTTGTATAGAGCTTGTTGTGCTAATTGATTTGCTTCTTTA
>ERZ1023217.224-NODE-224-length-11524-cov-91.333246_pt1 | contig 11524 bp, 10 predicted proteins | sample MGYA00380448_ERZ1023217 | MGnify/ENA primary metagenome ERZ1023217 (study PRJEB33173, sample SAMEA4830360) | metagenome | study: EMG produced TPA metagenomics assembly of the PRJEB25223 data set...
TAAACTATAAATGATGACCTTTAAATTATTCGTCGTGTTTAAGCACGCGAGTCATTTCTTCAATTTTGCCGGCATGTAATGGAACATGGAAGGCATTTAGTACTAATAATTCATTGAGTGTTTGGCAACCAGCAACGGGTTCGTTAAGTTCTTGTGATAATTGTTCATCCGTTAGTTTGCGCGCACGTTCAGGAAGTGTTTTTAAGTTTTCTTTAATCGTTTCGATTGCTGGAACATCTTGTCCTTCCCAGTTAGCAGGGCTAGATCCGTAACCAAATAGTTTAGTATATTTAGCGATATCTACGGCATTTTGACCACCTATTGATAAAGCAGAATCGAAAATCGTTAAAACGTGTCCAAATTGCCAATGTAACGTATTTGGAAAAACATCATTTTCTTTATCTAATACGTGTTCAACATTCCAATTATCATATACAGATAGTAAATGATTTACACCTATATCAATTACATCATAAACTGTTTTATCATTCATTTAAGTTTCCTCCTATATTTAAAAAGTGTAGTACTAAAAGTTTACCCGTTAAAAATTACTCACAAACACTATGATTAGAAGTACCCGTTTTATTTACTGTATAGCATGAATGGATGTAAAGAAGATGAAGACTAGACAAGTATCGAAGCTATATTACTGAAAAAATGTTATTAAAACTACAATAATAAATATTTATAGCAGAGAGACCGACAACATCATCTCTTCAATTTCTTAGAAGGTAACTTAAACTAGTCATCCTTAGCTCGTTTTGTTCTCTCGTCTTCTATTCTTAAAATGGAGAAATTTCTTAATCATAGCATCAAAATAATGTAAAAAAAGAGTGGAATAGAATGTATTTTAAATTCATCGTCCCACTTCACTAAGTTTAGTAAGAAGAACTGGGATTGAAAAAAGCTTAGCACAAGCGCATTTTCAACTCAGTCATCGACGAATAATATATTAAAAATGCCCAAGACACTTAATAATGTCCTGGGCTTCTTTATCTATTTGTTCAAGAAGTTACGTTTATATTTCTTGTTTATTTATATAGTCATTATTGTGGTTTTAAAATGACTTTAATATTGTTATCTTTTTTCTGATCGAAAATATCATACGCTTGTTTTGCTTCTTCTAAAGGCATGGTATGCGTTATAATTTCTGTTGGATCAAACACTTCATTTTTAATCATTTCATATAATTTTGGCATTTGATGAATAACTGGTGCTTGACCACTTTTTACTTGAACGTCTCTATTAAAAATTAAATCTACTGGAAAATTATCTGCAGGTGTAGCATAAATACCAGTTAATTGAATGGTACCAAATTTTCTTACTGATTCTGCTGCTGTAATAATTGGACTAATATTACCGCGTTGTGCTGAGTTTGAACTCATCTCTAAATCATCTTGAGCAACTTGTCCATCCATTCCCACACAATCTATCACAACATCTGCACCGCCACGTGTATTTTCACGAAGGAATTTTCCAATATTATCTTCTTTAGAAAAGTTATACACTTCAGCACCATTGAATTTTTTCGCATGGTTTAATCTATGTTCCACATTATCAATGGCAATCACACGTTCAGCACCTTTTAATTTAGCAAATTTTTGTGCCATTAAACCGATTGGACCACAACCTAGAACAATAACAGTGTCACCAGATTTTACGCCCGCATGTTCTACACTCCAATAAGCTGTTGGGACAACATCAGATAAAAATAATACTTGTTCGTCTTTCAAATCGCTATCTGGAACTTTGAAAGAAGAGAAGTCAGCAAATGGAACTCTTAAATACTCTGCTTGTCCTCCCCAGTGATTCCCGTGCATGGCACCAAAACCGAAAAGTCCACCATTGTCCATTTTCCAATTTGCAGGGGATGGATTAGAGTTGTCGCATTGAGATTCCATATGGTTATTACAATAGAAGCAGTCACCACAACCGATGTTAAAAGGTATAACCACTCTATCCCCTTTTTTTAAGGTCTTAACGTCTTTTCCTACTTCTTCTACAATTCCCATTGGCTCATGTCCAATAACAAAACCAGGATCCATAAATAAATCGCCTTGATGATAAAGATGTAAATCAGAACCACATATACCTGAAGCTGTTATTTTAATAATTGCATCTGTGGATTCTTCTATCGTTGGATCGTTCACTTCACGAACTTCCATATTTTTATGACCTTGATAAGTAACTGCTTTCATTAATATCGCCCTCCTCCTGTCAATCTACCCCTTGTAACATATTATAAATGCTGAAGAGTCATATATTATGTTTAGATGATGTAGATATGTTCGAATTAGAGGCTACTTTAGTAGAAAGGATATAGACGCATCGATGCTACATTCATTTATGGAAATGAAGAAAAAGTAGAGGAAGGTCTTGTAACAACAAGACTTAAACGTGAAGACGTATTTATCACTACTAAATTATGGTTAGACGATTTTAGACGAGACAACGTAGAAAAAGAACATCATTAATCATTAGACAATTTTGGTTTAGATTATTTGGAGTTATATTGAGTACACTAACCAGATACAAATGAGGTGGTAATGATTGATACATGAAAAGGGAGGAAAGATTGATATTAATCAGACAAAGTTAAAGTATTAGAGTAAGTCACTTTAATAGAGAAGTTTTGCTTTAGAAATTTACATGATGATGAGCAATACTATTGAAGAAGATAAAAAAAGAGATTATACCATCCGTATAATCCCCGTAGATACATAATATATAATTGAACTCCCAATTCATACATAGTCTTTCCCCTAAGGCCATTATGTGACTATTCGTTTTATTTGTCTATGTTCAAATATATTAATAAAAAAAATGAGTATAACGTTTATATAAACGTGTGCATTGTTTTTACACTATCTGCCTAGTTAGACTATGAGAAATGAAATACCTAATCAAGACCATACGCAAATTTGATTTTATATAGTTCATGGTCACTTAAATGAAATTCATTAGTATGGAATACATATTTGCCAAATATATTTTTAGCCTCTTTAGGTGAGATAATATATTCATTTTTTAATTTTTCTAACTCTTGAGCTACACTTGTTGCAAAATTATATTGATCATCACGTGTGTGATAATCATTAAAACCATTTTCTGATTGTTTTATTAAGTTTTCTATTTGAGTTGAATCCTTATTATTTTTTGATAATCTAGATTTTCTAAGTCTTTCTAAGGTTCTCATCGCTTTAGCGTATTTATCTTCGATTGCTTTTACTCTATTTAATGTTTTTAATGAAGCTCTATTTGGTATAACGCGAGGTGATGAATCATAAGCATATTTATCTTCAATTGCTTTTAAAGTGTCATTAAATTTATCTGTAGCTTGATCTTCATTGTTTTGACTTGCTCTATTTAATTCACTATATGCATTTTGTATCTCTAATTGCTTGGCGACTTCTTTTAAATATTGTGTTAATTCATTCATCTAGACAAACTCCTTTATTTATTTAATTTTCTTTATTGAACATTTTCTTCATTTGTATATATATATCACTTAATACATATAATAAAACATTATGATTTAATTATAAATTGTTTAACAAGATATAATTATTTAGTATTAAGACTATTATATATATTAAATGTAAAAAAACGATAACAATCAATATTAAATATTGTAAAAAGTATAGTTGGAATCTATAACTGATGAACCGTTTATCTTAAATAGTGAGAGAAAGACTAACAGAAACTTAATATAATAGTTAAGTAATAAAAAATGCCCACATCTCATGGGCATTTTTATTATTACATTGTACTGATATCAATAACAAAACGATATTTAACTTTAGATGCCAACACTCTTTCGTAAGCTTCATCAATATCATCTGCTGTAATTAATTCAATTTGTGGGGCGATATGATGTTCGGAACAGAAATCTAACATGTCTTGAGTTTCTTTAATACCACCGATAGCAGATCCAGCAAATGAACGGCGATGACCAATTAAATTAAATACTTGTAAGGATACAGGCTCAGCTGGGGCACCAACATTAACGAGTGTACCATCTAAGGCTAATAATTTAAGATAGTCATCTATGTCTAATTTTGCACTTACAGTATTAATAATTAAGTCAAATGAACCAGCAAGTTCTTTAAATGTTGATTCGTCACTTGTTGCATAATAAGCTGAAGCACCAAATTTTAAACCATCTTCTTTTTTATTTAACGTACGTGATAACACAGTCACGTTAGCGCCCATTGCATGTGCAATTTGAACTGCCATATGTCCAAGACCACCCATACCAATGATTGCTACATTCTTTTTACCTTCATAGGCTTTCCAATGATTTAAAGGTGAGTAAGTTGTAATCCCCGCACATAGTAAAGGAGCAGCAACCTCTAAACTGATATTGTCAGGAATACGTAATACGAAATCTTCTTGGACAACAATATGTGTTGAGTAACCGCCTTGTGTTTTCTCACCATATTTGTCAGTACTTGCATAAGTACCTACACTTCCATTTAAGCAGTATTGTTCTTCGTTATTTTTGCAGTTTTCACATTCACCACAAGAATCCACCATACATCCAACACCTACACGGTCGCCAACTTTATATTTAGTGACGTTAGGACCGACTTCTTTAACAATACCTGCAATTTCATGACCTGGTACGAGTGGATAATCGACAGGCCCCCATTCTTCTCGAGCAGTATGGATATCAGAGTGACAAATACCCGCATATTTAATTTCTATTAATACATCATGTTTATCCAAATCACGACGTTGAATTTCAGTAGCGAAAAATTCAGAATCTGGGCCATTTACAGCTCTTGCTTTTACATTCATCATAGTCATTTCCCCTTATACATATAAGATAGAATATACGCGTTTGTATGATTCTTCATATTGACAATAGAGACTTAGATTAATTAAGTCAACACATTAAACTCAATATGTATAGTACAAGGTGATTTTAAACTAATCGTTGTGAGGCATGTTTCAATGACTTCATATTAGAAAGGAAAATAAAAACAGATAAATAGACTTTTAATAAAAATGTAATTATATTGATAACATGTTGAGAACATCCAAGAGACAGCTCTGATAAATATAGAAGTGGAGGAACAAACGATGAACATTGGTATTATTGGGGCAACAGGTAAATTAGGAACTAAAGTATTAGATGAAGCACAACAACGTGGACATGAAGTCACTGCGATTGTAAGAAATGTTGCTAAATTAGATGCTGATAAAGATGTTAAAGTGATTGAAAAAGACGTGTTTGATTTAACTTCAGATGATATTAAAGATTTAGACGTGGTAGTCAATGCATTTGGCGCGCCATTAGGTGAAGAAGAAGTGCACGTTGAAGTGGGACGCGTATTGATTAACATATTAAAAGATGTAGATACAAGAGCCATTATTGTAGGGGGTGCTGGCAGTCTATTTGCAGATGATGAGCATACTATACGTGTTATGGATACACCAGATTTCCCGGAAATAGTGAAACCAACAGCTAAAGGATCAAGTCGTAATTTACAAGACTTACAACATGCTGAAGGAATGACTTGGACCTTTATTAGTCCATCAGCGGAATTTGACTTTGAAGGTAAACGTACAGGCACCTATACGTTAGGAAAAGATCAATTATTATTTAATAGTAAAGGTAATAGTTATATCAGTTATGCAGATTTTGCTATTGCTATAGTAGATGAAGCTGAAAATAAAGCGCATATTAATGAACGTTTCACAGTTGTTGGTGAAGAAGAATAATAGGTAATCTAGATGTCCTTTAGGTGAAATAATTAAAAAGGCCAATCTAAATTAAAAGTAATTAGCTAAAATATAATGGCAGCCATAAAAATAGTTAAAGTACATTCTAAAGAACGTCATAAAACATGCATAATTGTAACGCATAATGAATGATTAACTAAATTCTGGTACAAAGTTTTTCATATGCAAGAGGATTGGTTGCTTAACACGAAAATAAAAACACCTTCTTAAACACATATTATATGTGATATTAAGAAGGTGTTTGGTTTTATAATACTTTGTCTTTTTATAGCATAATACTGTTTTTAACTTCATAATCAAGTAATACTTGTAACAAAGAGAATGATTGATCAAAATTACCATTAACAATTGCGTATATAAAAATCAAAGTATATTCAATTGAAATATTATATTAAAGTGTAATTTTTACTTCAAATTAAATTTTATTTTAAATTCTTCAATGACTTCATTTAAGTTGTCTACATTTAATGAAAAATAGAGTTTCATTTTGGGTTCAGTTCCAGATGGTCGAACTGCTATAAATCCTTCTTCAAATATAAATTTAATAAGATCTGTTTTCGGAAGTTGAATATCTTGTATATCACCAGTTTTTATGTTGCGAGATTCTTTAGATATATAGTTTTCTATAGATAATGGCGTTAGATTATTTAATTCTATTGTTTCGACATTTTTTAAAGTATTCATGATTTCTTTAATTTTATTTCTACCTTGTTTTCCATCGAATGTAGGTGATAGGGTTTTATCTTTAAAATGCCCAAATTCTTGGTAGATTTCATTTAATACATCTTTAAATGTCTTATTAGCTTGTGTTAGTTGCTCTTTATATTTAATTAGTAGTGTAGCGGTTTGTATTGCATCTTTGTCTCTAGAAAAATCCTCGATTAAATATCCATGACTTTCTTCAAAAGCCAAGACTAGTTGTGATGTATTATTTTTAAAATGTTTTAACTGTTCTGAGATATATTTAAAACCAGTCAATACGTTTATCACTTTGATATTTAATGATTTTGCTAATTTCTCACTCAAGGCGCCTGTAACAACAGATTTTATAATATATTTATGTTGAGAATCTGAAATTTGTGAGTTTCTTAATTTTATAAGTAATAGTCCAATTTCATTACCATTAAAATATCTTGTTGAACCGTCTTCATATCTTTCAACGATACCTAATCTATCAGCATCAGGATCCGTTGCTATTATAAGTTGCGCATCTTCTTTCTCTGCGAGTTGTTTACCTAAATCAAATGTATCTTCCATTTCTGGGTTTGCTACATTAAGAGTTGGAAAATCACCATCCGGTTTTGACTGTAATTCTTCAATAACATAGTTTGAATAAGATAAGTCTTTAAGAATTTGTGATAGTAAAGGTAAGCTAGTTCCATGCAAACTTGTAAGAATTGTTTTTGATTGAGCGTTTGTAAAATGACCCACGAGATTTTTTATAGATGATTTATATGATTGAGTAGTTTCCTCTTTAAAAGGTAAAATTAATTTTTTACTTTTCAATACTTCAAAAGCTTCTGTTTGTATATTTAATGGATCTTTAACTGTATCTATATAACTGCTTAATTTTAGAGATGCTTCTGTTAAAAGTTGCCCACCATCTGAGCCATATACCTTAATCCCATTATAGTTTTTAGGATTATGACTAGCTGTAATCATAATTCCAGCTGTCATATTAAGATGTCTAACTGCAAATGATAATTCAGGAGTTGATTTATAAGTATTTGGTAAAATGACTGGGATGTTTTGAGTCCCAAGTACTTTAGCAATTTCTATTGCAAATTCTTTAGATAAGTGTCGTGTATCAAAGTGAATAATTACTCTAGGATTAATAGATAAGTTTTTTAAGTACTTAGCTAATCCTAATGCAAACTTTTGAATTGTGAATTTATTTAATCTTCCTGGGCCAATACCAAATGTATTTCGTATTCCAGCTGTTCCAAAAGATAATGTTTCATTAAATCCTGCATCAATTTCTTCTTCTGTTTGTTTATTATAAAACTGTTCGACTAAGCTTTCAGATATGTTTTGTTCCCATTTTGCTCTCAAAGTATTAACTCCTTTGTCTAAATATCTAATGATTTTAAATAATGTATAATTTCATTACGCATTTCTTTATCTTTTAATGCGTATTCTATAGTAGTTTTTACAAAACCTGTTTTTTCACCGACATCATATCTTTGACCTTCAAAATCAAAAGCATAGACTTTATCATTCTTATTTAATCGTTCAATAGCATCTGTTAATTGTATTTCTCCGCCACTTCCTTCAGTTTGTGTTTCAAGATAGTCAAAAATTTTCGGAGATAATATATATCTTCCCATAATTGCTAAGTTTGATGGAGCTGTACCTTTTTCAGGCTTTTCGACAAAACGATTAACTTCATATAATGAACCATTTTGTGATTTTGGTGCAATAATACCGTAACGGTGCGTTTCTGAATCTGGAACTGTTTGAACACCAATAACTGACTTTCCTGTTGTTTCATATTGTTCCATTAGTTGCTTAATTGCAGGATTTTCAGATTCAACAATATCATCTCCTAAAAGTACAGCAAAAGGTTCATTGCCAATAAATTGCTTAGCGGTATAAATTGCGTCTCCTAATCCTTTTTGCTCTTTTTGTCTTATATAGAAGATATTTGCTAGATCTGTTGAATATTGAACTCTATCTAGTAATTCAAGTTTACCTTTTTCATATAAAGTAGTTTCAAGTTCTTTTTGACTATCGAAATGGTCTTCAATCGCACGTTTATGTTTACCGGTTACAATAATAATATCTTCGATGCCAGCACGTGCCGCTTCTTCCACGATATATTGAATTGTTGGTTTATCTAATATCGGTAACATTTCTTTAGGCATTGCTTTTGTAGCAGGTAAAAATCTTGTACCTAAACCTGCTGCTGGTATTATTGCTTTTTTTATTTGCATATTTTTTCTCTCCTAGCTAGCGTATTTATTGTTTTAAATATTAATTTTTTTAACTTCTTTTAATAAATTATCTAAGTTATTAACTGCACTTTTATAACTTAGTTCTTTTTTATTTTCGACATTATATAAAGGATGCTTCTTAATTTTTATCATTGCTTTAGCAAATGCATCAATATCGTTTGCTTTAATTAAGTACCCATTTTCCCCATTAACAATAATTTCACTTGGGCCATAGTTAATATCATATGAAATGGTTGGACAATTTTCACTAATACTTTCCATAACTGTTAAAGCAAACCCTTCAAATTTACTTGTTAATAAAGAAGCTAATGATTCTCTAAATGCTAATCCTGGATCATTGGTAAAGTCATGGATTTCTACGTAATTTTCTAAGTTATATTCTTTGACTAACGATTTTATTTCGTTTTTTTCCTTATCATCTGTTCCACCATATAAAACGAGCTTAGTATCAAAACCGTATTCATTGAACTTTTTAAAACTTTTAATAATATGAGGAACTTGTTTTTGTTCATTAAATCTACCTAGATAGACAAATTGATCTTTCTTTTCAGCAACTTTATGAGACTTTTCAATAAAGTGAGGTATTATTGTGAATTTTTCATCTTCTATATTAAATTCTTCTTGTATATCTCTTTTTTGAGAATGAGTAAGTAAATAATATTTTGCTACTTTATCTGAATTATTAAGTGCATACTTATACGAATTTTTCACTTCTCCATCTACTTTATGAGCGTTATGAAAGACTAATATAGGTTTTATGTCCACTTTACAATCTAAGAGAGGTCGATCTAAAAGTCGTGCATCATTAAATACAATATCTCCTTTTCTAAATAGACATTCGAAAAAATATTTGAATAGCGCTTTTTCATTTTTATAAATATTATGAAGAACACCATCTTTATATATGTAAATATACTTTAATTTATTATTTTCATTATCTTCATAAAATTTTCTACAGTAAACAGTACCTTCCAAGTCGTAGAAGTATTCAGCTAACTTTTTGTTTACATTAGGACTATAATTAGTTATTTTATGAAGTCTACCATTTAAATTGTATTCCCATCTTTCGGTCTTGTGTTTGACGCCTAAAGCGAAATAATCTTCGAATTTTACAATATTAGTGTTTGGATAATATTGACGATATAAAACATATTTATCTGTGTCATTGTCATAATATCTCACACAATTTTTACTGTAATCAGGAATGGCATAATAATTTTTAATCCTAATCAATTGATGATTTGAATTATCAGTTTCAACATTATTAAAATTATGTAATTTAAAATTAGATAACCAATCATATATATTTACTATATGAGTATCATTATTTAAAGTTTTTTTATCAATAAATGTAGAATAAACATAATCATAATTTGGGTTATAGTTAGTAGTTAATATAGTTTGTTTTACGTTTAACTCATTATTATATAAAGCGATTCTACGTAATAAGGCTTTAGTTCTTCCAGCATGAACTTCAGGCAATGTGGAAGTAATTGTATAAATCATTATTAATCAACTCATTTCATTTTATAGTGTATAAGTAATAATTATATATGTAATAAGTATATAAATATATATAAATAGTCAATTAAAATTAAAGAATATATTATTAAAAAAGAATGACTTAATTTTCAGTATATCAAATATGTAATCAAGAAATCTAAAAGTTTTCATATACTTTCATTACTTTTTATTATAAAAAAAGTATATTTGGATAAGAAATTTTTAATTAATATATTTCTCTAAAACAAAATTAATTATAGAAAAAGTAGGGTATTAAATATAGGAAAACTTTAAAGGAGGGAGTTATGATTAATATTAGAAAAGCTACAAGAATTGTATTACCTTTAGTAGGTGGAATGATTATTGGGAGATTAACCGCTAAAGCTCAAAATGATTATAAACAATATGAAAAACCACCTTTTTCACCTCCAGCTAAAGTATTTCCAATTATATGGCCACTACTTTATACCTCAATGGGAGTAGCTTATCAATTATCATATGCGCATGCAGCTCATAAAAGAGAGAAACAGTCTATAACACGTGCTCATTATGCACAATTAGGATTGAATTATGCGTGGACGATACTTTATTTCAATTTAAAACTGAGAAAGACATCTTTAATTGAAAGTTATGTATTACTTGCAGCTGGAAATATTACTGCACATCGTTTTTATGCTTCTAATAAGTATGCTGGTTTATTAATGTTACCTTATGTCATTTGGTTAAGTTACGCAAGTTATTTAAATGGAGGTAATTTAATCTTAAATGAAGATCAACCAGGTTATACTAGGGATTAACACTGAGTGATATGTATGACAGAATATATAGTAGGATATATTAAGTGACAGTATTAAATTAACTTTAAGTATTATTCTTTTATAAAAAATATAAAAAAAGCACAAGCAAGTATACATACAAGCTTGTGCTAAAATTTATGTTTAAACAGGGACAACATTTGTTGCTTGTTCGCCACGTTGACCTTCAGTGATGTCAAACTCTACTTTTTGACCTTCTTCTAACGTTTTATATCCATCAGTAGCGATACCTGAGAAGTGAACAAACACATCGTCGCCATCTTCTCTTTCGATAAATCCAAACCCTTTTTCTGCGTTAAACCATTTAACTGTACCGTTATTCATATAGAATACCTCCAAGTGCTGTTGCACATCATATTTGTAACAAATTCATAAATTAAAAGAGAATATTCTATAAAAATATACTACAATCCAAAATACGAGCTTTTATTACGTGAAATCAACTATACACGTTTTAAATGAATAAGTACAGCATTATTTTGAAATTTAGCATAATTTCTTTTG
>ERZ1023217.227-NODE-227-length-11282-cov-5.118286_pt1 | contig 11282 bp, 16 predicted proteins | sample MGYA00380448_ERZ1023217 | MGnify/ENA primary metagenome ERZ1023217 (study PRJEB33173, sample SAMEA4830360) | metagenome | study: EMG produced TPA metagenomics assembly of the PRJEB25223 data set...
GGTAAATTAGAAGATAAACATGGCTGGAGAGTCATTGTGCCGGAATATAAATAACTTGTAAAAACAAGCTAGAAACGTTGTAACTATGCGATTTCTAGCTTGTTATTTTTTTAGTAATTATAAATTGAATACGTTTTGAATACGTTATTGTTAAAAACTAATATAATTAGCAAACTTCTCAGCAACTTTTTCACGTTGTTTTTCGGTAATATGAGCATAAACATCCATTGTTGTATTAATATCGCCATGTCCGAGTCTGTCTTGCACTTCTTGAATAGATAAGCCCGCTTCAAATAATAATGAACAATGAGTATGTCTAAAACCATGAATTTTAATTTTTTTAAAGTTATATTTTTTACATATTTTATCCATTGCTTTATTGGGGTGCTGCACTTGAAGACGTTTATTTGTTCGTAAATTTGTAAATAAACATTGTGATTTATTACTTGTGTTATGTCCATGCATTAAACAAAGTTTACGTTGTTCTACACGCCAATTTTTTAATATTGAAAGAGTACGATCATCAATGCTTATAACTCTTATAGATGAATGAGTTTTAGGAGGTTGTATAATCTCTTTACTGTTAAGTCCAATAGTAACAGTTTTATCTATACTGATTGTTTTATTTTTAAAGTTTATATCTTCCCAAGTTAAAGCCATTAATTCCCCTCTACGCATACCTGTAAATCCTAAAAGTCGAAACATAGCATAATACATTAAATCATCTTTAATAAGTTCTAGAAATTGTTTTAATTCATCACTAGAATAATAGGTTAAATGCTCATTGCTTTTATTTCTTGTTCTTTTCGGTAATTTAGTATATTTAAATGGATTCTCATGTATTATTTTTAACATAACGGCATATTCAAATACATTCGCAGCATATACCTTAATATTTCTAAAATCCTTATAATTTTCTATCCAGTAGTTTATAACTTTTTGACAATAAGGCGTAGTAATACTTTGAATAGGCATATTATCAAATTCTTTAAGTATTTTTATTTTAAACATATTACTAACTCTAACAAATGTACTTTCTCTAACGGTGCATTTATATTGCTCTATCCATAACTCATATACTTGCTTAAAAGTCGTAATATCATTATTTAGAAATCCCTTACTTTGTATCTCTGTTTGTAGCTTAGCTTCTGCAATTTTGGCCTCTCTCTCAGTTTTAAAGCCACGTCTTGTTGTCCGCTTCTGCTTACGAGTAATTGGATCAACTCCGAGATATGCAACAAACATATACGCCGTTGAGCCGTCTTTCTTTTTATATTTCTTAATCATTGTAAATCAATCCTTTCTACTTGCCCGCATGCGTTTGATTGGATTGAACACACCTTTGAGAGTGGTTACTCATCGGTGCGGTAATAGTAATAATATTGTTGTAAGTGAATTTATAGGAGGGTAGGCGAGCTACCCAATAATTATTCTTGAAATAATAAGCAATGTAACTTATAATGTGATTAAGATAACTCGAGAAGGATTAACGCTGGGTCCCCGAATGGGGGTAGGCGAAAGCTGAGAATTCCTATGTGCCTGGGGTTATCTTTTTTTATTTTTTAAACTATCAACTAATTGTTTACTTAAGTTTTCCATCTCTCGACCTCCTTTAATTAATTACTCATCATCTTCTAATAAATTTGTTACATTAATCGTTATTTCTTTTGTAGTAGGGTTAATGCTTACATCCTCTCCATATCCTAATGATTTTACTTGAATAGTATCGTTTACTAATTTTAATGCTATTTCAACATGTTGATAATCTTGCAAAATTAACAAAGTATCTTCATTTGTCACAACATCATGTGATCCTTTTCCGTTAATAGTAACTTTCCAATCATTGAAGTACATTCTATCTTTCTCCTTTAATTAAATTTAAATATAAACGACTATGTAATGCTATATTAATGTGTAAATAGTATGTATGAACTCGTAAGCAGGAGTGGAAAATTTAGTTTAATCAGTGATTTGGTCGTATTTATCAATCAAAGTATCTATATCTTTAAGTATATTATCGTTAATATAATCATTTAATCCAGATGATTCTAGTAAAGTATTTTTCAATGTAAAATCGTTAGGATAACTATTTTTTATGATACCTAAAAAACCTTTAAATTCTGTCACTTCATCTTTAGTTAATTTATTTTCATTAGACAATATAGAGTTAAATCTTAATAATTCATTAATTATATGAGCGATGAAATGTACATTATTTGAATTGCTATCTGCAATTTTAATTCTTTTTTCAATTTCAGAATCCCTAAATATGTAATAATTATTTATTATGTCACAAGTTGTTATACCTTCTTTATTTAGATACTTTTCATATATTAAATTATCTTCAGCAATGGTTTTTAAGACATCGTTACTATAATCTTTGAAAGTATTAATAATTTTTTTCGATTCTTCGATTAGATCGCTTATAATTAAATCTAAATTATTTTCGGCAAAGTCTAGTAACTCATTATAATTAAAGATTGAATCTACTCGCATTGAAATCATTTTTTCATTAAACTCTACATTAAACTTATAATTGATGAGAATTCGATTATATAGATATTTCTGCCCTTTACTATTTAAGCACGTTAAATCATATTTCTTACTTTTTAAATTGAAATTTTTTTGTAAAAAACTAACTGGATTACCATATAGTAAATAATCTACTGTAACATTACCAATTTCTGAAATAAGTTTTAATCTTTTATTATTGGGCAAAGATTTACCTTTTTCCCACCTACGTACAATACTATCAGCTGCGTTATCTATTTTTTCGCCAAATTCTCTTAAATTATAAGAATTATTAAGTCGAATTGCTTTTATCCTATTGCCTACTTCTTGTTTATTTGGTTTTATCATATTAGCACCTCTTAGAAATAATTATAAAATATTTAAATAATAAAAACCACTAATATTAGACGTAAACCGACTATTAATTATATTTTTTAAGTATAATTCCGACGTAAACCGATAAAAAATTATTGACTTACATATATGTTGTATATATTATAAATATAAAGACGCAAACAAGCGTCTTAAAAAAGATTGGAGGTTATTTTTTAATATGAATAGTATTTTAGGATATCGAAAAATGATTGATAAAAATCAAAAAGATGTGGCAAAAATATTAGGTATTTCTGAACAAACTTATCGAAAGAAAGAAAAGGGATTAAAAGAATTTAATAAAACAGAAATGTTAGTATTTAAAAATTTGTTACATGAAAAGGGATTAAAAGATGTATCAATTGAGGATATATTTTTTACTTAAATTCCGACGTAAACCGATAAAAACGATGGAGGTTTTTGAGTGGAACAACAACCAATACTAAGTGAGTCCGCTTCTTTAGAATTAGCAAATGGCATTTTAAAACTTGCCGAACAGATAGCGCAGCAAAAGATAGAGCAACAACAGAAGCGTTGGCTCACACAATCAGAAGTTAGAAAGATGTATCGCTGCACACATGCGGATATTACAGAGTGGCAACGCTTAGGCGTTAAAGCAAGAAAACAGGGGCGGTCATTATATTATGATCGTGTTGAACTAGAGGAATTTTTACAAACGCAAAAACAATAGAAATCTTGCCCGCAAGCGAGTGAATGAGAGTAGTAGTATTAATTAATTTCGGAGGTTTTAAATGATAAAACAAATTTTTAACGGTACGGAAATTAGATTTATTGAAAAAGACGGGGAGCATTGGGCAATAGCGAGTGATATAGCTACTGTATTAGGTTTTAGAGATAGTTATACAGCAATTAGAGTATTACCAATTCATGTAAAGGATACACACAAAGTGCGTACCCTTGGTGGAGAACAAAATATGTCGATTATTAACGAAAAAGGCATTTATAGACTAATCATGCGTTCAAACAAAAAGGAAGCGGAAGACTTTCAAGACTGGATTTGTGATGTGTTAGTTGAGTTACGACAAGCAACGGGCTTAAAAGATTATGAAGCTTTCCGCATGACTGACAAGCAAATACAAAAAGACGCTATGAATAAGCTGAAAGAAGCAAATCAAACGACTAAGCGAGTAGATTACATTAAAGCAAATACAATATCAGATAAAGCAACATCAACGCTATATGGCTTTAAGAAGATGATTAAAAAAGGTGCAATGACACTTGAAATGTTAGCAACTCGACAAACAATATTAACTGATGTAGTTGATCTAATGGCTGCAAAAAATCGTTTTGGCTTAGATATTAAAGTGAGTGAAACGATTTACGGTAAATACAACAAGCAAGAAGAAGCAGAGTGATAAAAATGCTTAGGTTTCTGAATGAACTTATTTATATCTGTGTAATAACCATATTTTTAAATATGTATTCTGAATTACATTATGCGTTAGCATTTTTCTTATTCTCAAGTATGGTAGCTATTATCAAGTTTGATATTCGAGATGAACAACGCTCGTATCTCTATAAAGCATATAGAGAGCATTTACAAGACAGTAAAAGAATTTAAGTAGAATGTATCAAAATAATAAACCGCTTCTCTATGAAGCAATAGGAGGATTTAAAAATGGATAATCAAGATGTTCGAGTAATCAAAGAAATATATGAGTTATTAAATAGTGCAATAAATGATAAACGACAAATTTATGTTCATTTAGTAGAAGAAGGCAACCAAAAATGGAAAGAGACGCTTAATCGTGAACAACAATTACAATTCATTTGTGAGTTGGTTATGCAGCAAATAGAAAACAATTTCGAGTGGGAGGAATAAAAATGAATTTAGAAATTAAAAATATATTGAATGATATAGAAATAATTAAAGAAAAAATTAATGACGTAATGACGTCTTTTACATGGTTTGATGAAGAATATTTTATTCATGAGCCTAATCATGTATTAAATAAAAATGAAATTTTAGCACATGGTTATAGATATCATGAACATAGAATACAAAATACACAAACGATTGATTTAATGTGTATGTACTTAAAAGAGTTTGATAGCTTAATAGAGCGATTTAAAGAATTAGACAAAAAAGAAGCGTCTTCTATCTCCACCGACCAAAGCGAAATAGAAAACGCTGATAAATAGTTTAAGAAAACTAAAAATCTAACTGAAAGGATAACACTATGAGTGATATAAAACAATCAAATAAACAACCTAATTACTACTCTATTTTACCTGCAAACGTAAGATATGACAATCGTCTTAATGATAGCGAGAGAGTAATATTTGCAAAAATAACAGCTTTTAGTAATGAATATGGCTATTGTACTGCTAGCGATGAGTATTTCGCTAGCTTGTACGGTCATAATGAATTAACGATATTAAACAGAATTAACCATTTAAGAAAACTAGATTACTTAAAGATCACATATAAGTATATAGATAACGTATTACAAAGACAGATAGCACCAGTGTTATATGAAAGTGAGGGCGGTAACTATGAGTGATAGATTAGTTGATATTACAGGTGGATATGGAAATGTTTATAAGGAAGTTATGAAGAAAAATAATCTAAGTATTGAAGCTAAAGCAATTTACAGCTATTTATCATCTTATGCTGGTAGTAATGATATAGCTTTCCCTAGTGTAAGTCTTATATGTCATGAATTAAATATAAGTGAAAATCGTTTTAGAAAGTATAAAGATGAATTAATAAATAACGGTATTATTTCTATAAAAAGAAATAGAACAGATAATGGATTTAGTAAAAATATCTATACAATTAATCATCATTTCGTATCACGTCAATTTGTAGGGATACAAAACGTAGGCGTACAAAAGTTAGGCATACAAAATGTAGGCGTACAAAATGAAAGTACTAAGAATAACAGTATTAAGAAAAACAATTATAAGAATAACAGTGAGAAGAAAAACAGTAGTAGTAGTTACGACACAACAACAGCTTACGACTTTCTTTTGAATAATTTTGTGGAAATGCAAAACACTAATAAACAAAAAGAAGTAAGTAACCTCATACAAGATATTAAAGATAATATGCTTGATGTAGTAAAGGTAGCTACTAACTATTGTAAAGAAAATAATAAAGGGCTTAACTACTTTATAGCAGTAATTAAAAACTGGATAGCTGATGATGTAGATACTAAAGAGAAAGCACTAGCTAAAGTGACACTTAACAATAAGAAACATAATAAAACTGATGAAGTATTTGCAACAATGGAAAAAGAGTTAAATACTAACGAAAATAAAAGCCAAACTATACATGAAGCGGATAATGTTTTTACTTTTTATGAAAATAATGGATTTGGTCGTCTTAATTCTACAATCGTAGAAAAGATAGACGCATGGAGAGAAGATTTCAACGGTAATGACGATATAGTTATCGAAGCGTTAAAAGAAGCGATTAACAATAACGTTTATAAGTGGGCGTATGTGAATAGTATTTTGGTTAGTTGGTATCAAGAGGGCATTAATTCAGTTGAAGATATAGAAGCACGTAAGAAGCAAAGAAATAAATTGAATAGTAATAAATCATTTTTAGATCGTTTAGCAAATGATGAAGAAGAAAACTCACAATACAGCGAATTATTTTAAGGAGTGATTGCATGAAAAGTATTACTGATATTGACTTAATGAAGAAGTTACACAATAAAGTGATTGATATGCAACTTGACCTTAAATGTAGTAGATGTGGTAATAGATACGATTACTATAAGTTTGATAACGGACAAGAGGAACGTATAGGGTGTGATTGCTTCATGATTGAGAAAGCCAAACAAAGTACAAGCAATTACAAAGCGAAACAGAAACGGTTAGATATTGAAAGAGTATTTAAACAATCAATGCTTAATGATGACTTATTAAAGGCTCATTTTGATAACTACAAACCTACTAATTCTGACTTACTAGAAGCTAAACAAATCATGCAGAAGTATGCTGCGAACTTCTCACTAGATAATCCAACTTCTTTATTGCTTCATGGAACATATGGAATTGGTAAAAGCCATTTAGCAATGTCTATTGTAAAAGAAGTGAAGAAAAAAGGTTATACAGCTTTATTTATTGATGTAACGGAACTCATTACAGTATATAGAGATACCTATACAAAAACATCAGACGTGACAGAGAAACAACTCGATCAACTTATTAAAGACGTAGATTTACTTGTGATAGATGATTACGGTACATCATTAACCAATTATGGATTAAGTAAGATGTTTAATGTAGCTAACCTGCGAACTGGAAAACACAATATTATTACTACTAACAATACAGCAAGAGAATTAACATTAACTAAAGATAGTAAGAAGATATTTAGCCGACTAATGAAGAATACAAAGATTATTAAAATGCACGGTGCAGATTATCGGTTAAAAGATTTTCATTCATAAATAGAGTTACGGGCTATTATGTCCGTGACTTCTTTTCGTATTTAAGGGAGGGCTGAAATACCCTGTATAGTTAGTAAGATTTAAGTAATCGCTTGATAACATTTTTATAACCAAATTCTAGAAACTAAAAATTTAAAATAGAATTAATCATTTTAAAGCCTATTTTAGAGCATTAATTAAAAATTGATATAAGTTAATAGTATAAGTATATAAGACTTCTAAAATAAGCTATTACAGTGCTTAGAATTGATTTTAGAATATCTTTAATTGAAAAGAGGGTTAAAGAGATATGAAAGTATTAGAAAAAGAAAATAAAGCAATCATTGACGCATGGAATGTATTATTTGAAGATAACGACTATCAAACGCTTATTAAAGAGTTAGATAGCTTTCTTGATGAAACTAAAGCACTTAGAGAAGCGGATTATAGTAATAGTGAGATAGACAAACAACAGTTATCTAAAATCGAGAAATTAGAGAACGGATTTAAGGAATCTGCAGCAAGTAAATTACAAAGTATTAACGATCAATTATGTATTATACAAAATGAAGCATTAGAGCAAGACATAGATAATCCACATGCTGAAATTATTAAGCGACAAGATTTGCAAGCAAGACTATCACTAATAACTAATGATGAAGCGATTGCTCTTATAAAACACTTAGCACCAACTGACACTAAAATATATGAGATATATCTATACGAGAACTTAATAAATAACCGCTTCAATGAGTTAGAGAAGAAGCATATAGCAAAAGACTTCGAGAAACTTAAAGAAAAGGTGTTATATCCTTATTCAGATGAAATTGAGTATAAAAGGTTAGTAAGTGAAAGAAACACGTTAAACACACTTAAAATGAATTATTTGGGTATACCAGCAACTAAAGATGAAGCGGGCTACATTGGTGTACGTTCAGTTAAACAACGTTACTTAGATGTACTAAGCAATAATGAATAGGAGTGTATGAATGAATATTAAACGAGTGAAACATTGTTTATATTACCGTGAAGCAAAGATAACAGAATATGCACTATTAACGGAATTTAGTCCGCAGTTTATAAATTCAAAGATAAAAGGTATCAAATTGCAAATAGAAGCAATGTATTACTTAAATATCTCTCATTCATCTTCTAGTGATGTATTTGGGTTTGTATCGGTATCATATCCATTAGAGAAACTTGTTATACATATACTAGAAGAAAAGGCTAAGCTAAACGCATATATTAAACGATCAAGTAAGAAGCTAACACTATTTAAAGAAGTGGTTAAAGGATATACACCAAGCGAACAAAAAGAAATAATGTATTACATTCGTTCTAATGGTGCAGCAGTAGATAGTGAACTGATTAACCGTTTAAGATGTGATTTATATAAAGCCATTCATTCACATAAAGTGGGTGTTAAGGTGTGAAGTATGATAAAGAAGTGATTAAACGATTTGTAAAAGAATATCATAATACGACTACGATTGATGTTAAAGAGAGTGAGCTAGATATAGATAACTTCTTTGAAATTAGTGATGATGTCGAAGCGGTAAAAGTCAATGATAATATCGACAATCAAATCTTTTTTAATGAACTAGAGCAAATTGTAGATAGAGTGGGAACAGATAAAGAGTACTTTGTATTTTATTTATTGTGTCAGGGTAAGTCGTTAAACGAAGTAGGAAAGGTATTTAATCTTTCGGGAGAACGCATTAGACAAATGTATAACGGTTTGCTAGATAAGATTGTAAATGAAGCAAGTTAATACCCCCCACTCTAAACATTTAAAGAGTAAAAGTGATATTGGAGAACGGCGAGGGGTGTCTACTCTCCAAATTTATTATTTTTTTCACGCGTGAGGGGGTGGGGTATCAAATATGAGTGTAATCTATCATGAAATTGTTGGAAAATGTTGGACAAATTCAAATAGGGGCGTTCAAATACCCCCGCCTATTATTGTTATTTTGTTATATCGTTTGTTCACTTTTCTTTCAGTAAAAGTATCAATAAGATTTTAAAAATGTGGGGAAATGTTGGGATAAAATCCTTTAATAAAAAGCTATTGCTTGTAAGTAAGCAGTAGCTTTTTTCTTTAACTTTTTTTAACATCTACGAGATTTTAAATTAGTAAAAACCTTAAGGCTCTAAGGAATGCTACCTATCACTTTTTTTAGATGTTAAATTGCTGCATTTAGATCATAATTGCCCGAAAAGAATGTGACGACATCGTCATATTTAATTTAAAAATTGTGTTCAGGCGCAAATATCCAAAATGTAGGAAAGATTTTGAGAGATAACCTAGCAAATCCTAGCACGAAAAAGCTGTTACTTAATAATGAGTAGCAACTTATTTGGTTAGACTTTTTTGACTAAGCAAAGCTATTCCTCATAAAAAGAGTTTAAAAATATTTAAGTTAATCATTTTTGATTAAGTTAAGGTATTAGTCATTAATGTCTAACAGTATAAAAGTACGTGATCATTTTTGGACTTGTACTTTTAATTAATGCTAAATAATGCAAATTTTCGGAGGGGTTTAATTGTCTTTAACATGAGTTATATCAATGTATCTAGTAAATTTTAGAATTTAAAAATTAACATCTAGAAAAAGAGAGTAATTAAACAAAGGAACGACATTAACGACGGGTTAAAAAAGAACATAGTCATTTTTGACTTTATACCTTTAATTAACTTTAATTTTCAAGAGATTTAAAACTATATAGAAGCTATGAGCCTCTAAGTGTAGAAAATGATTATTAAGTTTAATAATTAAAATCAACTAAAATACTACTTATTACTGCATTTCATATTAGGTTTTCTTAGGTAGTTAAGCCTACAATGAATGTTAAGTATTGTTAAGCTGCTTTGAATAAGTGGGTGCTAAATGATGAAATATGATGAAGAATTTTAAAGAGTAAAGGGGGTATAAAGTGATGAGAAAAGGTAGAGGTAGTCGAGTTTTGAGTAAGTAGATAGTAAAATTGATTGCTATAAAAAATTAAGACTATCCAATTTTGGATTGTCCTTTAATACATCTGAAATAATCAGGAGAACCCAAATTTGGGTTTTGCTCCAAAACTATTAAATAATTAGCAGGGTCCAAATTTGGACTTTGCAAAAACCCCAAGTTTTCCCGTAGGTAGTAAAAAATGGTGCGATAAGGGATAGGTATAAAAATTATGTTGTAAAAAAATCGGAAGGTTTTCGTAAGGTAGTCAGAAAATGGGAAAGGTTTTGGGAAGGTAGTAAAAAATAATAAGGTTATATAAAGGTTACAGAGAAATAAACGTAAGTTTTCGTAAGATAGTAGCGTTTTTTAAGCCTATTTAAACCACTTAACATATATTAGGTATAAAGTATCAATACCGCTATTAGAAGCTTTCTAAAACACTCTCTGAAGCTTATAAGAGATAAACCGCTTCTATATGTTAAAACCTTACATTTACTTACTTAAAATAAAGATTAATTAGCTTATATATTCTATTATTAGTACTAGGTACTAAAACAACTTTAAAAAACTTGAAATATAGAGGGGTATTACTTTGCTAATGATTGAAAGACACGATATTAAGAAATTAGAGGACTATATAGAACGTATAGAGCAGTATCGCAAAGAAATGAAGTTTACTCATTTTGAATTGCTAAATGATACCAACAACGAAACAAACAGCGTAGTTATGAAAAATAAATATGAGAGATTGTGTAATATTGTTAATGGTGTAGATCAACTCATAGATGAAGCGGACAATGAAACTAAAGAAATTATGCGTTTTAGATATTGGGAGTGTCCGATTGGGTGTTATGAGTGGCAAGATATAGCCGACTACTTCGGTATAAGTAAAACAAGTATATTGCGTAAACGTGACGCTATAATCAAACGTTTAGCAACGCTTATAGGATATGTGTAAAGTTTAATTATGATTAAGTATTAAATAAGAGTTTAATTTGTTAGTATCTAAAGTAAAGGTTTGTTTTTCTAATTTTTTAAA
>ERZ1023217.228-NODE-228-length-11279-cov-42.237794_pt1 | contig 11279 bp, 15 predicted proteins | sample MGYA00380448_ERZ1023217 | MGnify/ENA primary metagenome ERZ1023217 (study PRJEB33173, sample SAMEA4830360) | metagenome | study: EMG produced TPA metagenomics assembly of the PRJEB25223 data set...
ACTATGCCTTTTATGTGGCAAAACTATGCCTTTTATGTGGCAAAACTATGCCTTTAACATCTTTGATTCATTGTCGCTCTAGGGGTTACATAGTGCCTAAAAAGGTTTTAAAAAGATTTATAAAAAGATATTAAAAAGTTCGGGGCATTTGACCCTTACAAATTTAAAATAAAAAAAGATACAGAAAAGTATACGAAATATAAAATAAACTTCAAAAATAAAACTCCTTTCTTTCAAAAAAATTTATCACAAATAGTATTTAAATCTTAAATGCCCTTATTTTTAATTTTAAAGGAGTATTTTGAAGTATTAGGGGTTATTTATATAGTTTTAATTACATAAAAATTTATATTGAATCTTAAAACGCAAATGAGAGCAAATTAAAAATATTTACTTTTCACAAACAAAAATTTGAGCAAAACCAGTGTCGAATTTTTAGACACTGGTCTATTTAAGTCAAAATATAATATTATTTAACAAACAAAATATCAATACAACACTCTTTATTAATTAAATCATCAATGCTTACATTATAAAAATTAGCTATATTCTTCATATTCTCCATATCGGGAACACTTTTACCTTTTTCCCATTTATATATAGTTTGAAGTGTTACTTGTAATTCTAATGCTAATTCTTCTTGAGTAAGACCTTTATAATTTCTTAGACGTCTCAAATTGTTATATAACATACTATCACCTTTTCTAATAATAGTTTTAAAAATTAATACGAAGTCATTAAATATATTAATAAATATATCATTTATATTCCTTGTGTATTATTTTACACTTTCCTTGTACGAAAAAAACAAGTTAAAAGGTGGTAAAACTATGAATAAACCTGTAAATTTAAAAAAATTAATTGCATTAACTTTATCAGTATTATTACTTTGCAGTGTTATAAGTATTTTTTATAACGAAAACCAATCTCAAGCAAAAGGAAATGGTGGATATGTTATATACAAAGTAACTAATAACAGTCCAAGAGGTTCAGTATCATATAAACAAGCTGATGTCTTTATGACAAGTAGTCAAGCTAAAAAGTTCGCATCAGAAAACTCACTTTCTATAAAACAAGCTTTAGTTAATGCAGGTCTAGGACTTATACCTGGAAATTACGCAACATATTTTGGAATTACTAAAAGTGTTGGCGACGTTGTCCAATCAAAAATGGTCTATGATCAAGCTAAAAAAGGACCTGTTCGTATTACTATGGAAAAAGGTGGTACAATAAAAAAAGTAACTAAGTGGAACGGAAAAACTAAAAAACCATCTGTATCATCATTCAATAAAGGTCAAGTTTCACAAACAGTAAAAGTACTTTCAAAAAAATAAGTTATAAGAAAGCGTATTTCATTTAGAAATACGCTTTCTTATAACATAATGTAAAAACCAAAAAACTAATATCCATACCATAGTAAAAACCTTATAATTACCTGGCAAAATATAAGCAGTAATAACTATAATCGGAACGAAAATTATTAATAGACAAAGATAGACTTTTAAATTCAATTTACTCATATTAAAATCTCCTTCTTTATTCATAGATAAACTTCAAAATTCTATTCACTACTTATAAATAACTCTAATATCTAAACGCTAATAAAACCATCTTTTTTAATATAAACTTATTTTACATTATGACAATTGCTTTATTGACGTTGAGCCTCGGAACCCTTAACAAACCCCAAAACTGTCGACTCTTCGGTTTCATAGCTCACGCTACACCGACATTCGTCGAAACAGTTTAATTAAGGGTTCTTCTCAATGCTCAATAAATTTTCTCGGCATAATAGCGATAACTTATTTTTTATTTTTATCTAAAGGTGTTCCAATAGCTAAACCAATCGCAGCACCAAAACCTGCACCTAGAGGTCCTAAGAAAACAAATAAAACACATTATAAGGTAATTTTAAGCTTTATATAACGCTTTCACAATAAAACCTAGGTTTCGGTTAGATATTGTTATTAAATGCTCTTATACGCTCTTAAAATGGCATATATAAGCATGCCAAAGAATACATAAGGGACTAGGTAAAAAATAACAATCAGATAACGCCATGCTGAATGACCTGTTTTGAGTATATGATTGATCCATTCGTAAAAATGATGGACACCTAATAAGTCGCCTAAGGGACTTAATACCATAAAAGCGATCATGACTAAAGCGACAATGAAAAACATCGCTGTGATGCCTTTCGTTAACTTGTTTAAGGCTTGATCGTATTGTTGAATCGCTGTTTCGTTAGCTTTCATACGTTCATCAATCATTTTTTTATAGTCATTATTTTCTTTTGCGAGTGTTTCTTTTTGATTTTTACATTCTGTGAGTAGGTCAGTCGTTTCTTGTTTAACATTACTTAATTCTTCTTGTATAGCTGATTGAAAATCTTGTTTTAAATTGTCAGTATCAATGCGTTGAATATAGTGTTTCGCTGTACTGATAAATCGTTTTTCGGTTTTTTGCGTTGCTTGATTAAAGTTCGAGGCCGTGGTCTCGATCGTCGTTAATAATTGTTCGTGACGCTTGTTTCGCTCGTGCTCTCTCTTCTCGATCTCTTCGAGCCTTTTCATCAGCAAGTCTTGCTGACTCTGCAGCTTGTCGGCTACGCTCAAGCTCATTTGTGTCTTGGGCGAATTGATCCCAATCTGCTTGAGTGACGCCTGTATCTCGTTCAGTTGCTTCATCACGGTTTGAAGTTGGTCGTTTTGGCTGGAATTCGGTGTCTGAGTCTCGTTCTTGTTGTCTCCGTCGTTGAATTTGTCTTTCAAAGCCATCTTCGATCCCTCCTTTATTGTAATCTTCGCCGAGTTTACGCCCACGCACCTTTTTATCTTCGGCTAAGTGTCGATAGGTAATGCTTTTGGGTGTGACACGTTCAATTTCAATACCATGTTGGTTTAAATGGTCTTTGAATTCGTCCATATTCGTGGCTTGTGATTGGTCTATCGCCTCTCTAATCTCATCTTTCCATGAATATTGGGCTGTTGATTTCGTATTAGGGTCAGCAATCGCTTTTTCCGTTTGCGTATAACGTAAGCGTGCTGTGTCTTTCTCTGGCACGCTTAAACCATGTTCCAGGCAAACCTCATCATTGAAATCTCTGACATTACGTAAGGCTTGTTTATTGTTATTGAATTTCTTACCTGTCTCGAGGTCAATTGAATTAATCACAATATGATTGTGTACATGGTCTGTATCAGCATGCGTATAGACCGCCACTTGATGATTCGGTGTGAGCTTTTCAGCGAGTGCTAAGCCTAATTGATTACATTGTTCGGGCGTGACTTCGCCAGGTTTAAACGATTGGATTATGACATGTCCTTGATTCCCATCAGTTTTACCGTATAACTCACGAGAAGCTTTAAAACTCGATTTGGCATAGTCGACATCACAATTTAAGCCACTTTTTTCGACAGCGCGTTTTTCAGCATAATTAATCGCCCGTGATGTTGATTTGGTGGCACTTAATTTAGTTGTTGCCATCATCATCACGTCGTTTTTCTATTATTTCTTGAATTAAATAACCAATGTTGATTACTCCAATAACTAACATAATTATAGCTGTTGTATATGAATGGTTATAAAAATTCCAAATTGAAAAGCCTATAGCAAGTATTAATACAAATAAGCTCGTTACTATTTCTAAATTCTTTCCCATATGTCATTCAACCTTTCACGTAATTCATTAATATTATGTTCTAATGCCTCATAATTCGGTGCGTCATATTGATGTTGATTACAATATTTGGCAATCTGATTCGCATTTGCACCCAACATACTCAAATCTTTCGCTACCGATTGTCGCGTTGCTTGATCCAATTTGGGTGCGACCAATAGGGCGCCTTGTGCCTTTTTCTTAACGAACGCAGGCACACTCATATTTAAAGTTTCAGCTGATTGTTGTAACTTTAAATATTCGGATTCGCTCACACGAAAACTAATTTGTTTCGGCGCCTTACGGTTGGGTTTACGGTTTCGCCCAACAGTTTCGTCGCTAGCCACAAATGTGTTTTGTTCGCTCATTCAATCCCACCACGCTTTCTTCGAAAGATAACTCCTTAATATAATTTTACTTTACAGGGTAAAGCAAAATTAATCAAGTCGTTAAGTGGTTTGGCAAGCATTGGCTTTGCTAGCCACTGACGTGGCAGACGCGCCAGCTTGTTGGGGATACTCCCCAAGCCCCTTATGTTTTTGCTAACGCAAAAAATGAGTGGCGAAATGCTAGCCACTCATAGTTCAAAAAATTCAAAATAATAATTATAGTTACCAAAAACATAGTTACTATAATTATTAAACCCAAATGAAAAATACAATTAAAAAAGAAATGATAATAAGGTCAAAAATGATCTTCTTTATATTCCAAGTTAAAAAGTCAGGGACACTATTAATAATTAACCCTGCTATCAATAAAACCTCACTAGCAAAGTGTATGTACTTTAAAAAAGAAAGATCAGGTAAAGGAGTGCTTTTCATAAGCGAAAAAATAACAATACAAATAAATGCTGTTCCCATAACAACATTGCCTATCTTATAATATTTTTCATAGTCTTCAGTTTCTCTTAAAAGCATTTAATCACTCCTAAGCCGAAATCCAATTTGTTTTAACTTTAAATTTTGTTTGAAGTATATACCAAAGTCTTATCTTTGAGTGCTTTTTTATCCTGTTTATAAAAAATCTGCAAATTGTTCGCGATATTTAACATGTAAAAGAGAGCCCAACACAAAAGTAATTAAAAGGAAAGCAAGATTATATAAAGATAGTTTCCAATGTGTTATAAAAAACCAATTTTGATATAGAATTGCCGCTCTATAACTTTCAGCTATAAAATAGATAGGATTAAATTGTATAACCTTTAAAACTAAAGTATTTGTCGGTAAATATAAGATTGAAGATATAAAAAATATTATTCTCATAAGAGCTTGCATAAGCATTTGGACATCTCTAATAATTACAGCTAATGTTGAAGTTAATAGTGTTATTGTCATTGTCAGTAACAAAGTGTAAGGGATAAAAATTAATAATTGTAATGTATATATAGTAGGGTAGTATCCATTTAAAGCACATATAAGCATAATTAAAATAAGTAATAGTATATGAGTGTAAAATTTACTCAAGACGATATAACTAGATAATATAGATAATGGGAAATTCATTTTAGCTACTTGCTTATATTTGCTAGTAACTGCTTTTGTACCATTTAAAATACCTTGATTCACAAAAAACCACATACTTATTCCTACAATTAACCAAAAAATAAAAGGTATATTCTCAACAGTTCTATTATTTCTGAAACCTAAACCAAAAATAAACCAATACATAAAAATTTGTATTGAAGGATTAATTAACTCCCATGCTGTTCCCAAATAATTATTTTTGTTAGAAATTTTCATTTCAAATTGTGCTAATCTTTTCATTAAATATAAATTATTAAAATGTTCTTTTAATATAAATAAAGATGATTTCATAACATTAAGTTACCTTTCTAAGATTATTAATATTATAAATGAAACCTAAAAAAAAGGTAAAGCAATTGTTTATTGCTTTACCTTTTCTATTTTAATTATGGAGTTGTACAAAATTCACTGTTTCCGACTGGGAAGCAATTATGTTTGTTACCATTTCCTTTATGTTTTTTCTTTTTAGATTTAGCAAATGCTTCATGAGAGTTATCATTCATAAAACCAGTTGAAGCACTTGCATACGATAGTGTTGTTACTAATGAAAATGCAATAAGAAGTTTAGATACTTTTTTCATTTCTACCCCTCCAAAATATTAATTTAAAATAAAGATATCACAATTTTAACAAAAATCAAGTGTATAAAAATATAAATTTATTAATTAGTTTCGGAATATATTTTTAATGTTCTGTTCATTTTTGCAAAGTATACGTATTCTATACAAAATCACTACCTATAATTAACTAATTATGTAAATTAAAAATGAGGGAAAAGCAGTTATACAGCTTTTTCCTCATTTTTATATACAGCTTAAATTATTATCGCCTTGAGTTATATATTAAAGATGCGATACCAAATGCAACTAATAGCATTGGAAATATATATACAGCATAGACATCTGTTTTTATATAAAATTTAAAGAGTAGAAAAATTAAAAATGCTACAACAAAATAAACAGGTATAAAACTACGTTTCCAAAATATAGAATTTTCCATCAAATCACTCACATTAAATTTTATTTAGAAACATGAAGCAGCAGCACCGGCCATACCACCAGTACCAAGTCCACATTTCAATCCTTTCTTCCAACCTCTAGTTTGTGTACTTTTATCTTCATTAATTACATCTAATTTTAAATTATTACCATCTTTTTCATAAGCTAATATCACAGGTTTTCCATTTTTATCTTTAGTTTTAGTAGGTAGTTCTTCTGTTTTACCAGTCGATTTATCTATTAACTTTGCATTACCATTATCGCTAATTTTATAAGATATATTTTTATTTAGTTTAATGTTAGCTTGTGATTGATTAATTGGTTGAATTTTTACAGTGTTTTCAGTACTTTCTTGCTTTTCTGATGCTTGAGTAGAGTCTGTATGAATAGTATTAATTCCAGCTACAGATCCTGTTAAAACAACTGCACTCATTAATAGTTTAGAGATAATATTATTTTTCATATTGTTTCTTCTTTGTTATGTATTATAAATAAAAGGTAACAAATTAAATAATTTAACAAATAATCTATTCTTAGATGTTGAAAAATAATTCTCAAGTGTCTTTTTTTAAGGATTAAAAATTATATAGATTTTCATAATACAATATTTATACATTTCAACTACCTATAATAGTTAATTATGTCAACTCAACACAAAGGGACAAACGCTGAAATGACGGCGTTTGTCCCTTTTATGTGAATTCATGGATTATTCATATTTTATACATTCCCTTAACCACACGTTTTCATGCATTTTCATTAAGAGAATTTTTGTATCTTTATTCAGTCTCAATTGTTTACTTTTTTAGACTCTTTTTGTTTTACTCGTTTTTTTGTAAGGAATATTAATATTGCAATTAAAATGTTTATAATACCAGCAATTAAAATAGCTAAACCTATGAGACTGAAAAGAAAATCAATGAACGGTATAAAACGAGCAATGTATATCAAGAATGAAGCTATAATCATATAGATAATGCCACCTATAAATGGGAATAAAAGAGAAGTATAGCTTTTGAATATATTTGCGACGTCTTTATCTGTCATTTTATTAAAAAATAAGAGCGAAATAGGAAGTAATAATAAGGTCATTTCAAACAATAAGTCTGAATTTAAATGGATTGCGAATCCATAGCCTTTGAAGTAGTTTCTAAATGCGATACATAGCATGATGATTAATATTGAAAAATCAAATTCTCTACTACCACTTTCGTCTAAATCGAATAAATGTCTTTTAACTTTCATAGTAATCCCTCGCTTTGAATGATTATTTCAATTTCTTTTTTAATTTTTCTAAGCCTTTAAGCTGGTTTTCTAAGATGTGAAGTTGTTTATAAAAGTGAGTGTATGATTGTGTTGTTTTCATTGAATTACGTTTATTACTCATTTGGCGTGACAATTCTTTGATTTGTTGTTCTTTTTCAGCAATACGTTGATTCACTGTTTTAAGATCCATAATAACCTCCTTGACATTTTTATATAAAAAATAAATACAAAACAATAATGATAAATATTTTATTATTATACATTCTAACACTAAAATGTATAATAATGTTATTTGTATGTAAATTGTCATTAAAAATACCCAACTAATCAAAATTGATTAGTTGGGTATTAACAATAATTGAGCGCCTAAAATTCATCTATTTTCTAGACGTTGGTGATGTTATATGTTCAAGTGTTGCATACTGTATGCATGTATATTGTATGCGGGCATACATATCATGTGAACTCGTACAGTACAGAGAGATTTTGTTATAATTGGGAAGTCGTCTATCTCTCAGACGTCAATTTGACGTAGAGAGGAGGTGCGTGCTCATGACTGCAATATTTGTTTATATCATAGTATCTATTTTTATAGATTGCTGTGGTGTGTTGTTTCGCTTTTGGCTAGAACAACGCAGTAAAAAATAGGCGACATAGCCAAACACCTAAAAACCCCAACCTATGGCAGTAGGTTGGGGTTTGGTGCGTTCATGACGCAATATTTGTTAAATCTATTATATTCTTTCTTATACTTTTTGTAAACGGAGGGAGAAGGATTTGAACCAACGCGAGCAAAAAGCTCCTACCAAACACAAAGTGTTGGCCTCTTAAACCAGACTTGAGTACCCCTCCATAATAATATTAAATTTGTATATTATTTACTTTTAATATAATATTATAAACGGGGTCTGAAGTCAAGGAGGAAAATTCTTTGATGTTAAAAAAATTAATTACATGCACTTTATTATCTTCGATAGCGCTAACAGGTGTTAATATGTTGGAATATAGTCCAAAAATTGATCAAAATCATATCGCTCAAGCAGCAGAAATCGATAAATATCCACGGCCGATAAAAAAACAACAGCCAAACTATCATACGAAAAATAATTGTACGTGGTACGTACATAATAAAAGGAATCAAACAAAAAGATATCTTCCATCTAGTTTTACAGATGCAAAAAATTGGCTTAATGAAGCCAAAAGAGCTGGATTTGCTACAGGTAAAAAACCCATAGCTGGCTCTATTCTTCAAACTTCTAAAGGCGGTGGTGGTTATGGCCATGTCGCTTTTGTTGAAAAAGTAAATAAAAATGGAAGTATAAAGATTTCAGAATACAATTACAATGTACGTTTAGGTTATGGCACTCGTACTTTAACTAAGAAACAAGCTGCGCAATACAATTATATTTATTAATTAGAACTTCAGACCCTAAATCCTGGAGCCCAACTCCAGGATTTATATTTTAAATGAAAAAGGTGGAAAAATGAAATTTGTTACATTAACAGAACAAGAATATCAATTATTTATAGAAAAACATGTTGTACATTACACGCAATCTATTGAACATTATAACTATAGACAAAAACATAAAAAAGACGTCCATTTGGTAGGTGTTAAAGACAATGAGGAAGTTATAGCTGCGTGTTTACTATCTGAAGCACAAGTTTTAAAAATATTTAAATATTTTTATTCTCACAGAGGTCCAGTATTAGATTTTAACAATGAAAAATTAGTTGAATGTTTTTTTACTGGGTTAACTCGATATTTAAAACGACATAAGGGATTATTTGTTTTAGTTGATCCTTATATATTAGAAAATAATAGAGATGCAGATGGACGTATATTGAAGTCGTACGATAATTCCAATTTAATAAATCAACTCAACCATTTAGGCTATCAATATCAAGGTCATAGTATAGGCTATTCTGATACAAGCCAAATACGCTGGTTATCTGTTTTAGACTTGGAAGGCAAAAACGAAAAAGACATTTTAAATGAAATGGATTACCAAACTAGAAGAAATATTAAAAAGACATACGAGATGGGTGTAGAGGTTAAAACACTAGACATTTCACAGACAGACCAATTCTTTGAATTGTTCCGAATGGCAGAAGAAAAGCATGGCTTTAAATTTAGAGAGAAAGATTATTTTGAAGAAATGCAAAACATCTATAATAATAATTCTGCTTTGAAATTAGCGTATATAGATTTAAAAAAATACTTAAACCAGTTAAATAACAAAGAGTTAGTGCTTAATGAACAAATAGAGGAAATTAAAGCAAAGCTAAAAGATAACCCGAATTCAAAAAAGAATAAAAATAAGTACCAAGAATTAAATAAACAATTAACAAGTAACCGAAAGCATATTACAGAAACTGAAAATTTAATCAAAATTGACGGGGACATACTTCATTTAGCGTCGGCATATTATATCTGGAATAAAGATGAGGTTTATTATTTATCAAGTGGATCTAACCCTAAATATAACCAATTTATGGGGGCATATCGATTACAATGGGATATGATAAAGTTTGCATTAAATAATAATATACCGAGATATAATTTTTATGGGATTACTGGAGATTTTAGTGAAAATGCTGAAGATTATGGTGTGCAGCAATTTAAAAAAGGTTTTAACGCCCATGTCGAAGAATACGTTGGAGATTTCATCAAACCTATACGCCCTATTTTTCACAAGGTTTATAAGTTACTTAAATAACACAATAAAATTAGGATGTTCCTATATAGAAACATCCTAATTTTATTGTGTTATTTATTATTCCCAATCTAATTTAAGCTGCTTTAAAAATTCTTCTTTATCTTTTTCTAGTTGGGGATCAAAATCGCTTTGGAGTTGTTGTCCATACGTTCGTTCTTCTAACCATTTTGGCGTTTTCTCACGACTAATATATTGTCTCGATTTACCTATATTCGCCATTTGTGGCTTTTGTTTACTGTGAATGCGTTTCTCAGCATCAAAGGTAAACTCTAACCACTCAATTTTACGACCTTTTTTCGCTTTAATTTTATTAATATGAAGATTTTTAAATATCGTAGATAGTTCTTTTATGATTGGATTTAGAACAAATTGATTAATATTAGACATTCTATAAGAATTGGGAATATCTAGACGTTCTCTAAAATCTTCAATTTTAATTTTCATATAACCAGTGTGTTTGTATTGTTTAAGTATTCTAAACATATTTTTGGCATAAGTAGATTTGAGATGTGTCATTTCTTTTAATTCAAATTTAGTAAAATTACTAGTAATGGAGTTTAAAATATATTTTAAATCTGGAGAAGTAGCAATTTCTAAATATCTTTCAGATATATCAATTTCATATTTATAAAACAGAACGAACTTTTTTATTTTCGTTTCTGTTCTAATAGTATATCGAATATCTAACATTTTATCATAAACTCTTTGTAAGTCATCTACAAATCTGTTTATATTACGTGTTTCTGGACTATAATTACTTAATTCTTTCAGTTCATCAAAAGACAAATGTAATGTATTAGTGTCTTGCTCTTTTAATTTATTACACATGGCAAAAAATAAGTTAATTTCAGTTGCTGTAAATCGTCTTAAAGGCACTAAGTTCATTTCGTTTTTATATATAACGGTTTCTCCACTCATATAATACTCCTTTTATACAAAAAGGCATAGCAACAAAAAAACTATGCCTTTTTAATTTTAAAAATATATTTATAAACCTTACCAATAAAGTAACAAAACATAAAAGGCATAGCAACAAAAAAACTATGCCTTTTATGTGGCAAAACTATGCCTTTTATGTGGCAAAACTATGCCTTTTATGTGGCAAAACTATGCC
>ERZ1023217.231-NODE-231-length-11272-cov-17.603637_pt1 | contig 11272 bp, 18 predicted proteins | sample MGYA00380448_ERZ1023217 | MGnify/ENA primary metagenome ERZ1023217 (study PRJEB33173, sample SAMEA4830360) | metagenome | study: EMG produced TPA metagenomics assembly of the PRJEB25223 data set...
CTTGATTGACAATCGCAGTTTGAAAAGCACTAAACTTTTTATTAGCACATTGGAATTGCACAATGTCGTCTTTGTTAAGTTCTACTATTCTCACATTCTCCATCTACCTATCCCCTTACCTTTGGAAATATGTCATTCTCTACTAAGTATCTAAACCACTTACTACTCACTCTATGCTTTTTAACTAATTCTTCTGAACGTCTTGCTCTTGCGATACGTTGCTCACGTCTTTTGCGTTTCAGTTCTCTTTCAAATGATGCTCTGATGTGCATAAGTTCGTTGTACTCTCTCTCGCTTAAAGCACCGTATCTTTCCTTGTTACTTAATCTTTGTTCTCTGTTTACTAATTCGGTGTTATTCATCAATTATCCCCTCCGTCAATGCTCTTTCTATCGTCCAACCATAGTTCAATCTATTTCTGATTGCTCCTTTTGTAATACCGTGTTCAAGAGCATACTCGAGTTTATCTAAAGGAATGTAGTGCATTTTGCCTTGAATTACCATGAGGTAACGTTTCTTGCCGTGTACTTTTACAACATTTCTCATACGATCACTTCCATCCTTCCGAAATTAAACTGACATCTTCTACACTGGTAATATCTAATCGTGTATCGAACTCATCAGGGTTATCTGTTGCTAAGTTCATTACACGAGTTTCTTCGCTTTCTGTTTCACTATCAGCATCAATATAAGCTGTACCTTCAATTACGAAGTTAACTTTTAGTTTTGCCATTACTCATCACTCTCTTTCGTAATTTCGTCATATGCTTTTAATAAGAGTTGTGCAGTTTCAATGAAATTTTCAATACTGAGTTTGTTGTCGAACATTAATTCAATTCTTCCGAATTCTTCGTTAATAATTGGTTTTTTATTTCTGTAACAAACATCAAAAGCATTTTGACAACCACTTGTTATTCTCATTCCTACTTTTTTATTTTCTTTGTTGTAAACGCCATTAAGTAAACTATTTAAAGAAAACTCATGATTAACATCTACTACTTGTTTCGATTTTTTAATTTCTTCGCATACTCTTTCAAATTTATCTTCTGGCATATATTCTTTTGCAAACTCTTTCCAAATGTTATCCATTCTTCATCTTCTCCTTCTTACGCTTCCTGCGTACCTTCCACAATTTCGATTGCTTCTTCCACACTTCTTGCTACGCCATATAAAATGTTTTGTGTTTCTGCAAAGTCTTTAAATTTCTCTTGTTCAGGTCTCAATCGTCCACTTTCCGTTTTTACTTCGATTGCTATAAACTTGCCATCCGATTTACGATAACCGAATGTATCGGGAAAGCCTTTAGGGAGTAATTTGATTATTCTGTTATCTTTTGTCTGTACTTTTCCAGCATTCGCTCTCCAAAGTCTATGGCCACGTTGATTGATTGCTAAGATTATTTCATTTTGTATTTTTTGTTCTGACACTTGATCACCTCGATAATGTAGACCAAAATGTATACCTAAAATAGTCTCTAACTCTTACTGCTGTAAGGTTTTAGGATAATCATGTATACCTAACAATAAAAAGTTTCTCTATAGAAATATATATACATATATAATCTTTTATATTTTTGTATAGGACTTTTATATACATAGGTATACATGGTATACATAAAAGTATTAAAAAGCTTGATATATCAATACTTACAGACTATAAAACTATGAAAATAGGTATACATTTAGGTATACATTTTTTTAATTTAATCCACGTAAACCTGGATATTTCTCAACTAGTTCAACACCTAAATAATTAACACCATTAGTCATTCTTTTACTTCGGAATTTCTCTTTTAATTTCTTGCCAAATTTATTTTTATCCATTTTGTACTCGTTGTTTTCATCTGCCCATTTCTTGTATTCTTCATAAAGTGCTTTTCCTGTTTCTCTAACACCCTCTGCTCTCTTGCACTTTTCCTGAATGAACTGCTCAACAACATCCATTTCAGTACGATAAGTTTGACCAGCGTCTTTTAACTTCTCTGGCAACTCAAGTCCCTCTCTCATCCACATATATGCGCCTTCTGCCATCCAATTTAAGATTGCAGGCGCTTCTCTTAGTAATTTATACTTGAGATCTTTATCAACTTTTTCTTCAGGTATTTGCACATCAAATGGAATTAACACTAATCTTCTCCAAATACCATCATCTGTTCCTCTGATGATTGGTTTATGGTTTGTTGAAACCCAAATCTTAAACTTAGGTGTATATTCAAATTCTTCGGCATATAAGAAACGTGCTGTGACTTTATCTCCACCAGTAATTTGTTTGATCAAACCTTCATCAAATCTAAAACCTTCATTAGGTTCAGAACTTGTGACAAATCTCGCTTTACTTAAACGAGCAATATCTGTGTTAACGTTGTCATTTTTCTTTACCATTAACGATTTAGCTTGCATGTTGTTCGAATAATCACCTAGTATTTCTGCAATCGTTTCAACAAAAATACTTTTACCATTTCGGCCTTTACCAAATAGAATGAACATGACTTGTTCTCTTGTGCTTCCAGTTAATGAGTAACCTAATGCTTTTTGAATGTATCGAATTACTGCTTTATCTCCTGCAAAAATGTCGTTTAAAAAATCTAGCCATACAGCAGGTTGCATTTTTTCGCTATAGTCTGTATTAGCAATTTGAGAAAACATTCGATTAATATCGTGCTTATAAAGTTCTCTACTTGTTAAATCAATATAGCCATTTGCAACGTTTAAAAGCATGTCGTCTTTATCAAACTCATCAGGTGTCACTGTTTTTCTGTGCATTAATTCGTTCATGATGTTTTTCTTGGACTGTGTACCTCTAGTTTTTTTGTAGTATTTTTGAAAAGCTTCTCTAGCTTCTTCTTCTGTTACATCTTCACTATGAAGTACTTTTTCGTTTTTGATACTTTCAATCATTTCATCAATGAGCTTCCTAATAGCGCCTCTATCATCAACTTTCCATTTCTGACCGTCATAGATATAGAATTTATTAGTTATATAACTGTGTTTATATAAGTGACCGTATCTATCGATAAAACGATCAGCATTTCCTGTGTCGTCATAGCTGCGAATCGGATATTCTTTATCTTTCTTTTCAGCATCAAATATGTGACTAAGCGCATATCTTAATGGATTTTCTTCTCTTTCTTGTTTAGGGGTATAAATATTATTAACTTCATTGATTGCTTTAAATAATGTTTGTTCACCATAGGTAGAGTTCTTACGTTTCTCATCCCACTTATCACGATATAAATTAGACTGTCTGAAAATACTATCCATTTGTGAATAATCTTTTGCACACCAGAAAGCTAAAATATTAGCGAGTGCCATATCTGCTTCAGAATGAGAAGTATAATAAGGTTCATAATTCCCTTTCATTAAGTCATCGAATAGCTTTGCTTGTTTTGAATTGTAAATTTCATTAATTACATCAATTTCTGAAAGGTTATGAATATTTTCTTGGTAGTTGTTTGTAGTTGGATATTTAATAGTGTTATCTGGTAGGTATTTGTTATAAATAGTTTTAAATACTTGTTCTGACACTTCGGTAACGTCTTTGTATTTACCGATATTTTTTCCAGTCATTGTAAAGAAACGACCACTATCGTACATTTCAATATTGCCTTTACGTCTACGACTTCCTGGAATCTTTCCTTTTACAATAATGTGCAAACCGTTACCACTAGGACTAACTTCTGTATAACTTTTAAATGCCTCGTTAAATCCGCTTACAATATTGTCTAACTTATCACCTTGTTTAAATCTATGAAGATCATCGTCAATATCATCAATATCAATGCCGAGATAGGGAGGTTCAAAGAAGAACCCTATCCCATCAACACCTTCGGCATTAACTGCTGTTTCATAACTGGACCATGTACTTTTATCGTTTGATTTAGCGAACTCACCTGTCGCTGCATTAAAAGGTATTTTAGTACGCTTACCGTTTCTATTCTCAAACTTCCATACACACCAGTTATTGAGTTGTTTTAATTCATCTGGAATATTAGAAAGGTAAGTCGTCATCATTGATTTCTGCACCACCTGAGAACTTATTGTTGCTTGGTTTATCATCATCTGACTTCCACTCATGATTCACTTGTGGAAATTTAGTGTTTTTAAAGTTCCATGGTGCTACTCGATTAGTGATTTGCTTTTCACCTTTATATTCGTTTTCTTCTTGCTTAACATAAACTCTTACTGGTTTACCTCTGAACATATCTAGTAACTGTTCAAAACTTTCAATAGGTGTACCTTCTGGAACACCGATACCGTTTAAGTAGTGCATGAAGTTATCCATTTTATACTTATATTGACCATCGATTGTGCGTTTCCATTCATCAACAAAAATCACTCTATTAGCATATTTAGCTTGTAATTCTGATGTTTTCTTTAAATCATTTCTTACAACAAGTTGTAACTGTGTTTCTTCTTTTCCATTTTTAGTTGCACGTTCTGTTGCACTTTTAATAACCACTTCGTATTCGCCTTCAGGTAGTGGACTGAAATCGTTGCTTTCTAAATTTGAGTAATCTGTAGTAAATAATGCCATAGTATAAAAACTCCTTTTTAATTGTTATATTTTTGTTTAATTGGTTTTAAGTCTGCATATAAGACTGGGAATGGTGCTTGTTTGTAATATGGATGATTAAATTTAATCCATGATTCTTTATAGTTATTCGCTTTTGTATAGAGGTAGTAGTCCTCTAACGTTTCTAAATCCTTTTTGTCTTTTAAATCTTTGCTGTATCGTTTAATTGTGTAATCAACTTTAAAAGGCTTGATGTCTGTAAGTTCTGCTTGTTTATGTTCTAACTCTTTCTTTTCTTCTGTTTCATTTTTATGGCCACAATTAGGACATTCATCTAATTCAGAAGCATAGACAGTAAAACATTCAGGACACTCGGTTAACTTTGGTGCGTCATTTTCCTTTTTACTACGTTTCTTTTTGTAGCCTTTAAAATACTTATTCCAATCATGTGGCGTATCAGGTAAGCCATGTCTTGCATAATTTCCAACATGATCAATAATCAAAGCCTTTTTATTAGGTTGATATCGCATTGATCGCATTGCTTGTTGCATGAATAGTACAAGCGAATCTGTTGGTCTTGCTAAAATCACACATGTACAATCTGGAACATCAAAACCTTCTGAAATTAAATCAACATTACATAAAATCTTGATAATGCCACTTTTGAAGTTCATCATGATTTCATTTCTTTTAACCGCACTCGTTTTAGCATCAGCATGTTCTGCGTAAATACCAGCATTTCTAAATTGTTCTGCGATATTTTCACTTGCTTCAACACTATGTGCGTAAAGAATAGTTTTTTGACCGTTTGCATATTTTTTATAGTTTTCTACAATATCGCCGTATATTGCTTTAGGTATCGCTTTATCCATCGATTGTTTTGTATAGTCACCTGTACTTGATTTCTTTAATTTACTTTCATCTGCAAGCACAACACTCTTGTAATCGTAGTCCGCTAATTTGTAGTTATTAATTAACCACTCTACTGTTGGACCTTTTACCATTTCATCGTAAATATCTGTAAAACCTTTACCATTAGCACGCCAGGGAGTTGCAGTAAATCCAACTCTTAAAGCGTTAGGAAAATAATCGTAAATATCTTTGTAAGTTTTTGCTCTACTATGATGTGTTTCATCAGTAACGATAATCTTAGGTGGTGTAAGTTCAGATAAAATATTTTTTGCACGTTTTTCTGAAAGAATATCTACATGAGTTAAATCGACACCATGTTTTTTTAAAGTGTTCTCAATTTGATAACTCAACTCTTTACGATGAACAATAAATAGGATGTGACTACCTTTGTTCACAGCATTTTTTACAACTTCTGCAATCATGACCGATTTACCACTTCCTGGAGGACTTTGAATTAGTACACCAGATTTTTTTAGTAATATATGTCTTGCTTGATCAACGAGATTTTCTTGGTAGTCATAGAGTTTAAACTCCGTCATCCACATCACCTACTGTGAACAGTTCTTCCTGTAAACAATGTTCTCTATTATCTAATTGATTTTTAGCAAATACATTGTTGCTGGGACTTAATATAAAACCACGTTTGCCTGATTTTTCGTTGAAAACTAATCGAGCAACAACTTGGCAAAGACCTGCGACATTATCACGAATAGTTTTACGAATATCTGGTACTGCTTGAGTAATTTGTTGTCCTGCTGGTGTATAAGATTCGAAGTTTGTTTCCCAAGCAATAAATACAAGTCGTTTTCCTAGCGATTGTAAGAAACGCAAACTATCAATTGTAAAGAAGTCTACACGTTGATAATGTGACATTTCTGGAACACGTTCGTTTTTACCGTTACGCCCTAAATTAGCAAGCATTGAACGGAATAACTCTGAAATGTTGTCAATGACAATAGTGTCATATTGATCAACTGTTTCTTTATTTTTACTAAGCCATTTCATTAATTCGCCCCACTCTTCCCACGCTTCGTGAGTATTGAATTCTAAAATGTCGATGTTCTCATTACCTTTTAAAGGTCGTTCTGATTTGTCCACATTGATATAAAGTGTCTTGCCAGGTAAGAAATTTAATGTGTGTGTTTTACCTGTACCAGGTTTTGCATATATGAGATATGTTGATTTGTCTGTGGTAATTTCTTTAGCGTTTGAAATATTAAATTCCATTTATTTCACCACCAAACTTGTTGAACTCACTAACTCTGCACCTTCAACATCAGCACCTGCTAAAATATCTTCTTTCATTGTTTTTTTATCGTATTTATCAGGTTGCGGTATACGGTACGCTTTATCGATAAGTGCTTCATTTGTAATATTTACACTAGGTTGATTATTGCGTTTGTAGATATAGTTAGTTGATGTTCTGTAGTTATCTCTTTGCTGCACCTCTAAAGCGTCTTGTAAGTGTTGTTTTAATCTACCGATAAAATTATTCTTTTGTTTCTTCAGTGCTTGTAGACGTTTAATCTCTTTATCAATTGCGTCTGTGTCAGCTTCTATACTTCTGATTAAGCCGACTGTATTATCCACTTTGGTATTCATATCTACTTCAATACTGTCTAACGTATCTTGTAAATCTTCGATAGAATAACCTTCGTCCAACATATTAAGTAGTTGTCGATGCTTTGTTGATAAGTTATAAAGGTTAGCCATTAGTTAGATCCTCCATTTCTTTTTCGTCTAACATCTTCTGTAATCGATTAGCTCTTGCATCTGCGTTTTTATATAATTGGATATAAAGCTTAGTATCTTTTCGTAAATCTTCGATATGCTCTTCAAGCGCTTCGTTTCTGCGTTTTAAGTGTTTATAGTCATTGCTTAACATTGCTAAATCAATGCTATCTTTAAGCAAAATTTCATATTCGCCTCTTGCGAGAATAATATTGTCTTGCATAACGAACCTCCGTTGTTATATGATTAAGTTGAATATAATTTGTTAACTGTTTGGCTGTTACTCATTGGCGTGGGTATCAGTCTTTTTTTGCGTAGTAACAAGTATCGAAGAATACATATGTCACTACTGCTACGATCGCTCCAATACCTAGTGCTTGCATAAAGAATAATCCTGTAATTGTAAGTGCAGTAGATAAGGCTAAAAACATTAAGCCACCGATCAATATACTTTTATCTTCGTTAGTCATTTCATCACCTCCTTATAAGTCACTTTCTTTAGTCATTAGTTGATTTTCGATATAGTCGATTGCTTTATCTACTTTGATGTAGCGTTTAGCACCTTTACCAAATCGATACATACATGCTTCTTGAAAGCCTTTGTTACATGAGATTTTTTTCTCAAAGTCGTCTTTTGAAATACCACTGATTTCAATAAACTTTTTCACATCTGCAAAGCCGATGAATTCCATGTGAGCGTCCTCCTTCTTTTTTCAACGCCCACATTCAACGTACAGTCTTGGCAATGACCTAATCATGTATTATGGTGTGGCTCATATCGTCGCTCACTCTCGCTCTTATACGCTCAATGTGAGCGTTGAAATCGTTATTTAATTAGCTAGACACTTTTTCTTTACGTCTCGTTTTTGAGACATTGGAGTTAAAAAAATAATCGTCCATACTAATATCTAAAACATCACAAATAGCACTAGCTTCATCAATAGTGAAATTACTCTTATTTTTATTGATCTTCTGACTAAATCTTGCTGGCGTCATTCCAATCATACACGCTACTTCCTTGTGCGAATATTTACTTTCATCAATAAAGTTTCTGAGTTTTTGATAGCGCTTAGTATTCAATTTTTCTCACCTCTTTCGTCTCATTTATGAGATTACACTAAGAACTATACACGCTTATATTTTTAGTGTCAACAAATAAATTTCATTTTTGAGAAATAAATTTGTAAAATACGTTGCATTTTTGGGAACAAACTTATATAATAAGTTTGTAAATTACAAATCAAGGAGAAAAAACAATGACAAAATTTTCGGATAACCTTTCTAACCTTAGAAAAGCTAATAATTATTCTCTAAAAGAATTAAGTGATAGATTAAATTCAAAGTACAACGTTAAGTTCTCTAAAGCATCAATTGATAGATGGGAAAAAGGAACAACAAGTCCTTCTATGGAACACGCTAGTGCTTTATCTGATTTCTTTGGAGTATCTTTAGATGAATTAAGTGGCCGTGAGGAATTAGTGGTTGAAGAAAAACCTAATCATTTAGCAGCACATCTTGATGGTGATTTAACAGACGAAGAATGGCAAGAAATTCTTGATTACGCTGAATACATAAGAAGTAAAAGAAAATAAAGGGTGTTTTATGTGGGGAAATACGAGGATATGTTAATTGAACATGACTATATTGAAGTCATCGAATGTGATAACTTACCTAAAAGGTTATCTGGTTTATGGCTTGGGGATATGATTTTAATCAATCGTAATATGCCTATCACTTCCAAACTTGAAACACTTGCAGAGGAGCTTGCTCATAACGAACTTACATATGGAAACATAGTTGATCAAAGTAATTTTAATCATAGAAAATTTGAAGGTTATGCACGTAGGTTAGCCTACGAAAAGTTAGTCCCTCTCAAAGATATCGTAAAATCTTTCTTACAAGGCATACATAACTTGTATGAACTTGCTGATTATTTTGAAGTAAGTGAATCGTTTGTACTTCAAACTTTGAATCATTATCAGCAAAAATTCGGACACTCAACTCGTTGTGGTAAATATGTAATTCAATTCGAACCATTGCGAGTGTTTGAATATAAAGATATATGAATATTACATGTTAAAGGTGGTGAATGGGATGAAGGAAAAGTTTTGGAAAAAAATCAATGAGTCTGAATACGCAAATGAAGTAGTAGATTTTGAATCCGATTGTATGCCTACTATCGGAGATAAAGTGTACATGTCAGGTGGTTTATTAATAACTTTGGATTCTATTTTGATTATAACAAGAAAAGGAATCTTTGAATTTAAAATATATGAACTAGACGACATTAAACTTCATAATAAATTCTTAGAAAAAGGGATAATTCTTCATAGTTGGAAAAAAGAAATAAATATCAAAATAAATTTTAATGACGAAAGAGATAGAAAACACTTTTTCAATCAATTTAAAGAAACATTTGAGCGTTTAAAAATAGAATTTGATAACGAAAATAAAGACATACAGGATCATAACTATAACGAAGAAAAAACTAGCGAAAAAGTACATTCTAACAAATTACCATATGAAGAGTTGAAGCAATTAAAAGAATTACTTGATATGGGAATTCTCACTCAAGAAGAGTTTGATAATAAAAAAGCTCAACTTCTAGATAATTATTTATAAACAATGATAAACAACTTCAATATCAAATCAAGCATGATGATGAAGTTAAGATTATCGGTAAGGTTGTAAGCAGTCAGAAATTTTATTAATGTGGTACACATTTTATATGTATCACTTTCTTTACTAAAAATAAATATGGTGCTACTATAACAATATATCAGGGAATTATTCCTAAACTTTTTTCATATTCGCTATTCATATTTGAATAGTAAACTTGAAATCTTATAATTATAAGTGGCACCTATTTTATATAGGTGTCTTTTTTTTATGCTATGAATTTTGAGGTACTCCCACGTACCCTTATTATTTTTTTACTTTTTTTAAGGAGAAGTGATAAAAATGGCTTCATTTACAGTAACAAAACGAAAAAATAAGAACTCTACATCATGGCAATACGATGTAAAACACCCTTCTTTCAAGTCAGGTAAGAAACGTAAATCAGGATTTAAAACAAAAGCTGAAGCAACGAATGCAGCACAACAATTGATTAGAGATTTAGAGGATGGTAACGCCCTCGAAGATAACAAAACATTCTCATCATATTATGAAGAATGGCTTCTAATGAAAAAGAAACGTGAATTATCGCCACGTCAATATTACTGGTATAAGCGATCATTAGATTTATTTAAAGAATTTTTCGGAGAAAATATGTTAATAAAAAATATCAAACGCTCTGAATATCAAAAGTTTCTAAATAATTACGGCAAAGGTCGAACAGATGAAACGGTAAGAAAAGTGAATAACTGTTTAAAACAAGCACTTAGAGATGCAGTATATGATGGCTATTTAAAAAAAGATGTAACTTATAATGTGATTGCAAAAGGCACTGTGGAAGCTAAGAATGAAAGATTTAAATTTATGTCTATTACAAATTATTTAGCTATGCTAGATTATTTCAAAAGTAGAAACGATCAAAGTTATATCTTTTTATACTTGATGGCGATTACTGGAGCGAGATACAGTGATTTAATTAATATGACATATGATGATTTAAACAAATCAAATGGTATTGTTCATTTACCTGGAACTAAAACAAAAAACTCAAAAAGAGATGTGGAAGTTAATCCTAAAGATATTTTGATGATTAACTCAAAACTATCTAAATTACCACGTAGAATTGATGGAAAGTTATTTAGTTTAAGTCATAATGCAGTGGCTAAATCTTTTAACCACACTAAAAAGATTATTGGTTTAGAAGATGATAATGTAACACCCTATTCTCTTAGACATACACACACATCTTTTTTATTATCAAAAGGAATTTCTATTGAATATATAAGCAAAAGATTAGGACATGCATCTATTTCACAAACACTCGATACTTATACTCATTTACTTGAAGAACATAAAAAAGAGCAAGGCCAACGTGTCAGAGAATTATTTTCTTGACACTTATTTGACACTTGCTAGGTCTAAACCCCTTGATATAAGGGTTTATTAACGGAGAGTAAGGGATTCGAACCCTTGAGACGCGATAAAGCGCCTACACACTTTC
>ERZ1023217.240-NODE-240-length-10872-cov-4.489785_pt1 | contig 10872 bp, 7 predicted proteins | sample MGYA00380448_ERZ1023217 | MGnify/ENA primary metagenome ERZ1023217 (study PRJEB33173, sample SAMEA4830360) | metagenome | study: EMG produced TPA metagenomics assembly of the PRJEB25223 data set...
CAGCTCCTTTCTCTTCTAATCTTTCTGCGAGTTCTTGTGCGTGTGTCAAATTGGTTACCAAGGCTATGATACAACCTCCTAGCCCACCACCGCTCATCTTGGCACCCAGAGCACCATGGCTAAGAGTCGTTTCAACCAAAAAGTCTGCCTCAGGGCTACTGACTCCAATTTCTTTTAAATGTAAATGCGCTTGACTGAGGATTTGTCCCAGTCCTTCAGCATCTTTTTGTGAAATCGCAACTTCTGCTTGCTGGGTTAATTCTCCCAAGGCATGCAAAAACGGTAGGGCATCCTTGCCCTTATTTTGAACCACTTGGATGGCTTCACGAGTATGACCATAAACACCCGTATCGGCAATCACCAAATAGGCGGATAAATCCATCTCAAGTTCTGTAAATCCTACGTTCTTGATAAAGCGAATAGGTTGGTCACTGAGACAGGTCTTAGCATCCAAACCACTAGGATTCATATGGGCAATCATCTCAGCTCGATTGACCAAGATTTCTAGTACATCATGAGGCAGATCAGCCTGATAGTAGTCAAATACCGCACGAATGGCCGCTATGCTGATAGCCGCTGACGAACCCATCCCCCGTTTCTCAGGGATAGCCGAGTCAATCTCACAACGAATGCAGGCTTCTGTGATATCCAAATACTCCAGTGAGGCATAAACCGCCATGGACAAGGTATCCTCCTCATAAAGGCGCCAAGGACTCTCTGCAGGAACTACCTTACAGGTCACCTCCACCTCCAAAAGAGGCAGGGAAATGGCAGGATAACCGTAAACGACCGCATGTTCCCCTATTAAAATTATCTTACTATGTGCCTGACCGACACCAACTTTTTTTGTCATTTTTTCCTTTTACTAGACGAAAAAACGTCTTATTTTTCATACAAGTATTAATTCTTTCCTATCTATTTTATTATATTTTCACAAAAAAAGCGATTGTTTCCATTCACAATCGCTTCTTTCATTATTGAACCCATTCGCCATTATAGTTGACAGAATAGCCATCTACGGTCGTATTCACTGCCAAGGCACCTGAGCTATAAGCGTAGTACCATCTGCCATTGACCTGGAACCAACCTGTCGTCATAGAACGACGAAAGAAACTCCATACCGTTAAGTAAAGAGGAAAGTCGTGAGGGATCATGCGCCATTGACAACCTGTTTTAGTGACGTACAAAGTCTCATTAACAAGTACTCGTTTCGGCCATTTATAGGTGCGGTGTTTGGAGAAATAGGGTTCAATCTTAGCCCATTCTTGATCGTTTAAATCAGTATCATATGCTTTGCGTGTCATAACTCTAGTTTAACATTTTTTGTGAATACAAGTTCTAAATAATCGACCACGAAAATTTCTTAAGTGGAAAACGCCTTATGAAGTATGCTACGGGAAAGTTATGCACTTAATTTGACAATTCAAGATGTAAAAATATATACTATAGTAGATTGAAACTAGAATAGTACACCTCTACTTCTAAAACATTGTTAGAAATCGATTTGACTGTCCTGATCGATTTGTCCTGTTATTATTTCATTTTACTATAATATTTGATAAGTTATCCTAAAAGTGTTATTATGTTGTTGTGTTATAGATTGATTGAATCTAACTAAAGGATCCTATTCAATTACTAGAACTATCACATACTCAAGGTCAGCTCACAGATGAGCAACTATTTTGGTTACAATGTCTACTAAATTTAAGTCAAACAAATAATTTAGTCAAAATTAAAAAAATAGAGGAACATAAATATGATTACAAAACAGAATGTAATAGTGTTCTACGATTTTTACTAGATAAAACTGTAAATTCTGAAGGAAGGATCACTTCTTCAACAGAATTTGGAAATTTCGTAAGTAATTTATCATTCCAACACGGAATAGCTGGACTACTGTTTCCTCTAAATAAATTGTACCCCCCAGAACTGGATTCTAAAATACTCTCTATCATCAAGAAGGCAGTGACAATTAGAACGACACATACATATGAATATCAATACTCACTGCTATTTGGTGATGCAGGCTATCTATGGTTACTCCTACATTTATTTTCTATCAGTAAAAATCAATACTATCTACAATTAGCAAACGTCACCGCTAAGAAATTAATAGAGAATTATGATACTCTAGAGGAAATAGACTTTGCATTGGGAAAATCTGGTGTCCTATTATCATTAATAAAATACTATCAATTTACCAATGACAATACTCTTAAAACTTTCATCCACAATAGTATATGGGGAAATTTATCATTATTTCCTACAAAGAGATACAGCCAAAGAAAGCATTTTAGACTATAGCTTTGCTCATGGATATTGTGAAATTGCATATGCTTTATTTGCCTATTCTAAAGTCTTAGAACCTTCTATGTTCTATAATGATCTCCATACATTCCATGCTGAATTAAAAAAATTATTAGAAAAAGTTACTTCTAATACTGAAAATTTAGGAAATTTACAACTTTCTTGGTGCGAAGGAATTTCCGGAATAATCTTATATCTTTGTATGTACGATTGTGACGGAAACAAAGATATTATTAGTAAATATCAAGAATTTGTTTTTAACCATCATCTAAAAATGATGACAGGATATTGCCACGGAATAACTAACTTACTACAAACCACTGTCTACAATCAAAACAAATTACTGATGAAAAAATCCAACAGGTAATTTTAGCATGTTCTGAACGAGATGATCACGGTTTACTGATGTTTCAAGGAGATAGTGGTAAAACAGATTTGTTTGACTTCGGAATAGGAAGCATGGGGTATATTGGTGTCTATTAAATAATAAATTCCCATTCGATGTGCAGACATAAGGAGAAAAGTATGAAATTATTTTGGACAAACAACATATATAGACAGTTGCTGCTAAACAGCTGTTTTTCATCATTCGGCGACAGTATTTTCTACCTCGCCATTATCGATTATGTGGCTCAGTACAATTTCGCTCCGCTAGCGATTTTACTGATTTCCATTTCAGAGATGGTTCCCCTACTATCGCAACTCTTTCTCGGGATTCTAGGAGATTTTCAAGAAAATAGAGTCAAACACGCACTCTGGATTGCCAAAATCAAAATCCTGCTCTACGCTATTTTGACAGTATTTCTCGTCTTGTCGCCCTTTTCATTAGTTTCAGTCATTATGATTGTCATCATCAACCTCATCTCTGACACCTTGAGCTACCTGTCTGCCTACATGATGAACGCCCTCTACATCAGTGTAATTAAGGACGACCTGCATGATGCCATGGGGTTCAGGCAGTCTCTGATGAGGGTTGTCCACATTGTCGCCAATCTGGCTGGCGCATTCCTTATCAATGTTATGAGTATTCAAACTATTTCCCTTATCAACACTCTGACTTTTGTCATTGCCTTTTTGGGTCTGTATGTTATTAGACATACCTTGTATGAGGTTGAAAAAAGGATTGAAATGTCACATACAGCACTGAGTTTTAAGAAATATTTTCAACATCTTAAACAGTCGCTGGCTGTGCTCCTGAGGTTAAAAGATACCGTCATACTACTGTTTCTGACGACCAGTATGATTGCCATCTTGGATGTGTCCCCTCGGCTGATTGCCCTCCGCTTCATCCAACAGACACTAGTACAACTGAGCATTGGGCAACTCTTCGCCCTGCTCTCCATCATCATGTCTTGTGGAGCTATCCTTGGCAATATGACCAGCAGTAATCTATTTAAAAATATCCGTTTCACGCACCTCTTGGTTTTCTGTGAGATTTCCCTATTGGCTCTAATAACTAGTATCCTTTGTCAAGCCTATATCGTAATTTTCGTGACCAGTTTCATCAGTTCTACGATTATCGGCATTCTCAGCCCTCGCCTACAAGCAGCTGTCTTTGCCCATATCCCCAGTGACAAGATGGGGACGGTGGGCTCTGCTCTGAGCACAGTAGACATTCTCGCCCCGTCCCTGCTCTCCCTATTAGCCCTATCCATAGCATCGGGCGTTTCGGTGCAGTTAGCATTGATATTTTTGTATCTTATTTTGATTGCTCTTATCTTTTGTCAATGGTTAGTCAAGTTCAACATTCATAACTAACGAAAAAGCATGTGTAGATTTCACATGCTTTTAATCTCCCCAATCGTCAGGTCAAGTACAACAAAGTCACTTCTTTGATTAAGCGAGTGTTCTAATATAATTATAAGCGCCCTGTCATTACCGAACCCATTCGCCATTATAGTTGACAGAATAGCCATCTACGGTCGTATTCACTGCCAAAGCACCTGAGCTATAAGCATAGTACCAGTTGCCATTGACCTGGAACCAACCTGTTTTCATATCGCCATTTGGGTGGTCTAAATAATACCAAGTGGTACCTTCCTGATACCAGCCAGTGGCCATTGCTCCTGAGGAACGGAGGTAGTACCACTTATTACCTAGATATTGCCAACCTGTTTGCATAATACCAGTTGCTGGATCTAGGTAGTACCAAGCTGAAGCATCGTTTATCCACCCCGCACGTCTTTCACCACCAAGGTAGTTTTCTCCATTAATTTCCGTCTTAGCTAGATAATACCAGTTAGACTGATCATAAAGCCAACCTGTCTCTAAAGAATGATTTTGATTAAAGTAATAGTTCGTGTAATAACGCTTCTCTTCTTTATCTTCTGAATTTTCACGTTTTTCCCCATACTTTCTTCCAACACTGTCTTGAGTTTTAATCTCTAATTCTTTCCAACCAACAAACTCTTGTAGCACTCCATTTTTATCAAAGTAGTACCACTCTGACTTTGGAAAACCTTCTAATCTGATACCATTTGGGTAAGGACCAATTGTACTACCTTTAGATGGAAACGGGATATATTGCCAGCCGACAACCATCTCTCCAGATAGAGAATCAAAATAATAGTACTTACCATCAATCACTCGCCAGTAGGTTTCTTTGAGGTCCCCCTTTTTGTAATAGGTTCTACCGTTTTCTTGGACAAACTGCCATCCTTCAGAGTTATCTGCAAATACTGTATTCGTAGCTAGCAAACCAAAGAAAATTACTGTTAGTCCAGCTTGCATAGTTTTTTTCAAAAGCTTCATTTTATATATCCTCCAACATTAAATCCACTCACCAGATGAAGCGAAGTTATAAACTTTACCATCGATAGTTTGACTACCTGTAACCATTGCTCCATTTGAATTGAGATAATACCATTTTCCATTTACTTTTGTCCAACCTATTTTCATATCTCCATTAGAAGGATCTAAATAGTACCAAGTTGAACCATCTTGATACCAACCAGTCTTCATATCACCATTTTTATTATCTAAGTAATACCATTTGCCTCGTACATATTTCCAACCTGTTGCCATTGCTCCTGAGGAACGGAGGTAGTACCAGTTATTACCTAGATATTGCCATCCTGTTCGCATAATGCCAGTTTCTGGGTCTAGGTAGTACCATGGAGCAGGTTTGCTTCTATCAATGTCAATAGTAACATGAAAATCTTGAGTCCAACCCTTAGCAACTTCACCAATTGGTAGTGGATTGTAAGAATCATCGCCAAAATTTCCTAGCTTATTTAAATAATACCAATTGCCGTCTTCATAAATCCAGCCTGTCTTTACAGCATAATTATTATCAAAATAATAAGTTCTCTTTTCAGCAGATAGAGGATATTGTTCACCGTATACTTTTCCTGTATTTTCAGACGTTTTTGCCTCTAGTACTTGTTTATCTGTTTGTTCTAGCAAAGCACCATCTTGTCCAAAATAGTACCACTTCTCCTGAAGGCCAATTTCATTAACTGGTTGGTTATCGAATAAATTATCACGATAACCTGTTCCAGGAATTTCTAAGTATTGCCAACCGACAACCATCTCTCCAATATCACCAAAATAGTAAGTTTTACCGTCTATTTTATGCCAATAGATTGCTTTATGATCATCTTTTACATAATATTTTCTATTATCCTTATCAACAAATCGGCCACCTGTGGTATTCGCAAATACCGTATTTGTAGCTAGCAAACCAAAGAAAAAGACTGCTAGTAGAACTTGCATCATTTTTTTCAAAAGTTTCATCTATATATCCTCCTAAAACGATTGTAGCAAAGACCCGACTGCATGTCAATATATAAAAACTCCTCAAAAAAGCAGTTACACAACTGCAACTGCTTTTCTATTCTTGCATGGTGTAACCAACACCACGCACGGTTTTAATGTAGCTTTTTTGGCCTTTAACATCAAGCTTGCTCCGTAGATAGCGGATATAGACATCTACGATATTTGTCTCGGTCGCACTTTCATACTTCCAAACACTTTCCAACAATTGCTCACGAGTCAATACTTTCTTACTTCCCATAAGTGTCGCCAAAAGGTCATACTCACGGCGGGTCAGAGCAATCATCTCTTCACCACGATAAACCGTGTGATGTTCAACATCTATCCTAAGATTGCGGTAGGTCCTTGGAACTTTCATCAGACTGCAGTGTTGATCAATGAAGTCCCGACCTCGGAAGATCGCCGAAATACGCGCTACCAGATTTTCGATAAAGACTGGCTTATAGATGTATGAAACTGCAAAACGCTGAACAACTTCCAGCTCTTCTTGCAAGTCTTCCCAATGATCTAAAATCATGATGACTGAGGCAGGTTTAGTTCGACTCAATTTTTCTGCAAAATCCTGAGCCATCATATCTCCCAGATTAACGTTCAATAACATCAAATCATAGTCTGTCTGAAGAGCCATGGAAAGGGCTTTTTGCCCCTCCTCTACCAGATCAACCCGATACTGCTCTTTCTGGAGTTCCAAACTTAAAAAATGAGCTAGATTTCGTTCTTTCTCAAGTAATAAAATCCGTTTCCCCATGGCTGACCTACTTATTTTTCGTCATACCAAGAGTAGTGGAAGGTTCCTTCTTTGTCTTTACGTTGGTAAGTGTGGGCACCAAAGTAGTCACGTTGTGCTTGGATCAAGTTAGCTGGAAGGTCAGCTGAACGGTAGCTATCAAAGTAAGTAATAGCTGCTGAGAAAGTTGGCACTGGCACACCAGCTTGAACCGCAAGAGCTACGATATCACGCACTGCTTGTTGATACTTAGCAGTAACATCCAAGAAGTATTCATCCAAAAGAAGGTTGGCAAGGTCTGCATCACGGTTGTAAGCATCTGTAATCTTTTGCAAGAAACGAGAACGGATGATACAGCCATCACGCCAGATAGATGCGATATCTGCAAATGGCAAGTTCCAGTTGTTTTCTTTAGAGGCTACACGCAATTGAGCAAATCCTTGTGCGTATGAAATGATTTTTGAGAAGTAAAGGGCTTGACGGATTTTTTCAATCAATTCAGCCTTGTCTCCTTCAAAGTTGAAGGCAGCTGGTTTTGGAAGCACCTTGCTAGCATGTACACGTTCTTCTTTGTAAGTTGAAATGTAGCGTGCAAACACTGACTCAGTAATCAGTGACAATGGTACACCAAGGTCAAGAGATGATTGGCTCGTCCATTTACCAGTTCCCTTGTTACCTGCAGCATCAAGGATGTAGTCTACGATTGGTCCATCTTGGCCTTCATCGTCTTTACGGCTCAAGATATCAGCTGTGATTTCGATCAAGTAGCTATCCAATTCACCCTTGTTCCACTCAGTAAAGATTTCAGCCATATCCTCTGCAGAAAGGCCTAGCAAGTGTTGCATCAAGTCATAGCTTTCTGCGATCAATTGCATATCACCGTACTCGATACCGTTGTGAACCATTTTCACATAGTGACCAGCTCCATCAGGACCGATATAAGTCACACATGGTTTGCCATCTTCTGGTGCTTTAGCTGAGATTTCTTCAAGAACATCCGCAACCAATTCGTAGGCCTCTTTTTGTCCACCAGGCATGATAGAAGGACCTTCAAGGGCACCTTTTTCACCACCAGAAACTCCAGTACCGATAAAGTTGATACCTGAGTTTGCCAATTCTTCATTACGACGGATGGTATCTTTGTAGAAAGTATTTCCACCGTCAATCAAGATATCACCCTTGTCAAGGTGTGGAAGAAGGGCTTGGATAGTAGCATCTGTACCAGGTCCAGCTTGAACCATCAGCATGATACGACGAGGTTTTTCGATTGAGTTTACAAAACTTTCAACGTCATAGCTTGGTACAAAGTTCTTTTCAGGATGGCAAGCAATCACATCTTCCGTTTTTTCTTTACTACGGTTGTAGATAGCAACTGTGTAACCACGTGATTCAATATTAAGGGCAAGGTTACGACCCATTACGGCCATACCTACGACACCAAAGTTAGCTTTTGTCATTTGACACTCCTCTTGTTTCATTTGTTTTATTTTATCATTTTTACTTTTGAAAAGAAAGAATTTTGTAACGACTGCTTAGTAATCCAAGTCATCCGCATGACCAGCGCCATTTCCGACAAAGTAGCCTGTCTTACAGTTAAGGGTAAAGAGATAGGTTCCATCTGGCTTGTAGAGGTTGTAATAACCATTGCCGTTAACGATATTGACACGTTCAAGGATATATTGGTCTCCAGTGATATAGCCACGTGAACGTGAAGTCGCTAGAATTTGTTCCAAGACACCATCCGCAAAATCCCAGGCAGAGTTATTACTATCATCAATAGCAGACTGATTATAGGCAACACGACTGGCACTTCTTTGAACAGCAACCCCTGCACTCGAGAGACCCATATTGACTTCACTGCGACTACTTCTAGTATCATTTGAACTACTTGGTTTTGGCTCACTAGTCGTATTTGAACTTGCTTGACTAGAGCTTGAGCTGCTAGTTTGACTTGAACTTGAGCTAGAAGTACTTGTTTGCTGGCTCTTACCAAGACTGATAGCCTTATCTAGCACTTTATCAAGCTCCGTATTTCCAGTTTTAATATCCGTAAATTTAGCATCCGATTTGGCTTTGGCATTGGTATCCAACACACCATCCACAATAGCTGGTTTCTCAAATTGAGCATTGACATCTTGAATAGCCTTGATTTGCGTTGCTAGACTATCATATTTAGATTTGGCAAGCGTATGTTCACGACTACCTTCTAGTTTATCAAGCAAGGTTTTGAGTTGACTCAGTTTATCAAACTGGCTATTTTTCAAAGCCGTTTTATTGCTATTTGTGTAAAAGGCGTCATAAAGTGTATTAAAATCATCCACATCCGATTGATTGGCTGTAGTTGATTGAGAAGTTTCAATTTCCTTGGTCGAACGAGCCACTTGACGGTAGACATAATAAGCACTGACACAAATAATTACTGATACAAGCGCCAAAACGGTCAAAATAAAGCCTTTTTTACTTTTCTTTTCTGAGTCCTCTTGATCCAGACGAGAAAGGTTTTGCTCCTCTTCCACTTCTTCAGTCATTTCTGTTGGATTTTCATCATCTAGCAATAGAGGATCCAAGCCTTGCTCCTCATCGTCCAGAGGCAAGGGGAGTAAGATGTCTTCAGAAGATGGAACTTCCTCCGAAGAAGCTTCTGACTTCTCTACAGCCTCACGCATCTCTTGAATTAAATCATCCAGACTCTGAGTTTCAACGAACTCCTCTTTTTTGTATTGACGAGTCGCAAACTTATCCGCCTCAATTTCATCTCTGTGTTGCTTAACATACTTGTCCAAAATGGAATCCTCAGGCAAGACTCCTGCTTCCACTTCTTCATTTTTACGAATAGCTTGACCAACTGTTAGCTCTTTTGCTTCATCAAAATCAAATTGCGGTTCTTGACCTTCTTTTTTATGACGATTTCGTCTTTTTTTACTCATGAGTATCCCTTTCTATTTTACCTCTTGCCGTTTGACACGCTGACCAAAATATTGATATAGATCCACTTTCAAGGTTCCGTTGTATAACTTACGCTTCTTATCTGCTTGGCTACCATACTTGCTTTCAAAAGCTTCATCACTAGTCAGGATAAATTTGCTCCAAGTTTTCAGCGGTGCAAATACTTGCCCCATCTCAGCATAGAGCTTGGTCACTCCTGCATCATCTGACAAACGTTCACCATAAGGCGGATTGGAAATGATTACTCCATTGATTTTATCGGAACGTAAATCCTGCACGCGCATCTGCTTAAAAGTAATATCTCCTGCAACACCAGCTACCTGAGCATTGGCCTTAGCAATTTCCACCATGCGAGCATCAATATCACAGCCCATGATATCCAGCTCAAGCTCACGGTCTACTTTTTTAGCCGCTTCTGTGCGCACTTCTTGAATCAAGCGATCGCTGATCCAGTTCCATTCCTCAAATGCAAAAGAACGACGAAGACCTGGCGCCATCTTTCTAGCAATCATAACTGCCTCAATACAGAAAGTCCCCGAACCACAGGTCGGATCAATCAAAGGCTTGTCTGGATACCAGTTAGAAAGTTGTAAAATGGCTGCTGCCATATTTTCCTTGATAGGAGCGCCACCTTTTTCGGTACGATAACCACGTTTAAAGAGGCTAGACCCGGTCGTATCAATCATGACAGTTGCCACATCTTTGAGAATAGAGACCTCAATCTTAAACTCTGGACCATTCTCCATCAGAGGAACCCCTTCTGGGCGAGCATAGTGTTTCTGCAATTTCTTGACAACAGCTTTCTTAGAAATAGCCTGAACACTGGGCTCATTGTGAAGTTTGGACTTAACACATTTAGCTTTTGAAATCGGGAACCGAGCTCCAAGTGGTAAATAATTTTCCCAATCTAAAGCGAAAACTCCCTGAAATAGCTCTTCAAAAGTCTTAGCTGGGAACGTTCCTACGATAATTTTGATACGATCTGCTGCCCGAAGCCAGAGGTTGGTTTCGATAATCGCTCTCACGTCTCCTTGAAAACGCACACGCCCATTTTCAACCTGACAATCGTAGCCCAGCTCTCTTACTTCTCGTCCTACAACAGCTTCAAGACCTGCTGC
>ERZ1023217.241-NODE-241-length-10858-cov-7.156438_pt1 | contig 10858 bp, 9 predicted proteins | sample MGYA00380448_ERZ1023217 | MGnify/ENA primary metagenome ERZ1023217 (study PRJEB33173, sample SAMEA4830360) | metagenome | study: EMG produced TPA metagenomics assembly of the PRJEB25223 data set...
GTCAATATTGAGAATGCCATCATAATGCGGATACATTGTAATGATTGTGATTGATTGTTTTTCACTATTCCATGTTTTCTTAAGTAGATAGCGATGTTGTTTGTCATCACTGAATATAGCTTCTGTTTTTAATGTACTTTTGATTGTTTCCATATAATTTTCACTCCTCTAGTATTCTTCAGGTAATAACATGACATAATAAGAAAGGTCTACATCATCTTCTCGAATAATGTAGACCTTATTGATATTGATTGCTTTTGAATAATTAGCTTTATGGATTTTCGCATATTCAGGTCGTTCTTGTTTGTGTTTGATATATAATTGATTGCGATGCTTATTGAACTGGAATATATGAAAATAATCTACTGAAGTATTATCTTTGGTTTGTTCTTGTTCTCGCTCAGATACGAGTTGCCATAATTGGTGTTGTAAGATATTAGGTAAGTTGTTGGCGATACCCCGGGTGATATATCTATTCATAAGAGACTTCCTTTCGTTCTGACTCTTTCATCCAAATGATGATTTCACTTAGTATTGTAATGACTAATTGTGTAATTTTGATGTATTTATGCATTTTATTGTCCTCCTGTTAGTAAGTATCGTTGATCCAAAAGAGGCATGATAGTGTTGTGTAGGTATAAGAAATCCATATCGTGATTTTCGTCGATATAACCGATGGCTATGAGTTGTTTCTGATAGTAGAGAATGAAAGGATAGATATTACTTTCATGAAGTGTGTCAGAGTAGTAGGTATTAGTCTGAAGTGTTTTATTACTGAGTGGGCCAAGTCTTACATATTGATTGGGTAAGATATCATCAGCGATTTCCTCGATAGATTCGCAGTGCCACACTTCGTCCCTTGGCAGATTGAATAAGTTGGTTATATAGTGCTTGAGTTGTTGTTCTAGTGTCATGGTTATGACCTCCTAATGTATTTGATTGATGTATGCATGTGATACATCATTTTGATAATATATATTTGATTTTTATTTCATTTCGCTCACTTTTGTCACTAATAACTAAGTGGTAAAAGTGGTAATTTGGTCGATGAAATAATCATTTTGACCATATATTTCAAATTGGAATTTGGGCATAAAAAAAGACCCCCAATCTTTTTTCAAAGATTGAGGGATAAGACTTTCGTCAATTTTATACCTTACAAGTTTTACTTGTTTATCTGTCGTAATTTCAATTGAATCAATTAACATTTTCATAAGTTGATTTTTAGCTTCGGGTGTAGCCTTTCTTAAGTACACGCTGAATCGTGTTATCATCAAAATGAGTCGTCCTTTTAATTTATCAAAATTAGGTATTTCATCCTGTGATTGATTTGCTTGTTGCGCTTCTTTAATTTGTTGATCTAATACTTCTAACTGTTGATTCATTTGACTTTGTTTAGCTTTTAACATTTCGCTATCCATCTGATCATCTAAGAACAATTCTAACAATCGTTCTTGTTGTGTTTTAAGCTTAGCTTTTTGTTTTTCTAAACTATCAATGTCATATTTAATTTCTGTTTGGTTACTATGCTTTTGTTTCAGTTCTTCTATCACATTTGACGCAATCTGCTTGATAATATCTGGTTGAGACAGAATACGATTCAAATGAACATTAATTACACGCTCGACGACTTCAGCATTGATGGAATTACTGTGACATGCAGAACTCCCTGAACGATTGAATAAGGAACAAATGTAATAACGCTTGATTGTCCGTTCTTTGGACTTTTTCGTTTTATAATACGTCCGTCGACATACCATATTATTTCCGCATTCTGGGCATTTAATAAGACCACGTAAGTAGAAATCTCCACCAATAGGTCTGCCCGGTTTAAAACTTTTAGAAGCTAATTTTTCATGAACTTTGTCAAATACCTCTTCACTTATAATGGCTTCATGTTTACCTTTGACCAATATCACATCATTTTTATCACTTTTGCCACTTCTTCGCTGTACAGCCCAGTTTTGATGGTTATTGAATCTGACATAGCCTTTATAGACTGGATTATTCAAAATGTATTTAACACCATACACTGAAAATGGCTTTTGATTAATAGTACGATACCCCTTTTGATTAAGTACGGTTGTAATGGCTTTGAGGCCTTTATTATGATTCAAATATAAATCAAAGATTTCCCGTACAATATGAGCTTCATTTTCATCAATAACTAAATCATTTTTCTGTGTCAATGGATTAAGTGATAATTTGTAGCCTAAAACACGACCGGTGATTGCCTCTCCGCTCCGTGCCTTAGCATTCATAGAAAGTTTCACATTGGAAATCAAAGTCTGGCGTTCTATAGATCCTATTAACCCAAACATTGTAACGAGTACTTCTCCAGAAGCATTGGATGTATCAATATTCTCAGAAATCGATTTATACCCTACGTCATGTTCTTTGAATTCATGAATAATATTAAACACGTCTCTCATTGATCGTGAGATACGATTCAATTTCCAACTTAATACCATTTCTATTTTATTATCCTTAACATCTTGTAATAGACGTTTCATTGCCGGACGACCTTCAATATTTTTACCTGAAATGCCTGAGTCAGTATATGTCTCATAGTCATAACCTGGGAAATTTTTCACAACCTCTTTGATGAGTACTTGTTCTTGCTCATGGATTGAGTACCCATGCTCCGATTGCTCTGACGTACTAACGCGTGAATAAAGTGCAATTTTACCCTTCATATCATACCGCTCCTTTTATTAGATTATTGCTACAGACTATCGGTCTTGTAACAACATATAGATAATATATATTTATAATTTCGTTTCATTTTTATCACTTTTACCACTTAATTATATGAGTACTACAGGCAGTTGCCTGTAGTACGTAATTAGATTACTTACCTTTATTGATACGTTCTTCTATGATAGGCACAAGCACTTCTACAAATGCTTCAATTTGTTCATTATTCATCGTCAAAGTCCTCCCAACCTAAGTTCAAATCATCTTCGTATAAGAACTCATCATCTGTTACATTCTCATTTTCATCGAATGAAATCATGTCATCTTTTTTATCAGTTTCTTTCCATCCTAAATCGATCCAATACTTATAACCATTATTTAGTCTACTTTGTACATTAAAGTTAGCTTGAACCAAATCATTAATAACTTGAGAGCTTACTTTAATTTCATCTCTAATAACCTCATTTAGCCTAGACACTTTGATACGTGACCCTGGTTTAATTGCTGTAAGTTTTCGGAGTAAATTAATACATGCTTTCTGATTTGGAATACTTACGGACCTGCTAGAAACAAATTCATATCCAAAATTTAACCAATCGTGAGTAATTTCAGTGACACGGCTATTTTCAAGGTACTCGATATCTGCTTTTACAATCTGTTGATACACATACATCAAGTAAAGAAAGATTTCTTTCTTTTCATCCTGTAACTTTTCAATTAAGTCGGGATCAGCTTTTTCAACATAATATTCACATGGAATAACAGCAATTCTACGCTCTAATGCTTTTGCGTGCTCAGATGGAAAGTTTAGTACAGCATTAGTATTAAAAATCAGTTTTAAATCTAATGTGACTTCTACTTGTGTCTGTCCCTTTCTATCAACATGGATAGGTTCAACTGAAAGTAACTTCTTAAAGTCATTTACTACCTTCTCATTGATTCTTGCCTCACCAATTTCATCACTTGCCATTAATCGTTTCCCAATTAAGCTTTCTTTATCAAAACGTCCACCAAGTTCGTTTAGCGTTTTTGATATAACGTCATTTTGATGAAAGAATGATTTCAACAACTTTATATATACTGATTTTCCATTATTAGCAGCGCCATGCAGAATCAAACCTCTTCGTAGTTTGGTATTAGCAGTAAGCAGTATTGCTGTATGCTGTATCAGAAAGTGCTTTAAATCGGTATCAAAGTTAGCAAGCTCTAGCATGTATTTACTAAAGTGGTCAGGTATATTTTCATTTATAACATCACCTTTATCTATTTCTATATTCAAGCGTGTTTTAGGGAATATATCTATACAATTTTTAACAACTTCAAATGTATTTAGATTAAACATGTTAGGACCGCAACCAATATACTGCTTATCCTCAACAAGCTCTTCTACATCTGTTGATTTTTGTAGACCATCAACCACATTTCTTAGTGTACTTTGTGAAGGTTTGTAGTCGATAAATAGTACTTGTATCATTTTACTTACCAATCCTTGTAATTCATCTTTATTTATCTTTTGCCAACCGTTAGCTTTGAAAACAAATAATTCTGAATTAAAACGTTTAATATGAAAAACCTCTATCATCATTTCCATTAGTACTGTATCATTGGGTTTCTTCTGAATACCAAAATAACTATAGATATTAGGTCGGTAATCCTTATCTTTAGGGATATTAAGTTGTAACTTATCAATAAGTTTGCTATATATTGCTTCACCTTGTGCCGTTTCTTCTATCTCATTGCCATTACCAATACTAAGGGTTAGGATAGCAATCAGACCTTGACGGTCGATTGCCTCCTTAGCTTCACTTAATAGCTTAGATAACATTTGTAATATATGGTTCATTATAATATGCCTCCAGTTTCATTTAATGGCGCTACATCGTTTACATAATAATTACCATTATATTGACCAATATGGATTAAATGCTTACGGTCAATGTAAGGTTCATACGTTTTATGACACACGCTATAGTTGCTATGACGTTTAAGCCAATCATGAATTGACAACTGATTAGCGCTCGGTTTTGTTGGAATATTACGATTCGCATATACAATCTGATTGTTCACTTCAATTTCATACGTGAATTGGTGCTTTATTTCACCTGAGAAATCTGTTTGGATCACAGAATGTAACGTAGCTACATATATATTATTTTCTTTGATTGGTGTACTACTTGGGATGTGTAGGCTTTGTCCTCTATCATTATTCATGGTCTACGCCTCCTATTTCTTCCACTGTCACATGTGCAAATTCACCATTGAACAACTGGTTAGCCGTATCTTTCATTAACTGACCCACATTTTGTGCAATTTCTTCATCTTCACATTCAATCATAATCGCATCGTGTATCGGTACTATAATCTTGAACGTTTTTTGATCGCACTGTGCTTTGTACACTTTTAGCAGAATGTGCTTGAAAATATAACTCGCTACAGTTTGTACGTAGATTGCCATAATACTGCTACCTTGAAATGCGCTCATATCATGTTCAATGCCGTAGGGCATCGGCATGGTTTTATGCTCTTCGATTTGTTTCTTAAGTTCATTGACTTTTGTAAATTGGCTGACCGTATCCAACCATTGCTCTTCACTTACATAATGTTTCAACTTGAATTTGGGGCTATCGAAGTTGCCGCCAAATAAAAACGAACCAATAAATGTACGTTTAACGAACTTTTTCTCCTTTTTGGACAGTGATAAATCTTCTAATAATGCGTCATATAAACCTTCTTTATGATTCAAATAGTCAATCAGTTTAGAATCTTGCGTCATGTATCCAACAACTGAAGGGTCAAATGACTTGAAATCGATTGTATATACCTTTTTGAATTGTGAAGGTAAAATCATACGTTGGACGGATTTTGGTAAGCCTTGAAGATTAAAATTTTTAGTTGTAATTCGATGTGTTCGTGTACCAATCAACGATAATTGCGTATATAATCGATTCGTACCATTTAATGCCTGTTCTAACCTATCAAATAGCTTTTCGATCTTATCAGAATGTTCATCATTCTTGGCTCTTTCAAGCATTGTTGCTTTGATATCGGGTAATTTATCTATATTAAGTTTAATGGATTCTGATTCAATCTCTTCCTTTAATGCTTCCAATCCTTGATGTACTTCCACATATTGGTCTAACTTAGCTTGATTGTCAGCTAAAAGTGCATTATATTTTTGATCTAACTGCTGGCTGAATTGTTGCTGCAATTGTTGAATGTCATCTTGGTTAGATGACTTGTCCATTAGCCATTGCTGTGTTTTGTCACTTTGAGTCAATGACATCAGTTTGTCTCTTGTCTCCATGTAAATCTTCTCCTTTATGGTTGAAAGTGGCGCGCTCACTTTCAACTTAAAATTTGTTCAAAACGTTTTGATAAGACAATCCTAATACTAAATAGAGGTCATTGATGAAGTGGCAAAAAATTTCAAAAAAAATTCCACCAAATAAATAAGCTCAATCCCTTTATATGAGGGATTGAGCTTACCAATTATTTATTAATTTTCTACTTAACTTCAATTAGAGCTTTTTCGGTTATTCCTTCTTTTTAACAGTTGATTCTTAAATTGTTTCATTAACATTGCCATTGGGATGTTATTTTCGTACGTCTTAGTCACTTCAATTTCATTATTATATGCATTATAAAATGATTTATATTCATTAATATAGCCATTTTTCATATCATTATAATGTTCAGTCTTATTAATGTATCGGTCTATCAATGTTACAACTTGTTGCATATCATCCATAAAATATTGGAACATTTCATTGCCTATGTGTGAATGATTTTTCTGATTTAATACTGCTGCAGAATGAAAGTCTAATCGTTTACGTAACTCTAATAAATGCTTTCTAATTTGTTCATCCTCATTAAAAAACTCAATATTGTCATTAATGACCTTTATCTTATTATCGAAGTCATATTTTTTAGATTGTTTATTTAAGTTTTCCTTTTTGTTAAGCTCTTTATCAATCATTTTCGATACGTCTCTAAGGAAATAATGTTCAATATCTCTAAACTTTTGTGTTCTATGATGAGGCTTAGCGTTTCTCATCCCCCAACCATCAGCAGCCCGTTGAACTTTATTTAGTATGTTAACCAATAACCAATCTAATTGTTCATCATTATCATATATAAAGGCTTTTTCTTCATTTATATCTTCTGTTATTACATTATCAGTTAATTGATTTACGAAATAGTTAAATCTAAAATCATACTGACTTGAGTTTTCACTTGTTTGATTATGCTCAGCAATCCTTTCATTATACTTGATCTCTGCGAATGTAGAATAAATAGTTTCATGTATAGCAAATGCGATTTTATCACTTAATTCAACTTGTTTATCAATAGGTAATTGATTCATTACTTCTGAAACTAATTGCAACTTTTCATTTATTTTATTACCTGAATCAAATACTTTTTTTACATCTTGATATGCTTTTTGTGCATGTATATGTAACTTTAATGGCTTAAATTCAATTTTATCTATATCATTTTTAATGCTTTTAATAAAATGTGCATATTGGTCAATATCGATATGCTCTATCGCATTTTTTCTTAACTTTACGTCTTCATCTGTTATTGCTTTAGGGAGCATATCATCTGTCATATTATTTAATAAGACACATAGTATATCAAAAGCAATCCCATTGAAACTATAAGCAGCTCTTTCACTTTCGCCAGAATTTTTTTGAAATTTCTTCATATCAACCTTATAAATATCAACTAATTTATCAATTCGTTTCTGCAATTGAGCTTTGTTTTTAAGACCTAAAGCTTTCTCAAGATCTTTTTTTGTATATGTTTTTTGAATTCTTTCTCTAAAAGTATTTTTCGTCATAATCTCAACTTTCTATTAATTTTTTATATAAATTAAAAATCGGGTAAGCATTAAATATTTCCAAATCTGCAGCATTGAGGGTTTCATATCTTATTTTTGCCTCTTGCTTACTCCCTGATACTACGTTGATATACAATGTTGCTATTTCTTTATCAATGTCTATTAATTTATCTCTCAATTTGAATAACTTAATTAACAATTTTTCATCTACATCATTTCTTCTTCTCTTTATAATTTGAGCTTTGTTGATTAAGTTCATAAATATTTTATCATTATCAAAATTCAGCAAATTATTTAATACATATTCAGCTAATTCTAATAAATCGGTTCTTTGAGTTTCATCATAGGCTGCGATTAATTCTAATGCAAAGTTATTTAATTTCTCCCATTTAATGTCAGATTGAATAGCAATTTTATCTGATTCAATACATTCTTTAATAACATTTATATCAAAATTCAGTACATCTACAATCATATCTCTTGTTAATGTGTAAACAATTGGCATCTGTACAACTCTTTCTTTTGTAACAGCCTCAAATCTATCTACAAAGTCATTAGAGTAGACATTATACAATGATGTATTGTCTTTAAATAATAATATAAATTTTCCACAAAACTTCATTTTATAGTATCCATTATTATGCATTTTAAAATCTTTAAAATTTTTATATTCCAATAATTCTAATAAACCTTTTATCTCATTCATCTGCTTATCAAATTCTGTAGATTTTAGACTCACATCAAACGAAAGCAAGTTACTATACTCTGATAATTTAATATTCAACTTATTTATTGTTTCTTTTATTTCAATAATATTAATTTCAAAAGGTTGGATTACTAATTGGATTTGATCCAAAAAGAATTCGCCGCCTTTCGACAATTCGTTTATAACATTAAAAGATTGTTCGGCTATATTTAATTTTTTAAATGGTAACATTGTATATGTACTTTTGTTATCACTTTCAAATGTTTGAATTTTGAAAATATCATCTATAGTTATAGAGATGGATTCCTTTGAAGTTTCTATACCTACCATACCTTCAAATAATAACTTGCCTTCTTTTATTATCTGCTTTTTGTTCACTCTTTTTACTTTTTCCATACTTAATACTCCATCTGGTATAGTTACATCTAATTCAGATGAATTAATTTTTATATAGCCATAAAAATCATTTAATGGTAAACCTCTATGATCCATCACAATATTTTCAGGTGTAGCTATATATGATAAAGCTTTTTCTATGTTCTTTACTTTAACTTGACCTACTTGGTTTTGTAATCTCTTTTCATTTATATATTTTACGCAATTATTATATAAAATTTTTTCATTTTCAATTTCATACATTTTTATAGTGACGCTTTTCTGCTTTTTTTGCAGTAAAAATTGTAAATCTAATTGATGTAATTGTTTACCATAAACCTGCTTCTCAACAACTTTTTTATTCTCAACGATTAAATACACGACAAAGTAATACACACCACCTTCTCGTTGGTATGCCTTTAAATCATTCATTTTGACATTACTTCGATGAATAACCTTACCTCCTCTTTTAGCTACTTCCTTTCCTTTAACTTGAACTTGTATTTTTCCAACGAAATTTTTTTTACTCAAATTTTCAGAATCATACACTTCCAATTCTCCATCGAAAGACATTTTTGTATCGTTTGAATTAATATCCGGGTTTATTTTCAATGTATTAGTTGCCATAGATTCAATTTCTAAGGTAGCTTCCCTTTCAATAATTTTTGAATTCAAAGTTTTAATATAAATCCGCTCCTTTTATATTATGCACAATCTATTTTTTAGTTTTATTTGTGATACGCTTCGCCTCTCATGATCTTAAATGCGCGATAAATTTGTTCGATCAATAAGACGCGCATCATTTGGTGTGGGAAGGTCATATTGCTGAATGATAAAGAGTAATTGCTGCGTTGTAAGACGTCTTGGTGTAAACCATTGGAGCCACCTATGACAAATGTAAAGTCGCTTTGACCTTGTGTCATGCGTGTTTGTAGTTCTTTAGCGAGTCCTTCTGAAGACAACATTTTCCCTTTGATTTCCAACGTGATTACTGTGGATTGGGGTTTAATTTTATTGAGTAGGCGTTGGCCTTCTTTTTCTTTGACTTGTTCTATTTCTTTGTCGCTCATATTTTCAGGTGCTTTTTCATCTGGTACTTCTATTAATTCGATTTTCGTGTAAGGTCCTAATCTTTTTTCATATTCACCAATGGCTTGCTTCCAATATTTTTCTTTTAGTTTTCCAACTGATAAGATAGTAATCTTCATTTTATCCTCCAAAAGTACATGATTTATTCGAGTTATCCACAAGTTATACACTTATGCACACAATTCCCTCTTAGTATAACAATTGAATTAACATTTTCTTAGTGTTTTTTAGGGATTATACACATATTTAAAGAAATTCATTGTGAATTTGTGGATAAGTCTGTGAATAATGTGGGTATTTATGTGTGTATTGTACACATTTCTGGATAACTATTGTCTAATCAGTGGATAACTTTACGGTCGTCTTAACGTTATTTTTACAATTATTCCCTATATTTCAGACCTTTTAGACTCACTTTCTACATATATCATCATTGATATCCTAGTTTTCCACACGCATCTTTTTAACCTAAATTTATATCACCATTATCTTTATGTAAGTGAACTATCATCTAGCAGTATATGTATCACCCTTACCCGAGTCTCATCAATCATCACTACGACATTCAATCAAATATGTGAGTGCTCCGCTTTCACCTCAATTAAGCATGTGATCAATTAAATGAATTCATATTAACTACGATGATATTGACTTGATAAAGTCTCACATGACAATGCTTTGAATTATAAAATAATGATGAAAGCATTGGTAGATCATTTATTACTTTAAATCATACATGTGTTGAACATAGAAACTCATTTTTATATTAAATAGTATGACCACTAACTATAAATACAATATATTTAAAAATTATTTAAATATCAATTTTTATTTTGTTACAATTTATAAATGTTTTTAAATTGTAACTTTATATTTAAGCTTTTATGAGAGTCTTAATATTTTATTTATTCATATTTTTACAACATTACTTTTTATCAATTAGGAAGTGTAATATAAATCACAAAGCGTGTAAGACATCGTTTGCCCTCGACCGTGATACATTTTCATTTCATTAAAAAATTCCTAAATCAATCATTCATGCACTATAGCCCGTTTAAACTAACACGTAATCATTCCTTACACTTCTCCTGATCACTTTTCCAAAAAAATAACCTACTTAAGCGCAATACTTAAGTAGGTCGTTTGTCTTA
>ERZ1023217.244-NODE-244-length-10723-cov-20.160386_pt1 | contig 10723 bp, 10 predicted proteins | sample MGYA00380448_ERZ1023217 | MGnify/ENA primary metagenome ERZ1023217 (study PRJEB33173, sample SAMEA4830360) | metagenome | study: EMG produced TPA metagenomics assembly of the PRJEB25223 data set...
TAAAAGGACTGTTATATGGCCTTTTTACTTTTACACAATTATACGGACTTTATCTGATTTTTTTACTATCCCTCAATTTTAATAGAAAGATAAAAAATGGATAATAATTAGTTTTATAGTGACGGAACTTCTGATAATCATCACTTATGTTAGTAAACAATACTTATATTTTTATGATTTCAAAAAATGTTCTTTTAAGAAGATAATTGTTTCTGATGAAAATTTCTAATCGCTTAACTTAGACACCTAAAACGATGTAATAGTATGCTAAAAAACCTTTTTATGTTTGAGCTTAATTATATCAATGGAATCAGGATAACTATTACAATTTTGATAGTTACCCTGATAATTAAGTAGTGATTAAGAAATTATAGTTTATCATTATGTAAATTAATATAATATATATAATTATCTGTCCATTCACCAAACTCAAAAATAAAACCTTCTCTAGTACATTCATATTTAAACCCAATTTTTTCTAATAGTTTAAAAGAAGGTACATTATCTAAATTCACATGTGCTTCTAATCTATGAAAACCTAATGTTTTTTTTGCTTGCTTGATTAATTCTATCATTGCTTCAGATGCATATCCCTTTCTCCATAATTGATTATGTATAAAATAACCGCATTCCCCCCATTGAAAATTATCACGTTCTATAGTGATGATATTTATCATACCTAAGTGATTTCCATATTTGTCAAAAATTGAGAAAATATATTTATCATCTGATTCTATTAGTTTTTTATGCTTAGCCACTATTTTTTTAAACCATTCCTTATTGTATCCAGACATGTCCATATAGCCTTTATCGTATTTAGATTTAGATTTTTCTCGGTTTAAAAACCCAGCAAGCCAAGACTCATAATCATGGTTATTTAAAGGGCGTATGATTAATCGTTTTGTTTCAAAACAAAGTTCCTTCATATTCTTAAAAAAGCCTCCTAAATTCTAATTACATATTAATACATGTTCATATTAGACTTTATTAGAGTTGTTATTTGATTGAATGTAGTTTCTTTAAAATCTAAGTCTAAGTTTTTTGTTAGAAATTTTATAGCCTCATAATTATCACAACTTAGAAAAGTAATGAAAATTTCCAAAGCTTTATGCTTATCATTTTTATAAATATTTAAAATATTTAAAGATATATACTGAGCGATCGCATAAGTTGACTGATAAAATGGTTGTATATATAGTTGTTTGGAAAAGCGCCATTGATTAGTCATTTCAAAGATATACGGTTGTATAAACATTGAACCGTTATATTTTTGCATCATAATATGAAATTTTTCTCTCAATTTTTTTCTGTTTATTTTTGTGGAGGTATATGCATATTTTTCAAACTCATCAAACATACAAGATGAAGCAAATGTATATATGATGTTGGAGTAATGTTTTTTCTTTAAGTCTTTATATTGACCAGGAAGTTCTTCCAAAACCAATAATTCTAAAGTTAAACTAGCAATTTCTGATATCTCAAGTTTAGGGTAAGATAGTACCGAAGAGTGAACATGAGCTTTTAATGAATAATTAAAATGAAGTGCATGACCAAATTCATGAGACAAATCTATTAAATCATTTATATTATTTGATAAATTCATAAATATAAAAGGACGATTTTTGGGTAATATTGTGCAAAAAGCCCCATTTGATTTCTCTTTTTTTTGTAGCAGGTCTAAAGAATTACTTTGCACCATGTTGTTAAAAAAATAGTAAAAATCTGAATTTATCTTTTTCAAAATGGTTTTTAACAATTTTATAGTTTCTTGGGAAGAAAAATTTTTTTCAAAATACTCTGATTCATAATATTTAGTATTCCATGGTAATAATTTATTGGTTTTATGTTGTGATGCTCTAAATTTTTCGTAATTTTTTTTGATAGGCATTATTTTAGAATTCACATAATGTAGAATTCTTTGTTTAAAGTACGGAGGAAAAAGAGAATAATAATTATTATATTGATAATAATTATTAAATCCTTTGTTCAAGGAAAATAATGTTCTTAAGTGTATTAATTTTATATATAAATATTCAAAGTAATTAGCATAATAGGAATTGGTATCTTGTAATAACTTCCAAATATCATAACGTTTTGCTTCTGAAGAATTACTTAAATAATGATTAATTTTTTCTTTATTAATAAGATTATTGTTATAATTATATTTAATGTTACTGTATATATAATTATATATATATACATGATTTTGGATTTCTTTATTAAAAAAAGTATTGGGTTGGCTGTCTAATAACATTTCATTCTTGTATCGTTTATTTAAAAGTCTAAAATATTGAGAATTTTTAATTTTTTTTTTGATTTTTTGAGATAGTTTTTTATTTATTGTGTTTAACTCAGATATATCTTGTCGATCAGTATTAGAATAATATCCTTGCTGATTCTTTAATAATAGGTTGTTATTATATTCCTTCATTTCTAATTGAATTTTTAAATATCTTTGAATTAAGTATTCTAATGTTAGTACATTATCAATTTCTATATTAATAATAAAAAGGAATTTTTGTAATAATATTTTTCTCTTTATCATATACTCTCCTTATTTGATTTGTGTATTATGAAAATAATTATAATTAAAGTTATTATGAAAAATAATACCGATGAATAACCTAGTAAAATAGAAGAAGAAGTGAACATAGTTAAAAACGGAAGGCAAAGTGTTATTACGGAAAATAAAACACCATCTATTGCATCTGAAATAGAGAAAATTTTTCCACGAATATTATCAGGAACTTGTTGTATTTCATAGTGTAAGAGATTTGTTGGAAGTTCCATACATACCCATATAGCCAAATATAAAAATAATCCTAACCATAATTTTTCTAAAAGGAGTGGGAGAAATATTGAAAAAATACTTAAAAGTAATACAGGTATATAAAATCCCAAACTTTGGTACTTCTTTTTATAAAATAGCTTTACCCAATATAGAGAAAGAAAGCCACCAATCAGCATACCTATAGTTGAGATTATGCGATATATTCCATAACTTTGTTCTCCATCAATTTTTGACTCTCCTAAAACAGGGACTAAAAGGGTATCAGATAATGCCAAAACTCCCCAAAGTAAAGTCGATCCAATCACTAAATTTTTAATATTATTATATTTGAAAATATATTTTAAGGAAAAAATGATACTATATTGTTGGTTCACTTCCTTAAAGTTTTTATCTAGAGCTTTATTATTAGGTATACTTAAATAGCAAGTGATAGCAGCAATGATAAAAGTGATAGAATTAAAGATTAAAACTCCAATTATTTGACTATTTAGAATGCCAAAAGTAGCAATACTTGCTCCTAAAATTTGAGATATTGATTGAAGTACACTAAAATTTCTATTCACCTTAGGTAAATCTTGTTCCTTTACTAAATTAGGTATACTCGAGGCAAAAGCTGGACGATATAATAATTGTACAGTACTATATAGTATTATTAATGTAGTCATATGCAAATAATTTTCTTTAGCTTGTATCATTACCAAACTAAGAAAAGAAAGCGTTAAGCTAACGGTTACAGTGATATATTTTCTTGAAAATTTATCAGCAAGATACCCTGAAAAAGGTCCTAAAATAATCTCTGGTATAAACTTAGCAAATAGAAAAAGTCCGAAAAGTGTAGGTGAATCAGTGGAAGAGTATGCAAAAGTGGCTAAAGTTATCCCTTGAGCCATTTCACCAAGTTTAGACAATGGTTCTGAAAGATACAAAAATTTTAGTTTTTTCTTATTATCTAAAGTCATCTAATAATCACTTTTAATACTTTTTATTTCATTTAATAATGCTCTGTTAGTGAAATCTCCTTTATCTTCCAGCAATTTAATTCCTATTTTTAATTCATTATAGACTTCATTCATTCTATTTAAAATATAGTCATTCGATTGGTACGAATATATTTTTTTTAATAAAAGATACATCCTGCTATAAACATAAGTTCCGTGAAGTACTCCGATTAATGGTCTGCTATCTTGTCTCCAAGGAACTTTGTCTGTATAAGTGTAAGGATTGTTTAAATGAGTTTCACTTGCTAATATTGTATTTAACTTCATATGACTACATTCATGAACTATGTTTTCTGCCCACCAAACGGGACTATTATTATTGTTTATAAAAAAGGTACAACCATGACAATTTATATCTGAAAAACTGCTAGACATAGGTGGATCTAAAATTACTATTTGCTTTATATAAAAGTTCACCTCTTCATACATTTCAGGCCAACTGTCTTTTATTAGCTGTAAACCTTCTAAAATATTAGTCTCAATCAATTTTATTGAATCATTATCTGATATAGAAATATTTTTGATATTTAGCATAGAGTCTACATCTTTTTTAATACTGCTAATATAATTTTTTATCCAGTGAGGAGAATTATCTAATATGATATTAGTATTAGATATTTTCTTTAATCTTTCAAAAGTAGTATTTATCGATAAATTAATATTATTATCATTAAAATTAAATTCTATATTTTCACTGATTTTGTTATTTAATGTTACCTTTATATCGTCTACATATATGATATTCTCTAAGGAGTTAATGTGTTCTTCTACATTTGAAATAGAGATGTTTTTAATGAAAAATTGAAAAGCTAATATATTAAATAATTGATTTAACTCATTTTCTGAAATTTCAATATCTTGTGTAACATATTTATAAGTATGCATAATTTTATAAATTATATCCGGAGAATATAGCTTCTTTTTTTGTATATAGTTTAAGTCATCGATGCTTTTTATAATTTTTATTAGACTTAATTTACTAGAAAAATTAAATTTGGCACAAATTTTTTTCAGCATAGTATTTATTACATTTAAGAAATGTTCATCATATTGAAAGTCTATGTTTTTATTTGGAAATATATATTTATTCATATAATGCTTCCTCCTTTTTTACTTTAAAAGGCCATTTTCTTTGTAGTTATAAACTAACTCGCTTAACTGGATTACATTACTTTTATAATCTTCAAAATCATTATTACTGTATTCAACTGTTACTCCTTTTATAGTTTTAAAAGTATCTAGGCAAAGTTTTAGAGCATCCCACTCTTCATTCTTTTCTTTTTGTTCGCTTGAAAAGCCTTGAGCTCCAATATGCACCTCAAGTACATTAACATCTTTAAGTAGGTTAACAATATCAGAAAAATCTACTCCTGTATTTTTAGCAGCAGTTAAACAATGTGGTATATCAAATATAATAGGAACACCTGTGTTTTGAGAGACTTCCTTTAACATTTTATAATCACTTAGACCATCTTCATTATTAAGTGACCAATAGCGTGGGCCCATTTCCATCACTATAGGTATATTAGTGTTTTCAATATAATTTAAAACTCTCTTTTGTATTCTAGTCTCTAGAGAAGAATCATTTATTGGTGGAAATATATATCCAAACGTTACCCCACTAGATGTTCCCAAAATACTTATATGATCACCCAACCAATAGCAATTTAACTCTTTAGCTTGTTTAAAAACATGATTTACAAGATTTATATTTGGTTCACGTTCATCAGCAAATGGAATCCAGCTGCTATGAGCTACTTTAGGAATCTCATCAGGTAGTTCCGATAAATTTGTAGGTAAATGGATTTCTAAATAATTTTGTTCAGCATTTAATTCCTCATATGCAAACTTTTTAAATTCTGGATCGTCATCAACCCAGGCTATACCAACTCCTAAGAACGGAAGGTCATTAATTTTTTTGTAAATATTATTATTTTTCATTTTTTATATTCCTCCTTTAATTTTATATTTAATTTGTCATACCATATAGCAAAAGCGAATATATACCAAATAGTCTGAGCCTTGGAATGATTAATAATCTCATCTTTTTTATTTTTAGGTTTACTATTATTATATAAAAAATTAAAAATTTTTTTTAAATTAAATAAATATGAAATCGAAGAATTTTTTAAAGAATTATAACAATAATCCCTGAGAATGCTATTTTGTAACCATAAATATACAGGATGTGGAAATCCTCGCTTTTTTCTTTTATAAATTTCATGAGGTAACAAAGACGCTCCAATATCTCTTATTAATTGTTTTGAGGTCATTGACTGAGAGGAAAGCGCAAATTGAACTAACCTTTGATTTAATAAAGGAACTCTTGCTTCTACTGATGAATTCATTAAACCTAAGTCAATTCTTACTAAAGCATCGGCTTCCAAATGGTTCATACCAAAAGTTCTTAATCTATCTTCAAAAGAGATATCATTGTTATTTTTGAAAATCAGCTTTTTTCTTTTATTTTTAGCTTTTTCATGGATAACATCTATATCCATACTATTTATATTTATAAATTCTTTTATAAATGGAAGTTGCATCCACTCATCAAATTCCGTAAAGTCTTTTGCATGAAGCCACTCATAACTTCCAAATATTTCATCGCTACCAGTACCAGAGAGAACAGTTTTTATATTTTTAGAACGAACTACTTTGCCAATCTTATTGTAAGCAATTATTGTAGGATCCATTGAGTTTCCATCTTGCTCACCTATAGATATTGGAATTAATGATATGAAATCTTCTTCATTTAATATTATTTTGTTTAAATTAACATTTAAATGGTTACATACAAATTCACTAAAGGGTATTTCTGAAAAAGTACTGTTTTGAAAATCACTATACCTTAGTGTAAAAGCCTCAATTTCTGCTCCATTTTCTAGGGATTTGGCTAATACTGTACTTGAGTCTACGCCACCTGATAGTAGCATACCCATCTTTTGATCACTTTGAATATTATCTTTTATAGCTTGATTAAAAATATTATCTAAGTTACTTTCTTCAGTTGTTTGAGAATATATATGTATAGATATGTCTGATAAATTACGTTTTTCTATGTCATATTTAAGTAATTGTCCAGGAGATACTTTCTTAATTTTATCTACTAAAGTATAAGGTTCGATTATTGTATTTCTATAAATTAAATATTCTAATAAGGTATCTTTACTTAATTCAGTTGGAATATTTACCTTTTGTAAAAATCTAACTAAAGTTGGAAATTCAGAAGAAAAAACAATAAACTCGTTGTTATCATAATAATACAGTGGCTTAATTCCAGGGTAATCCCGATAAATATAAACTACGTTATCAATCACATTTAAAGCTACAATAGAAAACATACCTTCAATTTTATTTAAAAACGAAATTCCGTCTTTAGATATACCTTCAATTATTGTTTCTGTATCACTATTAGTTTTCCAATCATTTTTATCTATTTCTTTTCTTAACAATTTATGATTAGTTATTTCACCATTAAAAGCTAATAACCATTTTTTATCGTTTGATTCAAAAGGCATGTTAGACTTATGACTTTTATCTTGTATACTTAATCGAGTAGACAATAAAATACTTCCATCTAAATGAATTATTTTTTGACTATCAGGTCCTCTATGCATTAAATCACTTTTAATATCACTTATAAGTTCTGGTTTTTTTTCAAATTCATGTATATTTCCGAATATTCCAAAAATACCACACATAAAAATCCTCCTTTATTCTATTTTACAACTTGAAATACTTAATCCTAATAATAGAAGTCTAATTATAATTTGTCCTGTTATCAGAGAATCATCTTTTTGTGGTTGGTATTCAGTAATATCTCCATAATCTATATGACTAAAATCATATAAGTTTTTCAGTTCATTTTCTAAATCTTTAAGTGAAAAACCATTAGGAACAGGTGCCGATACCGCTTTAGCGACACTAGGATCTAAAATATCAAGATCTATCGAACAATAAATTGTTGAATTTTCAATTTCCGAATATGGTAATTCACTAGTAGAATTTAAAAATAAAAATTTCGAATTTTTTACGTTTTGAGTGTTTAAACTACTGAAAACCCCTCTCCGACCAATTTGATAAACTTTAGTCACTTCAGGAAAACTTAAAATTTTGGAAATTTGATTAGTATTTGTGACATTTTTTTTCTCTATTCCTCCATCAATATGTGCATCAAAATAAATTAACACTATGTCTTTTTTTCCAGCTTGAATTAAAGATTTTATACCACTATATGTTATAGAATGGTCTCCACCTACTAACCAAAAATTTGAAAATTCACTCAATTTATTAGAAAGTGTATCTAAAAAATCTAAATAATATCCATTTATTTGATAAGAATTAATATTAGAATTATTCAATAAATATTTATTGCCATCCCAAAGATCTGGGATAAGCCAACCTTTTAAATTATCATTATCATATTTTTCCGTTCTATATGCTTCACTAATTTTTTTAATATATTTTGGAGATTCTCTTGAACCATGGGAGATAGAATTTCCACTATCATAACCTACTAAAATTATATTTTCTGTATTATTCGCAGTTTTTGAAGATTCTCCGAATAAATTTATTTTCTTCAATTGCAAAAGATTTTCGTTAAATACAAAATTAAAAGAAATTAATTTCTTTAATTCTTCTGTTTTAAATTCATTAAAGTTTTCTCCTTTAACTTTCATACCTAAATTTGTATAAAGGTATTTCCAAAGGTCATAAGATAACCACAATGATTTACTACTTTTTTTAGAATTTATTAAAACTTTATTATTTTTTCGTTCTAGCAAATTAAGTGTTTTATCAATAATATACATAAAATCCCCACCCACCCTATATGTTATTCACTGAGCGATTTAAATATTAATTGTCAGTTCTATCTCTCATCAATGGACCTAGAACTGAATCTGGAAGTTCATTCTCACTATTACTTTCTTCGAAAAATGCTGGTTGAATTTCTTTTTCTAATTCTTCAAAAGTTTTTTTACTTGTTTCATTTTGCTTTTCCATTGATATCCCCTCCGTCTTGTAAAATACTCAGTGAAACCATGCCCACAATTATTAATTTCCTAATAACTCAATTAATTTAGAATCATTAGTAGTAGATATATTATTTGTTAATAAATTAATTTGAGACGCCTGTTCAATTACTCCCTTTTCTAAATTATTATTTTTATCTAGAAACATTCCTTTTCGAAATTTTCCTAAAATATCATAAGTTTCTTGGTTAATACGATAAATCTTTCCTATAGAAGAAATAACATAATACTGCTTTTTCTTTTCAGGTTTTTCCACATTATTATTTTCTATTAAATTAAGAACATCATGAGTCGTGGAAATCAAACTTACATTCCTTTGAAGATAAATTTTTTCATCTAAATTATTCAAATTATAATTACTTAACTTGTATATAGAAACAAATCTAGCATATTCAACACTAGCAACTTCTTTAACAAAAATTGGTATATTTAGAGTGCAAAGGTAATTGTAAAAAGAAGTCGCCTTTTCTCTACCTTTACCAAAACCGGCTGGGTGTTCCATGCTTTGATTTACGTCCCACAAATTTTCAGAAGATAAATATCCTTGAAAAATATCACTAAAAATGAATTCACTTTCACAATTTTCTTCTTTCAAAATTTTTAAAGTTTCTACATATATAGGCTCTAAAGTTTTTAATATTTGTTTCCATCGGCCTTTCCTTTCTACATTTAAAGAGTCTTGGTTTATCTCTAGTAAATTATCAAAGCCATTTTTTTCTGCTTCTTTTATTAAAGGGCTCTCAGGGTTTTCTATAGTCCAGTTTGGATCAATACTCATTCTAATCATTATATCTTGTTTAGACATTTTCATTTTTCAATACTCCTTTCAATATATTTAAATCCTCTATAATTTGTGAGTGTTCTGCTAATCTATCACTCATAATTATAGGTATTGTTTTTTTGAAATTTTCAAAAAATTCATTCCATACTTTCTTATTTATTGGCTCACATGCACAAGGGATAGCTACATTTTCTTCTAACCGAACTCCCGATAACCAAACTAAAGATACTATATTTGGTAGTCTAGTAGAAAATTCATTTATATCATTATAGTTCCAGTTTATTGTATCTGATATTAATTCACCCAAGTCTAAAGAAATTTTCAAATTGTAAAAATCTGAATATTCCAATAATTTTAGATAATAATTTGTCGGCGGAATCCATGGCGTTCTGATAGGATGGACATAGACATTAGTTTCTTTATTTTCAAATTTATGAATATTGCTTATTATTTTTTGAATCGGGTTGTCTTGGATTCCTTTAGTATCAAAATATGTATCAAAACCTCCCCAATACCCAATCTTAAATATTATAATACTGGGTGTCGCCAGATTTATTGATTGCTCAAGCTCATATCTTATTGCTTTCGAACCATCCCAAGGAACTACATAAATAGGCCTTTTATGAGAGTTTCTTAATAGCTTGACTACATTTTTCTCTCTGTTTGTAAGAGGAACTCCTAAAACAAAAGAGTCTACTTCTTTTATTAATAAATTAGCTTGATGTTCGATAATTTCAGAATCTTCTAAAAAAACCTCTTTATACAATTAGTATCCCCCCTATTTTCTAGACATTTAAATATTAACATAGAAAAAAACTTTTTACTAATTTTTTGTAAAAAATAAATATTCACACTTTTTAAATAATATTATATAACTGAGCAATAATAACTGATTATTCTATTTTTATTAAACTTTCATAATACAGTATTCACTCATTATCCTTTTTAATTCTATAAACAGTTTGTCTTGTTATATTTACTTCTTTCGCAATTTTACTAATTGCTTGGCCTTCTTCTAACATTTCTACCACGCGATGATAGATAATACGTTTCTGAGGATCTTTAGCATTCGCTGAATAAAGTAACGGACGCCCTTTATATACACCTTTTTCTTTCGCAA
>ERZ1023217.247-NODE-247-length-10706-cov-29.912403_pt1 | contig 10706 bp, 25 predicted proteins | sample MGYA00380448_ERZ1023217 | MGnify/ENA primary metagenome ERZ1023217 (study PRJEB33173, sample SAMEA4830360) | metagenome | study: EMG produced TPA metagenomics assembly of the PRJEB25223 data set...
CTTGATTGACAATCGCAGTTTGAAAAGCACTAAACTTTTTATTAGCACATTGGAACTGCACTATGTCATTTCGGTTGAGTTCTCTAATTCTTAAATTCTCCATTCGCCTATCCCCTTACCTTGTTCAATTTCAACGGGAACCTTGCCTTTACCATAGACAAGTTCCCAACCTCTTAATTTTTGCTTGTAGTATCTTTTACGAACAGTCGCATCTCCGACATCAAAATACTTATACACGTCACATAGTCGATATTTTTTACCACCAATATACACATCTGGAATATTTTTATATCTATCGTACATACGATCACTTCCAACCTTCTGAAATGACACCAACGCTTTTTACATTGGTAATATCTAACTGTCTATCAAATTCATTAGGACGTTCTTCTGCTAACGCCATTACACGTTCTTCTTCGTCTAGTGTTTCATCTTCTGCATCAATATAAGCTGTACCTTCGATTACGAAGTTAACTTTTAGTTTTGCCATTACTCATCACCTACCAATTCGCCATCTTTCCAGATGAGTGTGAGAGTGCTGTCGTCGTTTAAGATATAATAGTTATAATCACTTCTATCTAAAAACTGTCCGATACTACAATAGAAATTTATATTAACTTCATTTAAATTCTTTCTATTGATAGATACTAATTTAGGTATCTCCGTTTCTTTCGTAATCTCTTCTTCAACTTCCACTGTGAAAGTTTCAGTTTTAACAATTGAATGCTCTACAGACACTGTTTGTACCATGTCAAAATACACAGAACCTCCATCAATATTGCTATAAAATGCTTTTTCTTTAACATCATTCTTCCAAGCCCAATCAATCAATTCTAATAAGTTCATTTTCTTCTCAACTTTAACCTTTACCATTCTTCATCTTCTCCTTTACGATTTCTAACGCTTCTTCTGGACTATGTGCGATACCATGTATCACATTGTGTTTCTCAAAGAAATCTCTAAATTTCACTTGTTCATCGCTCACTCTACCTTTTGGTTTCTTAATCTCTACTGCAACAAATTTTCCATCAGTTAATCTCACACCGAATACATCAGGAAAGCCTTTCGGTAGCAGTTTGATTGTTCTGCCACCTACTCGAACTGTTCCAGCATTAGCACGCCAGACTTTGCAACCATTTGCGTTAAGTGTTTCAATAATTTGTTTTTGAATTTCGCTTTCTCTCACGTTGTCACTCCTAGAATAAGAAATCGTCTATCGTTGTCTGATGTTTTAGTTCTTCTCGCTTAAATAATTTATGCTTACGTTTCATTTCTGCTAGTTCTTCTTTTGTCACGTACTGCTTAAAATGTTTATCTGCCATTCCACCTAAGTTGGTTAAGTAGAAAGTGCCATCGTCTCTAGGCAGCACTCTCAATACTTTCCAACCGTCACTTTCAAAAAGGTCATAAGCATTAGGTTGATTTTCTCTAAGCCCCATATTCAACCACAGCCTCTCTTTTTCGACGTTCTTCCAACTTCTGATTAATTAGGTCGACTAATGCTTTTTCGTCTCCGTTTGCCCATATAATCATTTTCTGAGCATACATATCTTTACACTCAAGTATTTGCTTAATGTCATCTATCGTCACCATGAGTCACGTCCTCTGAAATCATCTCCCAGCACTCGAACCGTTCTTGCATTTTGTTTCATACGTGAGTTGATCCGTTGCCAGTTCATATTTTGATTTAATTCTTTGTCACTAAAGTTAGTAGTAAAGATATTATTCTTACCTACTCTGTTATCTACGATTGAAAATAGTTTGTTTAATGTGTGTTCAGTGTTTTCTACACCTACATCATCGAGTACAAGCAAATCTATGCTGCTTAATAACTGGACTAACTCATCTGTCGTTTCAGTAGCGTTGCGATTGTATGTTGCTTTAATACGTTCCATTAACATTGGAATATGCATGAATGCTACCGAATACCCTTGTTGCTTAATTGCCTTTGCTATGGCATATGCTAGGTGGCTTTTTCCAGTACCATATGAGCCTTGTAGTATTAACGACTTAGGTTCATTAAGGGAAAAAGTTTTAACGTACTCAATAGCTGTATTCTTTGCTTGTATTTGATACTCGTTCTGTGGTGTGTAACTATTAACTGTTGCGTCACGTAAAGATGCATTCACATTAGATTGGTTGAAGATACGATTGAGATACTTCTGCTTTCTTTGTTGCTCAGCTTCTTTACCAGCAGCAATCATTGAACAATCACAACCATGTCTGAATTCTTGTCCGTTACTGAATTTGTAATAGTCATAGACGTTGCCACATCTTTCACATTTAAGATTATGTTCTTCTTCTACAATGTTTCGATTAGGCTTGATATTTCTTGCTAAATTTCCTAATGATTGCATTACTTATCACTCCTAGTCCCAATAACTTTCGTCATACTTCATTCTGTTAAGTTGATCCATGCCACTAGGTTGTAGTTCTTCGCTAAAGTCATTTAAATAACTTTCTTGAGATAAAAATGTTTTAGGATATTTTTGATATTGTTTATCAGTAATAGTTTTTAGATATTCTCTAGTACCGTTCATGATAGTTTCAAATTCATGTTTTTTTAGTGCTGATTTGAATAGACTGAACGCCTTTTTCTTATCTAATTTTTTGTCGTAAAGTTTCCACCATTCCTCAAAGCGTTCACGCGTAACGTCAGTTGCGCTATTATCTGTTCTATTTATATTATTTATACTTGTATTATTAATACTTGTATTATTCTCTTTGACATTTGCGTCAATAGGGGTATTGACAGAATTATCAATAGGGGTATTGATTTTTACGTCAATAGGTATTGACGATTGCGTCAATGGGTACATCTTTCTTTGTTTGATTTGCTTTCCGTCTTTGACTGTTTCTATCTTTAAATATCCGTACTTAGTAAGGTTTGATATTCTTCTAGAGATAGTTTCTTTTACAACTTCGTATAATCTTGCGAAGTAACTATTCGTTGCTGTGCAGTAACCATACTTGTTGCTTAATGAAGTGATTTCTGCAAAAAGTAGTTTTTCGCTATCAGTTAAGCGATTATCATATCTTACGTTTGCTGTGATAATTGAGTAGTAACTAGGTTGTTCAGTCATGTTTCATCACTTCCGTTCAACAATTCAGTTACAGTTAATCCCATCTCATCAGCAATCAGTTTTAATCGTTTATTGTTAGGCTTTTGTTTGTTGTTCTCCCAATTTGAAACTACACCACTTTTGGCATTAAAACGTTGTCCGAATTCTGCCATACTTTCCCCTAAATTTTTGCGATGGTTTTTAATTTTTTCTCCTATTGTCATTCGTTTTCTCTCCTTTCAGCATGGCATTCAATCTGCTATCTACTTTGATCCAGCTATCCTGTAAGATATATTTCTCATCAAAAGACTTAACGCCTATGTTATGCTGTTCAGAATGATGTTCTCTGCATAAGGCTAGAACTTCATAATCGTAATGCTGCATCTTCTTACGATTAGCACCACGACCTATTGCGTAGTGATGTGCAAGGTCTGCTCCACTTTTGCCACATAATACACAGTTACGATTAACTGTCGCCCAGTAAAGTAACGACTTATCGCCTTTTAATAAATCACTTGTTTTGTATGCGAGTATTATTCCGTTAGCGAATACCCAGTCGATTGTTACTTCGATAATCTGACTGGCTTGTGTACGTGTGCAGTTACTTAATGAAATGCGTTCATCATATCCATAGTACGTTCTGACATATTCAATAAACATATGTCGCATGTAGTCCATTGGCATACCTGTATGAACTTCTATGTCTTTGACGAGTGCGAATATCTTCTTACGCTGCTTGTTCGTTATTCTGAATGGATCAACTGGAATGACATCGACTTCTACATCAAAACCGTTATCGAGTAATAACGATGTTTTGTTATCTAGTTCTACACCCTCAATGACAACGGTAGTTGTACCGTCATCTTGAGTAATGTAATTTTTAATAATTGGCATTTACATCAGTCCTAGAAAGGAAGGTCATCCGTATCGATATCAGCATTGTTATTAGAAAATGCATTGTTATTTGCTGGTGCTTGCCCTTGTTGTTGTGATTGGTTGTTTTGTTGATTATTATTCTTTGGCTCTAAGAATTGAACATTGTCCGCTACTACTTCTGTTACGAACACTCGTCGACCTTCATTGTTTTCATAGTTGCGTGATTGAATACGTCCATCTACACCTGCTAATGAGCCTTTAAAAAGGTACTTGCTAACATTTTCTGCTTGCTTTCTGAATACAACTACATTGATAAAGTCTGCTTCACGTTCACCTTGTGAGTTTGTGAAACTTCTATTCACTGCTAATGTGAAAGTTGCAACACTTACTCCATTTGGCGTTTGTCTATATTCAGGATCTTTCGTTAATCTACCTACTAAAATTACTCTGTTTATCATTACTGATTACCTCCATTATATTTTTTGGCTGTTGCTAATATTTTTTGAATAATTTGTGTCGCTGCATCTTCCGTTAGGTTGTAGCCATTAACTTCGAATTTTTCTTCTACTTCTTGTTGTGAATTAGCTTTACCGTTTTCTTTCATCAAACTAGTGATGTTGATTATTTGTTGTTTTAACGTTCCAATTGTTTGGCTACTAGCCATCTTTGGCGTATTATTTTGTCTGTAATTTTGACGTTGGTTATTTTGGTTGCTTCGTTTACCACTTGCTTCATTACCGTCATCATCTTGGTCGCTAGTGATACCAAATACTGTGCTTAATGAGTAACGTCTTGAATAAGTGATTGCTGAACCTACACCTTGTGGCGTATTCTTTTCAGGCTTAACCATAAGTGGTGGATATTCCATGTACTCGCCACTTTCATGATGTAAGATTGTTGCTACACCTACTTCACCTTTCTCATTTGATACTGGATATTGTGTATAAGTTAAACCGAACTTAGTTGACGTTTTGTCTATTGCTTCTGCTACATTTTCAAGTGGTACATATTTTGATTTGTAGAACGGGTTATTTTTATCTTTGAACGGTTGCTTTACTTCTTTATGAAAGTTGTTTAAGGCTTTGTTGATTTCTGTAATACTTTCTGATCTATTCATCAAGTTCTACCTCCTCATACTTATCTTGTTCTATATGCGTATGTTTGATAGCTTTGTGTACCGTCATATCTATCGAACTTTTATCTACTCCGTTAAATTCTTTAGCATCTCTGAATTCAGTTGAGTATTTGATTGCTGGGAAGTTATGACTAGGCATGTTGGTTACATATAAGTCATTATCTTTTCGCTTGATTATATAAGTGACTGTTTCTTTCACGTTCATGCACCTCCGTACATCTAGCTATATCTTGTGCATTCTTAACTGCTCTAGTGCTTGCTGATTGGTACATGCTTGACCAATATCGGATATCTTTCATTAAGTCATCTATGATTTCATCTTTTAATGCTATGCGTTGTTTAAGCGTTCTATTTTCGATAGCAAGCATTGAAAGTTCGATTGCGTTCTTCTCATCTATATTTAGTTCTTGCACGATTTATCCTCCCGTTGTATGATTGAGTTGAATTTTATTTAATTAGTGTTCGACTGTTTGCTATTTGCCGATAGCATTCAGTCTTTTATTTTGTAGTAGTATTCGTTGAAGAATACGTGTGTTACCACTCCAGCAATCACTCCTACACCTAATGCTTGTGCAATGAACACTCCACATAGTGTTAGGAAAGTGAATAGTGTTAATGTCATTGTTCCAGCGATTACGATTGATTTATCTTCGTTACTTATTTTTTGCTTTCTCACGTTCTTCCTCCTCAATTACTTTTTGTAATGCTCCAGCTTTGTACATGAAGTTTAAAAAGTAGTTATACATTTCTTCTGACATTTTAATCACTCCTTTCGTGTATAATTGAGTTATTAATACATAAGGTGGTATGTTTAATGGAATTTATCCAATCAACATTGTTTTCCAATATCATTGCTGTAATTGCTTTAATCGTTGCAATAGCAAGTTTCGTATACGCTTATTTAAGTAATCGACCTAGCATCGAAATTAGTGACTTCTATACTGATCAACTAGATAATGAAAATGAACCGATAAAATTTGGTTTTGTTCTCGCAAATGTTTCTCCAAAAACAATCACTGTTAAAGAAATTAATTTACTTGATAGCAGTAATAAGAAATTAGAGAACATTCATGTACAAGTTCCGGAAGATGATTGGAAGAAATATCCTAATCCTTTTTCATCTCCGTATAGTTGTAGTCCTTTTACTGAAAATGAAATCTTTATACCTAATGCAAAAATCGAATTTTCTTATCATCTGAAGGAAAAACCGAAAGTTATCGAAATTGTTACCAATAAGCGTATTTGGTATTTAAGTAAGAAACGACGCTTTAATTTTTAATGTTAATGATTAATGCTAATACCATGAAAATTACTGTTAGTAGCATACAAATATTTGTGAATAGCATATTTTAAACCTCCTATTAGTAGTACTTCTGTAGTAAAGAAAACTTGAATTACATCAAAGCTGCATTGGATCAGATGGATTATTAGAATCGACAATTATTTCTACATTTATACTTTCAACACTTTGTGAGCGAATACTTTCAATTTGCTCCAGAGTGTTTTTTAATTCTGCAATATCATTTAATACAATATGAATTTTTAAATGCATGGTTATGCCTCCTTTTTGTATAATTTAGTTATCCTTTTTTAACTAAGTGATTTTTTGATTACTTCACAGCTATGACTGTCAAGCTCAACCTTGACGGTCTTATGACTGTATGCCTTATTAACTTCTTGAACAATTCTGTCCCATTCGTACTTTGGCATTCCTTCGATAACTTCTAATATTTCTTCTAAGCGATTATTTTCCATTCCTACCTCTCCTTTCATGTATAATTACCTCTAAGGAGGTGTTGAATATGAATAAACATGTTGACTCAGAACGATTTGCTTCAGCTTTAATTGCTTCTTCAAATTGGAATTTAAAAGACGAAAACGAAATCCATAATGCATTTGAAGTTTATTTAAAAGCTAAAGATGTTGCTGATAACCACAATGCAAAATTACAAAAAGCTAAAAGCGAAAAAAATAAAAAAGATGTAAAAAACTCTCTAGAACAATTGAAAAAAATTAGATTTTAATTGTTATAATAAGCGTTGAGCATGCGAGCTAGCACCTTGCAATCCTCTTCGCTTATTTTGTTTTCAATTAAAAATTTTTGTAATTGCAAAAATTGAATAGACAACCGTATCTCTTTAATAGATGATTTAGTTAGTAAACTTAAATCAATATTTTTTCTTTTTTTCTTAAACATTTTTACGCCTCCTTAAATTTCAAATTGACTTACGTCAACGCCATATTTAATCGCCATACTTTTAATTACTGATATATAAATTTCAATTAATCTTGGATCATCATTGATTACATCCAACTTTGATAATTTATTGATTTGTGTTTTTGTAGCACCATTAGCTAGCATTTTTCCTTTTCTGTTTTGCATGCGAACTTTTAAGTTGCAGCGACCTTTTTCTTCAAGTGCTGTATATGCTTCAGCTTTAATTTTTTTGTGCATATCCCCACCGCCTAAATGTTGAGCAATGGCTGATAGTATTTTGTTAGTATCATTACGCCAATTTTTCGTTTCTATACCTACGATATTTCTAATTCCAGTAATTTCACGTTTCATTTCTTTGTTGAACTGTTCTTGATCTTTTTGTACTTTGAACATCAGTTCTAACGCTTGCATTGGTGTTTGCGGTACGTTCAATTGATTTTGCTTAATGTGTTCGTCCATTTTGTGAAATGCATCTACATACATTGCTGTGAACAGTACACCTTTTGAACCTGTCATTTTGTTCGCTACCATGTCACAACCTTTTTTAGTGAGTAGGTAATGTTTATAAGTTTGATTATTTCCACCAATATAAGTAGATTCTTTAAAATAATTAGCAGGGTCCAAATTTGGACTTTGCAAAATTACACTTTTATAATTTTCGATATCTCTTATTAAATGTTTATGTTCCTTATTAACCATTTCAGCTACTTCTCGACTGTCTACATAAAATTCATTATTTTGTTCTACTACTTGCAAATCTTGCATTTTTATTTCCTCCTTCTCTTTTCAACGCCCACATTCAACGTACAGTCTTGGCAATGACCTAATCATGTATTATGGTGTGGCTCATATCGTCGCTCACTCTCGCTCTTATACGCTCAATGTGAGCGTTGAAATCGTTATTTAATTAGCTAGATACTTTTTCTTTTAATTCCCTTTTGGGAACACTTGGATTAAAAAAAATACGCAATTCATCTATGCTATAACCCAGTATTTCTGCCATTTGTACAAGTTCATCTGCACCAATAGTAACTAAACCATTTTCACGTTTAGCATAAGGAGATCTACTTTTCCAACCCATTCTTTTAGCCATTTCTTCTTGATTTAAACCGTTGGCTAATCTTTCGGCTTTTAAACGTTTTAAATTTATCGTCATTTTTAACACCTCAATTCCGTTCTCTTAAGAACTGTCTTAATCATAACAACTACGTTCCCGTGTGTCAACAACTTGGAAACAAAAAAATAAAAAAAGTTTTTTTCTTCCTATATATTGTGTTCATTTGGGAACAGTGATATACTTCAATTGTAAACTAAAATCGTAATCTTTTAGGAGGAAAAGAAGATGAGAACGAATGCTGAAATCATTGATTTAATAACTGATTTAATGAATGAAAAAGGTTTTACATCTAACGAATTAGCTAGAAAAGTAGGGTCATCGAAATCTACAATCTCAAGGTATTTGAACAAAAGTCGTCAATTCCCTGTCAATAAAGTTGACGATTATGCAAAAGTTTTTAATGTTACTCCAGAATATATATTAGGTTTTGACGAAGATAGTTTCGAAGTAAATTTAGGGACTACTACTCACAAAGTAACTTATTATGGAAAGGTTTCGGCTGGTAACTTCGAAGGCGTGGCGATTGATAATAGAGAATTAGATGTTCCAGATATTGCTTTTAATGGTCGCAACCCTAAAGAATGTATCGCTTTGCAAGTTAATGGCGATAGCATGAATAAAATTTTATCTAATGGCTCATACATAATTATTCACGATTACAGACGTAATCAAGATTACAGATTGAACAATAACGATATTTTAGTATTGCGTTTAGGTGGAGAATACACAGTAAAACGTGTAAGACGTACTGAAACTAAATTACATTTAGATCCAGTTAGTTATTCTGACGAGTTCAAGACTAATTCTTATGATTTAGATTCAATTGATGAAATAGAAGTTATAGGTAAAGTTATTTATAATTACCAAACTTTTGATTAACAGCGCCCTCGTGGCGCTTTAATATAAATTAAATAAAATAAAGGAGAAATTTTATGCCTAAAAAGATTGGTTTTAAAAACGGTTATGCACTAGGACAAATTAAAAATAGATTAGACAAAGAAGGTAAAAAAGCCATCGAAGCACTAAGTGCAGAAGAACAAGAAAGACTAGCTCAATTACAAAGGAATAACGATCCAAATCTTAGTGAAGAAATAAATAAAGCTATTGGTATAGACAATGCTTACGATCAAAGAACAAAAAATATACGAGCTAAAAGTTTTGAAAAACAAGGTATTAGTAATCCTACTGATGTTACATCTAACGCTTTTTATTATCAAACAAAAGCTAATAGTTTTGATGATATTTATAATTTAATTGGCATTGGTACTCACCTTAGCCAAAAAGAACAAGCAAAGTTTCATCATTACAAAGATATGAAAACAAACACTTATGTGCAAATAGCGCAAAATGACGAAATTATTAAACAAAATAACAAAATACAAGAACAAAATGATGAAATTATTGAGTTATTGAAACAAATAGCTAATAAATAATTGGGTAGTCCACCTACCCTTATTATTTTTTTACTTTTTTGAGGTGATTTAATGAAAGTGGCAATCTACACAAGAGTGAGTTCCTATGAGCAAGCAACGGAAGGTTATTCTATCCATGAGCAAGAACGGAAATTGAAAGCCTTTTGTGAAGTTCAGAACTGGCACAATTTTAAAGTATTTACTGACGCTGGTGTAAGTGGTGGCTCGATGAATAGACCAGCATTAAAACGTATTATGGATAACCTAGAGTATTATGATCTAGTATTAGTTTATAAGTTGGATAGATTAACACGTAACGTTAAAGACTTACTTGAAATGCTAGAAACGTTTGAGAAGTACAACGTGGCGTTTAAGAGTGCTACTGAAGTATTTGATACCACAACTGCCATTGGTAAGCTATTTATCACTATGGTAGGTGCTATGGCTGAGTGGGAACGTGCTACGATACGTGAACGTGCATTATTTGGTAGTCGTGCAGCAGTAAGAGAAGGTAACTATATTAGAGAAGCACCCTTTTGCTATGACAATGTAGATGGAAAACTTGTACCTAATAAACATAAGTGGGTAATTGATTATCTTGTTGAGCAATTTAAACACGGTGTATCGGGTAATGAAATCGCTAGACAGATGAATTTGAAGAAAGTCAACGTACCGAAGGTTAAAAAGTGGAATAGGACTTCTATTATTAGGTTGATGAAAAACCCAGTCTTACGTGGTCATACTAAGTATGGAGATATGTATATTGAGAATACCCATGAGCCAGTGTTATCAGAAAGTGATTATAAGCGTGTTATGGACGTTATAGAGAACAAAACACATAGAAGTAAGGTAAAACATCATGCTATCTTTAGAGGCGTTCTAACGT
>ERZ1023217.262-NODE-262-length-10135-cov-11.250694_pt1 | contig 10135 bp, 6 predicted proteins | sample MGYA00380448_ERZ1023217 | MGnify/ENA primary metagenome ERZ1023217 (study PRJEB33173, sample SAMEA4830360) | metagenome | study: EMG produced TPA metagenomics assembly of the PRJEB25223 data set...
TCTCAAACAACTTCTGATAGTTATTCTTTGCTTGTTCATACTTGAGTGCATTTTTTGTTTCAACTTTTGTTAGTGGATTTTTAATTATTTTATCCATATAGGCTGCGAATGCTTCAATGTTATCTGGCTCAACAAGATAACCATTTTCACCGTGCTCTATGATTTCACCAGGACCGTATCTTACATCATAAGCAATGACTGGGCAACCTACTTCAATACTTTCCATAACGGTTAAACCAAAACCTTCGTATTCACTGGTTAATAGTGAGGCTTTAGATTTTTTGAATTCTTCAAGTGGATGCTTGGTAAAATCATTTAAATCAACTTTATCTTCAATTTGATATTCTTTAACTAAATCTAGTATGACTTGTTTTTGATTTTGTTCATCTGCACCATAAATCGCTAATTTCGTTTGATGTCCATATTTTAAGAATTGATTATAAGATTTGATTAAATGGTCCACTTGTTTTTGTTTGCCTAGTCTACCAATAAATACGAATCTATCCTCTTTGTCATGAGTATCTTGTTGTACATAGCTTTTAATAAAGTGAGGTACAATCGATATTTTTTCATCGCTGATACCATATGCATGTTGAATATCATCTTTTTGCATATGTGTGAGCAAGAGGTATTGAGCTACTTTATCAGAATTTTCCAGTGCAATTTTGTATGAAGATTTAATATGATCTCCATCGATGTGGCTATTATGAAATACAAGCACATTTTTTGTGTTTATACAGTTATTTAAAAGTGGTTTATCTAGAAGTCTAGCATCATTAAAAACAATATCATTTTGCTTAAAGCGATGTTCGAAATAATATTTAAAGAGATCTTTTTCGTTTTTAAAAGCCTTCATGATACGTTGATTTTTAAAAATTTGAATGAAATCTAATTCATTCGCCTTTTGAGAATTGAAAAATTTTTTACAGTAAATACTTCCCTCTGTGTCAAAATATTCTTCCAAAATTTTGTGATATGTGCGACTTGAGAAGTAAATCTTTCTATGCAATTGACCGAAGTGATTATATTCTCTACGTTCAATTTTTTTCTTAGAAATTGGTGACATCACGTCTTCAAATTCTATGATATTTGTATCTTCATAAAATTTTCGATATAAAACATAAGTTTCTTGATCATAATATCTCATCACATTGCCATCATTGAATACTTTAGAAGTTAAACCTTCTATGTCTCTATCTTTTTCAGAGTAAAGAGTTTTTTTCTTAAATCTTGTTTTAGGTATTGAAAGTAATTTGAAATCAGATAACCAATCATATATATTTTCAATTTGCGTATTTTTCGTTATGAGTTGATTCTCTTCGAACTTTTGATAAACTTCATTATAATTAGCGTTATAATTCGTTGTTAATATTTTATTGTGAATGCCCATTTCTTTATCAAGAAATCGAATTCTTGTTAATAATGATTTAGTTCTTCCTCCGTGCACTAGGGGTAATGTGCTTGTTACCGTATATATCATTGTTTTAATCCTCACCTTTTAAGATGTATGCTATTTTATAGTTAATTATAAAAATATTGATGCATTTTGAAGCTAGAAATTTTATAATGTGATTTAAGAAGTATTTTATATGTTGTTTTAAAATAAGCTAAGAACTTTTTATGTTTTCGAAAATAAACGTAAACTAAAAATATAGTATAATGTATATTTTAATTTTAATAAAGAGGAATTTGTAAATATGAAAAATAATTGGATAGATGTATTAGATGAAAGTTTAGTCAAAGATTTTTATAATAATCAAACTTCCGAAGAGCAACAAGAAGGACTTAATACTACACTGTCTTTTGGTACGGCTGGTATTAGAGGGAAATTTGGTTTAGGTGAAGGCCGATTAAATAAGTTCACAGTATCTAAAGTAGCATTAGGCTTTGCCTATTATTTAACATCAAGTATCGCGCATCCTGTCGTCGTCATACATTATGACACAAGACACTTATCACCTGAATTTGCTCAAATTATCGCTAATATTCTAGCAAGTCATGATATTAAAGTTTATCTTGCTGATACATACAGAACAACACCTGATTTATCATTTGCAGTCAGATACTTACAAGCTGATGCGGGTGTTATGATTACTGCTAGCCATAATCCTAAAGATTACAACGGAATCAAAGTGTATGGAGAAGATGGTGCTCAATTATCAACAGACGCTTCCGCACAATTAAGCACATATATCGATAAGTTAGGTCATCCGCTTCATATTAATGTACCTAGTTTAACTACTGAACAACAATCATTAATTCATTCAGTCCCGAGTGAAGTCAGAGAAGATTATTTCAAAAACGTACAAGACTTAGTTGGAACGATTCCACAGTCCGATTTAAAAGTTGTCTTTACAAGCTTGCATGGTACGAGTGTGCCAATTGTACCTGACATTTTATCTTCTCTTAACTTTAATCAATTTGAGTTAGTTGCATCACAATGTGAACCTGATTCAGATTTCAGCTCTGTAGCCAGTGCAAATCCAGAGGATCATAAAGCGTTTGATCAATCGATAGAACTTGCTAATCACATTGATGCTGATTTACTTATTGGCACAGATCCCGATGCAGACCGCTTAGGAATAGTTGAACGTGATGCTGAAGGTAACATCTACTATTACAACGGAAATCAGATTGGTGCACTCTTGTTAAATTATCGCATCAAACAAACAGAAGGATTGCCTAACAGAATCATGTTCCAATCAATTGTAAGTGGTGGCTTAGCTAAATCTCTTGCTCAATATCATAATGTTAATTTCAAAGAAGTTTTGACAGGTTTTAAATATATCGCAGCTGAAATAAGACATCTGTCTCCTGAACAAAACTTTATTTTTGGCTACGAGGAAAGCTATGGCTTCTTAGCTCGTCCTTTCGTAAGAGATAAAGATGCGATTCAAATCGTGCCATTAATGATTAAGTATGCAGCTGAATTAAAAAATGAAGGACGCATGCTTAAAGATGAATTAGAAGACATTACTCGAAATGTCGGTAACTTTAATGACAAGCTCTTCTCACATACATTTGAAGGTACTCAAGGCAAGGCAAAAATCGAAAATATTATGACTCAATTCAGAAGTGAAACACCTACGGAAATGTGCGGTCTTAAAGTCATTGCAATCGAAGATTTTGAAACAGGTAAAAAGACTGACTTACAAAATGATGAAGTCAGTGATATAACTTTACCTAAAGCGAATGTAATAAAGATATACTTTAATGAAGGATTTATTGCTTTGCGTCCTTCTGGTACAGAACCTAAAATCAAACTTTATGTATCACTTTCTTGTAATCATTTTGACGTAATTGCACAAAAAATGAACGATGCTATATTTAACTCTTAAGTAGAAAAAGATAGAAATGTATTCTCTTTGCAATCTTAATAAAGAAATAGAATTAACATGGTTAGTAGAATCTCTAGGTTGAACTCTCGATATTGGGTACTATCCTTTCTAATAATCAAAATTTGATGACAGTGAATACTCAATCCAGTCATCCACTATAAATACGTAAAATGCCTGGGACAACTATTTTGTCCCAGGCATTTTTGATTGAATTTAAATATCTAATTGCTTAATGAATGCTTTTAAGTCTTGACTCATTTCTGGATCTTTTAAAGCATATTCAATCGTTGTTTTAACAAATCCTAATTTTTCTCCAACATCATAACGATTACCCTCAAAATCATATGCATACACTTGTTGTTTGCTATTCATTCGTTCAATCGCATCAGTTAATTGAATTTCATTTCCAGCACCTTCTTGTTGTGTTTCAAGATAATCAAAAATTTCTGGTGTTAATACATAACGACCCATGATTGCTAAATTAGACGGGGCAGTACCTTGTTTCGGCTTTTCTACAAATTGACGTACTTCATATCGACTTCCCTCTTTAGCAGAAGGATCAATCACACCATAACGATGTGTATCAGATTCTGGCACTTCTTGAACACCTATTACTGAATGGCCTGTTTCTTCATAAACGTCCATTAATTGTTTAATAGCGAGTGTATCAGACTCTACAATGTCATCTCCTAATAACACTGCAAATGGTTCGTTACCGATAAACTGTTTTGCAGTATGAATTGCATGTCCTAGCCCTTTTTGTTCTTTTTGTCGTACGTAAAAAATATTAGCTAAATCTGTGGAATATTGTACTTTTTCAAGCAGGTCTGCTTTTCCTTTATTTTCAAGAACCATTTCTAATTCTTTTTGATTATCAAAGTGATCTTCAATTGCACGTTTATGTTTGCCAGTCACTATAATAATATCTTCAATCCCTGCTTTAGAGGCTTCTTCTACAATATATTGGATTGTTGGTTTATCTAATATTGGTAACATTTCTTTTGGCATCGCCTTAGTTGCTGGTAAAAAACGAGTACCTAAACCAGCGGCAGGAATTATTGCTTTTTTTATCTTTTTCAATCTATAAACTCCTTTACCTATTTACGTAATTAAACTCTTAATAAAGTGTATCACTATTTAAAATGCTTTCATAGTAGCGTTTTTTCACCACAATTTTTTTCAATATTAACATTAACTTAATCAAGAATTGAGTTAGAAATTAAAATTACTCGAAAAGAAATTAACTTTATTTTAAATATATCGGTGACAGACATCCACTGAAAAACACTCGCTATATTTTTAAAATGAGAGCGGCAGGAAATTTTTCTCTATACAAATAAACTAATAAACAAAATAAATAAAATGCCTGATACTGAAATAATTGTCTCTAATAAAGACCATGTTAAAAATGTTTCTTTAACTGTCAGCCCAAAATATTCTTTAAACATCCAGAATCCTGCATCATTGACGTGAGAGAGAATTACGCTACCTGCACCTATTGCAAGAACGACCAAAGCTACATTAACATCTGAATGTTCTAAAAGTGGTAACACAATGCCTGTTGTTGATACGGCAGCAACTGTAGCTGATCCTAATGAAACCCTTAAGACTGCAGCTACAATCCATGCTAATAAAATGGGTGACATGCTTGTTCCTTCAAACATCTTAGCGATTGTATCACCTACGCCACCATCGATGAGTACTTGTTTAAATGTACCACCACCACCGATGATGAGTAACATCATGCCGATTGGATAAATAGCTTGCGTAACTGATTTCATAATGTCTTCCATTTTTCGTTGTTGCTTCGTTCCCATCGTAAAGATTGCAAATATCACTGCGATAAGCATTGCAGTACCTGCAGTACCAGCAGTTCCTATAAAGTAAACAATTTGTTCGAATACATTTGTTGCTTCTTCGTGTCCTGTAATCAGTTGCACAATTGTAGAAATCAACATAAGAATAACAGGTAACATAGCAGTTAATAAACTTATTCCGAAACCTGGCATCTCTTCTTCTTTAAATTCCTTTTGAGTACCTAAAGAAGAAATATCCCCTTCTCTCGTATACGCTGTTGGAACCATCTTTTGTGCAAATCGATTAAAGAGTGGACCTGAAATAAGTGTTACAGGAATAGCGATAATCATACCATATAACAAAACTTCACCAATATTCGCTTTAAGCTCTTTAGCGATAACAACAGGTCCGGGATGCGGTGGTAAGAATCCGTGTGTAACGGATAACGCTGTGACCATTGGTAGCCCCAATTTTAATATTGATACATTTGCGCGTTTAGCTACTGTAAATACGAGTGGGATTAATAGTACAAGTCCTACTTCAAAAAATAACGCAATACCAACGATAAATGCTGCTATCAACATAGCCCATTGAACATGTTTCTGACCAAACTTTGCAATAAGTGTATCCGCAATACGCGTTGCCCCACCACCATCGGCTAATAATTTACCTAATATCGCACCTAAGCCAAAGATTAAAGCAATGTGACCTAGCGTACTACCCATACCATTTTCAATGGTTTCCATAATTTTGTTAAGTGGCATACCTAATAATAACGCCGTTATCATTGAGGTAATGATTAATGAAATAAATGTATTAAGTTTCAATCCAATAATTAATGTTAATAAGATAATAATTCCTAATACAACACTGATGAGTGGCCAAATCTCTCCAAACATCGCATTCCCCTTCTTTCTCTTGTTTAATATTCATATAATATATAATCAATTAATCACTTAAATGTTCTCGTTGGAAATTCGCAATATCACTGTAGTTCTCAGTCATAGAACGACTAATGTTAATAAAAATGGTGACAAGTTGTTGGTAGATGGCAACTGTTTCTTGGTTAGGTGCATGGGCATGTGTAGTACCAACCATATCTTTAATGACTGAAAAATCATCTATTTCTCCCAAAGCTTTCATTCCAAGTACACATGCACCTAGACATGAACTTTCGTAGCTTTCAGGTACGATTAAGTCAGTATCAAAAATATCTGCCATCATTTGTCGCCAAATTTCACTTTTAGCAAACCCACCCGTCGCTTTAATTGTTGTCGGTGTTTCATTCATCACTTCAATTAATGCAAGATAAACCGTATATAAGTTATACAGTACACCTTCCAATGCTGCACGGATCATATGCTCTTTCTTGTGAGATAATGTCAATCCGAAGAATGAACCCCTTGCGTCAGCATTCCACAATGGTGCGCGTTCTCCAGCTAAATAGGGGTGAAAAATCAATCCTTCTGCACCTGGTTTTACTCTGCTGGCAATCTGAGTTAACACATCATAAGGATCGACCCCCAACCTTTTAGCCGTTTCAACTTCACTCGCTAAAATTTCATCTCGTAACCATCTCAAAACGACACCACCATTATTGACGGGACCGCCAATCACATATTGATCTTTATCGAGAATATAACAGAAAATACGCCCCTTCTCGTCTGTTTTTGGCTGATTTATTACCGTACGAATTGCGCCCGATGTGCCAATAGTTACAGCAACTTCACCTTTTTGATAGCTATTTACACCTAAGTTAGATAATACGCCATCGCTCGCTCCGACAATTACAGGCGTTTGTTCATCAATCCCCATCAACGTTGCATAGCGTTTTTTCATTCCAGTTAAAACATGTGTAGTTGGAACAAGTTGAGGTAATTGATTTCTTTCAATACCTAACAATTCTAAAGCTTTATGATCCCAATCTAATTGTTCTAAGTTCATCATACCTGTAGCTGATCCCAAAGAATAATCAATGACGAATCGCTCATATAATTGAAACAGTACGTATGTTTTTAAATCTGCAAACATAGCTGTTTGTTTAAATATTTCCGGTTCCTCATGTCTCATCCAAAAGATTTTAGATAATGGTGACATAGGATGAATCGGTGTACCAGTTCGTTGATACAATTCAAAACCGCCATATGATTTTTCTATTAAATCAGCATAATCATTCGCTCGATTGTCAGCCCAAGTGATATTTTCAGTTAAACGTTGATTATCCGCGTTCATAGCAATCAAACTATGCATTTGCGCACTCAAGGAAATAAATTTAATATCTTCTTTTGCGATGCCAGATTCTCTTACAATATATTTAACCGTCATAAGCACAGCATCAAATATTTCATCCGGATTTTCTTCCGACACATCTACGTTTGGTGTATGTAAGTCATAGCCAATATTATGTTTCATTATAAACTTGCCTTTTTCATCATATAGCACAGCCTTCGTACTCGTTGTCCCCATATCTACACCAATCATATATTTCATATTCATCCCTCTTTTCTATAAATTAACGTAACCAGAAAGCTTCAATATTTTCTCCTACATCATCAAAATTTAAATGGAATGCTTTTCTCAATATGGAGGCATCATCGTTCTCAACAGCATCTATAAAAACTTGATGATTACTATGAATTCTATCGAAATCTTTAGGGTCATTTGCCATTCTTTGTCTCATTGAAATGAGTATGAGTGATTCCATAACAGGTTTAAGGTGATTCCAAAACACTTTAATATACTGATGATTTGTTGCTTGAATCATCACCTCGTGAAACTCAAAATCATGTTGTGTAAATGCTTCAGCATCCTCAAATTGGACTGCAACTTTCATCATTTCTAATTGCTTTTTCATTTCCTTAACAATATGTTGTGTATCTGTACCACTTAATTTTGAAAAGGCAAATGATTCGAGCATCAAACGCAAATCATACATCTCCTTTTTCTCTTGATCTCCAAAAGGAAGCACCTGTGCACCCATACGCTCTAATTGAATCAATTGATCTGTTTGAAGTAACTTAAATGCATCTCTGACCGGTGAACGACTCACATTAAATTGTTGTGCAACTTGATTTTCACTTAGTTGTATATGGGATTCAATTTCGCCATTCACTATTCCTAAACGTAACTCAGCAGCTATGACTTGTCCTGAAGTCATGTTTTCCTTCCACTTTTTCGGATAATCATACGTCACGTTCTATCCACCTCAATTCAATGTCCCTCTACTTGTATACAAGTATGTTAATATACAAATTTTTGTTTTGCAAGCGCTTTCTTTTAGGTGTTTTGACATTTTAAACACAATTCAACAAAATATTTCTTAGAATTATTTACATCCATCTTTGATTCGTTCACTTTCCTTCCTCTCAATACAGTTTATAAAATAATGTAAAATACACTTAAACCATACTTACTTATTGCTTGTTTCTTATTATTCAATTATATATTTTATATTTCATAAAAAAATATAATTATATTGACAACGCTTACTTGGATACTTAAAATTTACTCGTAATTATTTTTCAGTTTTATACATCATCATACGATTAGGAGGTTATAACATGTTTAATTTCTTAAAACCAGCTAGACATATCAAATCATTGCCATCAGAAAAAAATAGATGATACGTATAAAAGACTACGCTTTCAAGTCTTTTTAGGAATATTTATCGGTTATGCTGGTTACTATTTATTAAGAAAGAACTTCTCTTTAGCAATGCCTTCATTAATTGAGCAAGGCTTTAGTAAAGGGGAATTAGGTATTGCATTATCTGCAGTATCTATCGCATATGGCTTTAGTAAATTTGTAATGGGAACTGTCAGCGATCGAAGTAATGCTCGAATGTTCTTAACTTTAGGTTTAGTATTGACAGCAATTATTAACTTATTATTAGGATTTATTCCATTCTTTACTTCAAGCATAACTATAATGTTTATCATGCTGTTTTTAGTTGGTTGGTTCCAAGGAATGGGTTGGCCACCATCTGGACGTGTGTTAGTTCATTGGTTTAGTGTCAGCGAACGCGGAAGCAAAACGTCAATATGGAATGTAGCACATAATGTAGGCGGAGGTTTAATGGCACCTATTGCTACGTGGGGTATTTCCATGACTGCATTATACAACTTCGGTTATTTAAAAGGGTTTGAAGGCGTCTTTATATACCCTGCACTATTGGCTATCGTTATTGCCATCTTTTCTTACATACTTATTAGAGATACACCACAATCTCAGGGGTTACCACCAATTGAGCAGTATAAAAATGATTATGCCACTTCAACTAAACAAACAATTGAAACAGAATTAACTACGAAAGAAATATTGTTTAAATATGTACTTAATAACAAATGGGTATGGGCGATTGCTTTTACAAACATTTTCGTTTATTTTGTGCGTTATGGTGTTTTGGACTGGGCACCGACATACTTAAGTGAGGAAAAGCATTTTGATTTAAATGCTTCTGGTTGGGCTTACTTCTTATACGAATGGGCAGGAATTCCTGGCACACTACTTTGTGGTTATCTATCTGACAAACTATTTAAAGGTCGTCGTGGTCCAGCAGGCTTCTTCTTTATGTTAGGCGTAACAATCTTTATCCTTATATATTGGTTAAATCCACCAGGTCACGCATGGTTAGATAATCTTTCATTAATTGGTATTGGTTTCTTAATTTATGGTCCAGTCATGTTAATTGGTTTACAAGCGTTAGATTATGTTCCTAAAAAAGCAGCTGGCACTGCGGCTGGTCTAACTGGTCTATTTGGATACTTGTTCGGTGCAGTTATGGCTAATATTGTATTAGGGTTTGTAGTTCAACATTTTGGATGGCATATTGGCTTTGTGTTATTAACAGTCATCAGCATACTCGCTATGTTATGTTTCATTTTAACTTGGAATAAACGTGGTCAAGAACAAATCGACTAATATCCTAAGTGTGCTCAATCATTGATTACGATGCGCATATGTCCTATTCAGTCGTGTGCTATATATAAAAATAGCCTAAG
>ERZ1023217.275-NODE-275-length-9515-cov-15.933192_pt1 | contig 9515 bp, 5 predicted proteins | sample MGYA00380448_ERZ1023217 | MGnify/ENA primary metagenome ERZ1023217 (study PRJEB33173, sample SAMEA4830360) | metagenome | study: EMG produced TPA metagenomics assembly of the PRJEB25223 data set...
ATTACCTTCACACGATGGTCTTGTATCTATGCTTTTATCAGTATTACAAGCTCCAGTACGCAACTTCGCTTATGCGGTTAAAGCTGTTGGAGAACAAAAAGAAGAAAGCGCTGAATAATTGCGCATAAAATTTTAAAATAAATGGAGGAATAATAAAATGGCTAATCAAGAACAAATCATTGAAGCAATTAAAGAAATGTCAGTATTAGAATTAAACGATTTAGTAAAAGCAATTGAAGAAGAATTTGGTGTAACAGCAGCAGCTCCTGTAGCAGCAGCTGGTGCAGCTGGTGGCGGAGACGCTGGCGCAGAAAAAACTGAATTTGACGTTGAATTAACTTCAGCTGGATCTTCAAAAATCAAAGTTGTTAAAGCAGTTAAAGAAGCAACTGGCTTAGGCTTAAAAGACGCTAAAGAATTAGTAGACAACGCTCCTAAAGTAATCAAAGAAGCTGTTGCTAAAGAAGATGCTGAAAAACTTAAAGAACAATTAGAAGAAGTTGGAGCTACTGTAGAATTAAAATAGTTTCTACTTTCTAATTAAATAGTTAGGTTGAAAATGTATGTTTAACCTATTTAATATAGATTTCAATGCAAATGCAACCTGAATTCTTTGAGAAGTTAAAACCCCGTTATTCTAATAACGGGGTTTTTCAATTAATTAATACAAGCATACTAAATGCTTTTGGATTGAATGATAAAAATAGAGGTGAAGAAATGAGTCATTATTACGATGAGCAACCTGATGTTAAAAGTAACCCAAAAAGAATTAGTTATCAAATAAAAAATGTGCAACTAGAACTTACTACTGACGCTGGAGTGTTTTCAAAAGATAGTGTGGATTTTGGATCAGACTTACTAATTAAAACATTTTTAAAAGAACATCCTCCAGGTCCAAGTAAAACCATTGCGGATGTAGGATGTGGATATGGTCCTATCGGTTTAGCAATAGGAAAAGCATCTCCACACCATCAGATTACAATGTTGGATATTAACAATAGAGCCTTGGCGTTGGCAGAAATGAATAAGACGAAAAATCAAGTGGATAATGTAACGATTATGGAAAGTAATTGTTTATCTGCTGTCAATCATCAGTGCTTTGATTACATTTTAACTAATCCCCCTATTAGAGCTGGTAAGGACATTGTTCATCGAATCTTTGAACAAGCGTTTGACAGACTCAAGACTACAGGTGAACTTTATGTCGTCATTCAAAAAAAGCAAGGTATGCCTTCAGCTAAAAAGAAAATAGAAGAACTATTTGGCAATGTAGAAATCATAGATAAGAGTAAAGGATATTATATTTTGAAAAGTATAAAAGGTTGATTTCGAAATGGTATTCTGATATAGTTATAAAATGTAAAAATTTATGTTCAATAAGTGTGTACTTTTACGTAAAATGGATAAATTAATTAAGTGTAAATAGAAATCGAAAATGGTGTCATCATATGTGTTGCCGTTTTCTTTTTGTCTTTTATATTATTTATTATATTCAATTGAAAAGTAAGGGTGAACACACAATTTTTGAGGGGTGAATCTGTTTGGCAGGTCAAGTTGTCCAATATGGAAGACATCGTAAACGTAGAAATTACGCGAGAATTTCAGAAGTATTAGAATTACCAAACTTAATAGAAATTCAAACAAAATCTTATGATTGGTTCCTTAAAGAAGGTTTATTAGAAATGTTCAGAGATATTTCTCCAATTGAAGATTTCACTGGCAACCTATCTTTAGAATTTGTAGATTACAGATTAGGTGAACCTAAATATGATTTAGAAGAATCAAAAAACCGTGACGCTACTTATGCAGCACCTCTTCGTGTGAAAGTGCGTCTTATTATTAAAGAAACTGGTGAAGTTAAAGAACAAGAAGTCTTCATGGGTGATTTTCCACTGATGACAGATACAGGTACGTTCGTAATTAATGGTGCTGAACGTGTTATCGTATCTCAATTAGTTCGCTCACCATCCGTGTATTTTAACGAGAAAATCGATAAAAATGGACGTGAAAACTATGATGCAACAATCATTCCTAACCGTGGTGCTTGGTTAGAGTATGAGACAGATGCTAAAGATGTTGTATATGTTCGTATCGATAGAACACGTAAATTACCATTGACTGTATTACTACGTGCGCTAGGTTTCTCAACTGATCAAGAAATTGTTGACTTATTAGGAGACAGCGAGTATTTACGTAATACATTAGAAAAAGATGGGACAGAAAATACAGAACAAGCTTTATTAGAGATTTATGAACGTTTACGTCCTGGCGAACCACCAACAGTAGAAAATGCTAAAAGTTTATTATATTCTCGTTTCTTCGACCCTAAACGTTATGATTTAGCTAGTGTAGGTCGTTATAAAGCGAACAAAAAATTACACCTAAAACATCGTTTGTTCAATCAAAAATTAGCAGAGCCAATTGTTAACAGTGAAACTGGTGAAATTGTCGTTGACGAAGGAACAGTTTTAGATCGTCGTAAACTTGACGAAATCATGGACGTATTAGAAACAAACGCTAATAGCGAAGTATTTGAACTTGAAGGTAGCGTAATTGACGAACCTGTAGAAATCCAATCTATTAAAGTATATGTGCCTAACGATGAAGAAGGTCGTACGACTACTGTCATTGGTAATGCATTACCTGATTCTGAAGTTAAATGTATTACTCCAGCAGATATTGTTGCCTCAATGAGTTATTTCTTCAACTTATTGAATGGCATTGGTTATACAGATGATATTGATCATTTAGGTAATCGTCGTTTACGTTCTGTCGGTGAGCTATTACAAAATCAATTCCGTATCGGTTTATCAAGAATGGAACGTGTTGTTCGTGAAAGAATGTCAATACAAGATACAGATTCTATTACGCCACAACAACTGATTAATATCAGACCAGTTATTGCATCAATCAAAGAATTCTTTGGTAGTTCACAATTATCTCAATTCATGGATCAAGCTAACCCGTTAGCAGAGTTAACGCACAAACGTCGTTTATCTGCTTTAGGTCCTGGTGGATTAACACGTGAACGTGCTCAAATGGAAGTGCGTGACGTTCACTACTCTCACTATGGGCGTATGTGTCCAATTGAAACACCTGAGGGTCCTAATATTGGTTTAATAAACTCATTGTCAAGTTATGCTAGAGTGAATGAATTTGGTTTTATTGAAACGCCATATCGTAAAGTGGATTTAGATACAAACTCAATCACCGATCAAATAGATTATTTGACAGCTGATGAAGAGGATAGCTACGTTGTTGCACAGGCTAATTCTAGACTTGATGAAAATGGACGTTTCTTAGATGATGAAGTTGTTTGTCGTTTCCGCGGTAATAACACTGTTATGGCTAAAGAGAAAATGGATTACATGGACGTTTCACCAAAGCAAGTTGTTTCAGCAGCGACAGCATGTATTCCATTCTTAGAAAATGACGACTCTAACCGTGCGTTAATGGGAGCAAACATGCAACGTCAAGCAGTGCCTTTAATGAATCCTGAAGCTCCATTTGTGGGTACAGGTATGGAACACGTAGCCGCAAGAGACTCTGGTGCTGCAATCACTGCTAAGCATAGAGGACGCGTTGAACATGTTGAATCTAATGAAATTTTAGTTCGTCGTTTAGTTGAAGAAAATGGAACTGAGCATGAAGGTGAATTAGATCGTTATCCTTTAGCGAAATTCAAGCGTTCAAACTCTGGTACTTGTTATAACCAACGTCCGATTGTATCAATTGGAGATGTTGTTGAATATAATGAGATTTTAGCGGACGGTCCTTCAATGGAATTAGGAGAAATGGCATTAGGACGAAATGTAGTTGTTGGTTTCATGACATGGGACGGTTACAACTATGAGGATGCTGTAATTATGAGTGAACGACTAGTTAAAGATGATGTATATACATCTATTCATATTGAAGAGTATGAGTCAGAAGCTCGTGATACGAAATTAGGACCTGAGGAAATCACACGTGATATTCCAAACGTATCTGAAAGTGCACTTAAGAACTTAGATGATCGTGGTATCGTTTACGTTGGTGCAGAGGTTAAAGACGGTGACATCTTAGTAGGTAAAGTAACGCCTAAAGGTGTAACAGAATTAACAGCTGAAGAGAGATTATTACACGCTATCTTTGGTGAAAAAGCACGTGAGGTTCGTGACACATCATTACGTGTACCTCATGGTGCTGGCGGTATCGTTTTAGATGTTAAAGTCTTTAATCGTGAAGAAGGAGACGATACTTTATCTCCTGGAGTTAACCAATTAGTACGTGTATATATTGTCCAAAAACGTAAAATACATGTTGGTGACAAAATGTGTGGTCGTCACGGTAACAAAGGTGTTATTTCTAAGATTGTTCCAGAAGAAGATATGCCATATTTACCAGATGGTCGACCAATCGACATTATGTTAAACCCATTAGGTGTACCATCACGTATGAACATTGGACAAGTATTAGAATTACATTTAGGTATGGCAGCTAAAAACTTAGGAATCCACGTTGCTTCTCCAGTGTTTGATGGTGCCAACGATGATGACGTTTGGTCAACTATCGAAGAAGCTGGAATGGCGCGTGATGGTAAAACTGTCCTATACGATGGACGAACTGGTGAACCTTTCGATAATCGTATTTCAGTTGGTGTCATGTATATGCTTAAACTTGCACACATGGTAGATGATAAGTTACATGCACGTTCTACTGGACCATACTCACTTGTTACACAACAACCATTAGGTGGTAAAGCACAATTCGGTGGTCAACGTTTCGGTGAGATGGAGGTATGGGCACTTGAAGCTTATGGTGCTGCTTATACTTTACAAGAAATCTTAACTTATAAATCTGATGATACTGTAGGTCGTGTTAAAACATACGAGTCTATAGTTAAAGGTGAGAACATTTCTAGACCTAGTGTTCCAGAATCATTCCGAGTATTGATGAAAGAACTACAAAGTTTAGGTCTAGATGTTAAAGTGATGGATGAGCATGATAATGAAATCGAAATGGCCGATGTTGATGACGAAGATGCAGCAGAACGCAAAGTAGATTTACAACAAAAGAGTGCTCCAGAATCACAAAAAGAAACTACCGATTAATAAGCACTTAAGATAATTGAAACCTTAGAGGTATGAAATGCTAGTCATTTCAACCTCTTTAAGGTATTTAATTTCAATGTATGTAATCAATCAAATAGCACAGCTAATCTAAATTGAAGGAGGTAGGCTCCTTGATTGTGTGAAAGAATTTTCGGACCTACAAAAGACTGGGAATGTAGTTGTGGTAAGTACAAACGTGTACGCTACAAAGGTATGGTATGTGATAGATGTGGCGTTGAAGTAACGAAATCAAAAGTGCGTCGTGAAAGAATGGGTCATATTGAATTAGCAGCACCCGTATCTCACATTTGGTATTTCAAAGGAATTCCAAGTCGTATGGGGCTATTATTAGATATGTCTCCTAGAGCATTAGAAGAAGTAATATACTTCGCTTCATATGTTGTAGTTGATCCAGGACCAACTGGACTTGAAAAGAAAACATTATTATCTGAAGCTGAATTCAGAGAATATTATGATAAATACCCAAATCAATTTGTTGCCAAAATGGGTGCAGAAGGTATAAAAGACCTATTAGAAGAAATTGATTTAGATGAAGAATTAAAAGAGTTACGTGATGAGCTTGAATCTGCAACAGGTCAAAGATTAACACGTGCGATTAAACGTTTAGAGGTAGTTGAGTCATTTAGAAATTCTGGGAATAATCCTTCTTGGATGATTTTAGATGTATTACCTATTATACCACCTGAAATTCGTCCGATGGTTCAATTAGACGGTGGACGTTTCGCTACAAGTGATTTAAATGACTTGTATCGTCGTGTTATCAATCGTAACAACCGTTTGAAACGTTTATTAGACCTTGGAGCACCAGGCATCATTGTTCAAAATGAAAAACGTATGTTACAAGAAGCAGTCGATGCTTTAATTGACAATGGTCGTCGTGGTCGCCCTGTAACGGGACCAGGTAACCGTCCATTGAAATCTCTTTCACATATGCTTAAAGGTAAGCAAGGACGTTTCCGTCAAAACTTACTAGGTAAACGTGTTGACTATTCAGGACGTTCAGTTATCGCAGTTGGACCAAGCTTGAAAATGTATCAATGTGGTTTACCAAAAGAAATGGCGCTTGAATTATTTAAACCATTCGTTATGAAAGAGTTAGTTCAACGTGAAATTGCAACAAACATTAAAAATGCTAAAAGTAAAATTGAACGTATGGACGATGAAGTTTGGGATGTGCTAGAAGATGTTATAACTGAGCATCCAGTACTATTAAACCGTGCTCCAACACTACACAGATTAGGTATTCAGGCATTTGAACCTACTCTAGTAGAAGGTCGTGCAATTCGCCTTCACCCTCTTGTTACAACTGCTTATAATGCAGACTTTGATGGTGACCAAATGGCTGTTCACGTTCCATTATCAAAAGAAGCTCAAGCTGAAGCACGTATGCTTATGCTTGCAGCACAAAACATCCTAAACCCTAAAGATGGTAAGCCAGTTGTAACACCATCACAAGATATGGTTTTAGGTAACTATTACCTAACATTAGAGCGAAAAGATGCCGTGAATACTGGTGCAATCTTTAACGATACTAATGAGGTTTTAAAAGCTTATGCAAATGGTTATGTACATCTACACACTCGTATTGGTGTTCATGCTAATTCATTTAATAATCCAACGTTTACTGATGAGCAAAATAGCAAAATTTTAGCTACTTCAGTAGGTAAAATTATTTTCAATGAAATTATTCCTGATTCATTTGCATACATTAATGAACCAAGTCAAGCTAACCTAGAAAGAACGACACCTGATAAATACTTTGTTGATCCTACACAATTAGGTGAAGGTGGACTAAAAGAATACTTTGATAATACAGAACTTATTGAACCTTTCAACAAAAAGTTCTTAGGAAATATCATAGCAGAAGTATTCAATAGATTTAGCATTACTGATACTTCAATGATGCTTGATAGAATGAAAGATTTAGGATTCAAATTCTCATCTAAAGCTGGTATTACTGTTGGTGTTTCTGACATTGTTGTACTTCCAGATAAACAAGACATTTTAGATGAACATGAAAAATTAGTTGAACGTGTGACTAAACAGTATAATCGTGGTTTAATCACTGAAGACGAGCGTTACAATGCTGTTGTAGAAATTTGGACTGACGCAAAAGACCAAATTCAAGGCGAATTAATGCAGTCTCTTGAAAAAACTAACCCAATATTCATGATGAGTGATTCTGGTGCCCGTGGTAATGCATCAAACTTCACTCAATTAGCTGGTATGCGTGGATTAATGGCAGCACCATCTGGTAAGATTATCGAATTACCAATCACATCTTCATTCCGTGAAGGTTTAACGGTATTAGAATACTTTATTTCTACACACGGTGCGCGTAAAGGTCTTGCCGATACAGCACTTAAAACAGCTGATTCTGGTTACCTTACTCGTCGTCTTGTTGATGTAGCACAAGATGTTATCGTTCGTGAAGAAGATTGTGGTACAGACCGTGGTTTATTAGTTTCTGATATAAAAGAAGGAACTGAAATGATTGAACCATTTATCGAACGTATCGAAGGTCGTTATTCTAAAGAAACAATTCGACATCCTGAAACAGACGAAGTAATTATTCGCCCAGACGAATTAATTACACCAGATATTGCAAAACAAATCACTGATGCAGGTATTGAGCAAATGTATATACGCTCAGCATTTACATGTAACACACGTCATGGTGTATGTGAAAAATGTTATGGTAAAAACCTTGCTACTGGTGAAAAAGTTGAAGTGGGTGAAGCAGTTGGTACAATTGCCGCTCAATCTATCGGTGAACCAGGTACCCAACTTACAATGCGTACTTTCCACACTGGTGGTGTAGCAGGAAGTGACATCACTCAAGGTCTTCCTCGTATCCAAGAAATCTTTGAGGCACGTAATCCAAAAGGTCAAGCTGTGATTACTGAAATCGAAGGTGTAGTTGATGATATTAAATTAGCAAAAGATCGCCAACAAGAAATAATTGTTAAAGGTGCTAATGAAACTAGATCTTATCTAGCATCAGGTACTTCAAGACTTAAAGTTGAAATAGGTCAATCTGTTGAACGTGGTGAAGTTCTAACAGAGGGTTCAATTGAACCTAAAAACTATTTATCTGTAGCAGGCCTAAATGCAACTGAAAGTTACTTATTAAAAGAAGTACAAAAGGTTTACCGTATGCAAGGTGTTGAAATTGACGATAAACACGTTGAAGTTATGGTAAGACAAATGTTACGTAAAGTTCGCATTATTGAAGCTGGTGACACTAAATTATTACCAGGTTCACTAGTTGATATTCATAACTTTACTGATGCTAACAGAGATGCATTCAAACATCGTAAACGTCCAGCTACAGCTAAACCAGTATTACTTGGTATTACTAAAGCTTCTCTGGAAACTGAAAGCTTCTTATCAGCAGCTTCATTCCAAGAAACAACACGTGTGCTTACTGATGCAGCTATTAAAGGTAAACGTGATGATTTACTTGGTCTTAAAGAGAATGTTATTATCGGTAAGTTAATTCCTGCTGGTACTGGTATGAGACGTTATAGTGATATTCAATACGATAAAGCTACTGCACCAGTAACAGAAACAAGTGAAGAAGTTGAAACGATAGATTAATGAGTCTAATTAGACTTTGATTTATGACATTATCACAAATCATGCATTAGGCCGAAAATTATGAACCATAAAATTCTAGTACAGAGATTTTCAGACGAAAATATTTGTGCTAGAGATATCATTCAAGAGTGGGACGATGCGTTTAGCTTAATTTATGTCCCACTCTCTTCTTTTTGCTATAAATTATAGATGTTGTAATAATTACTATGAAATTTTGAAGTGCTTTATATTTTATTTATAAATGCAAATATAAGTTGTTGACTATTAGTAACAAATAATGTTAATATATTAAAGGTTGATGCAAGCAGAACTTTGGAGGATATGTAGATGTCTAATGAAAAAGTTGCACGCTTTAACAAACAACAATATGTAGTTGGTCTTAAAGAAACGCTTAAAGCGTTAAAGAAAGATCAAGTTACATCATTGATTATTGCTCAAGACGTTGAAGTTCATTTGCTAACTCGCGTGTTAAGCTATATCAATCATAAAAATATACCAGTATCATTTTTTTCTAGCCAACGTGCGTTAGGAAAATATGTAGGTATTAATGTTAATGCGACAATAGTTGCATTAATAAGTGAGAATTAGTAAGTGTTTTACTTACTAAATTTTATTTAACCTTAAAATGAACCACCTGGATGTGTGGGATTAAAAAACGAAGAGAGGAGGACATATTCAATGCCAACTATTAACCAATTAGTACGTAAACCAAGAAAAAGCAAAACGAAACAATCAGATTCACCAGCTTTAAACAGAGGTTTCAATAGTAAAAAGAAACAATTTACTAACTTAAACTCACCT
>ERZ1023217.276-NODE-276-length-9509-cov-10.437169_pt1 | contig 9509 bp, 6 predicted proteins | sample MGYA00380448_ERZ1023217 | MGnify/ENA primary metagenome ERZ1023217 (study PRJEB33173, sample SAMEA4830360) | metagenome | study: EMG produced TPA metagenomics assembly of the PRJEB25223 data set...
GTGCTACTTATCTCAAATGATTGTGCTACTTATCTCAAATGATTGTGCTACTTATTTCAAATATTAAGCTACTTGCATTTATTTAGGGAGCATAATATTATCTAACCAATATCTTATGAAAGAGAAAATAATAATGAAAAATTTGGTGGTAAAGGGAAATAGCTTAAATGAATGCTTTCAAAACTTACCTTACAATGAATTAAAGACAATGCTATTGGCGTTTGTTATCTATCGTGAAAAAGGTGAAAACTCGCATTTTGTTCGTGTTGATGCTAGTCGATTTGCAAAAGTTTTCGAGGTTGACTTAAGTACGGCTCATTTAGCGTTGAAGCAATGTGTAGAAAAGCTGATTACTAGGCAGTTTACGTTCTTTAAAGATAATAAAAATAAGGTTAAAACTACGTGGATCGCAGGGATTGAGTATGTTTACGGTGAAAATGCAATCATACTAGCGTTATCGCCCCATGTTGTTGATGAATTAACCAAACTCGAAGCTAACTTCACTTCCTATTACTTGGAGCAAATAAGCCCATTCAAAAGCGTGTATTCAATAAGAATATTTGAAATTATGAAGCAGTGGAAGTCGGCAGGTAAAACACCCGTATTAGATATAAGCGACTTTAGGTTAAAATTAGGTATATTGCCTAGTGAGTACCAACGCATAAATAACTTTAAAGCAAAAGTTTTAGATTTTGCGCTTAGTGAGATTAACGAAAAAACCGATCTTACGGTTAGCTATGAGCAAATTAAAAAAGGTCGCCAGATTAGCGGTTTTCAATTCTTTATCAAGTCTAAAAAGACGAAAGAAAAAGACGTAACGCCTAAAGATAATAGCGACTATTGGTTAAACGACAAACAAGTAAATTATTTTGCTAGTCTGCTATCGAAAGACCCAGCGTTGGGTAATCACTGTCCTATCGGAATGGATGAAGCTCAATTTGCTATAAGGTTAACTAGTGAGCTTAAAGGCACTGCAAAACAACGTGCATTTTTAAAACCATATCTTGTAAAGCATGGCTTTGATATGAAGTCTGCCCTATCTCAACCGCCAACGCCAATGCAGGAGCCAGTGGCGGTGGTAAATGATGATAGGGCAAGCAAAATATATAAAACTGTTGAGCCTGTGCAATCTAAGCCAACTAAGGCTATTGATACTGCTGTTATTGATGAAAATATTTCTAAAATGAAAGAAATTGTAGCTAATCTCGGCAAGCAAAAAAGCGTTTAAATAAATTTAATATTTTGACCTTTTAGCTGTTCTGTATTTGTGGCGGTTGGGGTCAGCTGTGGCTTTTCCTGTTCTGCCTGTTCCTGCTTGTCCTTTGGTTTCTCTAACTCGGTCAGCTGTTGGTGTCGGCTCTCAATATCGGCTTTGCTGTCATCATCTAGTTTTAGCTTATACTTCGCTGTAAACTCCCCTATTTTCAATGATGTGTAGTCTTTGAATAATGGGTGTTCTTGGTTGATTTCATGCGTTGTTTTGCTTTCACAGTGATAACGTAAACTATCATAAATAGTTTGCTGTAAGTCGCTTGTAAAATGTCTTTCATGCTGTGCTTGGTGCTGTGTGCGTACATTTGGCTCATGCTCACGTTGTAGCCGATCGGCTTCATGCTTTGCAACAAAGAAAATTGGTAGCTTGTTTGCTAAGTGGTTTTTGATGTTGCTTGCTGTCATCTGCATATTTTTGAAATAAAAATACTGTGCAAAACATTTAAAATTAAATAGGTCTATCACCTTACGATCGATCGCTTTCGGTGGCAATTTGCCATCTTGGGCAATAGGTGGCTTAACTGGTGCTTTATCCTCTGCCCTATCATCTTTTAAAGGTCGGGTCGGTGTTGGTGGTGTTGGTTTAGTCTGTAAAGCCTGTTGTTGTGCGGTTTTAGCCTGTTTCGGTGGCTCTGCTATAGGTGTTTTTTGCGGTGGAGTAGTGGTGCCAGGTGAGGGTTGCGCCTGTGCTTGTGGTTTTTTATCCAATGCAGGGGCGGTGGCTTTGGTGGCTAACACTTCTTTTGCTTTATTATCATTGTTTTTTATAACTTCTTTTTGCTTTGGTGGCATAGGCGCAGGGCGTTCTACGGCTTCATTTTTCGCATTATTATTTTCAACTGGTGTGGTAGGTGCAGGAGCGGTTTTTGGTTTAAATACTAGCGTTTCTGCGCTTGCTGTATTATAAAAATCATCGTCATCATCATCAGCAAAAACCTCAAAAAACAATTCTGATTGTTCTGATATGTTTGAAGTATCACCAAATCTTTCAAATCTTTCCAAAACCTTATATTTTTTAAGTGATTTTTCAATCTCAGCAAGCTCTTGTTTGAGTGCAATAGATTGATCGATTGCTCGGTTGTAATCACCTGCCTTTGTTCTTGTACCATGTTTTTCTTTTTCGCTGTCTGCCATTGATAGGCGGATTTTTGGTTTACGGTTAAGTCCTTGCTCTTTCAGGGTGCGGTGGTCTATACGTTCATCAAAATCATGCTTTTCTAAATACTTGTTTGCTACGTCTGCCCATAACTTCCTTATATCTATTAACTGGTCTTTAGTACGTTTTTCACCAATCTTTTTTAACTCGCTATCTGACATTTCAAACGCTGTTTTTTTACCAAAAACTAAATTATTTTCACTATCAAAACTAACGGCTCTTGTCGTCGTGATAAGGTGAAAATGATAGTTTTTATTACCGTTTCCGTGTTCGTCATAGTCTTGATCATGGAGGGCAAATTCTACTGCCACATTATATTTTTGAGCTAATTTATCGCAAAAATTAACGATACATTTAACGCCCTCTTTTTTATCTTTTTCAAACAATTCATGTGGTACTGCGACAATATATTCTCTCGCTGTGCGTGCTGAATCTTGGCGTTTATTTTTCGCTTCAGCTTGCTCTGAACCGTTCCAAAGGTCGGTGTTTTTCAATTCGATACGGTTGTTATTTTCATCAAACGCATAACACTGACTATCTAAAACGCCTTTTTTATTTGAATAGTCAAACGTGCGGTTGGTGCGTTCATCTGTGTACTTCTCAGCGTTTATGTAAGCTGATACGGCTACGCTTGATTTATGTTTGCGTGATATAGGTTTAGTCGAAAAATGATAGATAGCCATAGCGTTTTTTAGTCCTTATAGTTTTTTTGGGTAGTGGTTTTTGCTTTTGCTTTTAAACAAAATCGAAATTTTAAAAAGTGCCCAGAGGCGTTTTAAAGTTCGATTTTGTCGGGGGTTTCAAAAGGGGGTGTCCACCTTTTGCTCACTGAATTAAGAAATGATTTACGGACGATAGGTAGTAAACATTTGTTAATTCGTAAGTGAGCCCTTAGTCAGGGGGACAGATCGCTATGGTTAAATGTTGTTTGTACTTGCTGGCGGTATATTCGGATGATATACTCAGCTTTAACTTATTGCAAGTGACTGATTTTAAAAGATTTATTATATGTATAATGTTTTATAAGGTGAAAAAATATGGCTAAGTCTTTCGATAAAATGACAAAAGATGAGTTGTTAGAGTACAAGAAAGAAGTTGAGAAAAAGCTTAAAGAGAAAGAGCAAGAGGAGCTTTTAGTAGCTAATCAAGCTAAACAAATCGGCTTTACTGCTGTCATGTCATACGCAAAAAATGATGTGGTTTTAGCTAAGAAAATGCTTGAGGCATTAGATCAAAAGCTTGGCGCAAATGAGAAAAAACGACTTCAAAATGTAATTGATGAATTGAATAGTTTTGTACCAGTTGCACCTGTTCCAACTGTGCAACAACAAAATTTTGGGGTGGTTGGTGTTCAAAGTGAGCAACTACAAAATAACTTTAATCGTGTGATGTAAAAATAAAGGAAAAAAGCAATGTGGAATTCATCAATAAAAATTCTATCAATAAAGCTCATTGCTTTAGAAAGGTTATTATTAAGAAATACCTAACATATTAGATAAGTTTAAAACTGACTCAAGTGTTGCAATAGATGTTGGCAAAAATGAAATACAAGCATTTAGAAAACCTTTATCAGGTTGCGGTTTTTTCAATTCATTTTCAATTTTTGCCAAGCTATTTTTTATTAAATCTCTATCGGATTGTTCTAAATCTAATTTGGCAACATCATCGTTTATTGCTTCTAAAGCTTCCTTGTACTGATGTAGCGTATAAGCGTTATATGTATTTATTGAATTATCGGTACTGTGCTGATAAAAACTAGATTGACCAGATAATGTAATATTATTTACAACACTGTTTGAATTAGTTGGATTATTTTTTACATTTTTGACATTCATTTGATAGTGTGCAGGAATACCATGCATACCTGCAAAATAATTAGGCTCAATAACACGGTATCTTTCTACATGACCATTTGGTAATTTACGTTCTATTAAGTAACCTATATCAACAACAAAATTACCAGACTGGGTTAATATCTTTTCTCCACGCTGAACATTAGCAGCTTGTTCACTTGCTACTAGATTTCCTTGCTCATCAAAGATAGAAATTTTATCTCCCATTAATTCATCTAATAGCATTTAATACTCCAATTTATGTAAGTTTTAAAAATTATATATTAGGAAAAAAGTGCAATATAGTCTATTCCTGTATTGGTTTAGATTTTTTAACTCTATTTGATTAAGTTCAACCTTTTCACTTGTTATTGTTGAAAAATGAAAACCGCACATAATAGGCGGTTTTTTGCGGTCTTGGCTTTCAACAATAACCTATATTATTTAATTCAATATTAACTATTCAATATTAATTTCTCGCTTAATGCGCTTGATTGTTGATAATGATAAATTAGTAACATCTGCAACATCTTGAAGTTTCCAGTCTGCTTCAAGTAGTTTTATGATTTTGACCCTCTGCTTTTCGTTGCTTGCCTTTGGTCTGCCGACTCTACCCTCATTCAATGCTTTTTTATAGCCCTTTTCCGCTAAAGCCTTGCGTTTAGCTTCGCCAGTAGCATTTCTTGGCGTATAGTGGCGTTTTGGTGTATCGCTTGGCTTCATGTCTAAAACTGGCTCTAATTGTGGCTCATGCTTCAAAAATGGGTCAATGAATGGCTCTTGTACCAATTCAAAAACTTCATCATCATTATAGCGTTCTTGGCTATCATGGTTGTTCTTTAGGAATAAATATTGTTCTGCGTTTACATCATTTGAAAGTTGATAACCACTGCTTTTTGCTCGTGTGTATGCAACATATAACGCCCTTAGACATGGTGCATCATGTATGTTGTCGTGTTCATCAAAAAAGCTATCAAAATCACTCCAATAAGCCACATTATGCCATTCTAAGCCTTTCGACTTATGGATGGTCTGTATTCGTACATCATGGTTTCTTTTTCGCTCGTCACTTGCGAAATTATCTAAAATTCGCTTAACTTTTGAATAACCGTGTTCGTGCCATAGCTTAAAAATTGGTGCTATAGCTAGGTCGCCAGGGAACGCCTTAACATACTCAGATAATTGTTGAATATTATCAAAGAATTTAATGATTTCGTGGCTCTTACAAACCATATCATACGGATCATTTGATAATTTTTCGATAGCGTTTAAAGTGCTTAATAACTCTGTTTGTTCGCCTGTTGTGTCGATAAAAATTTTCTTGTTGGGATGGTTGGCTGAATATTCTAAGGCTGACTCGATAACACCTAGATTTGAACGGCATACTATGGCGTTAATGTCACTTGGTAAAGAATTAACGATACTAAAATTACCATGATTTTCATTAACGCCTTTGAGCGTCTGAGGGCATCCTAGCTGTTTTAGTAGGTAATTAGCTATAACTGCTATATTGCTACCAAAGCGAAACGACTGCGTTAAATAGCACTCTGTACCATCAATTTTTTCAAGCGCATTGTTTGCACCCCTCCATTCATAAAGTTGCTGATACTTGTCGCCTACTAAAATAACTTTAATATTTTGACCTTTCAAAATATGAAGCATTAAGGGATCGGCATCTTGCGCTTCATCAAACAAAACAAAATCTTTATTAATTTTCGGGTTTGATAGTGCGTAAAGCTTCATATAGACGCCAGCGGGAATTTTAAAAATTCCTTTCGGGTCTTGGTAATCAAGCCATAATTTAGTGAGTTTTGATAGTAATAAATCGGTGATTTGCTGTTCTATTCCTTGTTCCAATTCAATCTTTAAAGCGTTTTGGATAATCGCTTTTATGTGTCTGTCTGTCGGGTTTGGGTCAATGTCTAGCAAAAACTTATCCATTGACATTTTTAATATTTTGAACTGTTTGGCTTCATCTAAGAAAGTGTCTATCTTTTCAACGGTGGGTTTGTTTAGGTTTTTTCTTGTTCTCTTTTCATCATCTGAAAAGATTTTATTACCCCTTAATTTAATGAACTGGTTTGTATCATGCTTCAAAAAGTGCTTAGTGTAGGTCTGTTGCGTTAAGCTGTCGCCCTTGTTTAACTTCGCTGTAATCGCCTTACCAACACTGTTATAAGCTAAAGAATGGAATGTCCTTGCTTCAACGTTAGGCGGTAACTTCTTTTGAATATCTGCAACAATCGCTTTGTTAAAGGCTAAATATATGCCTTTATGCTCAGGCATTGACTGTGCAATCATTGTTAGTGTCGAGGTCTTTCCTGCACCTGCAAACGCTAGTATTTTCAAGCGTTTGACGTTGTTGTCATTGGCTAAATTGATTGCTGTTTGTTGTTCTTGGGTTGGTGCATGGCTCATTTTAATATCACTCAAAATTTAATATTTTGACCCATTTTATCATAATCGCCACTCATTATCAGTTATTTTTTAAATATATTTTAAGATATACTTAATAATACAGATAAAAGAATATTGATATATATAGACTTCATGAAAAACATTAATTTATCGTGAATAGCAAAAAAACCACCGCTTAGGTGGTTATTCATTGATTTTTTGTTCACGATAAATATATATAAATCAAATTCTAATAAGAAATGATTCTTAATATTTATCGTGATAAATATTAAGAATCATTTGTGTTAACTGTTATCTATCTAGTCTTAACTGTAAATTTAATTTTATGCGCAATTCATTGTTTTCACGGTAAACACTTCCAAAGCGGTGTCTTTTTGATGATGGTGTATCAAAAAAGGTCTGCTGATAGAAAAAATCTTTTAAAACACTATCTTTGTTGGTATGGTAAAAAAGAAGCTCACCTAATTCATTAACTAATAAAACAGAATTAGCGGATAAATTACCATCCCATTCAACCGTAGGAAAAATACCCAGTATTGTTGATTTAACGAAGTCTTTTAATCTGCAAGTAATTTGCTCAGCTTGAGCCTTATCACTTATCTTTTTAATAGGATAATCGCTCAATGCTTTGGTAGTTTGCCTGTTGAAGTAAGATAGTAAAGCATCAGCTAGTATTTCAGGCATTTTACTATCTACTTTACGCAAAGTATTTTCATAGGTTGCGTTTTCGCACTTTATGAAAGTTAACTTTCCTCCTAATGAATAAATTGATCTTAGCCTATCTATTACTTTTGATTTGGTGCTGATAGCATTGATGTCATCTACATGACTAGGATTTAAGCCATCTATTCTATAAATAAAATTAGTTGCACTTGAGGCATTTAATAGAGTTGGTGCACTCCCAAGAAATGATTTAATACTGGATCCCTGATTATTGAATTGATACCCATTTTCTAAGAATGACAATAGAATATCTGCCTTTTCAAATGATGTACCTTTAGTTTTATCTAAGCCTAGAATTTCAATTTTATTGTCTAAAGTCTGACTACTGAATGTTTTTTTACCATCTAATATGTCACTAACAATTTGATTTAAATCACTAGCTGTAATTAGATCAGAAATAGCAAAAGTTTTGCTTTGACCGTTTTTATAATGCACTTCTACATTGGAAGTAGTCAGCTCTAAATTAGAATCTTTTAGGTGAATTTTTAAAACATTAATTGTGTCATTGGTAATATTGGCATTTATATCTCCATAATTAACGATTTTCTGATAGATAACCTTACATAATGCATAAATTTCACTTAATTCGCCTTTATTACGCTTTACTGTCATTTTATTCTCTTTAAACGTATGACTATTTTCATTTAGATAATCAATAACTGATTGACCTACATGTCTAACTACTTCCACACAGACACTATTACCTAACTGCTTCATAGTTTGTGTTTTAGATACTGGAAACTTAAAGTCATTTGGAAAAGTCATCATTTTTTTCGACTCATCTATACCAATTCGTCTAACTTCTCCGTTTACCCGATAAAACTCCCAATTTCTCCTATCATCAATTCCAGAACCTTTACCTCCAACTCGCAAAGTAAAGCCTACGTCTTTTTCACATTTTTCACCAAAAATATCTGACATAGTATTTGTCAAAGGCAACTTAGCAGGAAATTGAAAAGGTACTAAATCATCAGCGTCTCTAAAACCTACTATAAAAACTCTTGGGCGATGCTGTGGGACATTGTAATCAGATGCTTTTAATACCTGCCAATAAACAGTATATCCTGCCTTTTTAAGTAGATCTTGTATGGTTCTAAAAGTATTACCATCATCATGTTTAACTAAATGGCGTACATTTTCTAATATAAAAGCTTTTGGGCGTTTTGCCTCTAAAATATCTAAGATACAAAAGAATAGATTACCCCGCTCTGAATCATGTCCATCTTGAAACCCTTTCTTTAAACCAGCTTGAGAAAAGGGTTGACACGGAAATCCTGCACATAAAATATCGTGTTCAGGAACTTGGTCGGGAGATACTTTGCGAATATCATCATTAAATTCAAATTTTTCAGTATCAAAATTAGCCTTATAAGTCTCTCTAGCATATTTATCTTTCTCAGAAGCGAAAACACATTCAGCTCCTAGGTTTGACATTGCTAAATGAAAGCCACCAATGCCAGCAAATAAATCAATAAACTTATATCCATTACCCGAACTGTGCGTATTTAATTCAAGTGGTAAAAAAAAATTCATCGCATACTCTCAATAATTCAACAGATTATTATATTACTAATTTCTACCTCTCAATATACTCAATTTAACCAATTCAGGTGTATTCCAATGGTTTAATCGAAACATCGGGCGGCTGCACTGGTGCGAAAACAATTATTGGAAGCAGCGTGAAGTGGGTAAAATATCCCATTTTTAATACATATCATTATTTCGCATTTTAAAGCGTTTTGAGCGTGTTTAAGTGGTCGGTAGTACATTCGTACCAGTTCTGCTTTAAAAAATCACTGTGAAGCTCTGATTGCGTTCTGTGTGTGATCTTGTCGCCACTTTTCTTGCTTTCTTTTAATTGTCGTGTTGTAGTTCAAAAATTCGTTAGAAGTTCATTACATAAAAAAGTACCCAATATTTATGAAAAGTTTTTCATTTTGAAAAAAAACAGTCTTTAAAACAGAAAATCTTTTTATTATTTTTAAATATTTTAAAGACTTTTAAAAGATTTTAGCTAACTGCAAAGTCGCTCTATATGCGGTCTTTCGGGGTTATTGTGCTACTTATCTCAAATGATTGTGCTACTTATCTCAAATGATTGTGCTACT
>ERZ1023217.278-NODE-278-length-9477-cov-91.089365_pt1 | contig 9477 bp, 8 predicted proteins | sample MGYA00380448_ERZ1023217 | MGnify/ENA primary metagenome ERZ1023217 (study PRJEB33173, sample SAMEA4830360) | metagenome | study: EMG produced TPA metagenomics assembly of the PRJEB25223 data set...
TATGTTACTTACTGCTAGACTATTAATAAGTGACATGTTTTTATTGAATTTTGCTGAAATTTTACAACCTAAACATTCGATTTTCAATGCATTTCAAATTCTTAGAATGATATTCATTTTACTCATTATTTTATTATTATCTTTTTAAAAAAACAGCCTAGTCATATGTGCTATCATAGATGTTTTATTCTTTATTCGAGTGCTTTTAAAAATAACACCAATGTTCAAACTAGTATTTAATCTTTTCCCATTATATTTTTCAGTTGTGTAAAGAACTTTTGACGTTCTGGTAATGGGAAAATAGGATAAATATGGAATAAGTTATAACCAGGTGTAAAATCATGTTCAATCCCTTTATCATTTAACATTTTAGAGAGCTTTAATGCATCTGGATATAGCGTTTCTTTTGTGCCTATAAAAATAGATATACGACCAAGACCCTCTAAATCTCCATTAATTGGCGATATTTTATAGTCTTCTATTGGCGTATCACCAGACCATAATTGAATGAAATATTTACTTCCTTCAATTCCTAGCATAGGATCTACTTTTTCATATTTTTTAGCTTCAGGATTACTAAATGTTGCATCAAGAACTGGAGACAGCATCACAATATGTCCTGGTTGTGGTAATTGTGTTTCTTTTTTAAGATATTGTGCAAATGATAAAGCGATTTGACCGCCTGCTGAATCTCCCATTATCGTCATATGTTGCGGATTTTCAACTTCCAATATTTCTTTTTGATAAATATTTTTTAGTAATTCAAATGTTGTTCGATAGTCTCTGTGAGGTACTTTAGGATAAACAGGCATAATCACTCGTGCATCCAATTCTCCTGCAAGTTGATCAATAAAATCAAAATGATTATCTAATGGATCTTGGAACCAAGCACCACCATGAATGTAAAGCACAACATCTTGATGAGGTTCTCTTTTATCATTAACTATATATGTGACAGATCCATTAATACTTCTAGTATGCGCACGATGTTTAAATTCATAATCCGTCCCATCATATTTACCAGCTGTTAAAGGTTTAACTTCCTCTAATGCTTTTTTAGCATCATTCGTATTTTCAAATGTTTTTTTCATTCCAGACATACGAATATATTTTTCAGTAATAAAGCTTTGATAACTGCGTTTTTCTTTTACTTTAATGTAAGCTAAAGTTCCAAGAATTGCAGATGTCGCTACGGTTAATAATCGTTTTTTCATCTTTTGACCTCCTATACTCTATATTATTATATACCTCAGAGTCGTTATATTTTAGTAAATCGCTTATTCAACTTTTAAAGATTTAAAAAAATAATAATAAGTGCTATTCTAAATATAATTATCAGAATTTTTATTCTATTTTAGAAAGTAGGTTATGCTGAATGAAAAGAAATAAAATTGTGCTGATTGGTAGTGGATTCGTAGGTTCTGCGTTTGCACATGCAGTTGTAGCTAAAGGACTAGTCGATGAACTAGCTATTATTGATATTGATGAAGATAAAGCAAAAGCAGATGTATGGGATTTAAACCATGCTACACCTTTTGGTGATAAGTTTGTAGATGTACATCTTGGTTCGTATAGTGATTGTAGTGACGCTGATATCGTCATGATCTGTGCAAGTGCAAAATTAGATAAAGGTGACACACGTTTAAAATTATTAGAAGATAATGTGAATATCTTTGTGCCTATGATTCAAAAAGTCATTGCTCATGGTTTCGATGGTTATTTTGTACTTCCATCTAATCCAGTCGATATTATGAGTTATGTTATAAAACGTGTGTCTCAATTTCCTAAGAATAAAATTATTGGATCAGGAACTTCATTAGATACAGCTCGCTTCGAATTTTTCTTAAGTCGCACGTTTGATGTGGCACCACAAAATGTCTATGCGCCTGTTATTGGCGAACACGGCGATTCTCAAGTAGCTGTTTGGTCTCATGCTCAAATTGCCGGTGAACCTGTCCTTGATTTACTGAATAAAGGAGTAGACCAAACCACGTTCAAACAATCTATCGCTTCGCAAACCACTCAAGTGGGATATGATATTTACGTTCGAAAAGGTACTACAAACTTTGGTATATCATTAAGTTTAGTACGTATTGTAGAAGCTATTTTATTTAATAAAAATGTGATTATGAATGTTTCAAGTTATCTTGAAGGTGAATATGGACTAAATGACCTTTATATTGGAACGCCAACAGTGATTAACGGTAATGGTGCTGATCGTGTCATTGAACTGAAATTAGAAGAAGATGAACTTACTCGTTTCAAACAATCAAGTCATATTATTTTAGAGCATCAACAACGTGCTGATGCTCTCATTGAATCAATTTTAAATAAATAGTAATAAAAGAGCCTAAACACAACAATTCATTTATCGTGTTTAGGCTTTCTTAACTTATTTTAAACTCTCATGCATTAAACTTAATTGGTGCTCAAAATCTTGCATATCAATAAAACGCGCTTGTCGATGCATTTCTTTTCCGTCCAAAAATATTAAATCCACTGGAACAGTAAATATAGATAGTTCTCCCGCAATAGCTTCTACATTAGATTGATTGATAACAGCAAAATGGACTTTAGAATAATCATTGACGATATCTTCAATTTGTGGCAATACCGCATGACATACTGAACAATGATTCCGCATAACATGAATCACTACTAATCGATGCGTTTGAATAAATTGATGAAATTGTTCAATACTTTCAATATTTTTAGTCATATTTTCACCTACTTATTTAATTTAACAGTCTAGTTCTCTTATACATATTTATTTTACGATGTTACACTTATTTTTTCATCTAAATCCTCTTGTTAAATACGTTCAACAAGAGTTCAATGATTTTCTCTTCAAAATAGAATACATCTTATTAAATTAATGTTATAATGTTTGTGAAATAATTCACAATTTATATTGGAGGAATCAACATGAAAGCTTACATCTATGAAAAACCTGGCGTAGCTAAGCTCGTCGATAAAGAAAAACCAGTTGTTACGGAAAGTACTGACGCTATTATTAGAATGGTCAAAACAACAATTTGTGGTACTGATTTACATATTATTAAAGGGGACACACCTGAAGTTCCTCAATATACCACATTAGGTCACGAAGGTATTGGTATTGTTGAATCTGTTGGTTCTAATGTCAATAACTTCAAAGTCGGCGATAAAGTCATTGTGTCTTGTATCTCATCTTGTGGCAAATGTTATTACTGTAAAAAAGGTATCTATGCTCATTGTGAAAATGGCGGTGGATGGATATTAGGACATCTTATTGATGGTACGCAAGCAGAATATGTGAAAGTCCCTTTTGCAGATAATTCTTTATATCATGCTCCTACTTCTTTATCTGATGAAGCACTCGTGATGCTTTCAGATATTTTACCGACTGGTTATGAAATTGGTGTATTAAAAGGAAAAGTAAAACCTGGAAGCACTGTTGCTATTGTAGGTGCTGGACCAGTTGGATTAGCTTCTTTATTAACTGCTCAATTCTACTCACCTTCAAAAATAATTATGATTGATTTAGACGATCATCGTTTAGCTACAGCCAAAAAATTTGGCGCGACTCATACAATTAATTCTAGTAATGTGAATGAAACAATTCAACAAATCAAAGATATCAATCATCGTGGCGTCGATGTTGCTATTGAAGCAGTTGGTATTCCAGCAACATTTGATTTATGTCAAAAGTTGATTGGCGTCGATGGAACAATTGCTAATGTTGGTGTTCACGGCTTACCCGTTCAATTTGATATCGAAAAATTATGGATTAAAAATATCAACATTACAACTGGTTTAGTTTCTGCTAATACCACTGAAGAATTGTTGGAAGCTCTCAAATCTAAAATCATTCAACCTGAACAACTCGTGACACATTATAGTAAATTAAGCGAAATTGAAAATGCTTATGACTTATTTAGAAATGCTACAGATCATAAAGCGATTAAATTATTAATTGAGAATGATATAACTGAATAATGTTGTGTATTAAATAAAAAATAAAGGGGACAGCATTCTTTTTGAATTCGTCGCCCTGCTATGGCAAAGAGAACTAGCATTGAAAACCTTGAGACAACACCTTTTCAATTCAGTCATCGACCGCCAATACATTGAAAATGCCTGAGACACATATGATGTCCCAGGCTTGTTTTATTATTTAATTGTCATAATACGCTTACCAGGATCTACTGAATCAACATCATCGAATGTTAATGTTTTATCACCTTGATTTGTAATAATCACTGGTGTAACGACACTTGGCGCATGTTCTTTTAAGTATGCTAAATTAATTTTCATTAATGGTTGACCTTGTGTGACAGGTTCATTGACATCGACTAAACTTTCGAAGCCTTCACCATTCAATTTCACTGTATCGATACCAATATGAATTAATACTTCAATTCCTGTATCAGATTCTAAACCGATGGCATGTTTCGTTGGGAAAATCGTTTTAACTGTACCATCAAATGGTGCTACAATTTCGCCTTTTTCAGGAACAAATCCAATACCGTCACCCATCATTTTTTCTGAGAATACTTTATCTGGCACTTCAGATAATGGAATTATATGACCTGTACCTGGTGCATAGATATCCGTTTCTTTTACCTCTTCCAACTGTACTGGCTCATCTGATGTATCTTCAGTCACAGTGGTTTCACTAGGTTTTGTGATATCTCCATTCATAATGCGTGCCATATCATGTTTAATTTGATCTGATTTAGGACCAAAAATCGCTTGCATATTATTTCCTACTTCAAGCACCCCTGAAGCACCAAGAGCTTTTAGTCCTTCAACGTCTACTTTAGACTTATCATTGACTTCAACACGTAAACGTGTAATACAAGCATCTAAATGCTTGATATTTTCTTTACCGCCCATTGCATCTAACACATCAAATGGTAATTTACTTGCAGATGTATTAGCTACAGAGGCTTGTTTATCTTCTCGACCTGGCGTTTTGAAGTTGAATTTAACAATTAAGAATCTAAATACTACATAATAAATAACAGCGTAAACTAATCCTACTGGAATCACTAACCACCATGGTGTTTTATTTGGAAGAATACCTAATAAAACAAAATCTATGAATCCTCCAGAGAATGTATATCCTAGATGTAAATGTAATAGATAAAGTGTTAAAAATGATAACCCATCAAGTACTGCATGAATAAAGAATAATAATGGTGCTACGAATAAGAATGAAAATTCTAACGGTTCAGTAATACCAGTTAAGAATGATGTTAAAGCTGCTGATAACATCAAACCTCCAACTACCTTTTTATTCTCAGGTTTAGCTGTTTGATAAATTGCTAATGCTGCTGCTGGTAATCCAAACATCATAACAGGAAATTCACCTTGCATGAATTTACCTGAAGTTAAATGAGCACCTTCACGTATTTGCTCAATAAAGATACGTTGATCTCCTCGAATAATTTCTCCAGCTGCATTTTTCCAAGAACCAAATTCAAACCAGAATGGCGCATGGAAAATATGATGTAAACCAAATGGAATAAGTAATCGTTTAATAAATCCAAATAAGAATACTGCCAATCCAGTATTAGATTCTAACAAACCTGTACTAAATGCATTTAATCCATTTTGAATGAATGGCCAAATCCAAGCCATTGGGAAAGCTAAAATAAACGATGTCGTTGCCATCATAATCGGCACAAAACGTTTACCCGCAAAGAACCCTAAATACGATGGTAAGGAAATATTATAAAATTTGTTATAACACCAAGCTGCTAGAGCCCCTATAATAATCCCACCAAACACTCCAGTTTGAAGTGTAGGTATGCCTAAAACATTTGCGAATCCTTTAGATGGGTCTTCCAATTGTGCTGGCGTAACATTTAAGAATGCTCCCATTGTTTTATTCATAATAATAAATCCGACAAAAGCTGCAATGGCTGCTACACCATCTCCACCTGCTAGTCCTATTGCTACACCGAGTGCAAAAATGATAGGTAAGTTATCAAAAATAATACCACCAGCACCTGTCATCATGTTAGCAATATTTTGAATTACTCCATTTTTAATAAATGGAAGATAATGCTGTAATGCTTCACCTTGAAAAGCTGTTCCAATTGCTAGTAATAATCCAGCTGCAGGCAAAATTGCCACAGGTAACATCAATGCTTTACCAATACGTTGCAATTGTCCAAATAGCTTTTTAAACATTTTGATTCAATCCTTTCAATATATCTTTTTTACGCATTAAAAAAGCATGACCAAATAAGCCCATCATTTATGACAAAAATAATGATAGCTTATCTGCTCATGCCTAATTAAATAGTAACACGCAGTTCTTTTTTAACAATTTAATTATACCTATAATATAAAGCGTTTTCAATATCTTTTTTACTAATATTTTACATTTTTTATAATTTAATTATTTATAAAAAAAACACTGACAAAAGCATTACTTTCGCCAGTGTGTCGAATCTATTTCTTATAAGAAACGTTTAGCAGCTACAGAGATTGGTGGTACTTTATCAAAGTCAAATTCTTTATCTTCTGTGATAGATCTGTAAGCCCATTTACCATAACCATATGCTTCTTCGTTAACGATTTGACCTGGTAATGGCGCAGCATTTGGATCAACATGTACATCAACAACAGTTGGTACATTTTCATTTAATGCTGCTTCAACAATTTCATCAATACGGTTAGGGTCTTTTAATACATAACCTTTACCACCAGCAGCTTCAGCGAATTTAGCATGATCCATATCAGAGAAGTCAATGGCATATTCTAATTCACCAGCAGCTTGTTGTTCATATTTGATGAATGATAATTGTTTGTTATTTAATACGAAGACTGTCATTGGTAAATCGTATTGAACAGCAGTTGCGAAGTCTTGCATTACCATTTGGAATGCACCGTCACCAGTAATTGCAATTGCTTGACGACCTGGGTAAGCAATATTAGAAGCAAGGGCACCTGGAAGACCGCAACCCATTGTACCTAACCAAGCTGAGATAATAAATTTATTATTAACATTTAAGTCTAAGTAACGTGTACCCCAAACAGTTGAAGTACCAACATCGATTGAGTATACAGCGTCATCTTTACTGTAATCATTGATAGCTTTCATTAAACGTTCTGGACGAATTGGAGCACTTGTATTATTCATGTCTTTTTCCATCCATTTATCCCATACAGCTTTACGTTTTAACGTTTTGTCTAAGAATGAACGATGAGGTACTGGTTTGATTGCTTCAGTTAATTGATGGAATGCTAATTTAACGTCACCAACAATACCAACATTAATATCGAAACGTTCACCAATTACGTTTGGATTTGTGTCGATTTGAATCGCTTTAATATTTTTCTTAGGTAAGTAATTTGCATAAGGGAAGTTAGTACCAGCCATGATTAATAAATCAGCATCTTGAATAGTTTGATAAGACGTTTTTGTACCAATTTTACCTAAGTTACCCACACTGTATGGATGTGAATCAGGTAAAACAGTTTTAGCTGGTAATGTATGAATTACAGGGATTTTAGCTGCTTCAATGAAGTCTTGTAATTCAGTTGAAGCATTTTTTGCACCTACCCCAACAAGCATAACTGGTTTTTTACTTTTGTTAATTAATTTAGCAGCTTTTTTAATGCTACGATAAGATGGTGTTGGTAACACTGGTCTAGACGTATCTACTGGACGATGTGTAGTGTCTTTAATTTTTTGAGTTAATAGATCATTTGGACAAATAATAACGGCTACACCATTTTTTTCATATGCAGTACGAATCGCTTCATTTGTAATTTCAAATAAGTCATCACCTTTTTGAACTTGGTGATGGAATACTGCTACGTCGTCAACCATTTTAGAAATGTTAGTTTCTTGGAAGAATTTTGTACCTAATAATGTACTATTCGTTTGACCTGTAATAATAAGTTGAGGTACACGGTCCATTTTAGCGTCATACATACCATTTAATAAGTGAACAATCCCAGGTCCACCAATACTTAAAGCTACACCGATTTTACCTGTTAACTTTGTATATGCTGCAGCTGATAAGCTTGCAACTTCTTCATGACGTACATGATAAAATTTGAAAGTATCTCTAACTGTTCTTAAATTATCTACTACTGCGTCAACTGAGTCACCTGGAATACCCCATAAGTGATCAATATCCCAAGCTTGTAATGCTTTAACTAATGCTTCATTTGCTTTAATCTTCGCCATTTGATTAAATAGCCCCTTTCCTAAATATACATTTTATTTCTGTATTCCCTTTAGTAAAACAACTTAATCATAATTGGAATAAGAATTGAACTAATAACTGCTGTTAAAATCATTCCAATTGAGCTAAATGCGCCAGATTCGATGTCGTGTTCTAACGCTTTTGCAGTTCCAAAAGCATGTGATGCATTTCCGTATGTTAAACCTCTCGCGATTGATGTTTTAAATTGACCAACCTTAAGTAGCATTGAACCCATCATACTACCTATCAATCCAGTAGTAATGATAAACAGTACTGTAATCGTATCTGTACCTCCAAGTTCTTGAGAAACTTCAATTCCTACAGCAGCTGTGATTGATCTAGGTAGTATAGTTACGATTGTTTCTTCTGAGTAACCTAATAACTTTAACGAACTAAACACTAACACAAAATTCAATATCACGCCAGCCATGACGCTTGAAAAAATGACCCCAATATTTTCTACAATCTTATCTTTATTTTTATAAAGTGGATAAGCAAGACATACAACAGTGGCATTTAATAGATGGTTAATCCATTGACCGCCAATCATGTAATCGTGATAGTTTTGACGTGTTAAAAGTAAAACAATAATTATTCCAAGTGAACCGATTAATGCTGGATTCAATAATGGGTTATTATATTTACGTTGTAATATTTGAGCAAGTTTATACATTACAACAGTTAATAATATCATTAAAACGCCTTTTAATATATCCATTTTTAATGATTTCCTTTCTTAGTATGAGGTTTTTTCTTAGACATTGTTTCAGCAATAAATCCAGAAACAAGTGCCACACAGCTTGTACCAATAATAATCAAGAGGAAGAAAATAATATAACTTGTAGTGATATTAGAAACAATATCCATAATTCCTACAACTGAAGGAATAAAGAAGAAGACCATTGTAGTTAATAAGAAGTCGGCTCCTTTAGAAACCCATTCAACACGAATAATTTTAAAATGTAATAAAATATAAAATAATATCATACCGATAATACTTCCTGCTAATGGTATATGTAGCCATTTTTGTAGCAGTGAACCTATAATACTAATCGCTACCACCAATACGATTTGAAGAATAATCTCTATAATATTTAATGCTTTTTTCAAAACGACTGACCTCCATAAATTTGTCGAATTTGTTACAGCGATTTTTTAGTCTATATTCAAAATTGTAATCTATATTGATAGATTATAAAAATATTGATTTTATATATAACTTATAGTTATTTTCTATGGAACCGTTTTAAAAATAAAAAAATAGTGA
>ERZ1023217.279-NODE-279-length-9390-cov-113.858061_pt1 | contig 9390 bp, 5 predicted proteins | sample MGYA00380448_ERZ1023217 | MGnify/ENA primary metagenome ERZ1023217 (study PRJEB33173, sample SAMEA4830360) | metagenome | study: EMG produced TPA metagenomics assembly of the PRJEB25223 data set...
TATTATGGTATTGGGCGAGAAAAGCACCCATAGCGGATGCCATGAATTTTGATTTGTTTGATTGGGGATAATTGGTGATTGACAAGGCTGGTGTATAATATCATTTTTGATTGCTTTTATGATAAACACAGGGACAACTGACATGAAAAATATTGATACAAACCCAAGTGATAGCGAGCATCATTTACCCAAAAAAATCTTGGTAACAGGCGGAGCGGGCTATATCGGCTCACATACTTTGATTGAGCTGATGCAGGCGGGATTTGTGCCAGTGGTGTATGATAATTTATCTAATTCAAGTTTCGTTGCAGTGCAGCGAGTTGAACAAATTGTTGACCAACATATTGAATTTATTAAAGGTGATGTTTTGGATAAAACGCATCTTGATGCTGTTTTTAAGGCACATCAGTTTTTTGCTGTAGTTCATTTTGCAGGGCTAAAAGCTGTGGGAGAAAGCACCAAAAACCCCTTAAAATATTATCAAAATAATGTTGTCGGTACGCTCAATCTTTTGGAGCTGATGACAAAATATGGGGTTAAAAATTTCGTTTTTTCATCATCGGCAACCGTCTATGGCAGCTCAAATCGCCTACCAATCACCGAGGATATGCCGCGTTTTTGTACCAGTCCTTATGGTCAAAGCAAATTGATGGTAGAGCATATATTGGAAGATTTGGTGAATGCAGATCACGCATGGAATGTTGTCTGTTTGAGGTATTTTAATCCAATTGGTGCGCATGAAAGTGGGCGAATTGGTGAGGATCCAACCGATATTCCAAACAACCTGATGCCATACATCAGCCAAGTGGCGGTAGGTAATCTTAAACAGCTGTCTGTATTTGGTAATGATTATGAGACACCTGACGGCACGGGGGTGCGAGATTATATTCATGTGGTGGATTTGGCAAAAGGTCATGTGGCAGCACTGCATTATTTGGTTGGGCAATCTGCGGGCATTGGATTTTGTCCCATTAATCTTGGCACAGGTCAAGGCACTTCGGTTTTACAGCTTATTGAGGCGTTTGAGTCAAATACTGGTCAAAGCGTACCGTATGTTATTACCAATAGACGCACAGGCGACATTGCAGCTTATTATGCCAGTGCTGATAAAGCCAAAGCTGTACTTAACTGGACAGCAGAGCTTGATATTGAGCGTATGTGCGTAGATACATGGCGGTGGCAGTCAAATAATCCACAAGGTTATTTATCCTAACAAATCTGGTCAAAAGGTTTGTTAATGCTGATTGGGGTATTGATAGGCACACCATCTACGCACAATATTTTATCTTGTTCTACTCAACTGTGACCGACTTGGCAAGATTTCTGGGCTTATCCACATCTGTGCCTTTGACCAGTGCCACATGATATGCCAATAATTGCACAGGGATGGTATGCACAATCGGCGATAGTGTACCGATATGGCGTGGTGTGCGAATGATATGAATGCCTTCGCTGGCAGTATAATCACTATCCAAATCAGATAATACAAATAACTCACCACCACGAGCAGAGACCTCTTGCATATTGGCTTTGACTTTATCAAGTAGTCCATCATTGGGCGATATGACGACGACGGGCATGTTTTCATCAACCAGTGCCAAAGGACCGTGCTTAAGCTCTCCAGCAGGATAAGCCTCAGCATGAATGTAGGTGAGTTCTTTTAATTTTAAAGCACCTTCAAGGGCAATCGGATAATGAATACCACGACCTAAAAATAAAGCACTTGGCTTGTTGGCAAAACTTTGCGCCCATGATGCAAGTTGTGGTTCTAAGTTTAGGGCATGTTGGATACTACCTGGTAATAACCGCAAATCCTCGGCGTAGTCTTGTGCCTGTGATTCATCCACATGACCACGCAAGATACCCAAAGTAACCGCAAGACCAAATAACACCACCAGCTGTGTGGTAAACGCCTTGGTGGATGCCACGCCAATCTCAGCACCAGCACGCGTGAAGATGGCAAGTGTACTGGTGCGTGGCAAGGCCGATTCCATAACATTACAAATGGACAAGCTGTAGCGATGACCTTGTGCCATGGCATATTTAAGCGCTTCCATGGTATCTAAAGTTTCACCTGATTGGCTGATGGTAATGACCAGCTCGTCGGGGTCTGAGATGACATCACGGTAACGGTATTCACTGGCAATTTCAACATCGCAACGGATTTTGGCAATACTTTCAAGATAATGTTTGCCAGTAAGTGCGGCATAATATGAAGTACCGCACGCCAAAATTTTAATACTTTGAATTTTGGCAAAGATTTCAGGCGCCTCTTCACCGAAGTTATCAGCAACAAATCCACCTTCTAAAAAAATTTCGGCAGTATCAGAAACTGCTCGTGGCTGTTCATTGATTTCTTTTTGCATAAAGTGGCTATAAGGACCAAGCTCCAAGGATGCTAAAGACATCTCAGAGGTTTTAATGCTGCGATTGACCTGATTGCCGTCTTTATCAAGCAGTTTTTGGATACCATCGGCTTGAAGTAGGGCAATATCGCCATCTTCTAGATAAGTGACACGGCGAGTAAAGGCAATGACTGCTGAGACATCAGACGCAACAAAAACCTCATTATCACCAAATGCAACTAACAGCGGGCACCCCATGCGTGCGATGACCATTTGATTTGGTGCATCATTGGCAATAACTGCGATGGCATAAGCACCATGAAATCTTGAGCAAGCTGTTTGGACGGCACGGTATAAATCACCGCCATTGGTGGTGTATTCTTGATGGACACTGTGAGCGATGACCTCGGTATCAGTTTGTGATTCAAATTCATAACCCAAGTTCTGAAGGCGTGTGCGTTCGGTCTCAAAATTTTCAATAATCCCATTATGTACAACCGAGATAAGCCCTGCTGAAATGTGTGGGTGAGCATTGGGTTTGGTAACACCGCCATGGGTTGCCCAGCGGGTATGACCGATACCTGTCAGACCATGAATTTGTTTTTGCTTGGCAGCTTCTTCCATCAGTGCAACCCGCCCCACACGGCGTACACGGCGGATACCTGATTCGGTTTGCACAGCGATGCCTGATGAGTCATAGCCACGATATTCTAAGCGTTTTAGCCCATCTGTTAAAAAATCTACCACATTATGATGTGTCCGAATGGCACCAACGATACCGCACATAAGCCGTTCCTTAGTCTCTGATTAAATTAGGTAAATTATAGCATACCAAATGGTCGATGTCGCTTTTTGTCGGTAAGAATCAATCAGTTAAACCCAATCGTTGGGCATTTGTAAATCTCAAATTCGTCCCCATATCGCTTGGTAGATCGTTCATTAAGTAGATTGTTCATTAAATATTAAATCAGATAAATTTTGGCAGGCACATTATGACAACTCAAACTCAACACACGCCTAAGCGTGATTATCGTCAGCGTTTTTTTATTGATGGTTCGGTGGTGCGTGGCGATGTGGTCAAGCTAACCGATGCTTATCAAACCGTCATCACCCAAAAAGACTATCCCGTTGCCCTTAAAGCGTTACTTGGCGAGATGCTTGTTTCGGCAAGTTTATTGATCAGTACGCTAAAAATAGATGGCAAATTATCCATTCAGCTACAAAGCTCTGATTCTGATGCTCGCCTAAATTGGGCAATGGCAGAGTGTGACCATACAGGTTCGGTGCGTGCTTTGGCAGGGTTTGATGATACCAATCAGAATCAAACGGTATGGCAACGCCTAAAATCTGCCGATGAAGCCTTTGGTGAGCTTGGCAAAGGGGTTTTATTTATCAGCATCCACCCTGATAATGGCGAGGCTTACCAAGGGATTGTTGAGCGTGTCAGCGACAGCTTGGGTGAGTGTTTGGCACATTATCAAAGACAATCCGCCCAAATCCCAACCATCATTAAGCTTGCCACCAATGAGACAACAGCAGGCGGCATATTGGTGCAACTATTGCCCCAAAGTGATGCCGATAAAGAGGCTGACCCTGATTTATGGGACCGCTTAACGGCACTCACCGATACGCTAAAGGCAGATGAACTCACCGATTTGGACGCTAATGAGATTTTGTATCGGCTATATCATGAAGAAGATGTGGTTTTGCCAAGTTTGACACCGCTACAATTTGCCTGTACTTGCTCAAGCCAAAAAAGTGAAGGTGCTATCTTACAGCTTGGCTATGATGAAGCTAAACACGCTGCAGCGGCACAAGGTGGTGTATTGACGCTTGATTGTGGTTTTTGTGGCAGAGAATATCGGTTTGATGATCAAGCGTTAACCCAGCTGTTTGCTGACAGCTTATCAAATCATCATGAATAAGCATTTTATCCATTTTTTTTGTAATTTTTTTAGATGCCTAAGCCGTTTTATTTCAAGCATATTGATTAAAGCAAGTTAATTCAATCTATTTTTGATAAAACGGTTTATCATATCCATTAAGTGGCAAATGGCTTTTATTTATCATGTGTCATTTGCCATTCTTGCCTTACCATTGTCGTTTGATTTGGGTATTATAAAGCCCCACATAACCCTCTTTTTTATCAATCCCTGCATATTCAAGACTGGCATCTTCATAGCGTTTAAACTTATACACCGCATCATTCATCACCGCTTCATCAAACACATTTAATGACACAAGCAAAGAAAAATCCGCCTGTGATAAACCTGTTACCTTAGTAAATAAATCCGGCTCCAATTCCTGAATCACATCTTTTAAACTGTGTTCTCGATAATCTGATAAATACATAAAAATCGGAATGCGTGTGGCAAATTTAATCAGTTTATCTTGAATTTGTTTTCGCAGGGATTTTTGTTTCTTTTCTTCATCGCTTAATGTTTTTTTATCCTCTTTTGACAGCTCGCCGTCATTGTCTTTGGCTTTTTGTTTTAAACCTTTGATTTTTTCACTGCGATTAATCACCACTTCAATATCATCATTTAGGTTTCTAAACTCTTCAATATTATTCAAAGCATTCATGGCATCTTGATTGTTCATCAGATTTTTTAAGGTGATGTCATCAACATTGACCAATAACGCACTTTGCCAGCGTCTTGCTAACAGTGTGGCGGTCGTGCCACTCATCGCCATATCCAAAAATAATTTGGCATCCACCTGTTGCATGGCACTGCCGTCATAGGCAAGCACAGGCAAAAAGGCAATGAATTCAGCGACCTTACTCTCTGGATTGCCCTCTTTTGGGTTTAGTTGATGGGCATAATCAGCGATTTGGCGTAAGGCACGATTGGGGGCAAAGTCAAAAATATAACATTGATTTTTAATCACAGTTATCCCATCATCGCCTTGCACTGTCCAAGGCGTTTGCACCCGAAATCCTGCCTGAAAATAAGTCTCAGGGCTGGCACAATTTCTGAGCATAAAAATCCCCGTCCACGCAGGCACGCTAACGCCCGTCATCAGCTTACCGCAAGATAGGGTAATGGTTTTTGTCTGTAAAGGATTATTGCCAATGGCATCATTAACAGGGGCTAACGCCCTATCGCCCATGCCTGCCTGATTGCCTGCCGCCACAATGATTGTGTAGTCATGATAAAATTTATTATTGGGGGATTTTAATAAATTTGCCATGGCATAACAACTGGCAACACTTGGCAAAAACCAAAGTGTGTGCAATAAACTGTTTAATAAATTATCATCACTAAATGGCATGGGCGGTTTGGCATTGCCTTGTTTTAAATTGCTGACAATCATGTCATCAAGATTATCACGAATTAAATCCAGCCATTTTTGCACATAGCTTTGGTGTTTAAATTTCGCTGTCTCGCCGCTGCCGTCTGCTTTAAAAAATTCACCCAAATCAAATTCATTAAATTCACCCCCTGTGGCAATCGTGCGAATATGCTCGGGTAATTGATAAGTCAAGAGCATCATTTGCGGTAATGACAAATACGGATTATCGCCCCATTGTTGTTTGTATGGACTATTATCCCAATTTAATTTTTCTTTTTGTTCATCGCCATAAGTCCAATTAAAAATCTGCTCCTCAATGAATTCGCCTGATGCAATCGCCCGAAATGGCGTGCCTGATAAATACAAATAATGCTCTGTGGTGATTGGCAATTCATTTTCATCAAAATTTTCTATCTGTATTTCCATCTCTTGATAGTCATTTTGCGTTTCTATCAATTCATCATCTTTGGCAAAAAGCGATTTGGCACCATCACGCCACGCCCCAAAATGATATTCATCAAATACCACACAATCCCAATTCATTGCGTGAATGTCTTGGTTTTTGGCTTTGATGTTGCCATATTTATCTCTGCCTAAGACATCTTGAAAAGAGGCAAAATACACCATTGGTCTATTTTTATCATAATTTTCTAATGTTAATTCGCCATCACGGCTGATAAACTGCCAACCATCAAAATCGCTGTGCGTGGTCAAATCTTCTTGCCACGCATTTTTTACCGCAGGTTTAAAGGTTAAAATCAGCACTCTTTGCCAATTCATTTTTTTGGCAAGCTGATAAGTGGCAAAAGTTTTGCCAAATCGCATTTTGGCATTCCATAAAAAATGCGGTGTGCGATGATTGTTTTTATCTTGTTTGATGGCATTAAAATAATGAGCGGTTTTATTAACAGCGTCTAATTGCTCTGGACGCATGGCAAAATCTTTTGTTTTTTGCCTTTCAAAAGTTTTGTTATTTTTGACATTTAAAATAGCATTGCTTACCGTATCAAGGTCGCATTCAAACCATTCGCCTGCGATGCGTTTTATGCCCATTTTTTTGAGTTCTTTATGGACGGCTTTGTCGGTAAAAAGTGTGCCATCGGTTTTGATGGCGTCCCATTGACCAATGAGCTGCCAAGTTTGGTTTGGGGTTTTGATGGGGTATTGCTGGCGAATGCGGTCTAGAACATTATCTTGGGTGGTATAACCGATTTTTAGGCAATTTGGAAAACGGCTGTCAGAATAGGCATAAATCTTTGGGGTGTGGATTGGGGTAAATTGGCTCATGTTAGTTTCTCGGTTTTTCATTTAAAAGTTCTGTTAATCTATTATTGACATACTTAACAACGCCTAATAAGTCAGGGTACATTGCGGTATAGTTAATGCCAATATGATTTAAATAATCTAAAATATCTTTTCTTAAATTATTGTTGATATAGATTTTAATTGCACAATTATATCCTTGATTTATTCTTGATTTGATATCATTTCTGATTGTATATTCACTCAAAAATCCTTTTTGTGCAGTTATTCTTCCGTAATAATCTGTTTTGGGTGTAAACCAATATTTTTCTACTAAACCGTGACATTCAATAAAACAATCATGATTAATCATAAAAATAGCAGAATAATCACAAAATTTTTCAGGTTCAGAATACGCCATAAACATCGCAACATAAATAGACTTTGTCCAGTCTAAATAAGGTGTTTTTAAATCATAATGCCGACCAATCGCCCAAATTTCCCTACGACCTTCTTCATAATTTGTGTTATTTAACAAAGATTGGTCTATTAAATTACCACGCAAATTATTTTTAAAATATTTTCCTATGATATCTTTTGCTTGCTCAATACAAATTCCTTTATCTTTTATATCTCTTTCTAATGTTGTCTCTAAGAGCCAGTCGGAATTATATTGACCACGATAAAAAAATTCCTTATCTTGCTTTTCTAATTCAAATATTTTTTGAAATAATGATAATAATTGTTCTATTTTTTCAATTTTAATACAAGGAAAAGGAACAAAATTCTCATCATCACAAACTTCTATTGTAAAATCTTGCTCAAACAACGCTTTGTTTATGTCAAATTCTTTTAAATTTGAATAATCGTGCTTACTCATCACCACCCTCCAATAAATCCGCCTGTTTTGATTGTTTACTACGAGATTTTTTGGGTTTGGTTTCGGTGTCATCCATTGGTCTAATCATTTCTTGGATATATTTAATATCATTATGATCAAAGCCATATTTTTCAAATAAATCTTTATCCACCCAACATTTAGAAAAATCTTGCATGGGAATTAGTTCATAAGTATCCCTTGAAGCATCTTGCGTATTTTTCTTTAAAGTCAGCATAAAATGAAAAAATTGTGTGTTAATATAATTCATCACATTATTACAAATTTCTTCACTTTCAAAAGGTCCAATAACAACATAGGTTTCTGTACAAGCGGTATTTATCCCTGCATAAATTGGATTTACCTTGTCCACTTTTCCATCACCAGAACCAATTGCTTTTGGAGTAAGTATTTTGTGCTTTAAAATCAACTCTTTATTTCTGGATATTTCTGACAATTTTACATATCCAGTACCTTTGGTCTGATATAAAAATACATTTTCATTACAATTAATATAAGGTTTTGGGTTGCCCTTAAAATTGGTTGGTAATCCAAATGGTTTTCTGCTACTTATTAAATCTGCAAAACTTGGTTCATTGAATTTTTTGACTTTATGTAAAATAGACACAGCTCTGTTATAGCGAATAAATATATCAATTCCTTTTTCTTTTAATGGTCTTTTTAATTGAGAAACACAATGACCGTCATCATAAGTAAAAACCTCACAATCACCATCATGTCTTTTTTCCCATAAAAAATAATTCACACCGCCTTTGATTTCCACATTATCAAAGCAGTCTTTTGAATTGGGGAAGTCATGAATTTCTTTGATGCGTCTGTCATTTAACATGCTGTCCCTAAACGCATCAAGTCCTTTACCGCCAGTAAACCAACGGCTTGGGGTAATCATAACCAAATAATTAGGGTTTAATTCTTTAGCTTGTTCAATAAATAAATGATAAATCGGTTTGGCACTCGCTCCTGCACCGCCGTCATCTAATTGATACGGCGGATTGCCAATAATCACATCAAATTTCATGGTTAATAACTCTCCAAACACATCGTCTCTGTCAGAATGAATAAACGCATAAGCATGATTTTCTAACCCTTGGCGATTGCCAAACACCGCTTGGCTTGCACCGCATTCACTGCATTTGCCATCTTTAAAGTGATGATGGACAGCCCCAAAAATAATATTGCCCATGTCATTATCAAATTCATCACAAATAGACAAGGGCGAATTGGCGATTTTGCTACAATACACGCTACGCCTTGACAATAGGGCGGTTAACCCAGTAATGGCAATGCCAAAAACTTGATTTTTACAAATATGATTAATGCGAGTTTGTTTATCGGGTATTTGATTGGTCAATCCTTTATCCAAACGCTTGACGATTTCTCGCAGGAACACGCCTGATTTACACACAGGGTCTAAGAATATCGCCTTTGGATTTGACCATAATTCATTTGGCAATAAATCCAGCATTAAATTCGCCAGTTTTGGCGATGTGAACACTTCATCATTAGAAAGACTGGATAAACAGTCCAGCACATCAGGGTTATAGCCCAATTCAAAGAGCGATAATTGACCTTGTTGAATGGCATCTAGGTCTTTTGTGATATTGCTGTCTA
>ERZ1023217.284-NODE-284-length-9097-cov-4.105176_pt1 | contig 9097 bp, 8 predicted proteins | sample MGYA00380448_ERZ1023217 | MGnify/ENA primary metagenome ERZ1023217 (study PRJEB33173, sample SAMEA4830360) | metagenome | study: EMG produced TPA metagenomics assembly of the PRJEB25223 data set...
GTCAGAGGTTATTAGCCTGTCGCTCTGTGCCTCATTATTTTCCCGCTGAGGACGGCGACATAAGTTCACTTGATGACCTCACACGGATGGATATTCGGAATTTAGTTCACCAAGCCTTTGATCAAAAAACAAGGTTAAAACAAGAAGTAAGTGGGTTTCATGAGGGCGACTTGATTTTAGAAGTGACAGCAGTTCCCGTTTTTAGCCCCACCCAATCTGTGGAAGCTGTGCTCGTCTTGCTATATGATTTAACAACGATTAGAACTTATGAAAAGTTAAATTTAGCCTTTGTCTCAAATGCCTCCCATGAATTGAGGACACCAGTTACTTCGATTAAGGGCTTTGCTGAAACCATTAAGGGGATGTCAGCTGAAGAAGAAGCGCTCAAGGATGACTTTCTAGACATTATTTACAAAGAAAGCTTGCGTCTTGAGCATATTGTTGAGCATCTTCTTACCTTATCTAAGGCTCAACAAATGCCTATACAATGGACGACCCTTTCTTTGGCAGAATTTGTACAGGATTTGACTCAAAGCTTGCAACCTCAGCTCAAGAAGAAGGATTTACAGCTAAAGGTGCAGGTGCCAGATGATGTCACCCTCGTATCAGATAGTCAATTACTTTCCCAAATCTTACTCAATCTTTTATCCAATGCCATCCGTTACACTGAACAAGGGGGAAAAATTGAGGTCAAGACCCAAAAGGTGAACGAAGGCACTAAGATTTCTGTATCAGATACAGGGATTGGTATTAGTCAATTAGAGCAGGATCGTATTTTTGAACGTTTTTACCGAGTTAATAAAGGTCGAAGCAGACAAACTGGTGGCACTGGTCTTGGCCTTGCCATTGTCAAAGAACTCAGTCAATTATTAGGTGGCCAAGTCACGGTGACGAGTCAGCTTGGCAGAGGCAGTTGCTTCACGATTTTTCTTCCTAACCAATCTTTCGCACAGGACTAATAATTTTTAAAGCTATTTTTAGGAGCAGCCATTTTTCAAAAGTGGCTTTTTTTGATTCTTTACACAATCTTTACATGAATCAGGGATAAACCTTTACACAGACTTGTTAGACTATAAATGTAGTAAGCCTACACAAGAAAAATACATAGAGATAAAGGTGATTATTATGAAATTCAAAAAAATACTTACTCTTGCAGCCATTGGCTTATCAGGATTTGGGCTTGTTGCCTGTGGCAATCAGTCATCTACTTCCAAACAGTCAGCTTCAGGAACGATTGAGGTGATTTCACGAGAAAATGGCTCTGGGACACGGGGTGCCTTCACAGAAATCACAGGGATTCTCAAAAAAGACGGTGATAAAAAAATTGACAACACTGCCAAAACAGCTGTGATTCAAAATAGTACAGAAGGTGTTCTCTCAGCAGTTCAAGGGAATGCTAATGCTATCGGCTACATCTCCTTGGGATCTTTAACGAAATCTGTCAAGGCTTTAGAGATTGATGGTGTCAAGGCTAGTCGAGACACAGTTTTAGATGGTGAATACCCTCTTCAACGTCCCTTCAACATTGTTTGGTCTTCTAATCTTTCCAAGCTAGGTCAAGATTTTATCAGCTTTATCCACTCCAAACAAGGTCAACAAGTGGTCACAGATAATAAATTTATTGAAGCTAAAACTGAAACCACAGAATATACAAGCCAACACTTATCAGGCAAGTTGTCTGTTGTAGGTTCCACTTCAGTATCTTCTTTAATGGAAAAATTAGCAGAAGCTTATAAAAAAGAAAATCCAGAAGTTACGATTGATATTACCTCTAATGGGTCTTCAGCAGGTATTACCGCTGTTAAGGAGAAAACCGCTGATATTGGTATGGTTTCTAGGGAATTAACTCCTGAAGAAGGTAAGAGTCTCACCCATGATGCTATTGCTTTAGACGGTATTGCTGTTGTGGTCAATAATGACAATAAGGCAAGCCAAGTCAGTATGGCTGAACTTGCAGACGTTTTTAGTGGCAAATTAACCACCTGGGACAAGATTAAATAAAATGTTTGCTCCATAAATCTCTAAAGAGATGCAGACGTTTCATCGTACAATAAGATAAAGAAGGCAAGTAGGGAGGTGTCGTATCTCCCTTACTTTCTTCACTAGAAAGGACAAGATGTGACAAAACAAGCCTTCAAAGAAGCAGTTTTTAGGGCAATTTTTTTCATGAGTGCAACAGTAGCTGTTGTAGCTATTTTGCTAATCTGTTTCTTTATTTTTAGTAATGGCTTACCTTTCATGGCTAACTACGGCTTTGCCCGTTTTTTATTAGGCAGTGATTGGTCGCCAACGAACATTCCGGCAAGCTATGGTATTTTACCAATGATCGTTGGTTCCTTATTAATTACCTTAGGAGCGATTGTGATTGGGGTGCCAACAGGCATCTTGACATCGGTGTTTATGGTTTATTATTGTCCAAAGCCCGTCTATGGCTTCTTAAAATCAGCTATCAACTTGATGGCAGCCATTCCATCTATTGTTTATGGTTTTTTCGGCCTACAATTATTGGTGCCTTGGATTAGAACCTTTTTAGGAAATGGCATGAGTGTCCTAACCGCTTCGTTACTATTAGGAATAATGATTTTGCCAACCATTATCAGTTTGTCAGAATCTGCTATCCGAACAGTTCCCAAAACGTATTATTCTGGTAGCTTGGCTCTAGGAGCTAGTCATGAACGGAGTATTTTTAGTGTCATCTTGCCAGCTGCGAGATCTGGTATTTTATCAGCAGTTATTTTAGGAATCGGTCGCGCAGTAGGTGAAACCATGGCAGTTATTTTGGTGGCAGGCAACCAGCCAATTATTCCAAGTGGACTCTTTTCAGGAACCAGAACCTTAACAACCAATATTGTTCTGGAAATGGCTTACGCATCAGGTCAGCATAGGGAAGCCCTTATTGCAACCTCAGCAGTTCTCTTTTTCCTTATTCTCTTGATTAATGCCTACTTTGCCTACTTGAAAGGAAAATCATCTTATGAGTAAATACCTGCTAAAACTTCTCGTTTATTGTTTTTCAGCTTTAACCTTTGGCTCTCTCTTTTTAATCATTGGTTTTATCCTCATCAAAGGCTTACCTCATCTAAGTCTATCCCTCTTTTCTTGGACTTATACTTCTGAGAACATTTCCCTTATGCCAGCGATTATTTCCACCGTTATTCTGGTTTTTGGTGCTCTTCTTTTAGCTTTGCCCATAGGGATTTTTGCTGGTTTTTATCTTGTGGAATATACAAAAAAAGATTCCCTTTGTGTTAAAATCATGCGATTGGCCTCAGATACCTTGTCTGGGATTCCTTCCATTGTTTTTGGTCTGTTTGGCATGCTCTTCTTTGTAGTCTTCTTAGGTTTTCAATACTCTCTGTTATCAGGAATCTTAACCTCAGTTATCATGGTGTTGCCAGTCATTATTCGCTCAACAGAAGAAGCCCTTTTATCTGTTAGTGATAGCATGCGTCAAGCAAGTTATGGACTTGGGGCAGGTAAGTTACGGACTGTTTTTAGAATTGTTCTACCAGTTGCCATGCCAGGTATTTTAGCTGGAGTGATACTAGCTATTGGCCGTATCGTTGGTGAAACAGCTGCCCTCATGTATACATTAGGTACCTCTACCAATACGCCAAGTAGTCTCATGTCTTCAGGCCGTTCTCTAGCCCTACATATGTATATGCTGTCAAGTGAGGGGCTACATGTCAATGAAGCCTATGCTACCGGCGTGATTTTAATTATTACTGTTTTAATGATAAATACTCTATCAAGCTTATTATCTCGGAAACTTGTGAAAGGAGCTTCCTAGTATGGGAACATTTTCAGTCAGACACCTAGACTTATTTTACGGGGATTTTCAAGCCTTAAAAAATATTTCGATTCAATTACCAGAAAGACAGATTACTGCCTTGATAGGCCCATCTGGTTGTGGCAAATCAACTTTTCTAAAAACCCTTAATCGGATGAACGATTTGGTTCCTTCTTGCCATATTGAAGGCCAAGTCCTCTTAGATGAGCAAGATATTTATAGTAGCAAATTCAACCTTAATCAGCTACGCAAGCGTGTAGGGATGGTTTTTCAACAGCCTAATCCCTTTGCCATGTCTATCTATGATAACGTGGCTTATGGTCCAAGGACACATGGTATTCGAGACAAAAAACAATTAGATGCCTTAGTGGAAAAATCTTTAAAAGGGGCAGCCATTTGGGACGAAGTCAAAGATAATCTTAAAAAGAGTGCCATGTCCTTATCAGGCGGTCAGCAGCAACGCCTTTGCATTGCGCGAGCTTTAGCAGTAGAACCTGATGTTCTGTTAATGGATGAGCCGACTTCAGCCTTAGACCCTATCTCCACTTTAAAAATTGAAGACCTCATTCAGCAACTAAAAAAGGATTATACGATTATCATTGTTACCCATAACATGCAACAAGCTTCACGTATTTCAGATAAAACTGCTTTTTTCTTAACAGGAGAAATTTGCGAATTTGGAGATACCGTTGACGTGTTTACCAATCCAAAAGATCAGCGCACAGAAGACTATATTTCAGGACGGTTCGGATAAGGAAGGAAAAACCTATGAGAAATCAATTTGACTTAGAATTGCATGAATTAGAACAATCCTTTTTAGGACTAGGGCAACTTGTCCTTGAAACAGCTTCAAAAGCCTTACTGGCCTTAGCCTCCAAAGACAAGGAGATGGCAGAGCTAATTATCAATAAGGATCATGCTATCAACCAAGGTCAAAGCGCTATCGAATTGACCTGTGCCCGTTTGTTGGCCTTGCAGCAGCCACAAGTGTCTGACCTTCGATTTGTGATTAGCATCATGTCTTCTTGTTCAGACCTTGAACGTATGGGAGACCATATGGCAGGCATTGCTAAAGCTGTTTTGCAACTAAAAGAAAATCAACTAGCCCCTGACGAAGAACAGTTACACCAAATGGGTAAATTATCCCTCAGCATGCTAGCCGATTTATTGGTTGCCTTTCCTTTGCACCAAGCCTCAAAAGCTATTAGTATTGCTCAAAAAGATGAACAGATTGACCAATATTATTATGCCTTATCAAAGGAAATCATTGGACTTATGAAAGACCAAGAAACCTCAATTCCCAATGGAACACAATACCTTTATATCATAGGGCATCTGGAACGCTTCGCTGATTACATTGCTAACATTTGTGAACGCCTAGTCTACCTAGAAACAGGAGAACTAGTGGATTTGAATTAATTCAACTAATCCTTAAAAGAGAAGAGTACGATTAAGTGCTCTTTTTTATGGTTGTAAAAAAGTTCATTTGACCAATTTAAGCAGTGTAGATAGTGAGGAGCTGTTTCAATTCTATCGTGAACGAGGGAATGCTGAAAACTTTATCAAAGAAAGGAAAGCAGGATTCTTTGGGGATAAGACAGATAGTTCGACCATGATTAAGAATGAAGTACGTATGATGATGGGCTGTCTGGCTTATAATCTCTACCTCTTTTTAAAGCAGCTAGCTGGTGATGAAGTAAAGGCCTTGACTATCAAGCGTTTTCGACGTCTCTTCCTTCATATTGCCGGAAAATATGTCTCTACTGCTAGACGACATATTCTCAAATTCTCAAGTCTATACGCCTATTCAAAACAGTTTCAAGCCTTATTTGATACAATCTGCCAGATAAATCTGATACTCCCTGTTCCATATAAAGCTAGAGGGCAGGGGAAAACATGCCTAACAGAATAAGTCACCTTATTTTAAAAATCGAGCATCAAACCAAGGGAGGAGTCTGCCCTTTTTTAGGAAAAAATCAAGACAAATCTCCTCAATCATGTCTCGAACATCAGAAATTAAGCAAAATCACCAGAAGGACAGTATTTCAACTAGCTTTTCTGGTAATTTTTGAACTGTATAGTTCGTTAGTGCCAGATATGAATAATTTGGGATGATAAATCTTTCTTCCTCAGGTAGCCTATCATAATACTCTTCAAAAATCTTATCAAAAACACTCTCTTTCTTTTGGGCGATAGTTTCATCTTCGTATGTAGGAGTCCTCATCAAGAAATACTTCAATTCTAGGTATTCCTTATCCAACTCTATATAACTTGGCATCAACTTGTAATCTTCAACCCCCAAACGTTCAGCAATATATTTTAACTTTGTTAGTATTGGTCTGGATTCTCCATTTTCAATTCTAATTAATTGACGGATACTTAATTCAGACTCATCACCACAAAATTCTGAACGACTGATTTTTTTAGCCAAACGTAATCTTTTAATTTTTTCGCCAAACTCTCGCAACCTACAAGAACCTCCTGAGTTGTTTACCTCTATTATAAGCATATACTGAATCAAACTATCTATCAGATTTCTTCTCACTTTAACTAAAGACTAAGAGTTTATCCCTTCGTCTCGGTTTTTGTGTATTTTTCCACCATACCCCAGTAATGCAAGTGCAAAATCCCCTAGAATATGATAGAATAAGAGAAAGAACTCTATCAAGGAGGAAATCATGGAAAAACAAACCGTCGCCGTCTTGGGGCCTGGTTCTTGGGGAACCGCCCTTTCACAAGTCTTAAATGACAATGGACACGAGGTACGTATTTGGGGAAATCTTCCCGAGCAAATCAATGAAATTAATACACACCATACTAATAAGCACTACTTTAAAGATGTCGTTCTAGACGAAAATATCATTGCCTACACCGACTTAGCAGAAACATTGAAAGATGTGGATGCGATTTTGTTTGTTGTCCCAACAAAAGTGACACGACTTGTTGCCCAACAAGTTGCACAAACCTTGGACCATAAGGTTATCATCATGCACGCATCAAAGGGATTAGAACCTGATAGCCATAAACGATTATCAACCATTCTTGAAGAAGAAATTCCTGAACATCTCCGTAGTGATATCGTCGTTGTTTCAGGGCCTAGTCATGCAGAAGAGACCATTGTGCGTGACCTAACTTTAATAACTGCTGCTTCTAAAGATTTACAAACAGCTCAATACGTTCAGAAGCTATTTAGTAATCACTACTTCCGACTTTATACCAATACGGATGTTATCGGGGTTGAAACTGCTGGTGCTCTTAAAAATATTATTGCTGTCGGTGCTGGAGCTTTACATGGTCTTGGATTTGGTGATAATGCTAAGGCAGCCATCATCGCTCGAGGTTTAGCAGAAATCACCCGCCTAGGGGTAGCACTCGGGGCCAGTCCATTGACCTATAGCGGCTTATCTGGTGTGGGAGATTTGATCGTAACGGGAACTTCCATCCACTCTCGTAACTGGAGAGCTGGAGATGCTCTCGGACGAGGAGAATCCCTAGCTGATATAGAAGCTAATATGGGCATGGTAATCGAAGGAATTTCAACGACTCGAGCAGCCTATGAACTAGCCCAAGAACTTGGAGTCTATATGCCCATTACACAGGCTATTTACCAAGTTATTTATCACGGAACCAATATCAAAGATGCCATTTATGACATCATGAACAATGAATTTAAAGCAGAAAATGAGTGGTCTTAACCCTCTATAGAAAGGATTTTTATGACATCAAAAGTTAGAAAGGCAGTTATCCCTGCTGCTGGACTAGGAACTCGATTTTTACCAGCAACCAAGGCCCTTGCCAAAGAAATGTTGCCAATCGTAGACAAACCAACTATCCAGTTTATCGTGGAAGAAGCTCTCAAATCAGGTATTGAAGATATTCTAGTTGTCACTGGTAAATCAAAACGTTCTATTGAGGACCACTTTGATTCAAACTTCGAATTGGAATATAACCTCAAAGAAAAAGGGAAAACAGATCTTTTGAAGCTAGTTGATAAAACAACTGGCATGCGTCTGCATTTTATCCGCCAAACTCATCCACGCGGTCTCGGAGATGCTGTTTTGCAAGCCAAGGCTTTCGTCGGAAATGAACCTTTTGTCGTTATGCTTGGTGATGACTTGATGGATATCACAGACGAAAAGGCTGTTCCACTTACCAAACAACTCATGGATGACTACAAGCGTACCCACGCGTCTACTATCGCTGTCATGCCAGTCCCTCATGACGAAGTATCTGCTTACGGGGTTATTGCTCCGCAAGGCGAAGGAAAAGATGGTCTTTACAGTGTTGAAACCTTTGTTGAAAAACCAGCTCCAGAGGACGCTCCTAGCGACCTTGCTATTATCGGACGCTACCTCCTCACGCCTGAAATTTTTGAGATTCTCGAAAAGCAAGCTCCTGGTGCTGGAAATGAAATCCAACTTACTGATGCAATCGATACTCTTAATAAAACACAGCGTGTTTTTGCCCGTGAATTTACAGGAGCTCGTTACGACGTTGGGGATAAGTTTGGCTTTATGAAAACATCTATTGACTACGCCCTCAAACATCCACAAGTCAAAGATGATTTGAAGAATTACCTCATCCAACTTGGAAAAGAATTGACTGAGAAGGAATAAAATAAAAAGATAAGGTTCAAAAAATGCCTTATCTTTTTTCATTACACAAATTTTCTTTCAACTTCGTCACATTCCCATTCCCTTGTAGAAAAGCAAAATGGCGAGTCCTACGAACAAGACTACCGCTCCTAATCTCTGGCTGGTGTTATACATCCGTTTTTCTCCTCTAACTGGAAAGATAACTGCTAGAAATGCGCCACCAACTGCACCACCGATATGGCCTGCTAGGCTGATTCCTGGAATCAGAACACTTCCAATAATGTTAACCACAAAAAGTGTCAGATAAGATTGCCCTAGCTGTTGGATATAAGGATTGCGAGTTGCATAGCGAAGAATGATAATCGCGGCAAATAGCCCATAAAGAGAGGTAGAGGCGCCTGCTGCTAAGGATTTAGGACTAAATACAAAAACAAAGAGATTGCCCATCATTCCTGATAAAAGATAGAGAAAGAAAAACTGCTTAGAACCGAAAATCTCCTCTACCTGCCTTCCAAGATAATAAAGTGAAAGCATATTAACAATGAAATGTTCCCACCCAATATGAACAAAAATGGCAGACAAGAGACGCCAAACCTGCTCGGGAAAGAGGCGAATAGCTGGCCCATACATGGCTCCAAATCGAAATAATGTATCTGCCCTGTCAAAGTTCCCGCCTGCAGTGACCAACATTAGTAAAAATACCAAGGCCGTC
>ERZ1023217.292-NODE-292-length-8837-cov-9.023457_pt1 | contig 8837 bp, 11 predicted proteins | sample MGYA00380448_ERZ1023217 | MGnify/ENA primary metagenome ERZ1023217 (study PRJEB33173, sample SAMEA4830360) | metagenome | study: EMG produced TPA metagenomics assembly of the PRJEB25223 data set...
TCAATATAAATATCACCTATCACTTCAATCAGATTTGCTATTATTCAACATCAATCGTAAGTTTTATTTTATACAACATCACAAACTTTCAAAAGTTCTTTATATCAGTATTTATAAGCATATACACTAAAAATCACATTCATACTCTTGCCCTTATCATCAAAATTATGCCCTTTTTTTGCCCTTAAAATTATCAATAATCTTATCCATTTCATTGATACAAAATAGTATATTCAACATTTTATTTTTATTCATTAAAGTACGTTTCAAACTTGAGATTCCGACGTATATTATTGTATAAAACTACTATCCAATTTTGTATTGTCCCCTATTAATATTCAGGGCTCAATTATGAGCTTTGTAGTAAAATGTAGTATCTTAACTAGTATCTACATAGGTACACTATTGTACCCATAATAGTTTGATACACAAAATCATTCCCCACTACAACACAGGATGTTTCTCAGCGTAAAAAAACACCACATGAGAGTGGTGTTTTATAAAATATAAGCAATACAACTTTTGGTATAACAATCATTCAACATTTTCTAATGGTAAACTCATGCCTTTCCATCCCTCTAGTGCGCCAGCTAACTCGTATGCCTCAAAACCATTTTGATATAATTCCAATAATGCCTGTTTACCTAAAATAGTTCCACCAGTCCAATCATATACAACATAGACCTTATCTTTTGATAATTCACCTAAATGTTCATTTAAATCCTTAGCTGGTATTTCAATTGATCCTTTAATTTTATCTTTTTTAACTTTCTTAGGTGCGTTTCTAACATCTATTACAGTATATTTATTTGTACCTTTTTCCATATCTTCAAGAACAACGTGATGATTAATATAAAAGCTTAAAAAAGTTTCTAAAAATTCAATTTTATTCATCTTCTCCATCCCTTTCAATATTATTTCTTAACTTATTCATTAAATGGAAAAACATTTCTTTTTCTTGTTCGTCAAAATCACTAAATACATTTGAAACAAAGTCATAGTTATATGGTAAAAACTCATTTAATTTTGAATAACCTAATTCAGTCATTTGTACATAACTAGTTCTCTTATCATTAGATATATTCACTCTTCTAACTAAACCTTGTCTTTCTAATCCTTTAATAATACCAGTAATAGTTGATTTTTTATTACCTATTTTCTTGGATAATTCTGACGGCGATAGTGTTAAATTCTCTTCATATAATAACAACATCAATATTGAAAATTTAGCCTCTGTCAATCCATAATCCTCTATAAAACTATCATAGTTATTTTTCATAAGTTTATAGGTTTTATTGACCTCAAGAAACAACAAGACAGAAATAATATCTAAGTTAAAATATTTCTTTTTTAGCCATTCTAATTTTTTATAAGTTGGACTATCTATCAAATAAAATTCATTCAAGTGAAATCACTCCTAAAATATAGTTAGGCGCCTAACCACTTAAAGCCTAACATACCTTTTAGTATTTGAAAAGTATAAATACACTACATACAATAAAAACACCAAACCACTAAGGCTTGGCGCTTATTATAATTGATTATTAAACTTTTTGAATAGTAGTTTTATCAAACCCTAGTGCATATTTAAGCCCATACCCTATAGTTCTATCCATACTAATATGAGCCAACCATATTAAAGATATTTGTAATATTGTTTCTTCATTTGTAACTAAATACAACAAGGTAACAATGATAGGCAGAACATAAGTATGACCTAAATTATATACTTTACTACCAATATCTTTATTAAAAGCATATCCAACCATAGAGATGTCTGGGACTAATAGAAATAGTAAAAATATCCATAATGAAAAATCAAAGATAAAATAAACACTGACCACTGCAATAAAAACACATGCATTTTCTAATCTTATTAGATTGCTCATGAAATCCCCCTTTATTTACATTATTCAATTAAATATTAACACTATAGGTTTAACTGTACTACAAAAATTTAGCTACATTTACTTATCTAACTTTTACAAGTTACAATACATGGGTACATATTTTTTTCATTTCTTAGATCAATTTACTTTGGGCGTCGTGTTTCCCTACTCCCTTTGCTATCTGACTGAACGAATTGTTCATGCATCATTATATAAGCTACGTAGCCATTTCGACTACGCAGCTATCAGTAACTATTCATCCTTATTTTCTTTTCTTCTCTTGCTTAATTTATATATCAAATAAATAACCACAACTATAATCATAAATAAGTCAAAAGACGATAAAAATGATTTGCTAAAAGATTCCTTTATCCAAAAGAAGCGAATTAGAAATAATAGAAATGATTGTATTACCCCAACAAAGAAAATGTTAATGACTGGTTTATCTTTAATGAAGTTATACACAATATAAGCCATACAAACAATAGTTACTATTAACATTAAAGCTTTCGCCATTACTAGTACTCCTTTTTAACTTCACATTAACATATCATTTTATTATTTGTATTTTAAGACTTTCACTGTCCAGAATTGGACTATAAAATTTATTAAACGCTGCTTACTCAATCTAGGTACATAGATAAGCTGTATAAAGCTACATAGCCATTTTAACTATACAGAGATTACATGACTTAATATCGTATTCTATTGTGCCGAAATTTCGGCTATATTCATCTTAATTATAGAGAACGAATATTTTCGTTTTCTAATGCACTGACTTAGTGCATCAGCATTTGTATTAATTAATACGCTCATATTTGAGCCGATTAAATATATAGCTATTCAGTTCTATTACTGAGCTCACATTTGAGGAGATTAAGCAAAGTAGCTAATACATCCACTTAAGGACACTCTTAACGAAGCCACATTTGGCTCGGTTATACACAAAAAGGTACCCCTAATTTGGGGCACCCTTTATTATAATATCAACTAACATAATTATATAGCACTGCTTATAAATCTCTCCCACTTTTCTCATCACCCCCAATATTATCAATAAACACTGGTGTAGCTACATTTAAGTCTACCTTTTCTGTAAATAAGCTATGGTATCTACCGAGTAAATCACGAGCTTTCATCCGATCACTAGGCTTAATAGGTACCTCTACTGTTTCCACGTGTTCGTTATATACGAGGTTTAACCTTCCAGTGTCTGGGTTTCGTTCAAAAGTACCTTTCTTTACTACAGCTTCTTTAGTTTCCGTCTCGTCACCTACTGCTGCTTGGGTTAATAGATACAGTAACTCTTTGGCTGATAAAATAGTATCGTCCATAATCTCGTCTTTCTTACTTTTAATATATTCGTCCACTTTCTCTTTGCGTAGTAATCGACTACCAGTTACATGTGCACTATTGGGGCTATATCCTGCCTTTATAGCGCTTTGAGTAACATTGAGTGTCTTAATATATTCATTCGCAAAACGCTCTTGTTTTGGCGTTAATTTGTCCATTGAATCACGCTCCTTGTTTTATTATTTTATTTAGTAAACCATCAAATAACTGTTGGACTCTGGATTGGGTAATTTCTAGTATTTGAGATATATCGCCAAATGTGCGTCCATTACATAGCAACATAAAAATATTGTATTCTCTAAAATCTGCAATACGATCAACCAGGATATCTAGGTCATTCATAAATATATGTTCATCTGCATTAATTGTTTGATATGAATATTCGTCTACATCATCATTTAGCGTAAAGAAATCATTAACTGATACATCCTTATAATCATCATCCACATTATTATGGTAGTTTAATATAAAGTCTTTCAGTGTCTCCTTATCACCAACAAACATAATCACACCACCATTGTATGTTGTGGCTCACTAGCCTTTGTTAAAGGCTTATCATGATTAATGTTGTATAAATCTACCTGCAAACGTTCAATAAGCTCATGTGACTTGATACGTCCATGTGATTGCATATATCTAACAACCTGCCGTTGCTCTTCTTGTGAATAGGTATTGAGTATTTGTTTTAATAAATACAATCGCATTGCTGAATCATCTTTAAAACGTTTCAAATTATCTTTAGTTTCACTGATCCATATCACTAAATTATCAACGGGATAAGATACAGAAATAACACCCATAATATCGTCACATGTTGTTATTGAGGTGCTTAAGTGATACATTTCATCAATATGTGACTGTGCCGTCTTAATTTTAGAATTAATATATTTAGGATTATATTTTGTTAATAACTCATATTCAGATATCTTTGTTTGTTGATATGATTCATTAGTACGTTCTTGCACGATAATACCCCCCAATAATATAGAATGAGCCTACCCCAAATAAAGGATAGGCGTTAAATTGATTATTTTGTCACACTATTGATTGTGTCAGTGTATCGGTCATTAATTGTTTTGAAATCCACTGAACCGTATTCATTTTCTGTTACAACCACACCACTGTTTGCCATTCCCGTTTGATTAATCACGTTATAGCTATACTCCAATTGAGCATATTCATCGTTGTTACGCTCTGGATATAAAACATTTTGTTTCAATGTTTCAAAACTCATGGCTACTTTATTTTTTTCACTTTCAGTAAATCGCTTATTGATGACATCTTGGAATAACTTCACTTCATATACCGTCGTATTAGTAGCACTAGCGTTTACAATCATTGCGATAACTTCAGTGTTATCTAATAAATCAATTTTGGCTGATAGATCTTGGCGCTTTAACATTTCAGATTGAGGATTGCTATAATCCTGTTGTGCTTGTTCAGTTAATGTATCCAATTTGTTTTTGATATCTTCCATCTTATTTATAGCAAACTGCTTAAAACTCTCAGTTAATGCTTCAACTTTTGGTTGCTGTTGCTTATCAATGACATATGGACGATAGCCCTGCTTATACATTGTCTTAGTTTCATTAAGTAAATCGTCTAAATCTCCTAATAGATTTCTATATTTCCTGTCATCAAAGAATACACTCCATGTATTTGGCTTAGTTGTTGTTGTCATATATATACCTCTTTCGTTTTTATTTTATAATTTAATACGTTTTAAAGCCTCATAACGTTTCATACTACCGTCTGCTAATCTTTTAATACTTTCCATTGCTTGCTGCTTTTCTTCATCGGTAGTAATGATGTAATAACCACGTTCATGTTTTTTATAGCTACATCCTATAGGATAACTATAATCATCAATCAACTTGCTTATAGCATTTCTTAACCATCTTTCATTAGATGAATTATACTCGTACCCCATTAAGTTAAGTATCTTGGACTTAGTTATATACTTATCTTTTGAGTTCTGAATAGTATCGAAAACTCTTAAATATTCGGTTGGTACATCTTGCTTTTTATTTAATGTATCTATCATGTTTTATTCCTCGTTTTGTTTAGTATTCCCTTTCTGTTTATTAACTTCCTAAAACAGTAATGATACATTTAATTTTTCCTCACACTCTAATTATATCAAAATTACACCCGAAACACAAACTTATGTTCTTGTTTTTACTTGTTTTATTTTATGTTTAACAATCCTGATAAACATTGAATTAACAACTTTTATAAGTGTTTTTCATACACTATCACACACTATGATAAAAGAACGTATGTTCTGTTAAATTTATGTTTTAACCCCCTCACGAAAATTAAGCGCTTAGCTTTTTTTAGTTTTTTTATATAGGAGCCACACACTACATGCGACCCCTTATTACCTACTTGCTCACACTATAGTACGATTCTTTCAACTCACTTAACTTACGCTCTAACGTCTTGTAATCGTCTTGTGTAGCGTTCTCATCTTGTACAAATGCAGTAACCAACTTCAACCCCTCAACTAATTCTGGTGCAGGTTCATTAATCCCAGTAGCTAATTGATATAATATTTCGATATTACCTATTACATCAGCGTTACTAGACTGAACATCCTCAAGTTCTTCAACATTTAATCCACCCTCAATATAAGTAAACATATCTGTGTTATTACTTTCTGAGAATGTTTGTAGTCCATACATGAAATATTCATTTTCGAATAATTGACTTGCCATCATATCACTAATAGATAGGCGCATATCATCGTGTATTTCAAAACCATTATAATATCCCTCAATACTTCTTATTAGTCCCTCTGTATGCTTACTAGACGCTAATTCAAATGACTTTCTCACTTTGCAATCTTTAATATATACATGACCGAATAACTTACCGTTCATCATCACATACACCATATCAAATGGATCATTATATATTTTAAAAGCGAAATGGTTATCTCTACTGCTCTCTAATAATCCTGTGTAGTACCTTAATAACGTAGCTGATCTTGTTTCAAATTGATTTGCGATTACTTCTATGTTCATGTTGCTATGCCTCTTTTCTCTTAATCATCAAATTTTCTTTCGCTCTTCCACGTTTACCGATGCTTTCAAAACCATATTTTTCAAAATATCTCGTATTAGACTTCGTTTCAGTCCATAAACAAACATCAACTTTCATAACAGAAGTTATTTTCAGAATTTCATTCATTAACTGATTGCCATAACCTTTTTTAAGAGAATTTAAATTATCAATTTCAACTATCCAATCATCAGTAAAGTAATCAATATGTTTTGGATTAGGTTGTTTAACGTTAAATGAAATCGCACTTTTAAAATCTCTAGTAAATAAATGTAATGATCCACCACTAATATATAAATAATATTTATCTCGAATCAGGAGCACTCTACTCAACATGGTTTTATGCATTTTTGTAGGAGCACACATTAATAAACTCATTAAAATTTTAGTAATTTCATTTTGACCATCTTTAACATGTTTTCTAAACGTCGTATTATTACTTAACATTTTAAATTGTTGATACCCTTGTTCAGTAATTGTTGTCATTTTTTACCTCCATGTTTTTATAATCGGGAACTAGTCCCCGTTGAGTTCCCGGTCCAAAATACTTATCGGGAACTAGTCAAACCATTGATATATAGGCATTGAATAAACTTAGTTCCCGCTGTACCCATTAAAATTTTTCTTTCATATATGTTAAAAACTTATAACATTGTTCATTTTCAAATAATAAATAATATTATTATCTATCGGGAACTTCGGGAACTTCGGGAACTATTAACCTTAATTGCTTGTGGTTAAAGTAGTTTTAGGGTTCCCGTTTGTATATTTTTAACGGGAACTTATCGGGAACTTTGGGAACTATTTAATAATCTGAATAAGGATTATGAGAATTCGAGAAATCAAATCCTAATTCTTCTAGTACTTCTTGTCTTATAGCAAATCCTCTATACTTAACGTTTTTGTGACTCACCCTTTTTTGCAAGCGATCTTTTTCACCTTTAATTAAATATCCCTTTTTGCCCCATTGGCCTGTAATAGTATGCATTTCATGACCTAATTTATCGTGTACAGTTTGACCTAATATACATAAATAATCACGTTTATATATTGCTTTGATATCACCATTTTTGACTGAATTATAACCATCACCAGCAATATTATTTCTATTCGCATCTAAATACTGTAATAATTCTTCTAACAACTGCTTAGGTTTATCTATCGTTTTATTGTTTCTAACCATACTGTCATAGGCTTGTTCAATAATTTTAAAATGATCATGTTCAAATCCCTCAATATCATTTAGTATTTCGCCAGTAACCTGTAGTAATGCAAATGCACGTCCTAAACGTTGCATGATTTCATTACTACCTTTTTGATTAAAGTACCGTTGATAACTTTCAAATGCACTCTTGTATGCCTCTTTTTTTGATTTATATTGCTTGATGAATGCTACGCCTAATGTTCCGTAGTTTTCTCGAAATGCCTTATCTAAAGTGGTAAAATCAAAGTTATCTGGGTATGGTTGATCCTGTAACGTTACTACACGGGCAGAAACACCAGCTTTTTCATATGCCATATTAGAAATAGATGCCTCGCCTGTAGAAAGTAGTATGTTTCTCCACTCCTTTTTAGCATTAAGTGTCAAATTGATATTACTTCTAGATTTACTTTCACCACTCGAGAAATTGTAAGTTGCATTAGCTACGAATTTGGGATGTGTATTACGTGTATCATCTTTAAACATTGGAAATGAATTTAAGAATGATGCCATTGCCTCAATACTATTATTAGTTGAACTCCAAGTAGTAATAAGATTACTTGTCCCCCACACACTTGAAACTAAATTAAGTGTGAACGTCTTTCCCGTAGATGTACTGCCCGATATTTCTACAATAAAAGGCTGCAATTCAAATTCACGCAATAGTACAGAACCTAATGATGCATATAACATGACCATAACCATTGGCAGACTTTTAATCTTTGAAAACACATGCTCGGAGTAGCTTTCTAGGGTTCCTTTACTCTGGAAAGAATCAATTAACTTTTGAAAGCCTTTGTCATTATTAAACAACTTAATATTTCTATTTTTCATTTCTTCTTTATAAGGATAAATAAAGTACCCTTTAACATGACCTAATCGAGTAGCTACTTTAATGTTTACTGGTGGATTGTGCCTTTTAGATTTATTTATATAATCAACCAACCTAGTTGAAGTGGTAGAAGTTACATCAAACTTTCTATTAACCAACTTCAGTAATTGACGACTATCAGCTATCTCTTCAGCGCTTACTCCTAGATTCACCGGTATTTGATTATCATAAAAAAGCATATTGTAACTTACTTCATTACTCTCAATATCTTCAAAACGTTCAGTAATTTGGGGAATCGTATTAGTAATGAATATCTTTTTATCTGGTTCTCCATCTTTTTTACTAGGAATAATTTGATAGAGTGCCACACCATTTTGATGTTTCTCAATTTCATATCCTTTAGGAATAACTTCTTGAATAGCATCTTTTTCTTGCTTAACTTCTTCAATTTCGTGAAGAATATCATCTTTAGTTAGTTCCATATACTTCCCCCTTTCTA
>ERZ1023217.299-NODE-299-length-8704-cov-29.174240_pt1 | contig 8704 bp, 17 predicted proteins | sample MGYA00380448_ERZ1023217 | MGnify/ENA primary metagenome ERZ1023217 (study PRJEB33173, sample SAMEA4830360) | metagenome | study: EMG produced TPA metagenomics assembly of the PRJEB25223 data set...
GCAACAATGAGATTGTAGAGGAGTTCGCAAGCACGGTAGAGGCACAAAGTGTATTGTTCATTGACCGACGACATATTGCAAGAAGATGCAACAATAAATGTGTAAGTGACGGACTAATGTATGTGTGGGCAGACGAATATGAGGAGTTGAACGCATGATAAACGAAATATTAAATATAAACGATAGCTACAAAGCACCACAACGTATCATGGATATTTTATATGGCGATATAGAAGAACGCAACAAAATATTTATAGAATTTCTTGAAGCATTTGATAAAGACGTCAATTACGACTGGTTTCATGAATACTTTCAAGATGAACATGCTAATAGAAAGAAACACAAGCAAGACTTTACGCCACAATCTATTAGTAGGTTACTTGTGGAAATGGTAGATGACACTAATGGTAGTTATTACGAGCCAGCAGCAGGTACAGGTGGCATTGTGATTGAGAAATGGAATAAAGATAGAATGAAGCACTCGCCATTTGATTATGAGCCTAGAATGTACTTCTACACAGCAGAGGAGTTAAGTGACCGTACTATTCCATTCTTATTATTCAACATGCTAATTCGTGGAATGAACGGGCTTGTCGTTCAATGTGACGTACTTACTAGAGAAGCATATGGCGCATGGTTTATACAGAATGATAGAAACGATCATTTAGGTTTCAGCAGTTTAAATCGCTTACCTTACACAGAAGATATTGAGAAAGAATTGAATGTAAAATTTGTAGAACATAAATACCCAGATATTAAACAGACAGAAGGTGTACCAGCGTGGCTAGTGGAATGATACTATCCGACACAATTAACCAACGCTATCGCTATGCTACACAAGGCAAGACACCTACACAAATACAACAGAAATTACGTGAGTTAGGTGTCAAAGGCTTTGTGGTTAAGGTAGCAGGAAGTAGAGTGACGATGAAAGTTAGTGAGTGTGACATAAAAAGGAACAGGGAGTGTTTACGATAGACATCAACAATCTCTATGTCTACAAAGCAACATGCACCAATGTTGTGGACGGGGACACGATAGATATCTTACTGGACTATGGCTTTGATACCTACGCTAAACGTCGTGTACGTTTGCTAGGTGTCGATACGCCAGAAAGAGGACAGGATAAGTTTAAAGAGGCAACAGCGTTCACTAGAGAATGTGTAGAACATAAAGACATCTACGTTCAGACGTACAAGAGTGATGTGTTCGGTAGGTATCTTGCAAATGTATGGTACGAGGACGGGACACGTAGTTTGAATGATGATCTAAGGGACGCTGGACTATTGAAAGAAAATTCTAAATGGAATGAGGGATAGGAATGGCAGAACCAACATTAGATGAATTAGTTGCATTTATGAAAAAGCACGGAGTAGAAAAAGTGGATAGTATCACTGACGAAAAGAGTGCGATTAAGCATTTTAGAGCAGCTAGTAGAGTATATAAAGAAGAACGTGACAGTTTCCGAAAGCAACGTGATGAACTTATCAATGATATGGCAGACGTGAAAAGGAAGGCAGAGGCGTTTGATGAGATAGCAGTAACTGTATTATCTGAAGATAACGATGTGATAAAAAACATGAATAACATAGTGACTAAAATAGTTATAAATAATTTGGAGCGTGGTAGTGATGTGGAAGATTAAAGAATTTGAACGTACATCAACAGAAGTAGATAACGATGTAAATGAATTTGTGAAATCAAATGGAATTAAAGATTATGAAGTGATCGGTTATCAAGTGAACTGGTCGGAATATTACGAAGAACATTGTTCACATATTTTAATCAAATACTGGGAGGAACAATAAATGACAATTTTACCAATTAAAAAACTAAGTGAGAAAGCAATTTTACCAACAAGAGCAAATCCGACAGATAGTGGATTAGATTTATATGTTGCAGAAGATACAATTATTCTAGCGCACAGTACAAAAGTAGTACCAACACACATTGCGATTGATTTAGCATATGGATATGAGGCACAAGTAAGACCACGTTCAGGTAAATCAAAAGATACAAAATTACGTGTAGCGTTAGGTACAATCGATCACACATATAACAAAGAAATTGGAATTATCACAGACAATATCGGTGATGAGGCAATCGTAGTTAAAGCAGGGACACGCTTAGCGCAGTTGGTTGTTACACCAGTGATGCTACCAGATCCAACGGAGGTGCAAGAGTTTGATGAAGTGTCGGAAAGAGGAGCGTATGGAAGTACAGGAGAGTGATTTCAAAATTATAAAAAACACACCATCATTTTCGATAGATAAAAGTGACTTGATTGAAAACAACCCAGTAGAAAAAGATAGACTAGAACGGATGTACCAAATAAAAGTTGCTGAATTAAACAAAAAGGAAGATATCTTAGCAAGAGTGAAGGAAGTGCTTAGAAGATGAAAGATGTGATTACAACAATACTGTCTTTATTATTCATTTTCGCTTCTATCATATTTGGTATTACAGCATTATTTGCAATATGTTTATTACTTACACGCGATTGGGTCGATTCTTTAATAATATTTGTATTATTAACAATTTATACAATTTTACCTGAATGAAGGAGTGATACCATGCCACAATTCCTAATCAGAGAATTCACAGATAGCACAGGTTATGTGCATGTAAATGTAGAAGAATCTAGAGAGAATGAACGTATGACGTTGGTAGAGGCAGAGGATAAGGAAGAAGCTAAAGAGAAATATAAGAAAATCACAGGATTAAGTGAATGTCCTAATTGCAAAATGTTAGGTGGAAATCTAATGGCCAAAGATTATAGCAGTCCAATCGAATATATGAGATGTAATCATTGTGGGCATAACTATCATAGATTAGGAGGTAAGTATGATGTTTAAACGCATATTAATTAATCTTATATTTGCAGAGTTATTATACCTACTTATTAAACCAATCATTATCAAGCTAGAAAGTGAAGATGATATTGATACTGCACCTAAGGACTTTGCTAGTGAGTGGGATCAATACGACTTGAACAGAATTAAAGCAGAGGTGAGTGAGTAGTGTTCGAAAGAATAAAAGAACCAACAGTATTTGCTAAACAAAAAGAAAAATGGGTTGTAGTTTTAGATGAACCTGAAAACAGAAAGTTATTTGAAGAAAAGTATTCGAACAATAATGACGAATGGAAAATTTACTATAAACCTCATGACGAGTTTTATAAAAGTTTAGAAATAGAAAAAGAGAAAGCTGAACAGGAAGTGCAAGCAACAAGAGAAGAAGAAATCAAAAATCCAAGTATAAATGAAGGTATTAAATGTATAAACAGTAAAAAAAGTTTGGTTGATTATTTACTAAAAGAATACTATCACAGTTCCGAAATGATCATAGATGAATTTTCAACTGACGCCGAAGTATCAGAAGCAAAACTCAAAGCTAATTATAATGAGTTGTTAAAACTTAAAGATAAATATATTGGAGGTAAGTAATGGATTTGATAAAAATAATTTCTATAATCCTTCTATTTTTCTTATGGGCGTATATTCTTTATAGATGGAAAAAGACTGAAAGAGAATTAGATAAATCTAAAAAAGAAATTCAACGTTATCAAGAAGAGGAATTAAAAAAAGATGAAAATAATTTATTAAATGATTTAAAACTTGACGGACCGATAATTAAAGAATTTCCGATAGATAAAACTAAACGTAAGTTTGGCGAAAGACATAGAATAGACGCAAATAAATGGTTAGATAAACAAAAAGAAAATGGATCAATACCAATTAAACAGTCATTTGTATTGAAAAGTAAAAGTGATAGATATTTCCAAGATATACTAACAGTTTTTTCAGAACATGCACTATCAGAAAAAGTAATGGAAACTACTGACGATATTTTAAAAGCAAAGAAATATCGTACACATAAAGAAGCTAACGAAGAAGCGATAAAGTATGATTTTGAAGTTTTAGCACTTAATACTTATGTAAAGGAGTTGTAGCACATGTGGATAGCATTAACCATTATACTCGGCGTACTGCTACTTATAGCGATAGGTAATAATACAGTGTTACGTCAAGAGTTAGATGCACAGAGATACACGAACGTATACCTATTTACTAAGTACGTAAGAGATTACGATATAGAAGATGTGGAGTTCGAGATTGAGAGAACGAAGAAACAGTTTAAGTAATGGAGGTAATCACTTGTACACACGAGATGAAGTAAAAGGAATGATTAATGATTATAAGTGGATGCGTAATATTATAGAGTCGCAAGTCTATGACGCAGACAGTACATCTATTGCGCAATATGGTATCGAGTCTGTAATGCCTAAAGCCAAAGGTGGTACAGGTGATAAGGTATTAGTTAAAGTACTTAATAGGAATAGAGAGTATCGACGTAATGTAAAGATACTTAATAAGATAGAGTTCATAGATAAGTACGAAGAATATATAACAGATGATAAGAACTATCACATACTACAAATGCTTAAACTAAACATGCAGCACAAGACTATCAAAGACTTAATGGAAATCAATAGTGACTCTAAGTTCTATGCATGTATCAATGAGATAGTTAATGTGTACATGGATGCACAGCAAGGTCACTACGATAAAGAGAAGACATCGAAGAGATAGAAGACATCGAAGGTAATGTGCATTAATAATATATTTAACTTTATAATATAGCTATACGAATTGAATAAATACTCGAAGGCACATCACTAATGTGGTGTGTCTTTTATTATGGAGTTTATATATGATGAATGATTATAAAACACGAAAAAAGTTCTATAACAGTAAAGATTGGGAAACTGTAAGGTTAATGGTTTTAAAAAGAGATAACTTTGAGTGTCAGTGGTGCAAAGAAGAAGGAAAAGTAACGACTGAAGATCTGGAAGTTGACCATATTGCAGAGTTGCAAGATAGACCAGATTTGAAATTAGATCCTGATAATCTTAGAACATTGTGTAAGGCTTGTCATAATAAACGACACAAAAGATTTCAGTACGGTGGTAATCAATTTAAACCGCAAAAGAAATGGAACGATGAAAAATGGTAATCCCCCCCGGTCAAAACCATTTCGAGTTTTTCTCGTAACTGGGAGAACGGCGGGTGGGCTCGACTTCGCAACTTTTTGGAAAAATTACACATATAACCTATACCCCCCACCTCTACATGAAGAAAGGAGTGATTTTGTGAAAGTAAGTGACAATGATAAAAACGTAATTAAAGAGCGTAAGCGATTAGAAGAAATTTACAAAGATATTCCATCAGAAAAGCTGAAAGTTGTTGAAGGCTTAATTATACAAGCAGCAAGATTACGTGTCATGCTCGATTATATGTGGAAAGATATTCAAGAAAATGGCGAATACACCATGTTTCAACAATCACAAAACTTACCATCATATGAACGTGAACGACCAGTAGCACGTTTATACAATACACGTGACCAATCATACCAACGTGTGATTAAGCAACTTACTGACTTATTACCCAAAGAAAATAAGACAGTTGAAACAGATGAACCTGTTGATGATTATGTATGATCAGAAACAAATATGTTGATGAGTACATTCAACAATGGCGTGATGGCAAGATAGTCTTTAATCAAGAACGAATTGATTTAATTGAGTATCTTGAAAATGATGTACTCACTCTCCCAAACATTCATTTTGAAGAAGAAAAAATAGAAAAGTGTATAAAATTTATTGAGAAATGGTATTTTCCAACTCAACCATTCCAACGCTTTATCATTGCTTTCTTATTTTTGATAGATGATGTTGAAGATACACCATATTTCACAGAATTTGCTTTATTCATGGGACGAGGTGCAGGTAAGAATGGTTTTATCAGTGCAATAAGTGATTTTTTCACTACTCCTATACATGGTATTAAAAAATACGATATTTCAATTGTTGCGAATAGCGAAGAACAAGCAAAAACATCATTCAATGAAATATATGATGTTTTATTAGATTATAAACGTAATAAAACAGGAGAACGACCTAAAGCACCTTATGAAGTAAGTAAAACGGAAATTAAAAACCGTTCTACTGGTTCAATTATTAGATACAACACTTCTAATACAAAAACTAAAGATGGTGGTCGTGAAGGTTGTGTCATCTTTGATGAGATTGCTATTTATGAACACTCAGATATGGTAAACGTAAAGCGTGGTGGTTTAGGCAAGGTAATTCACGATAGAACGTTTTATATCTCTACAGACGGATTTGTACGTGAAGGCTTTATGGACCAAATGAAAGAAAGAGTTACTGAAGTTTTAAAACGTAATAATCCTAATGACCGTATATTCCCGTTTTATTGTAAACTTGATGATCCTAAAGAAGTAGACGATGAAAAGATGTGGGAAAAGTCAAATCCTATGTTACACCCTCCACTTACAGGATATGCACGCAACTTAAAACGCAAGATAAAAGAAGAATATAACGTGTTACACATCAACCGTTCAAACAAACCAGAGTTCATGACTAAACGAATGAATTTACCCGAAGTTGATGAAGAAAGAGTTGTCGCTCCATGGGAAGAAATATTAGCTACAAATAGAGAGTTTCCTAATCTTGAAAACAAAGCCTGCATTGGTGGTCTTGACTATGCGTTAGTTAGAGACTTTGCCAGTGTGGGCTTGTTGTTTAGAGATGGTGATGAGTATTACTTTAAATCACATTCATTTATCAGACGTGGTTTTCTAGAAACAATTCATCTTGAACCTCCAATCGAACAATGGGCAGATGATGGACTACTCACCATTGTAGATGATGAAGTAATTGATATATCCTACATTGTTAATTGGTTCTTACAGCAACAACAAAAATATAATTTAACAAAAGTAATTTCAGATAACTTTAGAACAGATATCGTAAGACAACCTTTTGAAGACGCAGGTATACCTTTAGAAGTTATTAAAAATCCAACTGCTATTCACGGATTACTAGCACCACGTATCGATACTATGTTTGCTAAAAGACAAATTGTATTTGGTGATAATCCGTTAATGCGTTGGTTTACAAATAATGTAGCTGTCACAATGCAACCTGATGGAAGCAAAAAATATATTAAAAAAGACGAAGTTAGAAGAAAAACAGACGGTTTCCATGCTATGCTCCATTCACTTTATAGAGCAGATGAATTATTAGAGTACGACCAACCATTTATTATGGCAGATATTAGTTTTTAAATTAGGAGGTGATTATTATTTCGATTTTTGACCGCATTTTAGGTAGGAATAAGGCTATTGATTTCAGTTATGATTTTGATTTAGTTAGAGACAAATCTCATAAAGCTTACATAAAGCAGTGGGCTTTAGATACGTGTATTAATCACATCGCTAGAACGATTAGTCAAACAAAATTTGAGTACATTGATAACGGTGTGAAAGATGACACTAATACCACGTACTACAAGTTGAATGTACGACCTAATACAGATGAAAGTGCTGCGACTTTTTGGCAAAAAGTTGTTCGTAAGTTGATTTATGATAATGAAGTTCTAATTGTTGTGACAGATACTAAAGATTTAATCGTTGCCGATGATTTCACTCGTGAAGAATACGCTTTATATGATGATGTGTTTAAAAATATTGTCGTTGGAGACTTTGAGTTTGAAAGAAACTTCCTAATGAGTGAAGTTATTTATTTAGAGTACAACAATGAATCAATTACAAATATGCTAAGCGGTTTGTTTAGTGATTACGGAGATATCTTTGGTAGATTAATTCAAATAAATCTTCTAAATAATCAAATTAGAGCAACGCTTAGTATGGATGCAAACATAGCAATGACTAAAGAGTCACAAGAAAAAATGCAAAGTTTTATTGATAAAGCTTATGAAGCATTCGCTACAAACGATATTGCAATTGTGCCACTTCAAAAAGGTTACACATACGAAGAACATTCAACGCAAAGTCAAGCTAAAACATCATCTCAAATAGATGATTTATCGAAATTACCTGACCAAATATTAAGTTATGTGGCTCGTAATTTAGGTATTCCGTTAGGACTTATCAATGGAGATACTGCTGATATACAAGGTATGACGGATAACTATATGAAGTTTTGTATTAACCCTATTATCGAGAAGATTACAGACGAATTAAATGCAAAACTATTTACAGTTAGAAGTTATAAAGAAGGGAAACGTATTAAAGCTGTTTCTATTGATGCATATGATCCAATTCAAAAAGCTGAAGCTATCGACAAGTTGATTTCAAGTTCAGTATTTACTGTCAATCAAGTACTAGATATGTTTGGTTATCCTCCAAGTAAAGATGAAGACGCTAATAAACGTTTAATCACTAAAAACTATACTAGTGTGAATGATGTTCAAGGAGGTGAGACAAATGTCGAATAACGAAATTGATATCTATGGTTATATTGATGACGTGACTATTGAAGGAATGTCAATTAGTCCGCAATTTGTAAAAGATAAACTGAAAGAAATGAATAATGAAAAAGAAATCGTCGTCAACATTAACAGTAATGGTGGCGACGTTTTTAGTGGCGTGGCTATTTACAATATGCTACAACGTCATTCAGCAAAAATCATTGTCAATATTGATGGTATTGCTGCAAGTATTGCTTCTGTTATTGCTATGTCAGGAGATGTAGTTAATATGCCTAGAAATGGCATGATGATGATACACAATGCGTGGACTTTAGCACAAGGTGATTCGAATGCTTTCAAAAAGCAAGCTGAATCTTTAGAACGTATCAATTCTGTAGTAGTTAATA
>ERZ1023217.303-NODE-303-length-8659-cov-82.408066_pt1 | contig 8659 bp, 1 predicted proteins | sample MGYA00380448_ERZ1023217 | MGnify/ENA primary metagenome ERZ1023217 (study PRJEB33173, sample SAMEA4830360) | metagenome | study: EMG produced TPA metagenomics assembly of the PRJEB25223 data set...
AATTTCTAGCACACCCTCAGCGATGCTTGGTGCGATAATCACCTCTACAAATTGACGCTCAACGATGGTACGGGCTGTCTCACTGTCTAATTCTCGGTTAAAGGCAATAATACCACCAAAGGCAGATTCAGGGTCGGTTGCATACGCTAAGTGATAAGCATCTAAAATACCGTTTTCTGATGTTGCCACACCACAAGGATTGGCATGTTTGACAATCACGCAAGCAGGCGTGGTAAAAGATTTGACACACTCAAGCGCAGCATCGGTATCAGCAATATTATTATAAGACAATGCTTTGCCTTGTAATTGCTGTGCAGTCGCAACAGACGCTTCTGTTGCATGATTATCTACATAAAAGGCTGCTGACTGATGTGGGTTTTCGCCATATCTTAGCTCTTGTGCTTTGGTGAATTGGCTGTTAAAAGTGCGTGAAAATTGAGTGGTTGCAGTGGCATCTTCGCTGGGTGCTGTATCTTTATCCACTGGTAAGCGGGCACCTAGCCAGCTGGCAATCATACCATCATAGGCGGCAGTGTGTTCAAATGCCTTGACTGCCAAATCAAAACGAGTGCTGTGGCTTAAATGACCTTGGTTTTTTAGTTCATCTAAAATGCGTGAGTAGTCATTTGGGCTGGTGATAATACCAACATGGGCATGATTTTTGGCGGCTGAGCGTACCATAGCAGGCCCACCAATATCAATATTTTCAATCGCATCAGACATCACAACACCGTCTTTGGCGACCGTGTTGGCAAATGGATATAAATTCACGACAACAATATCAATGCGATCAATGCCATGTTCGTTCATAACGGCATCATCAATGCCACGACGGCCCAAAATACCACCGTGAATTTTGGGGTGTAGGGTCTTAACACGACCGTCCATCATTTCAGCAAAACCTGTATGTGCAGAAACTTCAATGGCGTCAATCCCATGTTCTTTTAAGAGTTTAAAGGTGCCACCTGTGGATAAAATACCAAAGCCAAATTCTACCAAACCTTGGGCAAATTCAACGATTTGCGTTTTATCTGAGACGGATAATAATGCATAATTTTTTGTCATAATTACTGACCTAATTCCCATAATGAAAGATGCGTAAGTTCAATTCAAAAAATGCATATGACTATTTGCATTTTTATGATGAAAAGATGATACGATGAGTTGTCGCATATGCTGATAGCAATAAAATAATACCATTTCTTGGGGTATTTATAAAGACAAATTGGGGAAATTTATGAAAAGTGATCACAATCAGGTATTTTGGGGATAAATCGGTCATTTTTTGGTCAATGGTACAATTTTGACCACACCTAACAACTGTATTGATAAGTTTACCTATTATTAATAGTAATTTGTCATGGTGAAAGATAATCATTTGAGTTGTAAATGGTTTAAGTGATAAAAAACATCAGCATCAGTGATATGACTGATGCTGATGCTATTTTTACAACTGTGGTAAGATTAACTTAAAAGTAAAATCTTGTGATTTATGGCTTAAAAGTGAAAACCTGCACCAACTGCCGCCCCTGCATTGCCTTGGGTGTCGGCTGAACCATTGATTTTAAATATCCATTGACCATTATCCGACAGCTTAGACAGTCCCACTGCCACAGCTCCTTGACCGTTGTAGGTGGCAATGCCCCCTGTAACCATGGATCTGCCAGGAATGTAGGCTTGTGGCATGGACGCCATCGCCATCGCTGATGAAATCCCTGCATTGGCTTTATTTTCGTTTTGGTGGATACGATGACCAAGCTCATTGGTTGCGTTGGCAAAGCCTTGGGCAGCTTTATGCAGCTGGCTGCCGTTCACCGCATCGGTACTGGTGGCACTGATCTCGCCTGCCGCCACATTTTGGATGCGGCGTTCAGCCCCTGAGGCACCCACGGAGACCGCACCAACCGCCGTTTGCCCAGCAAAGCCTTTCACCGTGCCTGTGGCGCCTGCTGTGGTGGTCGTGCCTGCTGTGCCGTCAGATTTTTTGGCTTGTGTGCCTGCTTCTTTGCCTGCACTGATGGCGGAGTTTGAACCTAAGGCAACCGAGTTACTTTCGGTCACGGTGATGTTATTCCCCACACCAAAGACATCGGTTTGAGTGGCGTCGGTAAACTGGTTGTTATTACCCACGCTATAACTGTTATCGGTCTTGATGATGCTTGGGTCGCCGATGGCACCAGAGTGCTTACCTGTTACCACATTGCCTGTACCGATGGCGATGGATTGGTTGCCTGTGGCTTGTGCTTTATCACCGATGGCGATGGATTGGTTGCCTGCTTGGGTTTGTCTGCCCACGGCAACGGCAGCATCACCATTTGCCTTAGCCTGGAAACCTACCGCCGCTGAGTGCTTACCTGAGGCACTTGAATCAATGCTGTTACGCCCTTGTACCACAGGTTCTTGATTGCCATCGTTGACATGGAAGAAGCGAATACCTTGCTCGTTCATTTTATCGATGGCTTCTGCGGGGTTGTTGGTCACATAGTTGGTCTGACCTTCGACATTATAAGTGGTGAGCAGGGCTTTTTTGCTGCCATCTTTTTGGGTTTTGACCCAAACATTGTTTAAATCACCGTTGGCATTACCGTCTTTATCCACGCCCACTTGTACGCCACCATTGGCAAGTTTGTCGGCATCGTTATTACCTTTACCGCCAAGTACCGTGCCTGCTTTGATGGCAGGGCTGTTAGATGATGAACCTGAACCTGAATTTGGGTCTTTTTTGATGTCGGCAATGTTCACCTGACCACCGCCAGCATTACCAGCGTTACCACTGCCAGCATTACCATTACCAGCGTTGCCAAGACCCAACAAGCTGCGTACTTCGTTTAACTGTTGCATGTTGGCAGCGTCGGTGTCTTTTGTGCCTTTGCCTACATTGCTGATGACCTTACCGCCCATGTTCAGCCCATCTTTGCTTAGGGTGATGTTGCTGTTATCTTTGCCTTTGATGCTGATACCATCAGAGTTTACCGTGGTGGTCGTACCATCTTTGGCTTTAAATACCGCTTCTGATAAATTATTAAGAGCAACCGCATCGCCTGTACTGCCTTTATCAGCATTGGGGTTGACAAGGCTTAGACCAGCTGGGGTTTTGGCATCACTGGCTGATTTGCCTGCTTTTAGTGAGCCGTTTGGCATGAGGTCGTCTGCTTTGTAGAACTTACCATCTTTGGCTTTGATAAGCACATTGCCATTATCATCAGTCGCTGCTAAGGCGGTGTTGACGGTGATGTTACTCATCGTGCCATCAGCACTACGCATGCTTGTGATGTCGGCACCTGTACCATTGACAAAGTTGACGGTATCATAGGCTTTGACAAAGTCCACTTGATTGTTATTGGTCTGCAAGTTAAAGCCTGCATTTAGCACATCTTTGACACTGGCAGCATTGGTTTGCTGTGCTGCTGATAGACTGGGCAGACTTTGGGCTTGCCCTGCATTTGTGTTATTGCCCGTGTTTGGCGTGGCAATTTGTGGCAAAGTGGCCTTGATGTTGGTTAGAGTAATGGCATCTGAGTTGCCACCGAGTTTTGCCACCACTTGATGACCTGTATCAAGGGGTTTGCCATGAGCTGCCAGATTGGCAAGTTTGTCCGCATCGGTGATGGGGTTGCCATCTTTGTCCACAGGTACGCCGTTGGCATTGGCTTGATAGTATTTACCATCGGTGCCTTTAATGGCTTTTTGGGGTTTGCCATCGGTGCCATTGACGGGGTTGCCATTGGCATCGGTTACCACAAAGGGCAATGACGCACCTGAGTTGCTTTGGTTGTTTAGGGTGTTGACTGTTTTGGCAACTTCATTAAACTGCTTAAAGTTCACCGCATCGTTATCATTGACAGCTGCACCGATGTTACTGATGCGTTTGCCACCCATGTCCAGCCCATTGGCACTTAGCACAGGGGTATTTGCTTTGGCTTGACCGTTAGGCTCTACAAAAGACACACCTTTTTCATCAATTCTGGTGCCACCTGCACTAACGCTGTTAAGATTGGTTAGGTCTTTGGCAAGTTTGAACTGTACGCCATTTGGCTGTGAGACCACGCCAATATTTTTGCCATCGCTTAGGTTTGTATAATCAGCCCCACCTGTCATGGCAAAGGTGTCGCCAAGATTCACCTGACTGTGCACGCCATCATCTGATTTAAAGGTGATGGGCGTGCTTGCCACCTGATGCAAGTCATTAACGGTAACGGCGGCGTTTTTGGTTTTGGTGTCTTTGGCGGCGTTTTCAAGTCCTTTGACAAAGGCGTTGTCTTCGTTGATGCCATTAGCGTCATTTTCTTTCTCTTTGGTAATGACTGATTTGACATTCATTTGAGCCAATTTGCCATCTGGGGTTTGGGCTTGGGCGACCAGTTTGTCTTTGGCGACTTCTTTGGTCTTGTCCGCTTGACCGTTGTCATTGACTTGATAGTACTTCTTATCGGTACTGTCATAGATGACCTTGTTACCATCAGCATCAACATAGCCTGCTGAGTTACCTGCTTGGCTTGCCCCTTTGGCGGTTTGGATGTCGCCAGCCAAAGTATTTAGATGGGTGGCGATGTCTTTGGCTTTAACAAGGGCGTTGTCATCAGTGGTGCTAAATGTGGTTGCATTACCATTAGCATCTGTTTTAGTGATGGTGGTGGTTTTTACGCCAAGTTTTTTATCACTTGTAATTTCAAGGGTTTTATCATCCACATTGACATCATACGCCACTTTACTGGTTTTGCTGGCTTCATCATAAGTTACCTTAGCAGTAGTGGCATTGCCATTGGTAAAGTTGACGGTATCATAAGTTGAGACAAAGTCAACCGCTGTACCATTACCTTGCAAGTTAAAGCCTGCGTTTAATACATCACCAATGCTGGCGGCACGGGTTTTGTCGGTGTTATCGGCAAGCCCTTGGGTTAGTGTGTGTCCTGCACCATCATTGGTAACATTAGTTAGGGTGCTGCTTAGCCCCGTGATGGTATTTTGACCATCTTTACTGTCAATGACAACGCCATTATTACCATTAGCATTACTACCCACGGTCAGTTTAGGCGTGGTTAAGCCTTTGGTTTGGTCAATGCCAAAGGTAACCGTACCATCTGTTTTACTGGTAGCAACGGTCAGACCGTTTTCACCTTTGAGTGTTAGGGTGTTGACTTTACCACTTGTGTTATCTTTGCCCACGGTGATGGTGTCATCATCATTGGTTGCACCGTGTTTTTTAACGGTAAAGGTTTGTAGGGCGGTTTTGACTTGATCAAGCTCATCTTTGTTTAAGTCAGCAACTTTATCAGCAACTTGTTTATGTTGTTTATAAGTTACTGCATCGGTATCACTTTCACCTTGGGCAAGATTACTGATCTTTTTACCACCAGCATTAATACCGTTATCTTTACTAATCTCAACATCACCCACTTTTAGCTTGTCTTTATCAAGATACGGTTTATTGGTATCCAATGAACCAGCTTTATCAGCAAAGCCAACTTGGTCTTTGGTGATGTAAGTTGTGCCGTCAAGTGCTGTACCATTGTTATCAGTAAACTTCAATCCATCAACGCCATAGACGGTTTTGCTGTTGGTGGCAGGGGTAGCACCTGTATTTGGTTTGCTAAAGGTTAAACCACCATTTTGTAGCTGGGCGGTGTTGTTGCCACTGCCTACGGTAACTGAATTGGTGGCGGTTAGGTTTTGAGTGTTAACCGCATCAAGACCGCTTAAAGTTTTAGCAAGTTGGATTTTTAAAGTATCGCCACTAGCCACCACACCGATGTTATTGTCGGTTAAATCTGTGGCTGTGGTTTTACCACCTTGAACCTTTAAAGTATCGCCCAGTTTTCTCTTAACGCTACCTGTATCACCTGCAAAGGTCAGCGGTGATTGTGATAGGTCGTATAAGTCTTTAACTGTGGCGGCAGAGTTTTGTTTGTCGGTGTTTTTGCCTGCTGTTTCTAGACGGTTCACAAAGCTTTGGTTTGCTTGTCCATTAACTGCATCAGCAATGGCAGATTTGACATTGGTCAGCTCTTTACCACCTGCGTTAATGCCAGTTAGGCTTAGGTGGGGTTTGTTTGTATCAAGTGTGCCAGACCCATTATTAAAGCCAAAACCAGTTTTGGTCATGATGGCGGTATCTGCTTTTGAAGCACCTGAATTACCACCATTCACATCAGCAAATTTAATGCCATCAGCACCAACTTGGATTTGTTCACGGTTATTGGTATCTTTAACAGTTAAACCACCACTGTTTAGAGTGCTGTTGCCAACGGTTAAACCGCTTTGGGTGTTAATGCCAAAGGTAACTTTTTTGGTGCTGGCATCAGATTTCACAGTAATGCCGTTTTCACCTGCTAAGGTTAGCTCTTTGTTGTCTTTATTTAGCGTGATGCCATCGGTATTTGTATCATCACCGCCTTTAACGGTTAGGCTTTGTAGGGCGGTGTCTGCTGTGCCTTTGGCTTTGCTGATTTGACCTTGTAGATCGGTTTTAGCCTCATCTAATGCTTTTTTATTGATGGCGTCGGTGGCTTGCACCGCTTCACCAACATTAGAGATGGCTTTATTACCAGCATCAATGCCAGTGTCTTTAATCTCAACTGTGCCAACTTTTAGCTTTTCGTTGTCAAGATAAGGTTTGCTTTCATCAAATCCGCCATCTTTATTGCTAAAACCAACTTGGTTTTTGGTGATGTAAGTTGTGCCTGCAAGCGGTGTATTACCGCCATCAGTAAACTTCAATCCATCATTGCCATAGACGGTTTTGCCTGAGTTTGCACCGCTTGTATTAGGTTGGGTAAAGGTTAAACCGCTGTTTAATAATTCAGCTGTATTACCAGTATTACCTACCTTAACTTTCTCGCTGGCGGTTAATGTCTCTGTCTTAACTTCAGTAAGACCGCTTAAAGTTTTAGCAAGTTTGACGGTTAAGCTATTATCGGTACCACTAGCCACCACACCGATATTACCATCGGTTAAATCTGTGGCTTTACCACCTTGAACCTTTAAAGTATCGCCCAGTTTTCTCTTAACGCTACCTGTATCACCTGCAAAGGTCAGCGGTGATTGTGATAGGTCGTATAAGTCTTTAACTGTGGCGGCAGAGTTTTGTTTGTCGGTGTTTTTGCCTGCTGTTTCTAGACGGTTCACAAAGCTTTGGTTTGCTTGTCCATTAACTGCATCAGCAATGGCAGATTTGACATTGGTCAGCTCTTTACCACCTGCGTTAATGCCAGTTAGGCTTAGGTGGGGTTTGTTTGTATCAAGTGTGCCAGACCCATTATTAAAGCCAAAACCAGTTTTGGTCATGATGGCGGTATCTGCTTTTGGTTTGCCTGGTGTACCACCATTCACATTAGCAAATTTAATGCCATCAGCACCGACTTGGATTTGTTCGTTACCGTTTTTAACAGTCAAGCCACCGTTGCTTAGGGTGCTTTTGCCAATGGTCAGACCGCTATCTTGGTTAAGCCCAAAGGTTACCATACCGCTTGCTTTATCGGTTTTAACATCAAGACCGTTTTCACCTTTGAGTTTTAGGGTGTTGACTTGACCATTTGTGCTATCTTCTTTGCCTACGGTGATGGCGTTGGTTTCGCTGTCATTATCATCGTTACCATCTGCATTGACTTTTTTAACTTTAAAGGTTTGTAGGGCGGTTTTGGCGGTTTGTGTGGCAGCATCGGCAGCAGTTTTGGCACTTTCTGCTTTAGTTTTGGCTTCGGCTGCTTCACTTGCGGATGTGGCTGCTTGTTCTTTAGCCTTTTCAGCGGCAGTTTTAGCATCATTGGCTTCAGTTTTGGCGGTTTCGGCAGCTTGGGCGGATTGATTTGCATTTTGCTGTGCTTCTGTCGCTTTTTGCTGGGCTTCTTGAGCAGAATTCTTAGCGGTCTCAGCATCAGATTTAGCACTTTCAGCCTGTTGCTGAGCTGTTTGAGCATTTTGCTGTGCTTGTTGTGCTTGTTCTTTAGCGGTTGTTGCTTCACTCTTAGCATCTGTCGCTTGCTGTTGAGCGGTCTGAGCGTTTTGCTGTGCTTCTGTCGCTTTTTGCTGGGCAGTTTGGGCAGTACTGGCGGCTTCTGTCGCTTTACTTGCAGATGTCGCTGCTTGGTTGGCGGCTTCTGTCGCTTTTTGTTGAGCAGTTGTCGCTTGCTGTTGGGCGGCTTGGGCTGACTGTTTTGCAGCGTTGGCGGTACTGGTTGCGGTATCAGCCGTATTTTTAGCATTTTCTGCTGTGTTTTTGGCTTGATTGGCGGTACTTTCGGCAGTTGTGGCTTTGGTTGTGGCGGTTGTTGCTTCTTGTTTGGCATCATTTGCCGTTTGATTGGCAGTCTCAGCCGTTTGATTGATTGTATTTAGATAGCCTGCTAAATTTTTAGCGGTAACCATATTATTGTCGTTAGTTTGCCCCCCTTGTACCGAAAACTTAGTACCGTTGCTACCAGTACTATCAAGAGTGGCGGTTTTCACGCTAATGGTATACCTTGGAGTGGTAACCGTACCATCATTACTAACTGATAGATCGCCATTTGTATTGGTAATACTAATACCAGTACCTTCGGTTAAATTAGGCTTGGCGGCTTTGAGTTGTCCGATGGTAACGGCATCGGCGGCGTCTGTACCTTTTTTTAGGTTGGTGATTTTGGTAGTTTGGGCGTCATAGCCGTCTTTGGTTAGGTGGGGT
>ERZ1023217.304-NODE-304-length-8626-cov-529.576479_pt1 | contig 8626 bp, 17 predicted proteins | sample MGYA00380448_ERZ1023217 | MGnify/ENA primary metagenome ERZ1023217 (study PRJEB33173, sample SAMEA4830360) | metagenome | study: EMG produced TPA metagenomics assembly of the PRJEB25223 data set...
CCAGTTTGGATACATAGAAACCTTGTAACAACAGTATTTATTGGGTTTGGAGTCCCTAATGGGTCCCTAAATTACATACTTTCTAAAATTTTAGTTGTTTTTTTGTCCTCTTCATTAAATTTTTCTTCTAACAAATGAGAATACACGGATGTAGTTATTGCTATATTTTTATGACCTAATCTTTTAGAAATGTAATGTATAGATACACCTTTTGCTAGTAAATAAGAACAATGAGTGTGTCTTAATGCGTGCGATGTAATAATTGGTATATTATTGACTCTACAGGCTGATTTCAAAGCATTATTGATAGCCTGAAGGTTAATTATAGATCCGGCTTCTTTGAAAATGTAACCATCATAGCTAATTGCAAATGTACTTATGACGTCCATAATGTGTTTCATATCAGATCTAGCGATACTGATATATCTAGGGGAAGTATCGGTTTTTCGCTCGTCAATAAATATAGTGTTTTTCACTTGGTTGATATGCTCAATCTTTATATTTCTTGCACCACTGACACGACAACCCGTACAAATCATTATGAATAGCGCTAATGATGAACGAGTTCTCTTCTTTCTGACGTGATCTTTTAGTATTTCATATTCAGTTACCGAGATGAATTTTTCTTGTTCTGACTTCGTAGGTTTTCCGGCTTTATAATTAACTTTATAAGCGGGGTTTTTAAAAATAAGTCCATCATATAATGCGTCATCTAAAGCTGACCGAATAGCACCGTTTGTTTTTCTTATAGTTTCTTTTGCGTGTTCTTTTGAATGGTCGTTTATGAATTTCTGATAAACTTGTCTATTTATCTTTGATAACTCCATTTTACCTATTTTATGTTTTTGTATATGTTGTAATGCATTTCTATAATGACGGTAGGTATTTTCTTTAACAACAGGTTGTTTATACGTTTTAATCCAATTTTCGAAGTATTCTTCAAGAGTTATATAGTTATCTATATTAAAACCACTTCTTAACTCATTTAACTTGTCTAGTCCAGCAGAATTAGCTTCACGCTTTGTTCTAAAACCTTTCTTACGGTATCTTTTTCCTTCATGCTTAAACTCATATTGCCATTTTTTACCATCGTAACAACGTGTTTTCATGTGTTCCCTCCTCAAAATTGGCAAAAAATAATAAGGGTAGGCGAGCTACCCGAAATTTCGCATTATAGATAGGTTAGTGACAAAATACATTTTTCGTCTAGATTAACCGTGCCTCTTAGATTATTAATATTTTCGTTTAGATGTTTTTCAGAAACTTTAGCAACTTCATAATCGTTCATGTAAAGTGTTTGGTTTTTTATTGTATAATTAAGTAATTCATAATCTTTGTATACTTCTTTTACTTTATCTATATCAACATTTTCAAGAACAAGTTTTTTTATGTTATTATAATTAAAGTTTTCCATTGTTTTCCTCCTATAATAGCTTATCTGCAATCATCACAGCTAATAAATCGTTTTGTCTTATTGCTTCTAATTTTAAGTTGAATATTTGTGTGACATATTTATCTGAGTCTCTAGGTACTTTATTAATTGTTTTAGAAAAGTTGTTTAACCATTCGATTTTATCTTCATATTTCATTTTACTATTTGCAAAATTCTTTTTCTGACCGTGTCTTAAAAGTCTAGTTGTATACTTCCCGGCAAGTTGGTGTCTTTTTTCTTGGTTTTTATAAATTGGACTTTTATAAATAGCTTTATAAATTTCGTTTATAGTAGCAAAATATTGATTTCCTGTACTTTTATTTACTGACAAATGATTGCTAGACTCGAAATCGTTGACTACAATATAGTATTCATAGTCGGTTTTTATCGAGTAATTTTTCGAATTCATCAAAAATTCTATAGTAAATAATTGGTCTTCAGCAGTTTTAGAGAATGTTTTGAATTTTATCTTGTTTTTATCTATAACACTTTTTTTAAACATTTTTAGTACTGATAAAGCATAAAAAATACTATTATCAATAATATCAGCTTTCGCTACATTTCCTTTCTCAAATATAGCTTTAGGAACACTTCTTCCTTTACCTTCAACTCCATATTTTCCAATTATTAAATCGCTATTATTTTCTTTGCCGTAATTATATAAATCTTCTAGTGCTCTTTCGTGAAGTAAATCATCAGAATCTAAAAAGAATACATATTCAGCTTTGCTCATTTTTAAGCCTGTATTTCTAGGTACGCTAGCATTTCCACTATTCTTTTTTAATTGTTTAAAACGAACTAATCCTTTATATTTTTTTATAACATTCAAAGTCTCACCATTGTCATTTGAATGATCATCAATAATAATTAATTCGTAATCAGTACTCTTCATTGTTTGATTTAATACAGAACTAATGGTTCTATGTAATTTTTCGCCGTTATTGAATGTTGGCATTATAACACTTACTTTTTTCATTTTCATTTCTCCTTTGCTTACTTTATATATTAAAGCGCCACATAGGCGCTATTAATCAATACGTTTTCACACTAGTAGGCGTTTTTTTGTTTAGTAAAATCATAATGAATCTTCTTTGGTTAACTTATCGCCATCTAATTTTTGTGAAATAAATTCCAAGTATTTACGCGCATTATGTGACGATAAATCTTTAGGTAACTCATAAGTGAATGGTTGATTACCACTAGTTAAAACTTCATATACTATAGTTTCTTTTTTTATTTTGCAATTTTTTATTTTCATTATAAACTTCCTTTCAAACACTGCTGAAATAGACGTCTTTTTCAAATAAGCATGATTAATACTTCAATTCTTTAATCCACATATATTTAAAAGTGAGGTAGTAGGTAATAAATATAAGACTTAAAGTTAAGATTGCTTTTTTCATGTCAATTTCTCCTTTGTTTATATTTATATTAAAGCGCTAAATATACGTTATTAATCACAATGCAATTAATTGATTGTAAGATACTTAGTCGTATAATTCTATATACCTATTAGTAAATTCTTCGGTAGTTATTTCTCCATTTTCTTTTTGTTGTTGAAGTTTAGAAGATTCTTTTTGAATTTCATCGTATTTTTCACGAGAATACCCATATTTTTCCATCTCTTTATAATTAGCTTCGTTTATTTGTTCTTGTTGCTGAGGTGTGACACAACCACCAACTGTGCATTGTGTACCATCAGGTTTTGTGTAACCTATAACGTCACCTGCGCCTTGTGCTTGGTACCAAGTATTACCATCTGCATCTACCATGCCGTTAACATTGTGACCATTTTTTACTCTTTGTGATATTTCGTCTTTAGTTAAAGGTCTATTATTTTGTATGTTGTTGTCGAGATTTGTGTTGTTCTCGTTGTTTACTTGATTATTGTTATTGTTTTGATTAGCATTTTCTTTTTTCGCTTCTGCTTTTTCTTTAGTTTCTTTCTTTTTATCTTTGTTCTCTTTCTTTGTTTCTGTTTTTTTACTTTCTTCTTTTTTGTCTGTATCGTTACTACCACAAGCACCTAACACCAACGTACTTGCTAATAGTAAACCTAATAATCTTTTCATTTTAATTTCTCCTTTGTTTACTTTTTATATTAAAACACCATATAGGCGCTATTAATCACATTTTAGTTCTATCGGTAATTTTAGACTCCTTAACTCTTTGACGTGACTCTTTAGCTTCTCGAATCATATCTTTAAATCCTTGACTGTCTATAAAAGCTTTGGCTTCTTCTATTTGTTCTTGAGTAAGCTCTTTACCACCAGTATTGATGTGTAAGTGTTCAATTTCTTTATAAGTACTCATTTTTTCGACTCCTGTTCTTCAAGTTCACTTTTAGTTATAGGTAAACCATTATTCAACCTATAAGTCAGTTCTTCTTCTGTATAAAAGGGGATTTCAACCATTTCCCACTCTTCAATGTTAATGTCAACTTCTTTTAAATTCATTTTACTACCTCCTATAAAATAACTTTTCCAACTAACCTCACACTTTCATTATCATAAAAATGTAAATCTTTATACTTTTTATTTAAAGAAACCAACGTTAATCTGTTATCTTCTACATAAACCTTCTTTACGTAAGCATCTCCATTTATAATAAAGACGCCTATTTGTCCATCTTTGATAGTGTGAGATTTTTCAATGAATATAATTTGTCCATTTTTAAATAACGGCTCCATTGAGTCTCCATTTACTTTTAAAGCTATATCATGTGCGGGGACATAACCTCTTACGAATTCTTTTGAAATAGGTTCGTTATATAATCTTTCACCAATACCAGCAGACGCACAACCATATATATCCACTTCGGATTTTTCTTGAATGTAAGAATTGAAATCTACCAGATTATCATCACTGTCATTATTTTGCTCTTCTAATTGATTAGTCGCATATTTTAGTACATTGCTTTGTCTTGGAGGCGTGAGTTGAGATGACACGTTATGAATTTCTTCAATAATTTTCGAATCATCCATATCATGTATTAAATCTAAGGGTTTAACTCCAAAAACGTTAGCTATTTCAGGTAATTTATCTAGTTTTGGACTTCTAATTCCCTTTCTCCATCTTGTGACTGTTGTTCTATTTACATCTACTAATTCTGCTAATTCACTATCACTCATATCTCTTTTGTTCATCAGACGTTCTAGATTCGAAGAAAATGAACTCATATTTTTATCTCCTTTAAACATATTATCTAACTAATAACTTCATTATATGCCTGCAGTTCCAAAAATGCAACAAAAAACATAAAAATATGTGTAGAGGCAAAAAAATATGTAAAAAGCACTTGCAATTTTGGAACATCAGGTGTAGTATTGTTTTCAGGAGGTGTTCCAAAAATGCACAAAGATTTATATAGCTTTAGAAAAGCGGCGAAAAAGAACCAAGACTTTATGGGGAGTTTGATTGGTGTTTCGGGTCAACAATACGGAAAAAGAGAACGCGGAGAGATTCCTATTAATTTAGATGAAGCGATGATTTTTTCTAAGGCACTCGAAACACCTATACAAGAACTATTTCCAGAATATTTTTTTATTGAGCGAGTTCCAAAAATGCACAAAAACGAAATAACATCTTAAAGGAGACATAACAAATGCAAGACCAATCATTAAAATTAGTAAAACTACAACTAAAATATCATAACCTTTCAGGACAAATTGAAGCTTATGATAAATCACTTAAAGAAATAAGATACACTCGAGATCTTTTCAACAAACATCTAAGCATGAATAACGAAGACGCATTTGCTGGTTTGGAAATGGTAGAAGATGAAATTACTAAAAAGCTACGAAGTGCTATCAAAGAGTTCCAAAAAGTAGTGAAAGCGTTAGACAAGCTTAACGGTGTTGAAAGCGATAACAAAGTTACTGATTTAACAGAGTGGCGGAAAGTGAATCAGTAACATTCACTTCTTAATATAACCACGCTTATCAACATCCACATTGAGCAGATGTGAGCGAGAGCTGGCGATGATATGAGCCGCGCTTAAATACATTCGATAGTCATTGCGATAACCGTCTGCTGAATGTGGGTGTTGAGGAAAAAGGAGGATACTCAAATGCAAGCATTACAAACAAATTCGAACATCGGAGAAATGTTCAATATTCAAGAAAAAGAAAATGGAGAAATCGCGATCAGCGGTCGAGAACTTCATCAAGCATTAGAAGTAAAGACAAGATATAACGATTGGTTTGAAAGAATGATTAGTTATGGCTTTGAAGAAAATATTGATTATACAGCTCTTACTCAAAAAAGAGTAACAGCTCAAGGCAACGCTATTAATTATTTAGACCACGCACTCACACTAGACACTGCAAAAGAAATCGCAATGATTCAACGTAGTGAACCTGGTAAACGTGCAAGACAATACTTCATCCAAGTTGAAAAAGCATGGAATAGCCCAGAAATGATTATGCAACGTGCTTTAAAAATTGCTAACAACACAATCAATCAATTAGAAACAAAGATTGAACGTGATAAACCAAAAATTGTATTTGCAGATGCAGTAGCTACTACTAAGACATCAATTTTAGTTGGAGAGTTAGCAAAGATTATTAAACAAAACGGTATAAACATCGGGCAACGCAGATTGTTTGAGTGGTTACGTCAAAACGGATTCCTTATTAAACGCAAGGGTGTGGATTATAACATGCCTACACAGTATTCAATGGAACGTGAGTTATTCGAAATTAAAGAAACATCAATCACACATTCGGACGGTCACACATCAATTAGTAAGACGCCAAAAGTAACAGGCAAAGGACAACAATACTTTGTTAATAAGTTTTTAGGAGAAAAACAAACATCTTAATAGGAGGAACGAACAATGCAAGCTCAAAACAAAAAAATCATCTATTACTACTATGACGAAGAAGGTAATAGACGACTATTATCAATTGGGAATTTGGAACATTATTTATTAGCAGATATCAAATCAAGGTTTGATTTATATAAAAAGAAAATACCTGACTTAGATAATCTGTTCGTTCAAATAGACGGTGTTGAATTTAAATTACTATAGCCCGAGCATCTTGTTAACGACTGACGATGCGATTTGTTGAATTATAGGGATTGAAACCGAAGAAACTTTTGACGCTTTAGCTTTAGTTTCTCTCCAAACTTCGACATCTCTAACATCATCCAAAAGGTTGTGACCTGAAAAATTCATATGTTTAACAAAATAACCTTCCATATAGAATTCAGCGTCTATATAACCTGCACCGGTCAATTGTTTAACAGTGTATTCGATGTCTTCACGTGAGAAATTTTTAATTGTATTTTCTAGGTCTTCATTATCTAGAACATTATTTAATTTTAAATCACTCTCTATAACTAAAAGAACTTCACGTATGCAATCGTGTTTTAACTTCATACGAATTCACCTCCTTAATAGGAGTATAGCAGAAAGGAGCATAAACAATATGGAAGATATGAAAGAACTTTATTCTTTAAAAATCCAAAAGAAGAATTTAAATAATAAACAAAAGAATTTAATGTCTGTAATTAATCAATGTATTGAACTAGAAAAGTTTTCTTACACTGAAATTAAAAAAGTTCTCTACCTAATTGATAGAGAACAAAAGTATTTAGCTAATAACCGCAGAAAAACATAAGTTAAAAATAATCTAACTCGGACTGCTGGCAATCTTCTAAATATTTTTCATACTGATTTTTAGTTCCGCCCAGAACGTATTCAGTATTGTAGTACGCTTGTCCATTATCCAAAATTTTAACTAATTTTGTACCAACATGAACGATATCCCAACCTTCTTTTAACAGATCGTTGGCTGCATCATTAGCTAAATCGTCATCGAAAGACAAAAGGTGATAGTAGTTTTTCATAATATACACCTCCTTTCACTAGGAGATAACTAAATTATACACGAAAGGAATGATAGAAATGCCACATGTATTAAACGTAACCGTTCCAATACCTGAAACACATGTACTTATCACAAAAGATGAATATGATGAGCTAATTGGTTATTCATTAGACCCTGTATGGAACATGAGTGACTTAAAGAAGAAATTAAAAATTGCATCTGATGAGACTATCAAGGACAGATTACTATTTCATCCTAGATTTGAAAAAGAACTAAGAGCGCAAGGAATTGTGCATTACCCAGATGAGAATTTTAATCGCTGGAGATTTAACGCAAGAAAGATGAATAAATTCGTCGATGAGCATTTCAATGAAATATATAAGGAGAGAATAAAATGAGCAACATTTATAAAAGCTACCTAGTAGCAGTACTGTGCTTTACAGTCTTAGCAATTGTACTTATGCCGTTTCTATACTTCACTACTGCATGGTCGATTGCGGGATTCGCAAGTATCGCAACATTCATATTTTATAAGGAATACTTTTATGAAGAATAAAAAAACTGTTACTCACGGCAATGAGTAACAGTCTAAACAATTAGAAAATTAATGCATATTCAATATAAAACGAAATAAAGGAAGTGTCAACAATGTACTACAAAATTGGCGATGTATGTCAAAAAGTAATTAATGTAGACGGATTCGATTTTAAATTAGCAGTTAAGAAACAAGATTACAGCATTCTAGTGAATGTCTTAGATTTAGAAGATAGATTTATCGACAGTATAAATATAACAGATGAGAATGATCTATACACAGCATTAGACATATTAAATCAATCTATTTATGAATGGATTGAAGAGAACACAGACGAAAGAGACAGGCTAATTAACTTAGTCATGAGATGGTAGGTATAAGCATGAGAGATACAGAAAGAAATATATTGAATATTTTTAAAACGTTATTCGACGAATATACTTTGTCAAACCAACGAGCATTATTGGAAATTGAACGTAATCATCACGGATACTTATCAATTAATTTCTTGCACTATCACGACAGTTACAAAACGAACAATAAGCTTGTACAGATACATGAAATCAATCCGGACAGCCACGAACGAATAAAAAATTTAATTATCGAGGTGTTAAGAGGTCACCGAAAGATTAAAAAAGGAGCATGATGATGGATATAAAAATAAATAAGCTAACAATATCAAACTTTGCTGGAATCAAAGAAGAAAGCTTTAACTTTGACGGTAAAGACACAAAAATATACGGCAATAATGCGACTGGTAAGACTACGACTGCAACCGCATTACAATGGCTGCTTTTCGATAAAGGTTTGGACGGATCAACCAAAT
>ERZ1023217.310-NODE-310-length-8522-cov-5.389748_pt1 | contig 8522 bp, 14 predicted proteins | sample MGYA00380448_ERZ1023217 | MGnify/ENA primary metagenome ERZ1023217 (study PRJEB33173, sample SAMEA4830360) | metagenome | study: EMG produced TPA metagenomics assembly of the PRJEB25223 data set...
TCATCAGAACGATACGACGCTGACGCAACGATATTTTTAGTTGCTCGATTAATGTGAGTAACTCTCAACATAAAGTAACCTTTATCCATGATTTCACCTCCTCTATTTTTTGCATTTAAACCCCTGTAGGAACTATAAAGATCGACCAGTATGGTTGTCCATTTTTATGCCAATTTTAATTTGCATGTAAATGGGCAGTGTCTTACGAACTGGTTATATTATACCATAGGTGAAAAACTTACCCAATGAATTATGATATAATCTGTGTAGATACACTAGGGGAGTTTTTATAATGTCTAAAATCAAAAAAACGGATATTACAAAATTAAGTTATCTTGAACAAAAAATTGAACAACTGAAAGAACAAAAGAAAAAACAAGAAGCACAACTATCCAATAAAATTGGAGAATATTTCTTAAACGAACTGGATTTAGATACGATTGACTCTAGTGATGAATTATATAAAATCATGAATAAAGTAATTGAAGAATTTAAAGATACCAAACAAAATAGTAGCGACAGGAACAACGAAGATTTAACAGAAAACAAAATTAACTAGAATAATATCAATAAATTTTCAGATGACGTTAGAAAATAGTGAGTGATACAATGAATGATTTTAAAAATTTCAAAAAAACAAATGCTGAAATTGAAAAAGCTGAATTAAGAAAAAATAGATTAAAAAATTTAGATAGAAAAGAAAGAGCGCATAGACTTATTCGAAAGGGTGCAATACTTGAAAAGTATTTTGAATGTGAACATTTAAGTCCAGATGAAACAGAAGAATTGTTAAAGATGTTTTCCAATTATATTAATACGAACAAACCAAATAAATTTAAAAAGAAGACAACTTAATTATTCTGCTAATAAGATACACGGCATTGAAATACAAGAAACAATGGACGATCCGGATTACATAAATGTTAATTAAGATAACCAAGAAGAAAAAATAGTTTCTCAGTTTAATGATGCAATGCAAGTAAAGATAAAAACGAGTACGAACAATAAAATAATAAATCGTAACAAGATTTTAAATTAGATGATAATCAAAAAGAAGATATAACAAACAAAAATCATTCTAAAAAAGTTTTTGAAGTCGATTGTTCGGCAATTAAATTTGTTTTTCTATTCCAATTTCCATTTTGAACAGAAACTTTGAGCTGTATGTTTTTTGTTGGTGTTTTCTTGGAATTAATCTCAATTCACCCCCCCAACATTTTCAACAAGTTGAAATAATATACAGCTCTTTTTTTAAATGTTTTCTCTGCATAAAAGTACACATATGCCTATTTTTCGTTTTAAGCATGTTTTTAGCGCATTATACTTATTAGAATAGTTTTTATATGTTTTATATTTAATTACTCTTATAAGCTCTTAAAATGCTTTTAAAAAGAAATCTATACATATTAAAAAAACGTTAACAAAAGTTAACGTCTACCAAAACCAACTACTCACTTTACAACTTTTCTCTGCATCTTCAGCTGTCCATCGCACACCTGCGATGTCTTGCTTCTCTTGCACCAATCTTTCACTCGCATGCTCAGCTGTTTTACCCTCACAATACTCTTCAATATCACCTTTTTTCTTATTTATCAGTGTTTGCCAATCCCCAATATCATCATCAATAGATTTAATTTGGCTCTTAGCCTCTTCAACTTTTTTTGTAATTCACTTTTCATAGCTTGTTTAAATTCAGATAAATCACTTTTTTCTTCCATGCTTTCCGCAAAATCATCCAAGAATCCCATAAACATTACCTCTCAAACATTTTATATAGTTCACCTATTTCTTTATCACGTGATTCCATCTTTTCACCCGCAAGTTCTAATTTCTCCGCAAAAGATTTAATATTCTTTCGAATTCGATTTAATTCACTTATACCTGTCTCAAATGCAGTATCATTATAAAATTCATATTTTCCAGATACAGACAGTTCTTCCATGTAATCCTCTATATCTGACGGTTTTATATGCTTATAATTACCTGTTCTTATTTTTTCCATATATTTTCTTTCAATACGTTTTGCGGATGCTTTAGTATCATCCATGTAATCTTGATATGCTTTAATTGCACCATCCACAAACTCACACGAATCCTTTAATTCCATTGCAATACGACTCATTTCTTCTGTGTCCATTTTAATATGAACATTATCACCTTTAAAATCAAATGTATCCATACCATGCCCTAAAATCGGATTAAGAAAGTCTAATACACTATGATGTTCAACGTCTTTTCCATATATCTGTGTACCAATACGCTCTGCAAACAAGTCTGAATTACCTATCATATCTGAACGATGAACATAATTAATAAACTTACCATCATATTTTTCAGCATGATAATTCTCTTTCACATCATCCGGTAACCAATCAAATGTATTCGGTGCTGAAAAAACACGTACACCATCAAAGTTATACATCACACCATTCATCAATGCTAAACCGCCACCCAAACTATGCCCATCACCATATATATGTTTAGGCTTTTGTTTATTAATTAAAGCACCTGTGAAAATATACGATTCTTTACTCTGAGAAATAGGATCACTTATAACATTCTGTGAAAAATCAGCCACACCAGTATCATAACCAATCACTTTTTTATTCAAATTACCATAAATTTCTTGTTCTTTTTTTGTTGGTGCCGTTCTTAATCCACCACCAAATTTCGCTCCTGCTATCTTACCATCCTCGACTATATCAGAACCAAAATCTTCAGTCACATTCGTACCCGCATACACCATATATAACTTGTCTTTATTCACATTTCCATCTTTATCTATAGGTGATACACCAGCCATCTTTAAGCCATTAAATTTATTTTGTCTAAAACCTACTACTTTAAAATCTACTTTTTCTTTATTTGAATATTTTATTGTTATTTCTTTTTGATTTGGCTCAATACCATATGCTTCTTTAGCTAATCGTTTATATGTATTATCTTTATCATGTAAACTATTCATAAAATCACCTCATTTTAGGAGTTATATATCTATGTCGAAAAAGAAAATTTTAATATTTATTAGTATTATATTTATTATATTAATCATTATTGGAGGCGTCTATCTCAAAATGAAACATGACGAAGGTGAAAAAAAAAAGGAAATATACTAAAAAGAACAACAAGAACGTATTACCCTTTATCTCAAGCACAACACAAAAGAAGCTAATACCATCAAATCTGTTCATTTCAAAAGCTTAGAAAAAGGACCAATGGGAGATGCTGTTATTAAAGGGTATATTAACAAAAACGAAAAAGATGACTTTGTTGCTTATGGAGACCCACAGGATAATTTTCAATTTGAAGGCGATATAATAAAAAGTGAAAAAGTAAGTCAACTATTAAAGCCAGCACATCAACTAAAATCACCCGATGAAATCAAAAAAGAATTAGAATCAAAAAAGAAAGACCACTAATCTTAGTGGTCTTCTATATCTTTTAATTTCGGTTTGATTTGTCTGTAATGTACCTCATTGCCATCAAATGTATTTTTTAAATGAAATTTATCTATATGACAATCATCATCAGTCGCTTGTGTTAACAGAGCATTAATTTTATTATAATCATTTGTATATTCTACTTTAGGTTGAATTAAACTACGACTACTAAAATACAACTTCTTCGCTGATAACTTACTGACTTTATTAATTACATCTACTTTACTCATAGATTTTAAAGCATTTTCATATCTTCAATTTCTTTTGTACTATATTTAGCTACGTATACACCCACATTATCAACATTTTCAATAGCATTAACACTTAGAGATTTGAAAGTGATATGAACTAGAATATTATTTTGAATGTTGCTATTTAGAACGCTACGCTTATAAATTAAATGTTTAATCATTAGACCTTTTGCAAAAGTCGTTCAATCCAAAAAAAGCTATCTAAAAATTATAGACAGCTTTTTTACGTTAAAAAGTTAGAGTTTAATTTTTTACTTTTATAGACGTACATTAAAACGTACGTTATGATGTGTGTAATTTAAAATTAAAGGAGAAGTTTATTATGAACTTTCTTACGCCAACAGATGCGAGAAAAGATTTATATAATATAATAAAACATATAAATACTAACCATGAACCAGTATTTATTAATGGAAAATGTAGTGAGAATAGTGCAGTAATTATTGGGTTAGATGATTGGAAATCAATACAGGAAACACTGTACCTTGAAACAACTGGAACTATGGAAAAAGTGAGAGAACGAGAAAATGATAACAGTGGAGTTACAAATATAGATGATATTGATTGGGATAGCCTTTAATGGGTAATTATTCGGTTAACATTCATAATTTGTCAAAGTCAGATTTAAAGAAATTGAAACGCTCCCACTTGAAAGAAAATTTTCTTGATATAATAGATATGCTTAAAATTAATCCTTATAAAAAAAGTCACTCTTCTGAAAAATTACAACCTAAGCAATTAGAAAAGTATTCAAGACGGATTAATAATCAACATAGAGTTATTTATAAAGTCAATGAACAAACTAAAGAAGTATTAATACTTTCAGCATGGTCACACTATAAATAATGTAATTATGAATTTAATGAAATCATTTGACGCTGAGAAACATCTTCACAATAAACAACATCTCAAAATGGCTAAAGTAGGTAAACAACAGCAATATATCAATCGTGAGATGTTCCAACAAGTGAGAGTATCGTGAACGCCATATGTACGCCTCCTTTCATGTATAGAAAGCGCAACACCTATTATATGTGTGTATCTGATAAAAATGATAGTGTTGAGATCAAAACAACTTACTATACTAAAAAATTCAAATAGTAAATAGCAATTATAATTAAAAAGAGGTTTAAACTATGAATTTAACTACTGATGACTTAATTATTTTACATCTAAATGTAAAAAGACAAGTGGGAAAAGAAATATACGCAAGGGGTCTCAGAGCTTATGGTGATACATATGTATTAAAATCAATTCAAAGATTAATAGAAAATAATAAGTTAATTATAAAAAAAGAAATGGAAACTAGCTTAAATTATTTTACAGTTTCACAATTAAAGAAGATACTTAAAAATAATAATCTTCCTATATCTGGTACTAAACCAAAACTTATTCAACGTATCAAAGAACATTATAATTGTATACAAGGTATAGAATTTCCTTCTTATTACGAGGTAACTGAGGAAGGATTGTTACTAATAGAAGACACAAAATACTTACTACATTTTTATAATAGTTTAGATGATATAGGTTACAAACAAGCTTTTTATATAGATCAAAATTATATAGATAATAGATGCGAAGATAAAATTTTAGCAATTTATGATTATAAACTAAATAAAAACGATGATATTGATAGCGTAATATCTATATATATAGCTTTATGCGATTATTATCTAAAGAAAAAGGATGACTTGGATAATAGCAGGAAATATTTAAATATAATATACGGTTATCAATTAAAACGATTAATTAACAGTTTAGGGTCAGATATACAAGAATCTTGGCACTATGACGAAAATGATAAATCACTAAAATATGATGCAATAGATACAGAAATAAACGGTATTATAAATCAAATTTTTGTAAATACTTATGAAATATTAATCGTTGATTTGAACTATTCCACCGAAAAATTATTGAGTCTATTTAAAAAAGATGTTAGCGAATATAATTTTGATTTAAGTAATGAGTTAATTTACTATTTTGTGAATTGTATAGTAGCTTTTGTTGTAGAAGATAATGAAACTGAAGCTTTATCTAGATTATATGAATGGCTAAAAATTAAGTACCCTTATAAATGCACTGATGAAAGTTATATAAATGACGATGATGAAATTGGTTATGATGATTATGGTGAAAACTATGACGATGATATGATTTCAATAGATATTCAAGAATTAATGAAAATAAAAGAAGATATCAATATATACATTGATAAATATGATGGACAAATTATTACGTATTTAAAAGAAGAAAGACTAAACACATTTTTGAATGAAAATAATAATAAATATTAAAATAAAAAATACTCGCAAATGAAAATATATGAAAACGTGTAAGAACAGCGATGAATAAACGATAATAATAAAGAAAAGTCTTAAATGTTGATAAATCAACATTTAAGACTTTGTAGTTAGTTGACATAATTAATTATTATATATAGTTATTTTGCATAAGAAAAGAAGATGTTAACTAATAATTAGTTATAGATAGCCATATTTCATTGTACATTGTACATCAGTGGAAATGATTGTATAAGCTATACCTACTGCATTACCTCTTAAGCCTGATTTAATTATTTTTTTAAAAGCTTTTTGTTTTTGTCCTTGTTGCCAATAATCAATTACAGCCGAAATTACTGCAGGAGGTATAGATGAACCTACTTGATTAGCAATTTCTTTTGCATTACAATCCCATCTTCCATCATAATTATCTCCTACTGCACGAGTAGAAGTTCCCGATTGCTGTTGTTCTTTAGCTTTGGCTCTTGTTTTTGTTATATCTCTTTCAAGTTGCTTATACTCTTGAGGAATAGTTCCATATCTTTTTTCAACTTTATTATAATCAATACCTAAAGGATTATTGTTTTCATCATAAGTTACTGCTTCTTCATACATGAAATTTACCTCTTCATTTACTTATTCAAAGGTAGGAATTTCATTGTTTTTTGGAGAATTTTCAGATGAATCTGCAAAATTAATAAGTGAAAACGATATTACTGATAAAATTAAAATACATACTAATAATAATTTGAAAGACATGCTTCTAACCAAATAAATTACGCTCCTTTTATTTTTTTATATAAATAGTCACCAATAAATTCTACTAAAAAATGAATAATTGTACCTAAAATAATGGCTAATAAACAAAGTAAGATAATACTATATTTGTCGCTTAATGAAAATAAAAAATATAATAAAATCAAAACTGCAACTAATGCAATTTTAAAATTTTTCTTAAAAGTCTTTTTATCTAATTTCACCATCTCCTTTTCTAAATTTAAATTAACATAAAATAATATTTACATAAATGATAATAAATAACAAAATCTTAAACGTTGATTTAACATAATTCGTTCTTATAATAATTACATATAATTTTATATTCATAAATTATATAACAATGGAGTAGTCTATCTCTAGGGAGTTAATTGACGTAAAGAGTTGGTGCATATCAATTGTGGAAGCTTTTGTTCACATTTAGACTACAGTCATCACCTGATTATTTCCAATATACTAATCATTTGAAATAGTATTATTACTTTAATAGCTGTAGCTATATTAAAACATTTATTTGTAAATGAGATCATATCCTTTTTTATAAAATGGAAGTATAATATTAGAAAGCTTAATGTTGGGGTGGAAAAGTTTTGGAGTTTATAATTGAGTTTGTCTTAGCAATGGTTTTTATTCTTTTTTTAAAGTGCAAAAATTATTTTCACCAGATTCATATTTTGCTTTCAGTTATCCTTTTATTTTAGGAGAAAGTGTAAGTTCATCCAAATATTTGTTGAGATTTTTTGTGATTTTCTTCTTTAAGGTGTTTTTACATAATATTAAATATTTTTTATGAAGGCCAAGAAATCCTTAATTTGTTATTAATCGCTAGTTTTCTAAGTTCTTTTTTAATACTTTGACCTATTGTTTTTATATTTTTTTACTTTATATTGTGATAATTTCACTTTTAATTACTATTATTATGAATTTACTTTTTAATGATATGGATATAGTAACTGGTTTTGAAGCAGTGTTTACTCATAAATACAAATCTATTAGAAACGAAAATGTTAGTAAAATGAATTTTAATAACAACACTGATGCTGAAGGTTATAAACACCGTGCGGATGATTATGAATATTTTGAAAGTCATAATTAAAATTTCAAATATACAGCTTTATTTATTACTTTTATAAATCTAGGTTTTTTATGGTTTATAAATTAAGTAAAAAAATCAAGAAACATTAAAAACTTTGGGTAACATCTGATTAGAATCTAATATAACCACTCATAATTTTATTAACGAACAATATTGGCTTGATAATTACGATGATGTTATAGAATCCTTCAAAGAAGCTGAAATTATCATATATGTTAAAAAACAAAAATAATAGGTTTTTGCGGTTTATTTAATAACTATATCGCAGGAATGTTCGTTGAAAAAAATGCAAGAAATCGAGGAATAGGGAGAAAGTTAATGCAATACTTACAAAAAGATAAACTAAATCTCAAAGTCTATAAAAAGAACATAAAAGCAATTAATTTTTATAAAAAGTATAATTTTAAAATAAAAAAAAGAAAATCAAGATGAAATCCAAAACAAAGAATACGTAATGATCTGGAAAAACTAAATATTATTACTATATTCTCAGAAATAATGAGTGGCTAACAATTAGCCACTCATTATAATTTAAAATTAAATTTAACTCTAGTTGATTAAGTAATAAATTAGAGATATTTAATTAAAGTTGAGTTATTTCTATATAGTATCAAGACAAGAAGAAACTCGTTTTCACTCGTTTCAAAATAGTAACATCTATATATAAACTAAT